>Ga0114967_10002704_pt1 | contig 14774 bp, 11 predicted proteins | sample M_130628_MF_Meta_FD_92639 | JGI IMG/M metagenome (GOLD analysis project Ga0114967, IMG submission 92639) | Freshwater microbial communities from Lake Montjoie, Canada to study carbon cycling - M_130628_MF_MetaG | ecosystem: Environmental > Aquatic > Freshwater > Lake | place: Lake Montjoie... | reverse complement strand
GTCCGGCAAGGTAACGGCCAGGAATTTGAGAAATTTCCATGTTTCACACTTGGCTGTTTCGATGTAACGACTTTGGACATGTCGGTAGGAATGGCAACTTTTGCGGCTCACGGATTACATTGCTCGCCTATTGCAATTTCAACAATTACAGATCGCTTTGGCGTTGAGCTAGCCGTGCCAAGTGCAGATTGCAAGCAAACCGTTGACTTGCTGGTTGCTGATAGCACCACGGCTGTTCTGGCAGGTGTGATTGATGGACCGCTCGATGGTCGTACTGGTAGGGCTATGGACATTGATCGTCCAGCTGCCGGTAAAACTGGAACTACCGATAGTTCGGCTGCCGTGTGGTTTGTTGGTTACACCCCGGACATGGCTGCCTCCGTTTGGGTTGGTGATCCTAGAGGTGGACAGAAATACCCAATGAAAAATGTAAGAATTGGTGGCCGGTATTTTTCTCAAGTTTTTGGTTCAACACTTCCAGGTCCGATCTGGCGCGACGCACTAATCGGGGCCTTAGAGGGTACGCCAAAAACTCCTTGGAAATTAACAACTCTTAATGGTCTAAATGTTGGTGGAGTTGGCAATGTCATTTCAATGTCAGAGGACGAATGTGGCGGCATAAAGCCGCAAGCACTAATTGCTTGTGAAACGGAAAGGCGCGCTAGGCAAAATGAAAAAGGGCTAGCTGATGGCACTTTGATTATTGACCCAATTACCGGCGCCGTAATTCCAAATCCAGCTATCCCAATAGTGGATCCAGCAACTGGTACTACACCTGTGCCTTAGTCATGAAAATGTTTACATCTGACAATATGTAGTCATGACCACACTGAAAGAACAGCTCCACCTAGATCTCACTGTTTCGATTCGCGCAAAAGATTACTTAACTTCGGGAACCCTTCGAATGGTTCTCGCTGCAATTACTAACGAAGAGGTTTCTGGTAAAGAAGCGCGGGTATTAACAGAGCAAGATTTTATTACAGTTCTTAATCGAGAAGCAAAGAAGCGTAAAGAGGCTGCGAGCGCTTACGATGACGCAAAGCGTCCAGAACTCGCCGACAAAGAGCGCGCTGAATTGAAAATCATCCAAGGATATTTACCTGCCGAACTATCGGCTTCGCAATTGGAAGAGATTATCGCTGCTGCGGTACTGCAGGCTGCTGCCGATGGCGCCACAGGGCCTAGTGCTATGGGCGCAGTAATGAAACTCGTTTCGCCACAGGTTGCCGGTCGCGCTGACGGAACCCAAGTTGCAGCTGCCGTTAAATCTGCACTGTCATAACTTTGTTGCGGTAGCTCCACTGCAGTGCAGTAAGTTACGTGCGCGAGCAATAGTGTGGAGATTGTGAATTCCTCGCGCAAAACTAAGGTTGCACTTGGCCTTGGCGTGATGTACCTAGCTTGGGGAACTACTTACATTGGCATTGCTTTCACAATTGAAACTATGCCGCCATTGATGTCTATGTCATTTCGATTTGCTGCAGCAAGTGGACTTTTAGTTTTGTTTCTCGGTTTACGACACGGGTGGCAGTCCTTACGATTGACCCGAAGTCAACTAGCCAGTTCGCTTTTTCTCGGTGTGCTGATGTTAGGTGTGGGACTTGGCACTATGTCAATGGCATCCAGAGTTGTTCCAATTGGTGTGGCCTCGCTGATTGTGGCGGCTATGCCAATTTGGACTGCGCTTTTTCGCACGCTTGATCGCGACCGACCGAAACTGATTTCGTTAGCTGGGATTGTTGGTGGCTTAATTGGAATAGCAATCATCATGTTGCCCGGGCAAACCCAAGCACGCCCAGGCGCTGGCGCGGACAATGTCACACTCTGGATGTTTATTATTTTGTTTGGCAACTTGTGTTGGTCACTTGGTTCTTTCTTGGCGCCACGAATGGATACGCCTGAAAACTCACTTTTGCTAAGTACATATGAAATGGCTGGGGCCGCCGTTGCTTTATTAATCGCTGGTTTAATTCACCACGAAAGTTTTGGGGATTTCTTCGATGCTAGCTATCGATCCTGGGCAGGGTGGGCGTACTTGGTATTCATTGGCTCGCTCGTTGGTTACACGGTTTACACCTGGTTACTTGAGAATGCACCTATTACTTTGGTATCTACATACGCATACATAAATCCAGTTGTCGCAGTAGCACTTGGAATAATGATTTTTAATGAAATACTCACGGGCAACATAATCATCGGTGGCCTGATCGTAATTGCAAGTGTCGCCATTGTGGTGGCCGTTGAATCAGTTAAGAAACGAAGTCCTTTGCAAGTTCAATGATTCGCTCCAGGCCCTCGCGCTCGCCAATACTGATGCGCACTCCTTCGCCTGGAAAAGGTCGAATAGCAACGGCGATTCCTTCACTTTTTGTTACGAAATCTACGGTGCGATCCCCTAATAGCAACCAGACAAAATTTGCCTGACTGGCCGGCAACTCAAAACCAAGCTTGGTTAATTCGCTTTCGAACCAGGCTCGCAGGGCAATAACTTGTTCGACGCGTTCAAACAATTCGCCCTCATTTTCAAGAGAGACTATTGCAGCAGTTTGCGCAATATTTGAAACTCCAAACGGCACCGCAGTTTTTCGCACTGCCTCCGCGATGTGTTTGGGTCCGATGAAATATCCAACTCGCAAGCCCGCTAGGCCATACGCTTTGGAAAAAGTTCGTAGCACGCCGACATTAGTGTGGGATTTCAAAGTCGCTATGCCATCTATGGCATCGGGGTCACAATTAAATTCAACATATGCTTCATCTATTACAACCAATATTTCCTCGGGAACTTGCTCTAAAAACTTTGTTATCTGTTGTTGTGTGACTATTCCGCCAGTTGGGTTATTAGGGGTGCAAACAAAAATAACTCGCGTCCTTGGTGTTATCGCAGCTAACATTGCCGTCAAATCATGTTCGCCGTTGGAAGTGAGCGGGACTGCAACATTGGTTGCGCCAGAAATTGTAGTAATTATTGGATAAGCCTCGAACGATCGCCACGCATAAATCACTTCATCTCCAGCGCCTGCAACAGCTTGAATTATCTGTTGGCACACTCCTACTGATCCTGTTCCAGTTGCAACTTCGTCGATGGAGACATCAAATTTTTCAGCTATGGCTTTAGTTAACTCGCCGCAAAATGGATCAGGGTAACGATTGATCTCTAGTGCTGCCTTAGTAATTGCAGCCAAAACACCAGGTAGTGGTGGGTGCGAATTTTCGTTGCTAGAAAGTTTGAACGCGGTTAATCCATTTACGGCAGCAACTTTTTTTCCTGCCTTATACGTTGGCAGTGCGGCCATTTCGCGCCGAAGTTGCGGATTGGGCGAATCACTCATTGTCCGAGCCTACGGGTAATCACCACAACTGATACATCGTCGCGCTGCCACGTGACGGAATCTTGGCGAGCGGCTGAAACTATTAAGTTCGTTAAGTCCGTTGAATTCTGGGACCGGTTTCCCGAGATCACTGATGAAACCAAGCCTTGGGTACCAAACTCTTCCCCCTTATTGTCTTGGGTTTCCAGTAACCCATCGGAGGCGAGGACTATGCGATGTCCCGCACCAAACATGAATTCCTTACTAGTCCAATCGCCACCAAAACCTCCAAGCATCGGACCGGTTGGATTTAAGGCGGTTAGCAAATAATGGTCATCAATCCAATATCCAGCCGGATGCCCAGCGTTGACGACCCGTACTGGCAGACGTATGTCATTTGGAATATTGATAATTACTGCGGTAGCAAGCAGCGAGTCAACGTCGCATAGCCCTGCAGATACTCGATCCATCACTGTCTCTGGCGGGAAACCGGCTGAAAGAGCTGCAGTCATAATCGCTTTGATCTGCAATCCGACAACGCCAGCTTCTGGGCCATGGCCTGTTACATCGACAATGGCGATGGCGAAGCCTTGTGGCGTGCGAATAACATCCCACCAGTCCCCTGCAATAGCTCCAGAGGCCGGCATAGTTTGTCCAAAAATATCTAGCCCAGCACCTCGTGAATCCAGCAGAGTTGGTGAAAGAGCGTTACGCATAGAAAGTACAAGTGGTGCATTTTGCTCTAGACCTTGCCATGCGGCGCGAGCTAAATCGATTTGGGAAACCAAATTTATTCGCATTGATTCGGCATCTGCCGCGGCAAGTCTGATCTCGGGAGGATTTGCCACCTCGATGACTTGATGTATCGTGCCACTGGCAACTAGCCGCAACTCAGTTCGCATTTCGTCTAACGGAGCAAGTACCCAGCGCTCCAAAAAAATCCAACCTAAAACTATTAGCGTGAGGCTAAGAAGCAGAGAGACACTTAAGGCTGCCGATAGTTGTTTAGCAACTTCATCTAATTCCATATTGTTTGCCAAGGTGAGTGAAAGTTCAGATCGAGCTCTCAGATATATGATGCGTTCCCAGATTGCAGTGCAAACAAGAGTCACTGCAAAAATCAAAACAATTAATTGGAGTCTTCGGCGAAGAGTCATGTCTAAAAGTGTAAAGGCTGGTTATCAGGCCTGAACGAGTTCGCTTAAGGCTTGTCTGAAAAGCGAAGAGTGTAAGTCCACTTGCTCTTGCGAAGTGGTTGGGCACATTAACGCCATGTTATGAAACGGTGTCATTAATATTCCGCGGTTACACATAAACAGATGCATAAATTCATCCAACTCGCTATCGCCCGCGTGCATGGCTTGCGTTCCAGTTTTTGGCGCGGGGAAGGTGAAGCGGTATTCGGCCCGCGCACCTAATTGGGAAATTGACCAAGGCACGCCAAATTCATCTAGTGCTGCGTTTACTTCATCTGTGTAACTTGTCGCAAGTTGAATCATGTGTTCAAATGCCTGTTCCGTCAAAACTTCACATAGTGTCGCTCGCATTGCTGCAAGTGACAATGCATTACCCGCAAGTGTGCCGCCGATGCCGCCGACATCGAGTAAGTCTGCTTCGGTGTGCGAGTTAATTAGGTCGACGATATTTTGGGTAAATCCATATGCTCCAGATGGAATACCTGCGCCAATACTTTTGCCAATGATGAAAATATCGGGATCTAATTTGTCGCGTAAAGTCATTCCGCCGTAGCCAGCAGATATGGTGTGCGTTTCATCGATCATCAATAGCGCGCCATATTTTGTAGCAAGTTTGCGCATGCCTTCGAGGTAGCCCGGTTCTGGCAAAACGATTCCGATATTTGTCAGAGCTGGCTCCGTCAAAATTGCAGCCACGTCGCCGTGTTTTAATGCATCTTCCAGCGCAGGTAAGTCATTGAACTCGACCACTCGAGTAGTTTGGTCAATTGGAACTGGTGGTGCCACATTGCCGGGTCTTGAAACGGTATTGCCGTTAGCGTCCAGAACTCCAAAGGTTTCATCTACTGATCCGTGATAGCAATATGAGAAAACTAGTATTTTGCTTTTTCCTGTTGCCAGTCTGGCAAGTCGAATTGCCCATCTGTTGGAGTCAGTTGCCGAAACTGTGAAAGACCATAGCGGCACTCCAAAACGTCTCGTCAACTCTGCGCCGACCCATTGCGCATCTTCAGTAGGCATCATGGTTGTAATGCCACCAAGATCCGCAATCCGATCAACAATTGCTTTGATGCTGGCATCCGGTGAGTGTCCGGTCATAGCTGCCGTATCACCCAGTGCAAAATCAATGTACTCATGGCCGTCAACATCGGTAATGATGTTGCCTTTTGCGCCTTGCAGGTACAACGGAAACCCGCCGACCCATTTGTTCATCCATGGCATTGGCACGCCACCAAATAAATTTTTTGCGCCTTTATAAAGCTCCAAGGATTTCTGGTTGCGATCACGATATGTCTCGCGCTCGCGCTCTAGCAAGTTGGCTAAATTAATGCGGTTGATTTGGGTTGATCTAGTGGACATGTTCTGTTTCTTTCAATGACAATAAATTAAATTTACGACGTGGCCATGTCAACAAATCGGCTGTAATGGCCTTGGAATGCAACGGTAACAGTTCCAGTTGGACCATTTCTGTGCTTAGCCAAAATAAAATCTGCTTCGCCGGCGCGTGGTGACTCGCGTTCATAGACATCTTCGCGATGCAGCAAAATCACCATGTCGGCGTCTTGTTCCAGTGATCCGGATTCACGCAAGTCCGAAAGCATCGGGCGCTTATCTTGACGCTGCTCTGGCCCACGATTCAACTGGCTAATTGCTATGACTGGGATTGCAAGTTCCTTAGCTAATAATTTAAGTGAGCGGGAAAATTCCGAAACTTCAACTTGGCGACTTTCGACTTTTTTTCCAGAGGACATGAGTTGTAAGTAATCGATAATAAGAATCTTTAAGTCAAAGCGTTGTTTTAGTCGACGCGCTTTTGCGCGGATCTCCATCATTGTCATATTTGGCGAATCATCGATAAATAATGGTGCGTCATTTACTTGCCCCATTTTGTTTGCAAGTCTGCCCCAATCAGCTTCACTGAGTGTGCCAGCGCGCATGTGGTTCAAGCCAACTTGAGCTTCAGCCGATAAAAGCCGCATCACAATTTCGTTGCGACTCATTTCGAGTGAGAAAATTGCGGAAGTTAAATTGTGTTTAATACTCGCCGAGCGCGCCAGGTCTAGGCCAAGCGTAGATTTACCGATTGCAGGGCGGGCAGCAACAATAACTAACTGACCGGCGTGCAGTCCATGTGTTATGTCATCAAGTTGTTGGAAGCCTGTTGGAACTCCGACCAGTTGACCACCGCGACCTTCGATGGCTTCAATCTCTGAAAGTGTGTGCGGCATGATTTCGGAAAGTGGAGCGTAATCTTCTGAAGTGCGTCGGCCCGTTACGTCATATACTTCAGCTTGTGCGCGATCAACAAGTTGATCAACTTCGGCGTCTCCGGCATAACCCATTTGCGCAATCCGAGTACCAGCATCGACTAAGCGCCGTAAAATTGCGCGCTCGGTAACAATGCGCGCGTAATAGGAACCATTTGCCGCAGTTGGCACGCTTGCCACAAGTGTGTGCAGATAGCCAGCGCCACCAACATTTCCAAGTGCACCTGACTTGCTCAAATAATTGGCAACAGTGATTGCATCTGCAGGTTCGCCGCGACCGTAAATATCTAAGATGGCTCCGTAGATCGTGGCATGAGCTGGCTTGTAGAAATCAATTTCGCGCAGAGTTTCAATAACATCGGCAATTGCGTCCTTGCTAAGCAGCATTGCACCAAGTACAGATTGTTCTGCGACTATATCTTGCGGTGGAGTGAGTGCGCCTTCTTCTTCGTAATTGCGGGGAAATTCCGCGACGCTCATTTGACCACCTTGTAATAGCTACTGAAATTAAATTTTGATTAGTTCACTTCATCGGGCGAATTGCCTAGTTTTCATCGATCTAAACCGTAGTTATGACTTTATGGCTAGGTGCTGACAGAGACAATTTTCCCTGTGGATAACTAAGTGGATAAAGTGGGGAAAACCGCCGAAACAATGGGTATTTCGCTGGGGATATCCTGTGGGGTTATCCGTGGGTATCTTGAAAATACTTTGGTTTATCAGGGTTTTTGCTGTCCCTTGGCTGTGTGCAGAAAATAATTCAAAACTATTTTTGTGTTTCCGATATTCGACCATCCTGGGCTGGTGTTAGCAGGCTACGTAATCTTAAAACTAAGATTCCTGCTATTAGTTGACCAACCACGATAATTGCAATCCAAAGGGTAATTAATTCATATTGCAACATTATTCCTGAAAGAGCGGGGCCCATAGCCCCGGCAAAAACCCACATTAGGCCGTCAACTGAGTTGTACCGACCACGCATGTTTTCGGGTGCAAGCTCATTTGTTAGCGTGGGCCCGACTGTGGACCAGATCATTTCGCCAAGTGCAAAAATACCCACGCCAATTGCAGCCAGTGCGAATGTTGCTTTTGGATCCAGCGAAACACTGAGTCCGATAATTATCCAAGCTACTGACCAAATTAATGAGATGCCGAACATTAGACGCACTCGACTTCGCCCATCAAGTCGATTTATTACGAAGATTTGACCTAAAACAATCACGCCGGTGTTAACTGCCCAAATCGGTCCTAGTGCCTTTACTGATAGATCACCATAGTGAGTTAGCAGAGTCGGCAGTCCAGCATCAAGTGAGGCATATCCAAATGTAAGGAGTAGTAGCTTTGCGGCTGCAAGGCGCATAAAACTTCGGTCTGCAATTACTTGCCGATACCCACCATCATTTTCAATTTCTATTTGTGTTTTTTTGAGTGGGCCGCCAGTCCCACGAAGTGTCAGAATAAATCCAAAGAAAACTAAATAGGTCACTGCATCTAATGCAAAGAGCCTGGTAAAACTTGCTGGATCGTTTATCTCAACTATGAATGAGCTAACGACTCCACCGAGCCCAAGTCCCAGGTTTAACATCATGAACTGTAGGCCGAAAAATTTTGGCCTAAAATCCTCACTTACCATTCGCGCCATCATTGTTGTTTGCGTCGGCCAAATCGCTGCATTGCCTAATGACGACAACGCGCCAACAAGTACTGCTTCACTAGTGGTGTCAACGAATGCCCATGAGAGCATGGCAACGGCTTCAATCAAAATCGCAATTAACATGATTCGGCGTGGACCGAATTTATCCACTAGATGACCGCTTATCGGTGAGAAGGCAAGTCCAGTAATTGCCATCCAAGACAAAATTAGTGATGCAGCAGTTAAGGAAAATCCTCGCACTTGATTTAAGTAAACGATCAGAATTGGCAGAGTTAACCCGCTGCCAAGTGAGTTAAAAAGTGCACCAGCGAGAAAGCGTTTAACCTGCGGAGTGGAATCACGCAGTTCAGGAATTTCATGCTCCTCGAATAAATAAAATGAATAAGTTGAAATATGAATTAAAGAAAACAATAAAAAGTGGAGGTAGAAAAATCTACCTCCACTTAATTTGTGGAGAATAGGGGACTCGAACCCCTAACCCCTGCCTTGCAAAGGCAGTGCTCTACCAATTGAGCTAATTCCCCGATGTGTGTAAAACCGTAAACCAAAATCTACTCTGAAGTAGCCTGCGTCCACAATTCTTGCTCGGCCTTACTGCTTTCTATTTTTTGGTAAATTACGTAACCAGCAATTGCTAACAATGCTAACGAAAGTAATTTCTTCATTACGTATCCCTTTCAATCTTGCGGTTCTTGCGTTTCTTGCCTTGCGTGGGCCCAGGTGGACTTGAACCACCGACCTCTTCGTTATCAGCGAAGCGCTCTAACCAAGCTGAGCTATAGGCCCGAATTTTGTTGCATTTTTCGTACTTTTGCACCTAATTGACGGCACAAGTTAAGAGGTTACCTCAAAGCTGGCTTTGACCCAAAACGGCGGTTCCTAGCTGCGATCAGTAAATGTCCATTCCCGACCACCCGTGAAACCAACGCTGAGGTTGTACAAAACGGCATACAAAGAGGAAAGCACACTGAGAAGGGTAATTTCTATAGCTGAAATCACCATAGTTAAACCAATTAATCGACCAAGAGAGCGAAAACTGATACTCGCGCTATTACTACCAGCGGCGTCATTCCAAAGTCCAGTGATTGCTTCGAACACACCAGCAGCTGACAGTGCGCCCCAAAGTAAGGTAACTGCGACAAGTAATACTCCGGCAATGGTTACCCCAAGCATGAACGCACTTTTCGCGGCGGACCACGGATCTATGTGTGTCAGATGTAGGCGCACAGTTCGCGAACCCCCACCTTGGTCATTGGCTTGGGACATCTCTTGAGAGGAGAAGGTCTTGGCTGGCTCTTGGGCTTTTTTTCGTTTATGTGTACTTCCAAAGTAATGCCGTTTAGTTGGCTCATCATCATTCAGGTCCATATCTAGCTCGGACATTTAAACCTCTTCCCCTTGTGTCATAGTATCCGCAGCCGCGTCTACTTCTAGTGCGTCTTCCTGGTCTGCGACGTTATCTGGAATTTCAACACTTTCTAACGCAGCCAATGCGGCAGCTCTGCTCCGCGCTACCGCTACCACTTGTTCATCATCACCGACTTTCATGAATGAAACACCCATAGTGTCTCGGCCGGCAGCACGGATCTCATCAACGCGGGTTCGGATCACAACACCATTGCTGGCTATCGCAAATATTTCATCTTCCGCTGCGCAAATCAATGCACCTGCTAACCCGCCACGCTTTTCAACTAAACGCATGGCTCGCACACCTTGAGTGCCGCGTCCTTTCGCGTTCCATTCTTCAATTGAAGTTCTTTTAGCCCAACCACCTTCAGTTACGGTAACTACGAATGAATCGGGCGTGGCTACTTCCATCTTTAATAGGTAGTCGTCTTCCGTTTTAAATCTGATTCCAATCACGCCACCCGCTGTACGACCCATTGGGCGCAAAGTCGCATCATCCGCGTGACAGCGAACTGAGTAACCCATCTTTGATACCAACAACAAGTCATCTTCGTCGTTGACGAGTTGCGCTGACACCACGCCATCTTCATCACGAATTGTGATTGCAACTAGGCCAGTGCTTCGAGACGAGTCGTAGTCCGTTAAGCGAGATTTTTTAACGACTCCACCACGTGTTGCCAAAATCAAATACTTCGCTTGTTCGTAATCACGTAGATCAAGAACTTCAACTACGTGTTCATCAGGTGCAAGTGAAAGTAAGTTCGCGACATGTTGACCTCGTGCATCTCGGCCAGTGTCGGTTAATTCATAAGCCTTTACACGGAATACTCGACCTCGGTCTGTAAAGAACAATATCCAATGATGAGTTGTAGTGACGAAGAAATTTGTGATTACATCGTCATGTTTAAGCGCCGCGCCCTTTACGCCTCGGCCACCCCGCTTTTGCGAGCGATACAAGACAGCCTTCGTGCGTTTAATGTAACCATCAGCAGATAACGTGACCACGATCGGTTCAACGGCAATTAGATCTTCATGTGTTACATCATTTTCATCTGCAACTATTGTGGTTCGTCGTTCATCGCCGAACTTGTTAACAATTTCTGCAAGTTCTTCGCTGACTATGCTTCGTTGGCGAGTCTCATTAGCCAAAATATCTTGATAATCAGCTATTTCTGCCATCAATTTGTCGTGTTGTGCTTGGAGTTCGTTGCGCTCAAGTGCAGCTAGTTTGCGAAGCTGCATATCTAAAATAGCCTGAGCTTGGATTTCATCAATTTTTAAAAGTTTTATAAGGCCAGCTTGCGCGACCGAAGCAGATTCAGAAGCCCGGATAAGAGCGATTACTTCGTCAATGCGGTCTATTGCTTTTAGCAATCCGATGAGAATATGTACCCGCTCTTGCGCAATTCGTAAGCGATAAGAAGTGCGCCGTTGAATTACTTCGACTTGATGCGCGATCCAATTTAGTACGAATGCATCAAGAGTTAATGTGCGCGGAACGCTATCAACTAGTGCCAACATGTTTGCGCCAAAATTATCTTGCAGTTGAGTAAATTTAAATAAGTTGTTCAGTACAACTTTTGGCACCGCGTCGCGCTTCAGTACTACAACAATGCGCATACCTGTGCGGGAGGAACTTTCATCAATTAAGTCGGCTATTCCTGTAACTTTTCCTTGCTCTACAAGTTCAGCTATGCGCTCCAATAAATTGTCTGGATTAACTTGGTAAGGCAATTGCGTGATTGCGATGATTGTTCGACCACGCTTATCTTCGGTAATTTCAGTAACAGCCCGCATTGTGATTGAACCGCGACCTGTTCGGTATGCGTCTTGAATCCCACGGTGGCCAACGATTTGCCCACCTGTTGGGAAATCAGGACCTGTGATGCGCGCTATTAACGCTTCCAGAAGTTCTTCACGAGAAGCGTCTGGGTGTTCTAATGACCATTGCACACCTGCTGCGACTTCTGTTAAATTGTGCGGCGGAATGTTTGTTGCCATGCCTACGGCAATTCCAGATGAGCCGTTAACTAGGAGATTGGGAAAACGAGCCGGCAAAACAGTTGGCTCGAGGTTTTTTCCGTCGTAGTTTGGAACGAAGTTAACGGTGTCTTGGTCAATGTCACGCACCATTTCCATGGCAAGAGACGCCATTCGGCATTCGGTGTACCGAGAGGCAGCTGCCGAATCATTACCTGGAGATCCAAAATTTCCTTGACCTTGTACTAGTGGGTAGCGCAGTGACCATGATTGCGTTAGTCGAACTAATGTGTCATAAATTGCACTGTCACCATGCGGGTGATATTGACCCATAACTTCGCCAACCACGCGGGCGCTTTTGTTAAATGCCCGATCTGGTCGATATCCACCGTCATACATTGCATAAATAACTCGGCGGTGAACTGGTTTTAATCCATCGCGAACATCAGGTAACGCGCGCGAAACTATCACGCTCATTGCATAGTCAAGATATGACCGCTGCATTTCTACATTAAGGTCTACAATTTCGACCTGGTCATAGGGTGGGTCGTTTATCTCAGTCATTAGATGTCCAAAAACCGTACGTCGTGCGCATTGCGTTGAATGAAGTTCCGTCTGCTTTCGACATCTTCACCCATCAATGTGGAAAAGAGTTGATCTGCTTGAGCTGCGTCGTCAACTGAAACTTGAAGCAGTACTCGGGTGGCTGGATTCATAGTGGTTTCCCATAGTTCATCAGCATTCATTTCACCAAGTCCTTTGTAGCGCTGGACGTCTTCAGTCTTTAATTTTTTGCCTGCGGTCAAACCAGTTTCAATTAATTCATCACGTTGACGATCTGAGTAAGCGTAGCCAGGTGCTTCCCGAGACCACTTAACTTTATAAAGCGGAGGCTGGGCCAAATAAATAAAGCCGCCATCGACTAGCGGGCGCATGTAGCGGAATAAAAATGTAAGTAACAAGGTGCGAATGTGTTGTCCATCAACATCAGCGTCTGCCATCAAAATTAATTTGTGATATCGCAATTTGTTGATATCAAATTCGTCTTGGATACCGGTACCGAATGCCGAGATGATTGCTTGTACCTCGGTGTTTGCCAACACTCGATCGATTCTTGTTTTTTCAACGTTAAGAATTTTTCCTCGAATTGGTAAAATTGCCTGTGTTCTAGGATCACGGCCCTGACCCGCAGAACCGCCAGCTGAATCTCCCTCAACTATGTAGACTTCACATTCGGCTGGCTGATTACTTGAGCAGTCTTTCAATTTTCCAGGCAAGCTACTGCTACCGAGCAGACCTTTTCGATTGCGAGCTAGGTCGCGAGCTTTTCGCGCCGCGAGTCGGGCGGTTGCTGCTTGTAATGATTTACGAGCGATGTCTTTTCCTTGTGCCGGATTTTTTTCAAACCAAGCAGCTAATTCTTCATTGACTACTTTTTGCACAAATGTTTTTGCTTCTGTGTTACCAAGTTTTGTTTTTGTTTGACCTTCAAACTGCGGCTCGTGCAACTTAATTGAAACTATTGCGGTTAAGCCCTCACGGACATCTTCGCCAGAAAGGTTTGTGTCTTTTTCCTTAAGGATGTTCCATTCCCGCGCAAACTTATTCACTAGTGAAGTTAGTGCGGTTCGAAATCCCTCTTCGTGTGTTCCACCCTCAACTGTGTTAATCGTGTTAGCAAAAGTGTGAACTGACTCTGAGTAGGTTGAGTTCCACTGCATCGCAACTTCAAGGCTTAAACCACGCTTTGAGTCCTCTAAGAAAAATTCCACAATATCGTTATGGACTGGAGTTTTGCGAGTGTTTAGATATTTAACAAAATCAGTAATTCCACCTTCGTACATATAAGAAACGTGGCGTGGACCTGCTTCTTTAGGTTCGCCTGTTTCTTCATCAAGAATTACGCCAGTTGCTGGACGTTCATCAGTCAAGCTAAGCGTTAGGCCTCTATTTAGAAATGCCATTTCTTGGAATCGGCGAGATAGAGTTTCGAAATCGTAAACTGTGGTCTCAAAAATATCGCCGTCTGCCCAAAATGTAATTGTGGTTCCGGTGGTGCTTACTTTTTTGCCCTTTTTTAGTGGAGCAACTGGCACACCGTACTTATAAGACTGCGTGTGAGTGAATCCTTCTCGGCCAACTTCCACATCAACTTTTTTGGACAGTGCGTTGACTACGGACACACCAACACCATGTAATCCACCAGAGACTGCGTATCCGCCGCCGCCAAATTTTCCGCCTGCGTGTAAAACAGTTAACACAACTTCTACTGCAGGTTTTCCTTCAGAAGGCACGATGTCAACTGGAATTCCACGGCCGTTATCGACAACTCGAACACCACCGTCGGACAAAATTGTTACTTCAATATGAGTGCAGTGACCCGCTAACGCTTCATCAACTGAGTTATCTACTACTTCGTATACCAAGTGGTGAAGTCCACGCTCACCAGTTGAGCCGATGTACATACCAGGGCGTTTTCTAACTGCGTCCAAGCCTTCAAGGACCTGAATGGCGCTGGCGTCATATGACACTATTGAGCCTTTCATCTAGCATTTTTGGCACTTGAAGGTCAGACCCTAATTGGGAGTTTTTCAGGCACGCTATTAATTCAATTCTATTACGTTTATTGAGTTTTTTGTATTTAGGGTATTACCCGTAGGTGTCCCTTGGGCCTCGTCCTTTTACGCTTCGTACACCGTGTTTCCAAGAAGGCGCAGTTGGTCCGAGAACTTTAATTTCACTAATTCTTCCTTGACCAATTTCGTTTCCTAACCGCTCCAAGATTGTTGGTAAAAGTAGGCGAATTTGGGTGGCCCAAGCGCTTGAGTCGGCCAGTAAAAGTAAAGTACCAGATCGCCCACTTGGATCCAAGTTAAATGACTCAATACCCACGTGGCTAGCGACATCATGGCCAACAATTAAACCCCACTGACCTTGAAGTTTTCCGGTCGCAACTCGTAGG
>Ga0114967_10002703_pt1 | contig 14776 bp, 13 predicted proteins | sample M_130628_MF_Meta_FD_92639 | JGI IMG/M metagenome (GOLD analysis project Ga0114967, IMG submission 92639) | Freshwater microbial communities from Lake Montjoie, Canada to study carbon cycling - M_130628_MF_MetaG | ecosystem: Environmental > Aquatic > Freshwater > Lake | place: Lake Montjoie... | reverse complement strand
TTATGTTTATTTTTGTTTTTTTTATTACTTTTATTATTTTTCGAAGGCATACTTATATAATAATTATTATAGGAATTATTATTTAAATCGTTTTATACAAGTCTAATATTAAATCGTTGTCTTCTGTTTTTCAAAGTTTTCTGTTTGTTTTTGGAACCACCAGTCAAATTATTCAAAGTATATGAACCTTCTGCTTGTTGTGCTGATATCCTTTTAAGTTCATCAACCACTTGAGTCCCGCCAACATTAGCTTTATATTTTTCGGTTAAGAGTTGGTTTATAATATCATATAAAGGTACATTGCGTTTTAACGCAATTGGGTCCTTACCTTTAACAAAAATTCCAGTAGCTTCATTAATAAGGTCTGATAGTTGTTCTTGATTTAATAATTCTAAATTGGTTTTATTATCAAGCTTTTTTTTTATTGCTATTGATGTTTTAACATGATTGTATGCTTGTTGTTGAGGTGTAAGAGTAGGAGAAACCTTTGATGACGAAAAAGGGTTTCCCCAAGAGAATGATGGTTTTTTGGCAGGATCGCTGACTTCTTTTTGGACGACAGGAGCTGGTGAATTTAGATTAGGATTACCGCCTCCGGCCTTAGCAGCCTCAGGCCTAGCTAACTCTTCGTCGTCCAATTTGCTGATAGCATTACTAAGTTCAATACCTGTTTCGGCAGCTGTAGGAAATTTTTGTCTAATATATGCTTTCATTTCATCTTCAAGTAGAGGCTGTTCTCTATTTAATTTTAGCTGTTTTTCTATAATCATAGGGAGGTATTTTTTTATATTTACTATTTCTTCTTGAGTTGTAGTTACTTCTGCTATTTTCTTTTTATAAACTTCAAGTATCTCAGTTATATCTTGTTTGTCCAATTTTGGTAATTCGATTTTAACAACATTTTCTTTGTCTCGACCTACACCTTCCAATAAATTTACTACGCTAAGTTTTACTCCAGTTTCAAAGTTTTTACCTACTGACGCTGGACTACTCCTGCTACTGCTGCCGCCGCCGCCACCACTACTGCTACTACTTGAAGTTACATTACTAGCCCTAGCACCTATATAATCGTTTACTACTTCTTTTCCTATTCCTATTCCTTTGTCACCAGGAGGTGTATAAGCTGGACGACCCTCTTTCGAACTGTCTTTATTAACATCAGTAGCTGAAGGCCTATTTTCTTCAATTTTAACAGGAACAGGAGATTCTTCTATATTAGACGCCAAATTAGATTTTTTGACTTCGACTGGAGTACTATTACTAGCATTTGTGGTATTAACTGAATTATTATTATTATTATTATTATTAGTATATGTCATTTGAGCACTAGAACTACCTCCTCCAGTAGCTGAACTACCTCCTCCAGTATCTAAATTTTTTTTTACACCACTTTTTGGGGTTCTTAATGGGTTTGGTTGAGTAAAATGGCCTGTTTTTTCAATTAGTCTTTCAGGCCTATTGTCGACGCCAGTATCTACGACAGTATCTACGCCAGTATCTACGCCAGTATCTGAATTATTATTATTATTATTATTATTATTATTAGAAGTAGTAGCACTAGGAGTAGCACTAGGAGTAGTAACAGGAGGAGCAGATACTACATTTCCCGCTACCAGGCTATTAGCTGCTATTTTAGCATTTCGTGCTTCTGCCGCCACCCTATCAGTTTCTGCCTGTGCTGCTGCTGCCGCTTGTGCCTTCTCTTCCTCTTCTTTTGCCGCTTGTTCCTTTGCTTCCTTTGCTGCTATAGCATCGGCTTTATAATTCTCAATAAATTTCGTGTATTCAGAATATAACCGTGTATAAGAAATCGTATTATCAGACGCAATGTCGTAATTAGTTACCATAACATTATCAAGTGGCTGCTTTCCATCTAATTTTTTAAACTGTTCTATAATATGTTTCTTTCTCTTTTTTAACTCCGTAATCATGATTTTGTTGTTATCAGGATAATAGTTGATTAATTCATCAACACTTTCATTTGCTTCTTTCAACTTTGTCCATGCGTCAATAACTTGGGTTTGAAATTCTTCGCACTCATCATCGAGAGAAGCGGGTTTTTCAAGTTCTTCAACAACTGTATCCTTTACAGATATCATCGTGGCGTCATCCGGCTCCGAATTCACAAAAATGTTTCCAAATACAACTGCGATTATAGTTGCAAGAACCACCGCAGTAAAGTAATTTTCCCCTAAATATGTATTCGTGCATGTAAACAAATTCAAAATCGCAAACACTAATATTAATGTCCGTTTATAAACAAGATTGTCTTTGATAAAATCCAGGAAACTCTTGCTATCCGATTGTTTGTCGGGTTTAAAAGCATCATATTCCTTTAATTTGTATCCAGCAGAAAATAACATTTTGAAAAATGGATAAAATGTTCCGATTACTGGAAACACAAACATGCTTAACACAGGTATAACAATAAGCCAAATTGGTATCCACACAAAAAACCGTAAACAAGCTTTGCCAATATTCGAAAAAATAGAATCACCATTTTTCAAGGCATCCACGCCATCAAACAGTCCACCGTCGTATCCGCCGTCATTCGGATTTTCAGGACTCGTCTGTTGACCTCTAGACAGTGTCATTATGGTATAGTAAAATGATGCCGCTCCATTCCAAATCCAAAAAAACGGAAAAAACATTACTCCAAAAAGACCATAAATAACAATTTTAAGAGAGTCGGGCATCATTCGAATCCCGTCAGGAATACTAACCTTGTCATACAGCCAAAACCCAGTTCCAATCACGTTATTTACTAAAATGGATTTAAAAATATCATAATTGGAAGCAGAAGCGGGGTTGTCTGTTTTTTTGCGAAGATTGCTAATAAAAGAGTGATTGAATGATTTAATAAAACCTTGTGAAGCAAAGGTTGCTTCTTGCTCCCATTTTCCAATCGGTTCTCCCCAAAATTTAAGACCTTTGAAGTCGAGTTCGGACATTGTATTCATTGGAACCTTTATTTCGCGATTGGTATCGTCTTTACCAATGCTTGTATTTTTCTCACACGTATATGGTTCATACAATGTATTAACAGGAATAATTTTAGCCGTAGACAATTTAGCTATATAGAGCCAAGACGTGCCAAATATGATAAACAATATGATTCCAACCATTGAAAGAGCAAAATTCTTTATAAATCCTCCGACATCAGTCTTCCCTGTTGATTGATTTTTCTTTTTTTTTATAGCATCATCATTCGTATCTGTATTTGTATCTGACATTATTTATAATAAATATATATTAAATTTTATAGATAATATACTAATCACTAAATTAGATTTTTTTTATATTGGATAAATAATAATGTCTTGAAACTGTAAAAAATATAATGAGTAAATATATAAATGAGCAAACTTCTGATATTACATAAATACAAATATATAATATTATCATTAATTCTAGTGTTGCTGTTCTTTGCTTTAGTAACACAGTTTTTTTCAATAAAAGAAGGGTTTTCTACAAATGACGATAAACCCGAAAACGTATTATATGGAAATATCACATATAATCCAGAGATATTCAATAAAAGTAATTCAAATATTAACACTAAACTAGTAAATGAACACAGTCATAATGTTAATTTGCCATTAAATGACACACTCGGTTGCCAAAATGCCTGTTATAATGCCAAATGTTCTAAAACTGGGAAACAGTGTTCCGACGATGTAGATTGTTATGAAGATGGATGTCGGTCACTATTATTAAAACAAGTTCATGACAACTTTGTCGCCGAACAGTCAGCCCCGATTGCGCCACAGACGTATACTGCTGCGGATACTTTAGAAACGGGACGTCTTGTCTATAATCAGAACCCACAACATTCTGCGTTAACCTATGATATTGGAACAAATGCCTCAGTTATTGACATGGCTGCGCAAGTGCCTAGACCTTATGAAGGATATGAAATATGGCAGCCTAAATATGAAGCAGCTGTTAAGCTATACAATGCGAAACTGGCAAGCGAATATGATATGGGACCGGAAAATTATATATTTTATAAGCAGAAACAAACTGCCACTGGTCTGTTCTATGACAACGGGCCAATTGCCGCCAATACCCACCTTTCTTAACTTCGTGAAAAATATATTATATTATTTGTTATATGATAATTTAAAACAAATAATGTTGAGTTAACTCTTGCTGTTTTATGTCGCATACATTAGACCCACGTTGCCGCCAATAAAGTTGACAATATTAATGCGCTCCTCGAACAGTGTTAGATTAAAGTTGTAATCATATATTCGCCATGTCGGTTTATTTACCGCGATTACTTGACCTGTTTGTGGGTCGCAAATGGAGAGACTTTGAGCTAAAGGGTCCAATGGAGGTATAATGGTCGTAAATTCCAACTCGATTTGACTAAATCGGTTCATATTTATTGCCCCTGACGGCTGTAAATCTGAATTATTGGAATTGATACTAAAATTGTAGCAATAAAGTCCTGGTGGCGCATTCCCAGTCGTCCTCGTATATTTCTCAATATAATTGTAAATACCAGCCGCTTGTATATTTTCACGATAAGACCCATCTAATAAAATACCCATTGCCACCAATATCATCTTGTCGTTCTCCGGTGAATAATTTGATGTAATTAGCAAGCCAGTTAGATTGTTATTCGGATTGACACCTGGACCAATATAAAACGGTATCTGATTACCTGACGCGTCTGTTCTATAAATAAGGTAGTCGCCTGATACCGGACCTTGGACTACATCTAAAGGCATATAATTATACGGCCAATTCGTGTAATTCGACCATTCGTTTCTCAAATTGGCATCACTGCGTTGGAAATAGAATAGCCAATTGGAAATCATTCCAATGGAATCAAGTGCCACCTTGTTCGGACCAGTAACATTGAAGAATTGCTGCTCATGAACCTGCTTAATCAAATATTTTTGTTCTTCCATCGCAAAAATACGCTCTTCTTCGTTGGATAAGAAACAATATGTACAATTCAAGTGGACATCCGCATTCCATAATGTCCTGGTATCCGCATACGATGTTATTCCCAATTCAATGTCGGGTGGCGGTTGTAAAAACCGATAGAACTGCATATACCATGTGTTAAAATTGGGCGCTATATAAGGATAATTATAAACCGTATCAAAAACATCACGAATTTGAAATAATTCACTAATGGGTCTTATTGTCACGACGATTTGTAGCTCGTTATATTGTAACGATGTCAATGGAAATGCCATTTGCGACTTGAGCCCGAACCAGTTATTTAGTGGGATGTATAAAATACGCCCGCGGATTGATGGCTCAGGTCCTGCTAAGTCGCTCGTATAAAACGCATTGGGATAAGAATTGACGCGCGCACCCGAATTACCTGGGTTATTCATTTCAGGCGTGTTACCGGACATCGCATCAAATAAATCCTTTTTCACGCCGGTAAAGTCACGTTGAACAGCTGCTAGTAAATAGTCACCCGAATACTCTTGGAGCGTATAGTTGCCGCAAACAATGCTGATTTTTGAAATCATTTTGGCGCCTAAATTATCAATCCATTTGAATTCATATGGTGCCCAATCAGTATATGTAGTAGAGCCATCACTTTGAGGGACTAGCTGTGGCGGTATAATTCCGCTCCAAATATTAGGCATTGCGACAGTGAGATAGCAATCCATAAGTAGGTCGGCGTATCTAGGGATTTTAAAAGTAAACGTAGATGGTTCAGATAGACGCAGTGTTTTAGAGCCCTCAAAGTCGACCCTGAATTTCTGTAGTCCAAAGTTCGTATATTGCGCATAAGTAGTTTTAAAAAATGTTTTCGACGGGTTTCCATTTAGTATTATATTTTGTTGTCCAACTGATACAAGATTCATAAGACCTCCAGGCATATTTAATTGTTATAATACTAACATATTATTTTTTTAACTGATTATAACAAAATAGTTATATAAAATGTTATATATAAAATATTATAAAACAATTATAAAAATATTTATAAAATATATTTTATAAAAATATTATAGACTAATATAAAAGATGTCAGATACAACAAATATAGCACAAGAAGCACAACAAAGTATACAAAATAGTATGTCAAAAATAAAAGAAATGTCGGAAGCTACTTCTATCACGCTAATAACTATGTTGACCTTCGTAGTAATGGTAATTACATTACTTTATTATTTTTATTATACAGGAACAGGTAATTTTGGAGGTATTTTAATAATACTCATATCAACAGTGATGTTAAGTATTCTAGGCCAGGCAATAACTGAAGGAACAATGGGGACAATTATTGGCGGCATACTTGGTGCAACTATTGGTATTATAATATATGTGAATATGGCAAATAATATGCTTACTCGTGAATGCCAGCTAATGGATACTGTATACGGTCAATTAAATACAAACATTTTACCACTTGATTTAACTCGCGACGTAAATCAACGTGAGTTTAGAGATTATTATGTTAAATCGGCTTACAACTGCTGTAGTGGAGGCAATTATAAAAACGATTATGTGTCTATGTGTACACTAAAAGACCTTTTGAAACAAGGTATTCGAGGCCTTGATTTTGAAATTTACTCGATTGATGACCAACCCGTTGTAGCAACAAGCACGGTCGATAATTATTGTGTAAAGGAGTCATTTAATTACATTAATTTTAGCGATATAATGAAAACAATATCAGATAACGCATTTTCGACATCCGGATCACCCAATCCTACGGATCCCATTATATTCCATTTACGAATTAAGAGCGAAAATCAGAAGATGTATGATAATTTTGCCAAGATATTTGAACAATATTCTGACTTGTTAATGGGCAAACAATATAGTTACGAGAATATTAAAAATAATACGATTACCAATTACGGAGCGACGCCGCTTAAAGAATTAATGGGCAAGATTTCAGTTATTGTAGACAAAAGCAATACAGCCTTTATGGAATGCTCTGAATTTTATGAATATGTTAATATGACAAGTAACTCAATATTTATGAGACAACTAACATTCGACCAAGTAAAAAATACGGATATTAACGAATTGATTCAATTCAATAAATTGGGCATGACAATTGGCATTCCGAATCCAGGAGCGAATCCCGATAATCCTAGTTCTGTAGTGTTGAGGGAGACGGGTTGTCAATTGCTGGCAATGAGATATCAAAATATTGAGGCAAATGTGGAAGAGAATGACGCGTTCTTTAATGAAGCAAATAGTGCGTTTGTTTTGAAGCCGGTGGCATTGCGCTATATGCCAGTTCAAATCGCTGCTCCGCCACCACAAGATCCTGCCTTATCGTATGCTCCGAAAAAAATAACAGGCCAATATTTCAACTATGATATTTAATATTTTTAATAGAAAAACATCATTCTATTTGAAAACCATTATTTAAAAATTTAGTATCATTATATATTAAGAAATATATAATGAAAAAACAAATATGCGACAAGACAATGAAATTTGAAGACTGTGAATTAGCTATATTGCGCAGCGCGGTAGACAAAGCAGACGAACGTCGGGGACGCAAAGAGGCCAATTCGCCGGAAATCAAACGCATAATAACCATTGTAGAGGAATTCATAAGACACAAGAAGTTAATTTGTTATGGTGGAACCGCTATTAATAATATATTGCCGAAACAAGACCAATTCTATAATAAGGACATAGAAATTCCTGATTACGACTTTTATAGTGCCAATGCGTTGAATGACGCGAAGGAATTGACGGACATTTATGTGAAAGCGGGGTTCGTCGAAGTGGAGGCGAAATCGGGACAACATTATGGCACATTCAAAGTGTTTGTGAATTTCATTCCTGTTGCCGATATCACATTATTACCCAAGGAGTTATTTAACTCAATAAAGAAGGAGGCTATTAAGATTTTTGGAATACTTTACGCGCCACCGAATTTGCTGCGTATGGGTATGTATTTAGAGTTGTCTCGTCCTGCGGGTGACGTGTCTCGCTGGGAAAAGGTTCTAAAGCGCTTGACATTATTGAACAAGCATTTTCCACTTAATTCTTCTCAATGTAACCACATTGACTTCCAGCGCAAAATGGGCGATGATGAAAACGTGGATAAAATTTATGATACAGTTCAGCAGACGCTTGTAGACCAAGGGGTCGTGTTCTTTGGTGGGTACGCAATCTCTATTTATGCGCAGCATATGCCGAACCATTTGCGCCGTAAATTGTTTAAAATACCGGATTTTGATGTGCTATCAGAAGAGCCAACACGAACCGCGCAAATTATTAAGGAGCGTCTGAATGATATGGATGTTAAGAATGTCAAAATTATCAGGCGTCCGGCAATGGGTGAAATTGTTGCGACACATTATGAAATTCGAGTTGGCAATGACACGGTTGCGTTTATTTATGAGCCTCTTGCGTGCCATAGTTATAATATAATTAAGGAGTCCGGACAGGATGTAAAGGTGGCGACAATTGACACCATGTTGAGCTTCTATTTGGCATTTTTATATGCGGACAGACCATATTATGATAAGAACCGTATCCTGTGTATGTCCAAGTATTTATTTGAGGTTCAAGAAAAGAACCGTTTATCGCAAAAGGGTGTGTTAAAACGTTTTTCAATCAATTGTATGGGTCACCAAGAGACGATTGAAGAAATGCGTGCTGAAAAGGCGGAGAAATTCAAGGAACTTAAAGATAAAAAGAATACAGCGGAATATGATGCGTGGTTTTTGCGTTATAGACCAACGGATACTAAAAAGGAAAAGGGTGAAGATGAAGATGAAGACGAAGATAAAGACAGTAAAGAAAAAAAAGCAACTAGTCCTAAAAATAAAACAAAACGCCCTCATGCTTTGAAGAAAAAGAGAAAGTCAAAGACAAAGAAGTCACCCGGGTTCTTTTTTTAATTATTTAGGAAAAATATTATTATATTATATAAAGAATATGTCAGGAAATTCAAAACCGCCTTTAAATACAAGCTTAGATTATCAACAAGACCAATTTGCCAGTTTAAGATTAATCCCCAACCCCGCAAATATTACTGCAGAATCGCAAAAAAATGCTGATGATTTTGGTGAAGAAAATGGATATAAATTTATGGGAATGTCTCAAACGTATCCTGGACTGAAGGTTTATTATGCACCTAATGAACAAAGAAAGGGATGGTATTTAATTTTTGCTGTTGAGCAATCAGGGGGTAGAAAAAAGTCTAGAAAGTCTAGAAGGTCTAGAAAGTCTAGACGTCATAGAAAAAGAACATACAAGCGCCGTTAATTATACATGCTGATTCATTTGTAACCGTTGTATAACTCGCTCTGAATTCTGCTCCTCATTCATGTAAATATTAATAATTTCGGCTGGCGAATAAAACTTATCCTGGATTTTTTTCAAATCTTCCTCCGTCATCTTCAAAGGGTTAAACAAATGATGATACATATCCGCGACTACTTGTCGGCTTGCCTGAGACAGTTCCAGTGTAATATCAATACGACCCGGTCTTTTTAGCGCCGCATCCAACGCATCATAATGATTTGATGACAATATCATTATTCTGCCCGGAGTTTCACGAACACCGTCCCACAAAGTTAAAATATCGTCCAGTGTAATGGGCGGTTCATCATTCAGTGACTTGGGACCAACTTGCGACCAGTTCTTTTTTGTCGCGTCATCCATCTCCGATATTGTCTCAATGAGGTCGCACATATTCACCTTAGAGTTCATCGTCATATCCTCCATATTGAGTTTTTTGCCTAATCCCAAACCAGCGTCTTTGTTTTTCTTCTTTTCTCGATCCAAAACAATGTCGCCGATACAGTCAATATCCTCAAATAAAATGATCTTCTTATCAAAAGTAATACTGCCTCGCTTATTATCTGTACTATATCTCTCTTCAAAAAACACATTATCAAGCTGTTTCTTTGTTTTAATGAGTTTCAAAGAGATACAAACAATATGCCGTCCAGTGTAATTCGCAATTGCCTTCGCCAAGGAAGTTTTACCAGTACCGGGAGGACCATACATTCCTATTCCTAGTGAATATGGAATCCCCTTTTCAAAATACCAGGGTTTGTTTTTCAAGAAAAAATCAAGTGTTGTCTTTGTCTTGTTTTTCGCGTCGAAATACATGTTATCAAATGTGCGAATACTTTCAAATATATTCTCGTCCCAACACTCACAACTACAATCCTCGTATTTTGTTTTCGATAATGTATAAATAAATTGCTTGTTTTCTCGTAGATGCTCTATGGATGAAATGTATTTTCGAGTAATATCATCAACAAATGCTTTGATTGTTTGAATATTGCTTTTATATGAATACAGTTCAATGACAAACTTGTCAGTCTTGTTACTTACCGTCTTTTTGTTATTACTATTCTCTACATTTTCACTATTGTCATTCCCGTTGTGAATGTATGAATATGCGTATATTTCAAGTTTCTCTGAAATCAGAAATTTGTCGGATTGATTTACCAAAAAAATACCGTTGTCTGTATTCGACTTTCCTGAATAACGCTTACTATTTGTATTTGTAATGGTGTGCTCTTTTATAGAATGTATTGTATCATTTGTTTCAACTGTGTTTATAATATGGTCCCACAATGCTCTGAAACGGTCACTGAATGCGGCAGATTGGTGTAACTGATTGTCGTACATACTTGTGCTACACGAAATCTTGCCTTCATATTCGACCACGTTTTTCTTTGAAAAATAATGACATAACTTTTCGTAATTAAATATGGTTTTTAAATTAATAGTTTCTAGTACGTGAACATTTAACCATTTGAGAATTCCAGTTACAGTGGACAGTAATAAGGTTAAAACCAGGGTGTCTAACAGTGGATTACCCGTTTTGATGCGATCAAATAATATCATATTTGCTGCGTTTGAAGTAGCCTGTGTATTGATTTCCATTGAAAATATTATAATACAATTATAAGTAATATAATATTTAAGTTTGTTTTTTGTTTTATTTAAAAAAATTGAATTATTATTAAAAATATGATTTTATGTCAAATCAAATAAAATGAGTAGAAATAGAAATAATACTATACCATACTATAAGACCGAAAAGGTCAGAAGCGTTAATGATTATGACGGGATGGTTAGTTCTATAACATATGAAGAGATACAATTACAAAAAAAATTAGATGAATTAAAACAAGATAGACTACGGTTAGCAATCCAATTAAATTATATACCTTTACGAGAGGCGAAGGCAAAACCCTTTTCAGACAAGGCGTTACATTTTCAAAAGAAGGTCAAACAATATCAAATAGAAGTAGACAAATATTTGGAGACAGTAAACATTATTATGGAAGGTGGTAAGGATTGTGAAATTGATAAGGAAGTCAAAGAGAAGGAGGCTAGAGAGAAGGAGGCTAGAGAGAAGGAGGCTAGAGAGAAGGAGGCTAGAGAGGAAGAGGAGGCTAAAGAGAAGGGGGCGGCTCTAGTACGCGTTATACGCGTTATAATTAATGAACTACCTTATTTAAAGTCAAAAGATGGTATCCTTTACAATGTAGAAACCAAGGAAGTTGTTGGTCTTTATGATGAAGAAACTAATAGCATTAAACCTTTACCTGATATAGATGAAGACGAAGAAGAAGAAGAAGGAGAAGAAGGAGAAGAAGAAGGAGAAGAAGAAGGAGAAGAAGAAGGAGAAGAAGAAGGAGAAGAAGGAGATAGTAATAAAAAGGTTAAAATTTGTTAAAATGTGACATTGTCTTTGTCAATGAATAATAAAGGAATCCAAATAGCCCGCTTGTAAATACAAGACCGTTGAAATTATAATTGCCGTCATTGCTACATAAAAAAGGTATATATTTGAATATCAGTTTTCGCATGATAGGCAATTGGAAGACGAAATACAGCACTGCCAATAACAGCGGGGCCTGTATTTCGTCGTATACCGCATCCAATGAGCCATTAATTGTCTCCTCTTTATAAGTGTAATTGGTGTCTTCGTCTTTAATATAATCTGACTGACTTGGTGGCGGTGGTGGCACATAATTTGCTTGTACTCCAGGGTCATTTACGATTTGTTGCGTGCTTTGAGGGATGTCGCGACTTGGGAGCGATGTGGCACCAGCAATGCTGGCTTGCTGTAATCCATTAACAATTTGACTGATGGTAGATTGGTCTAATGACATACCTTGACCTTGCCCTTGTTGCCCTTGTTGCCCTTGAGGAATCTTATAATTCGCTTCATTCGCCATCAAAGAAATATTACCACCAATGCTGCCGCCACCGGCTGGGTCTGTCGGCAAATCATGTATGCTAGTTGTATTGAATTCGGACATAGATTTTTAATTATATTATAACTAAAGATAAGTGGTAATATAATCTTTACGCAAAAGCCACCGTTTTCTTCCCCTTAACACAGGTTTCGGCATTTTTCTCCAATTTGTAACATTTTCCGTCAAATTTATATATTTTGTCTTCGATTTCTTCTAATGGCGGTGCTTTAGATATTACACAATTTTTTCCATGACATATTCTTCTGAAAAATGTTGCTAATCCTAAACCTAATAAAATCGACATTAAATAATGACCTAATTCACTATGAACAAATTTTGATAAATACATTATATATTATATTTATATTTATATTTTTTTGAAGGTTTATTGTGGTTTACTTTTTAAGACTGTACAGGGACAGTCTTTATAGAAAATGGATTGACTGGACACTCTGTCTCAACCGGTTTGAATTCAAAACACTGATTGTTTTTGTCTTTGTATTGCGTCTTTAAATAATTTGATGGCGTTGGATACATATAAACTGTTTTTACATCGGGTCCTAAAACATACACAAAGAATAGTCCTATAGCGAAGCTAGCTATAAAAACTGGAATATGAATGTATTTTGACAGCATCTGATTTTATATTATGTAAATATTATTATTATTATTATTATAAAAATGATATTTGTTTGTTAGATTGATTATGGTGACTGTGGGCTATTTGCTTGTGAAGAGTCTACACTATTGGCTCCTGACTGTAGACTATTGGTCGGCGAATTAGGCACATATCCCGGCGAATTAGGCACATATCCCGGCGAATTAGGAACGTATCCTGACATTTCTTCATCTTCTTCTTTTGCTGAAGCTAATTCTATCTTTTCTTCTTCTTCTTCTTCTTCTTCCTCTACCAATACAATTGCCCTTCTAGTCTTTGCCTTAGACTTGGAAATTGGATTGACCTTTAGTGTCTTGTTTTTACTTGGAGCTGCCGCCCCTTTAACAAACGCGACTACATTGTCCCCCTTAACAAAAGTATACTCTAAATTCTGTAAACTATTTTTGCGCTGGCGTAATAAAAACAGCAGATTTTCTGTCTCATATTCCACCATATTAATTTCATATTTAAGCTCCTGTATTTCTTTGATTCGCGGCATCATTTCATTTTTGTAAAATTTGACTGCTTCATTTACAACCTGTTCGTTGCCATTTTCGTCGTATTCTTTTATCATGCGCTTGAATTGTAATATATATTCTTTTCCAAAAATATCAATAGCACGCTTAAGCTGTTCGGTCTTTTCAGGGTTATCATTTACGAGTATATTTTTTTCTATAACGCCTCCGGCCAAATTCGTTATTTCTTTTAACTCAATGGATAATTGTTCAAAATTATTAATTGCGATATCTTCAGCCACATATCCAAACATCATGTTATATTTTTCCTTAATAATCTTTCTCTTGTAGTCGTCGATAAAATCCGCATTTTGGTTAATTTCTTTTTCAAATGTAAACTGAGTGCCTTTCATTAAATTTATATTTAACGGACATGGTTCATTGGTATCGCCGCATTTTGCGATATATTGTCGTGAAAAATCGCCGCTTTTGTGTTTAATCGAAAAAACAGTACTGACGTTTCGTTTACAATTGATACATTCGGGTTTAGGCAATTTCGAAAAAGCAATGCGCTTCTCTTTTTTGCTGGTATTTTTTGACTTCAATAACGGATGAATATATTTTTCTTTATAAGCAGTTTCGTATTTATCCTTCATTTTGTAAAATTCATTAATGGCTTCGTGAATATCTCTTTTTCCTGCCTTGGGTCCTTGTTCTTGCATATATTATATAATTTATAGCTATATAAATTATTTACAACTACGCATTATTTTTTTACCATTTGAATAAGACTTTAAACATGTTTCCTAATTTCCTCCATTTCAGTCTCCCAATGCGGTAAACCAGTAATTAATTCCTGTTGCGCTCTTATTTTTGTTTGCTGGTAATTCCGTATTTTAGATAGTATGTATCGCTTTTTCTGTTCTTCATTTTCTTTGCGTTCGGCTTCTGATAGTTTGCCTTTGTATTTATATATTAATAATATGCCTAAAATGACAAGAAACCCGATAAACATGGATACATTAAACAATGTATTATGATGTTTTTCCTTGAAAGTATGACACTGTTTTAGCGTTTCATTCAAGAAATATTTAACGCCAGGTTCTGTCAGTCGCGGTTTAGCATTTTCTTCAAAAAAACTCATTAGTAATTTATAACAATTATATTAAATACCTTTAAAAATCGAAAAAAATATACTAATTAACTATATATGGATATATATTTAACATCAATCATTGTTTTTATAGTTTTGACAATTGCCTATTTTATAGTTTTAAAACCCACACTTACGGTTGATAAAGTGCCGGAGATTGATATCAAAACAGGTGCTATAACCATGGATTGTTTCAATGATTACAAGAGTTCTATATTCCCTAAACTGGCGCTCTATCTTTTAGCAGTGTGTCTATCCCAGTTCATATTAAACACAAGTTATATGAATGCTAAATGCGGTGGCACATCCAAGGACAATATTGGCA
>Ga0114967_10002702_pt1 | contig 14777 bp, 10 predicted proteins | sample M_130628_MF_Meta_FD_92639 | JGI IMG/M metagenome (GOLD analysis project Ga0114967, IMG submission 92639) | Freshwater microbial communities from Lake Montjoie, Canada to study carbon cycling - M_130628_MF_MetaG | ecosystem: Environmental > Aquatic > Freshwater > Lake | place: Lake Montjoie... | reverse complement strand
GCGATTGGCCCAACGGGGCTGCACGGAAGCCATCGCGGCACCGCTGTTGTTATTCAGCGCTGGTCATGCCCGCCGGGATGTTCCCGAAGCGGTTCGCGATGGGGCCGCCAAGGCGGGGCTGGCCGTGTGGCAGTCCGACGCTCTGGGTTGTCATCCCGATATCCTGGCTCTCACGCAGCGGCGGCGTCACGAGGCTTTGGCACCTCTCGCGCCGATGCCTGCGGAAAACACGGTGCTCCTGATGATCGGACGCGGATCGAGCGATCCAACGGCCCATCGGCAATTGCACGACTTCGCCTTGGCAACCTGCGGGGAACCGTCACCCAGCCCGGCTCAGAGGCGGATCGAGTTGGGGTTTGTGGCTGCGGCTCGTCCGACGCTGGCCGAAGCGATCGCGAACGCGGCGCGGGAGAGTGGCCCAGGAAACAGCGAAAGCGACGGCCTACGGCAGGCCGGAGATGTCGGAATCGTTCGCCGGGTCGTTGTGCAACCGCACCTTCTCTTCCGGGGGCACGTAGAAGAGCAGGTGACCGCAGCGGTGGACCGGGGCCGCCGAGAGCATCCGGAGATTGAATGGGTGCAGGTGCAGCGACTCGGGGCTGATCCGCTCGTGGCGAGGGCCTTGGTCGATCGGGCCGCGGCTGTGGAGTGTCTTCCCGCAGTAGCCTCGGCATGACGCTGGCGGCCAAAGGCATGTGGCAGGCCCATCAGGATTGTCGTCTGGATTCTTGTCTGGTTGGCCTGAATGTGCTTTTGGCCTGAATCAGGCAGCAAAGAACATCTCGTCAGAAACCGGTCGATTCGTCAGAATGCGGGGAGAGTCTTAGGTCGGCAGCGTCTGGTTCGTAGCGTTTTGGTGAACGTCCCGAGTGAAGGAGTCAATTCACGTGAGCGGCAATCGTCCCCTTTTCGCCAGCCGGCAGATGTCGGCTGTGTTCGCGACCGTGCTCGGCGTGGCGTTCGTCGTGGCTCTCGTCGTGCCGAGCCGTGGTGAGCAGCCGCCTAGTGCCGTCCCGCAGCAGCCCGCAGGCATCGAAGAGGGCACAGGGCCGCTCTTACGGCCGTCCCCCCCCGCCGTCGTCCAGCAGCCCGCTGCAGTCACCACCGCCGCCCCCGCAGCAGGCGGCAAGCCCGGCCCCAATGACCGCCAGATCACACTGGCCGTCCGCAGCTATCTGGAGCGGGAGCACTTCCTGCGCCATCCGATCGACGACGACATCGCCAAAAGGTGGTTTACGATCTATTTGGAAGGCCTCGATCCGTGGAAGCTGCATTTTCTGCAAAGCGACATCGACGGCTTTCTGCAGAAGCGGGACTCGCTCGACGAGTTGGTGAAGCGGGGCGATGTGAGCTTCGCGTACGAGGTCTTCAACCGCTTTCTCGAGCGGGTCGATGCCAGGCTTCCGTTGATCGAAAAAATGGTCAATGGCCCGCAGGATTTCACCAAGGATGAGTCGATTGTCATCGACCGTGAGGCGGCGACATGGGCCAAGAGCGAGGCCGAAGCCGAGGACAACTGGCGGAAGCGGATCAAGTACGACCTGCTCGTGCAAAAGATGGAAAAGACCTCTTCTGAGGAGGCGAAGGACAAGCTGCTCCGCCGGTACAAGAGCTTCGCCAAGCGGATGCACCAGATGACCGCCGACGAACTGCTTGAGACGTATCTCACCGCGCTCACCAGCAGCCTCGACCCGCACACGAGCTTCATGTCGCCAGGCACGCAGGAAAACTTCGCCATCGCGATGCGGTTGCAGCTCGACGGCATCGGTGCGCAGCTCAAAGGCGAAGACGGCTACACGACCATCATGGAACTCACGCCGGGTGGCGCCGCCGATCGTGACGGTCGGCTCAAGAAGAAGGACCGTGTGGTAGGCGTGGGGCAAGGACAGGAAGGCGAGATGGTCGACGTCGTCGACATGAATCTCAACGAGGTCGTGAAGCTGATCCGAGGGAAGCGGGGAACGGTCGTCCGGCTGAAGGTGATCCCCGTCGGGGAGACCGTACCCAAGATCTACGACATCACGCGGGACAAAATCGAGCTCAAGGATGCCGAAGCGCGAGGTGAGGTGATCGAGGATGGCAAGAAGCCGGACGGTTCGCCGTGGCGGATCGGCGTGATCAATCTCCCCAGCTTTTACATGGACATGGATGGCGCCCGTCAGGGGCAGGCCGACTACAAGAGCAGCACACGCGACTGCAAGCGGCTGATCGAGGAGTTCAAGCAGAAGGGGGTCGACTGCGTGGTGCTCGATCTGCGGAACAACGGCGGTGGATCGCTGCCGGAATCGATCTCGCTGACTGGCTTGTTCATCGACACCGGCCCTGTCGTGCAGATCAAAGACGCCGATAAGCGGGTGCAGCAATACGATGACGTCGATCCGGGCGTGTCGTGGGACGGCCCGCTGGTGGTGCTCACAAACAAGTTCAGCGCGAGTGCCAGCGAGATCGTGGCGGGCGCCATTCAGGACTACCGTCGTGGTCTTGTCATCGGCGACAAGGCGACCCACGGCAAGGGCACGGTCCAGAGCCTGCTCGACCTCGGCCGTCAGCTCTTCCAGCGGCTGCCGAATGCTCCCTCGCTCGGTGCCATCAAGATCACGATGCAGCAGTTCTACCGGCCGCTCGGGGCCAGCACGCAGTTGGAGGGCGTGAAGAGTGATGTCGAGCTGCCAAGCATCACGACCCATCTGCCGGTGGGTGAATCGGATCTCGACCACGCGATTGCCTTCGACAAGGTGCCGGCCGCCACATTTCAGGGGAGCGGCCGCGTGACGGACGACATGCTCCGAGCGATCAAGGAGCGATCGGCGGGTCGAATCGCGGGGAGCGAGGAGTTCAGCAAAGTGCAGAAGGACATCGCCCAGTATGAAAAGCGAAAGAGCGAAAAGACCATCTCGCTCGTCGAAGCCGACTTCGAACGCCAGTGGAACGAGGGCAAGGCTGCCGAGGACGAGGAGAAGAAGCTCGAAGAAGAGCTGGAGGCCCAACGGCGACCGATCGTGAAGCGTGACTTCTACTTCAACGAGGCGATGAACGTCACGGCCGACTACCTCAACTCGCTGGCGGGCGGAGCGGCCGGTCTGGCCCGTACGAGCCGTCCGGCGGAGTCGCCCCGGCCTGCACCGGTGCCAGTGCTGCAGTAGGAAGTCGCGCCAGCAGCTGGAGTGATGTGCCGGGCGTACTCCCCGACACGCTCCGCTCGCGGACGGCTCGGCGAATACGTCTTGGACGAAGGTGTGTCCTCGGCGCCGAGGCGCCCTAAGCTCGCTGCGGTGTTCGGGGAGCACGCCCTTCCGCATGCCTGCTTCGCAGGCCGATTTGTGCCGAATACGATCACACCGAACCACGAAGCACGGCTTCGATGCCGCGGAGCGGATCGGGGTGGGCGAGCGAGATGGTCAGATCACGAAAGAGCAGGGACGGGTCGACCCGTTTGTCGGCACCGCGAGTTCGTGGCAGAGATAGATCCCACGTCGGTTGCGGGCTGCCGGTGACTCTCGCCAGATGGCCATACCAGTCGCGGCGTTGGACTGGGTGTCCGTCTGAAACGACGTAGAGCGGCTGCGGTGCCGACGCCGCCGCCACGGCGCAGACGACCTCTGCAGCATCGTCGACATGGATCAGGTTGAGCCAGCTGTCTGGATCGGCCGCGATCGGCCGACCGGCCTTGAGATCGTCGAGCCGCGGGAGGCGATCCGGGCCGTAGAGTCCCGCAAACCGCAGGGCCACGCCCGGCCCCTTGGGGTGCAAACGGAGCAGGGCCTCCGCCTCCACGAGCACGCGGCCCGCCTCGCGGCTGGGGTTTGTAGGCGTTGCTTCGGAGACGCTGCCGCCACCCTCATCGCCCCAGACGCCGGTAGAGCTCGACAGGATCACCCGCGGCGACCCTGGCAGGGCAGCGAGCAATCGGGCAAGACCGGCGACATGGACGTCGCGGTGCGTGCTCCCGCTGGCGCGATCAAACCCCACGGCCCAGAAGACCGTGTCGAGTGGAGGGAGAGTGCGCAGTGCCTCGATGTCCGGTGAGCCCGAGTCGGCAGTGACGTCATATACGAGCGGAGTGATGCCGTGGGCCGCGAGCGAGCGTGCGCGATCCGGACTACGGGTGATTCCAAACACCCGGTCGCCGGCCGCGAGCCAGCGTGTTGCCACCCTTGTGCCGAGATAGCCACAGCCGACGACCAGCCTCATGGCCGGAGGCGGAGTCGATGGGGCGTGCAGGACTGTGTCGCGGTCTGTGATCATGCGAGTCACCGTTCACTCAGGCATCGAGCGGGCCGGGTCGCAGATCACCGCCGCCGTGCTTTTGAACCTCGAGCCATGAGGAGAGCACGACCTGCGCCGCGATGGCGTCGGTTCGTTCTTTCTTGCGGCCTCGCGACAGACCCGAACCGGCCAGGAGCCCCGTCGCCTCGCGGGAACTGTAACGCTCGTCGTGAAACACAACCGGTAGCCCCGTCTCCAACGTGAGCCAGGCACCGAACCGTTCGACCTCGGCCGACATCCGGCTGTCGGTGCCGTCGGCATGGATCGGCAGACCGACGACGAACCCAACGACGCCCTCGTCGGCAACGAGCTTCCGGAAGAAGATGGCATCCGCCTTCGTGTCTCCCGTGGTCTGCCGCACGCAGAGTGGGCTCGAGAGGATGCGATGGGAGTCGCAGATCGCCACGCCGATCCGCTTGCGGCCGTAGTCGACGCCGGCCACCCGGCCCGAGGGAATGGCCGGGGCTGCCGCGGCATCTGCGGTGTTCGCGGAGGAGTCGTTGATCATGGGTGTGGGGTCACTTGGCGACCGCAGCGGCGGCTGGTGCGGGTGCAGGAAAGCGGCCCGTTTTCAGGAACGCTGCGGTGGCCTGCTGCACGCCCGGGTGTTTCATCATTGCTGCATGGTGAACCGGCAGGAGCAAGAAGTCGTCCTCGCCCGGGAGACGGGTTTCTTCGACACGGACCACCGCGTCGTCATCCCCGACGAGAAAGCTACTGTAGCCCCGGTCGTCTCCCTTCCCTCCAGCCACGATGCCAAAGGGGCAGGGGGGCACCGCCAGATCCTTCGAAATCCGCTGCCAGTCGAGGACCAGTTCGCGGGCTGCGCCGTTCGACAGTGCCGCCAGCACGCCGATCTTCGCGACCATTCGGGCCAGTTCGGATCCCTGATTTGGCGGACCGAGCATCACCATCCGGCGGACGCGGGCGAGGTCATCCTCCGCGGCCAGTCCCATCCACCGTCGAACCACGAGATTGCCCATGCTGTGTCCGACGAAGCTGATGCTGTCGGCGGCGGGGAGCCCCTTGATCACGGCAGCAAGCGCCCGGCCGTGGTCGTCGATGCCGGTGCTCGTGCTCGCATACCCAAACGACAGCACCGTCGCGTCGAGGTTTTTCCGCAGAAAAGCGACCAGCGGCAGCATCGACCGGCGGCCTTCGCCCAAGCCGTGGAGCACGATCACCGTGGCGCCGGTCACCGGGGAAACCTTCCCGGCCTGCTCCAGACTCGCCAAGGCGTCCAAACAGGCCTCACGGGATCCCTCCAGCACGATCTCGTCCCGCGGGTCGAGGATGCGGCAGGCATCTCCACCTGGTCGATGTTGTAACCGCCAGTCGTGCCGGATCGTGTCGTCGGACCATTGCAGGGCATCAGCCGACCGCCGGAGCGTCGCCAGCCAGTCAGGATCGGTCGCGGCGGCCGGCGCCGGGGCGCTGGCCGGCAGTTCCTCCGCCTCGGCGGCAGCCAGCAGGATCAGGCTGCATGCGAGCCAGATCGCGGTCGGCGTTCCGAGGAATGGAATCATGCTCACAGGAATTCCGTCCAGCCACGTTTTTCGAGTTCGGCAACGACTTTCCGGACGGCCTCCTCGTGGGCCCGGTGGGCGACCAACGTGGCGTCCGGCGTATGCACCACAAGCATATCCTGCAGGCCCATCGTGACGACCAGATGGTCGTCGCCAGTGTGCACGATTGTCCGCAGTGATTCGATTCCCAAGTGCTTGCCCACAACCGTGTTGCCGTCGGTATCACCACCTCGCTGGCGGGCCACCGCCGACCAACCGCCCAGATCGTCCCACGAGAAAGGGGCCTCGATGACGACCACGTCGCGGGCGTGCTCGAGCACCGCATAATCGATGGAGATCCCCTTGATGGCGGCGAATTCCTCCGCAAATACGGCGTCGCGGTCGGGCGTATCCCAGGCATTGGCGATGCGGCGGAGGTGGTCCAGGCATTCGGGCTGCCGCTCGGCGAGTGCGGAGAGAATCGTGGCAGCCTTCCAAACGAAGATGCCACCATTCCAGAGGTAGTTGCCCGCCGCCAAGTATTCCTGGGCCACGGCAGCCGGGGGCTTCTCACGGAATTGGGCCACTGTGTGTACGGCCGCCGTGCCTTCGGCCCTCGCGGCTTTCAGTGGCTCGCCCTGCTGAATGTAACCAAAGCATTCAGCAGCGTAGGTTGGCTTGATGCCGAAGGTGACCAGTCTGCCAGGCGACTCCTCCACGAGCGCGGCGGCCTGCCGAATCGCCGCCCGAAAACCCTCAGCCGGGCGGATCACATGGTCGGAAGGCATGACGGCCATGATCGCGTCGGGATCGTGCCGAGCGACGAGCAACGCTGCCAGACCGATGCAGGGGGCGGTGTCGCGTTTGCAGGGCTCGCCGACGAGCCCCGCGTCCGGGACCTGCGGCAGTTGCCGCCGCACCGCGTCGAGCAGGCGGCCTGCGGTGACCACCATCACGCGGTCCGGTGGTACGAGGCCGTCGAGTCTGTCGACCGTGTCCTCGAGCAGAGTCTTCGCGCCCGCCAGCGGCAGGAGTTGCTTGGGCAGGGCAGCGCGGCTGGCCGGCCAGAAGCGGGTGCCGGATCCTCCGGCCATCACGATCGCATGCAGCATGGATACGTTCTCCTTACGTGAGATTCCAGTTCGCCTGTGGAGCGGTCTTGGTCGAGTGTCTTCAGCCGCCGATGACGATCGGTCTCTCGATGACGGTACCGGCGATCGACAGGTCTGCGATGTCAGTTTCGTCGATGATCCTGTTTGCTGCCAGTTCAACATGAACGCCATCGGCGAGAGTCACGCCCGCCTTGGCGAGCACCCGACGGGCATGGGCGACGAGTGCGGCTTGCACGTGTTCCACCGCGTCACTGGCCGATCCGGGTGGATTCTTCAGCGCGGCAAAGCCCTCCGACGCCTCGATTTCGACGACGCAGACTCGCTCGGCCAGGGGCATCAGGTCGAAGATGAATCGCTCGAACTTGATGGCGTTTGGCGAGGCCGGCACGATGCGGGTGCCTTCGGAATCGAGAAAGGGCACTGCCTTGAAAGCCAGATGGAGCGGCAGCGAGTCATGTCGAGCCGCTGCCCGATCCAGAAACCGCTTCGCAAAGGCATGCACAGCGATGCTGCCAGCATGGAATCGCAATTGTCCATTAGGGAGCCGTTCGGCAGCGAGTGCTGTCGGTAGGTCGCTGTATTCGACCACGGAATGTCGGCCTTCGCATGTCACGACGACGCCGACCCGTTCCTCCGGTGCCTGTTTGCGGACCACCTGTGTGCTGAAGTCGGCGTCGGTGAGCAGGTGGTATCCGAGGAACTCGGCCGCCAGCGGCATGGCCAGTGGGTTGTCGACCTGAAAGCTGACGATGTGTTCGACGCCCTGGTTTCCGAACCAGTCGAGCCCGCCCGCTTCAGCGAGCGCCACGAGCATGCCGCCATGGCCATCGGGCGCAATCGCGAGGTGCCCGGGGCCGTCGAGCAGCAGTCTGCCGGTGGTGGCGTCGATTGCTGGCAGGTCGTGCTGGCGAAAGACGAAGACCCGCTCCGGATCAAGACCACAGCAGGCATGTTCCGCAAGAAATGCTCGTGTTTCCGCATCGGTTGCAGAACTGGTCATGATGGCCAACGGGACATCGCGGCCATACCGTCGCCGGACGGCGACAAGTTTGCCCATCAGGATTTCGAAGAGAGTGGCCTGCGATACCGGCCCGACGCGGGAGAGCCCCTTTGGCCCGGAGCAGCCCAAGCGGGTCGCCTGGCCACCGGCCACGAGGATCGCGCCGATCGCCCCGGCTTTCAGGGCCGTCTCGCCGCGGTGGCGGGCGTCCGCTGGCGAAATGCGATTGTTCGGGTCGCCCAGCCGAAGGCAGGCCGGCGTCACGGCGGTGGAGAGATCGACCGAAAGATCACGCGAGTGCCTGCCACCGGCCGCGAGCCGGTGCATTTCCTGAAGCAAGTGCCAATCGACCGCCTCCAACTGGGCTGCAAAAGCCTGCTGGGCGGTCTCATCAAGCCGCTCCCAGAACGCCAGCAGATGCTGCTGGCCGGCACGGTCAATGGCGGCGACGAGGGCCGGAGGAGGAGTCATCCGCGGACCCACCTCCAGAGCAGCATGCACAGGAGTGGAAAGCCGATGAAGATCACCGTGTAGGTGAAGAGCGTCGTCCAGATGTGCTGGGGCCAGCGTGCCATGCGAAACCTGTTGCGATGGAGGAGGCCGGCACCTCACTCAGGGCTTCAAGCCGGAGCCGATGCCAGAATATCCACAGGGATCTCGATCGTCTCTTCGGCTGGTTCGTCGAGTCGGCATTCGATGCGGACTCCCCAGGGAAGCACTTCCGCCGCCGATACCACCGCCTCGACTCCATCATAGTCGGTGCTCACGTCGATGGTGGGCACCGCCGCCAGCGGCGGACAAAAGCCGACGTGCGCCGAGCCCGAGCGTGATCCTTCCGGCACCACGACGCACAGTCTTCCCCGCACGCATTCACCACCGTCAGGCAGAGCCAGTCGCTCGAACCGCTGAAGGAGACTGCCGACCGGCGTGGCGGCCAGATCACGATTGTGCACCTCGGGCAGCGAAGAGATGGCTGCGGTCATCGGCGACGCAAGCGGTTCTGCGGCAGGCGGTGGCGTGCCTCGACTGCTTGCCACTGCGTTTTTCCCAGGGGTGAGCGAAGAGCTGAGCCACGAACTGAGCAGTCCTGCAAACGGTCCCCGGAATGCGGCCACGAGCGAGACGCCCAGGACCGCGATCGCGATCAGGGAATCCACGGCCGAGGCCAACCGCAGGGGCAGGCTGACGGCAGCCACCGCCAGCACAAGGCCAAGCCGTGCGAGCCCTGCTGCCAGCCACGGCCGAGTTGCTCCTGAGCCCGGAGTTGCCGCCGACCGCGACGCCAGGTCACCAACCGCGACCAGCAGGAGGCCTGCTCCGCAGACCGCCAGCACTGCCTCGGGGCCTGGCGAGGGCTCGATTGTTCCCGCCAGCCTCCGCATCAGGAGCACCGCGCCGCAGATTGCCGCCATCACGCCGGCCAGCATCGCCACATGTGCGAGCAATGCCGTGGCGTTGAAGGGCAGCCGGTCAACGGAATCGCCACTGTTCAAACAGGGCGACCCGTCGATGGCTGGTGATCGTGGCAACACCGAGATTCCTGCTTTTCAGCCGACCGCCACGCTCGCCTTGGCGGCTTTCGCCAGTTCCTTGGCCTTGTCGGTCTGCTCCCACGAGAATCCCTCCCGACCGAAGTGGCCGCCCGCGGCGGTCTTTCGGTAGATCGGGCGACGCAGGTCGAGGTAGTCGATGATGCCACGCGGCGTCAGTGGGAAAAACTCCCGAGCCAGTTCGCACAGCCGCTGGTCGTCGATCTTCCCGGTGCCTTCGGTGTCGACATGCACGCTCACCGGCTCGCTCACGCCGATGGCGTAGGCGAGCTGCACCTCGCAGCGGTCGGCAAGGCCGGACGCCACGATGTTTTTGGCAACATGGCGGGCCATGTAGGCCGCGCTGCGGTCGACCTTCGTCGGATCCTTGCCGGAGAAGGCCCCACCACCGTGCCGGCCCCAACCACCATAGGTGTCGACGATGATCTTGCGGCCGGTGAGGCCGCAGTCGCCGTGAGGACCACCCACCACGAACCGCCCCGTGGGGTTGATGTGGTAGGTGATGTTGCTCGTGTCGAGATCCTTCGGCAGCAGCGGCTTGATGATCTTGTTGATGATGAAGTTCTGGATCTCTTCATTCGAGACATGCGGGGCGTGCTGTGTGGAGACCACGACCGTGTCGACACGGATCGGCTTGTTGCCCTCGTACTCGATCGTGACCTGGCTCTTGGAGTCGGGCCGCAGCCAGTCGACTTCCTTCTTTTGCCGGGCCTCGGTGAGACGGTTCAGAATGCGATGCGACAGGGCGATCGGCAGCGGCATCAGTTCGGGGGTTTCGTTGCAGGCGTAGCCGAACATCAGGCCCTGATCGCCGGCGCCGATGTCCTTGCCCGTGGACTCATCCTCGTTGACACCCATGGCGATGTCGCCGCTCTGCTTGCCCACGGCCACCAGCACGGAGCAGGTGTCGGCGGCAATGCCCATCTCGTCGTCTGTATAGCCCACCTGACGGATGACGTCGCGGACAACCTGCTGGTAGTCGATCGTGCCTCGCGAGGTGATCTCGCCGGCGATGACGGCCAGACCCGTGGTCACCATCGTCTCGCATGCCACGCGGCTCCGCGGGTCCTGAGCGAGATACGCGTCGAGCACGCCGTCGGAGATCTGGTCGGCCAACTTGTCCGGGTGGCCCATGCTGACTGACTCACTGGTGAACAGATACTTGCCTTGTGCCACGGCGTGTGCCTCGTGCGGGTGTAGGAGGAAATGCGTTCCAGATCGGAAAGAATCGATTATTGGCGGAGCGGCTCATTCTTGGCAACCTTTGCGATGGCTGCGGGCAGACGCTTCAGAATGGCAGCGGCGGTGGCGGCCGTCGAGCCCCGCTGCGAGGCGATCAGTTCGGCCGCCTGCCGGCCAAGTGCCGCAGCGACTTCAGGAGCTTCGAGGCACTGTCGCACGAAAGCGGTGAGTTTCGGCCCGTCGGCGACCACCACCGCGGCGTCGGCTGAAAGCAGCCGCCGCACTTCGTCGCGAAAGTTGCGGGTGTGAGGGCCAAACGCCACGGCCGCCCCATAGGCCGCCGGCTCGAGCATGTTTTGGCCGCCGCGTTTTCCGTCGAGGCTTCCCCCCACGAAGGCGATCGCCGCCGTGCCCCACCACCAGCCGAGTTCGCCGGTCGTGTCGACCAGCAGAATTCGCGCTCCCGGATCCGGCGGAACTGGGGCGTCGGGCTGGCCGAGTCGGCTCCGCAGCTGCCAGCGGAGCCCTGACCGGTCGAGAATGGCCGCGATCTCGGACGTGCGTTCCACGTGCCGCGGCACGATCACCAGCCGCAGTTGGGGATGCGTCTCCGCCAAGGCGCGGAAGGCATCGAGGGCGAGTTGCTCCTCGGGGGCCTGCGTGCTGCCGGCGAGAAACACCAGGTCGTCGCCATGGAAGCCAGCCAGTTGACGCAGTCGCGTGACCTCCGAGGCCTGCCGATCTCCCTTCACGCCGTCGAACTTCATCGAGCCGGTGACGATCACGTCACAGCCGCCGGGCGGCGTGAATGACACGAACCGGTCGGCATCTTCCTGCGACCGCGCGATCACGAGCGACACGTTCCCGAGCATGCGGCGGACGAGTGGGCGGATGCGGCCGTAGCCCTGCGCACTCTTCTCGCTCATCCGCGCGTTGGCCACGACGATCGGGATGCCGCGGGCACGGGCGCAGGCCAGAAGGTTTGGCCAGAGTTCCAGTTCGCCCAGCACCAGCAGGTCGGGCCGTACGCGATCGAGCACGCGGTTCACTGCCCAGGTGAAGTCGAGTGGGCAGGGGAAGGTGTGGTCGACACCAAAACGTTTTTCGGCCACCTCGAGGCCCGTCGTCGTGGAACTGGAAATGACACAGTCGACCGGCCGGCCGGCGGCGTCGGCCTGCCTGCGAATCTCGGCGGCGAGCACGGAGAGCAGTTGCACCTCCCCGACGCTCACACCGTGGAGCCAGATGCGGGCAACGCCAGTGTCGCAGCGGGGCAGGGGAGCGATGCCGCCGGTGAACCGTGTCCAGGGGGCGGCCACCGGTCGCCCGCCCGAGAGCTTCCGCCATGCCACCCACGGCAGAAGGACCACGAAGGCGACGAGGTAGACGACGTTGAGCAGCATGCGACGGAGATCGTGCGTGGGATGGCTAGCCACGGCACAACTGCGCCGCGTCAGGCACCAAGGCTAGCGATCCGCCATCAATTCGTCGCCCCGATCCTCGAGGTGTGTGCCGTAAAGCATCTGCTGTGGCGGCATGACGCTGGTTGATGTGGCGACCAGTCCGATCGAGCCGCGAACATGACACTCACCCCGGGAATTCACCCTGCTGCAACGCCGCTCGATTTGCCGCAGCAGTTCTTGAATTTCTTGCCACTGCCGCAGGGGCAGGGATCGTTGCGACCGACCTTCTGGGCCAGGTTGCGGATCGGCTCCACCGCCTGCACACCCCGTGTGTCGCCAGCCGCTTCAGGCTGACCACCGGCCGACTGACCCTGCTCCGGCAGCGTCGCGGAAGAGGCCTCCGCATGGATGGCGGCCGTCTCCTTCCACGTGCTCCGCAACTCGTCGTCCTCGACCTGTTCGATCCGGTAGACGATGTCGGTAACGCGTTCGTCGATGCCCTTCCACATCAAGTCGAAGGTCCGCATCCCTTCCCGCTTGTATTCCACCTTTGGGTCGACCTGGGCGTAGCCGCGCAGGCCAACGCTTGCCCGCAGGTGGTCCATGGCCAGGAGGTGGTCCTTCCAGGCGTTGTCGAGGATCTGCAGGAGCACCGACCGCTCCATCCGCTTCATCTCGTCGCGGGAGTCGTCGGGCTGGGCATGCCGTCGCCGGCTTGCCGTCGCGAGCACCGCCTTCAGTTCATCGAGATTCGACGACGCGAGGTCTGCTGCCGTCAGCGACGGGTCGAACCGCTCCTGTGCCCAGGCCAGCAGTCCTTCGCGGTTGAGGCCGCGGCTGCCATCGGGCAGCCGGCCGGAAAAATGTGACAGCCCGACGAGCACCGGATATTCGATCTCGCGGCGTGCATAGACCTCGCGGGCCTTGCGGCGGACGAGCTGTTTGAAGGCTTGCGGGTCGGCAGCGCTCTTGTCGATCGCAGCGAGTTCCTGCTGGTCGAGGCCGATGCCGAAGCGCCATTCCGTCCAGCCGCAGGCGGTTCGCAGACCGAAGTCGGAGTCCAGGAATCGCGCACCCTCGGAAAGATCGATCTTGTGGATCGCCTCCCTCGCTCGTTCCTGAAGGAATTCGGCGACGTCGTCGCGGCCAACCCGCTTCAGATCGCGGTCGTTGACGGAGAGCTTCCAGCGGGTGTTGGCAAATGAAGCCAGAGCTGACCAGTTCCACTCCGCCTCGTCCTCGCCGGTCGGGAGGTTTTCCTCGACGGCCTCGAAGATCTGCGCCTCCGACTGCCGCACGGCCTCATCCACTGCCCGCCGCTGGGCCTCCTCCGGCGACATGCCGCGGTAGTCGTTGCCTTCAAGCTCACAGGAGAGTTGGCCCGACGCCCAGGAGGCGTAGGTCTGGGTGCCATAATCGCGGTCGAGAAAGGTGCCGATGTTTTGGTCGATTTGGCGGTCGACCATGTCGAGAATGATCTCGCGACAGGGCTCACCGTCCAAGATGCGCTGGCGGAAGCCGTAGACACGCTTCCGCTGCTCGTCCATCACTTCGTCGTACTCGAGCAGATTCTTGCGGACTTCAAAGTTGCGTTCTTCGACCTTCTTCTGCGCGGCCTCAACCCGGCGGGTCACCATTCGGCTCTCGATTGCCTCGCCATCCTGCATGCCGAGCCGCGTGAGCACGTTCTTCACCCACTCGCCGGCGAAGATCCGCATCAGGTCGTCCTCGAGCGAGAGGAAAAACCGGCTCGAGCCCGGGTCTCCCTGACGGCCGCAGCGGCCGCGGAGCTGCAGGTCGATGCGACGGGCCTCGTGCCGCTCAGTGCCCACGATCTGGAGGCCGCCCATGTCGCGGACGATCGTCCCTTCCTCCTTCATCTTCTCGCGAGCCGAGATCTCGGCGACCAGCGCATCCCACTCTTGCTTGGGAACATCGAGCCGCGTCGCATACGTGTTTTGAAGCTTCGCCCACGCGAGGGTGTCGGGATTGCCCCCGAGGATGATGTCGGTGCCACGGCCTGCCATGTTGGTGGCAATCGTGACGGCGCCGAGCCGGCCCGCCTGGGCGATGATTTCGGCCTCCCGCTTGTGCTGCTTCGCGTTGAGCACCTGATGGTCCACGCCGCGCTTTTCGAGCAACTCCGAGAGCCGCTCGCTCTTCTCGATCGAGACGGTGCCGACCAATACGGGCAAACCCTTGCGCTGGACCTCCTTCACCTTGGCGACCGGGACCATTTCGGTGGTTCGCTCTCCCTTGGGCTGGAATTCGTGCATACCATCGGCCGTCTTGAAGATCGTGCCCATCTTCCAGGTGCCGTCGGTCATGGCCAACGTATCCCAGCGGTTGATTCGCTCCACTTCATCGGCTACCGCCACCCACTTCTCTCGCTCGGTGCGGTAGATGACGTCGGGGTGATTGAGCCGCTTCATGCCGCGGTTGGGCGGGATGGCGATCACGTCGAGTTTGTAGATCTTCCAGAACTCGTTCGCCTCAGTCATGGCGGTGCCGGTCATGCCGCCGACCTTCTTGTAGAGCTTGAAGAAGTTCTGCAGCGTGACGGTGGCGAGGGTCTGCGACTCTTCCTTGACCTTCACACCTTCTTTCGCCTCGACCGATTGGTGAAGGCCGTCGGACCACTGCCGCCCAGGCATGAGACGGCCGGTGAATTCGTCGACGATGACCACCTCGCCGTTCTGCACGACATAGTTCACATCGCGCTTGTAAAGATGGTGGGCCTTGAGCGAATTGTCGATGAG
>Ga0114967_10002700_pt1 | contig 14781 bp, 29 predicted proteins | sample M_130628_MF_Meta_FD_92639 | JGI IMG/M metagenome (GOLD analysis project Ga0114967, IMG submission 92639) | Freshwater microbial communities from Lake Montjoie, Canada to study carbon cycling - M_130628_MF_MetaG | ecosystem: Environmental > Aquatic > Freshwater > Lake | place: Lake Montjoie... | reverse complement strand
GTATTCTTCTAAGTAATACGCACCTTTGCTTTCTTTTTGAATGGGTTCGCAAATTTCACATTCTTTTTCTGGTTCATCATGAACACAAACATCCCTTTCGTATAATGGGTCGTAAATTACGTAAACATATTTCTCTTCCATAGTTTTACTTTTATATATAAATACAATGATATCACATTAGTAATCCAAATTAATATTTTTAATGAGGTCGATAAACATTATCAAATGAACCTCTATTATATGCTTGTGGGCAATATTTTTTGGTTGCACAACTTGTTAAAGATAAGATGATAAATAAATAAAGTAGTTTTTTCATAATTTTCTTTTGATTAGTATGGTACAAAGATATAAAAAAAAACGATATCACAAAAATTAATATCGTTTTTTTAGTATAGTTTGATGTCAATAATTTTTATTGAACTCATATATGATGTTTTACCACTTATTTATACCCTAACGGGTGTTATACCCCAAAATTTAAACGTATAATATAATCTTTTATTCATTTTCATTTATTCAATATTTTCTGGTTTTTTTTTATATTTATAATTGAAATGACAAGGGCAAATATAAACATAATAATCAAAGATGGAAAGTACAGCTTTCAATCAACCAACGGTCATAATTTTGTTGCCATAAGTGAGATAGCTGAGCTTGTGGGTTCATTATGTACACTTAATGACAAGGTGAATGAATTCTATGGTAATATAGATAGTGAAACCCTAGGTAATTTCGTACTTAACTTAGAATTACGTATAGGTGAATATAGGGTTGTGGAGATATTTTATGATATAGATTTGTTAAAACAAGTTGTATCTATCTACAAGTCTGTAAGTGTTTTGATTCCAGACAATGGTGTTAAGGGATACTACAAGAGCAAGAGGGGAGAAAAGTTATATGAAATAAAATTTAATAAATTAGTAACAAGTATAAATAAGTCATTGGTATATAATACTGATGAAATAAATAAGATAAAAACACTAAGTGTATAATGATTGGGAACTTACAAATAATAACGAAGTCTGGGAAGATGAGCTTCTCATTTAAGCCTAGGGAATTGGATAATCTAATTAATAACATAAGCATAATGATTTCATCCAGTCAGATTGATGGTAACGGTTTTTATGAAGATCCCAATCCTGGTGATTTATTTAAATTGATAAGTAATCTTGGATTGGTTCTGGGAAAGCCTAAGAAATTTGATTATTTAATTAATTGTAATTTCATTCAGAATAAGGTGGTTGTAAATAAATACAAATATGGTAAGGTTTATGCCAAGATACTAAATAAAGAGTTTATTGAAATTGGTGATGGTATTCTTAAATAGAGTAACAATGTTTGTGTAAATTTCTTCCATTTTATTTTAATTTTTAAATTGTCTAAGTTTATTCAGGATAATCACCCCTCATCTAAACAATGATTTTCATCACCAATTTCTCGGATTAATTTACCGTTAAATTGGCCACTATATTTACCATTTAGATATTCTATTAATAATTTTTCAAATTCGTTTAAATTTAATAATTTATATTTAAAAGAAACTGAATAGGACCTAAGTTTCCTATACGTTCCACATTCTATTACCCACAAGTATCCCCAATTATTTCTATGGAATATCTCTTCATTTCTTTCGTTAAGCCATTTACCATATAAATAATCATCATCATACTCAACGTCTAAAGTTAATTCGTTAAATATTCCATCAAAGCGGTTAAACATAAAACCCTTAATTTTATCTTCTTTGTTTTCCATCATACTCTTCTTATGGTTTCTTTTAGGTCCTTACCTTTTTGGTTTTGGGTAACATCATATCCTGAATTGGATAGTATTATGTAAATTTTATCTTTTTCTTCTTTGGTTGCACTGGTTAATGTAAGTTCTATTGAACCATTGTCACCACTCATAGAATGGTTACGTATATTATTTCGATTCAAAATTTTTCCAATTCTTTCAATTTCTTGACTGGAGGTTATTTTATGTCCGTGATTTGGTGATATTAATACATCATAGTTTTTAGTATGTCTTTGAATTTTGTTAACAACATCTTGAGATATTTTTGTATTATTGTTTATCGGACCTTCTTCTATTATCTTAAAACCATTTTTCGTTAAAAAATCACGAATCTCATTTTTATATAAGAAATAGTTATTTAATCTAATCTCATAACTAAATCCCATTCCCAAACCCATAAAATTATAACTAACTTCGGATTCAATTCCGTTATTTTTCAAAAGACGCTCAATAAATTTTTTTATCATTTCAAAATTATAGTTTTTATTAGATATAACTGTAATTTTGTGATCATAGGTTTTGGTTTCTTGAGGTGTATCTGTTTTGTTTAAGCTATATAAGAATGTCTTCTCTCTATTATTTAATGAGTTCATTCCTTTGGTATTAATTTTATCTAAGATTTGATTCAATCTATCCTCATCTTCATTCAGATTTACACCTTCTTTCATTTCTTTGGTCTTTCTTTTTGACTCTTCCTTTTTGGTTTCAATATATTCAAACGCAGTTCTTAATCTTTTCTTTACTTCAGGGTCCTTGGCCCTTTCTAATGCAACTCTTAATCTCTGGTGTATAAGATTAATAATTTGTGATTGTCTGGCGTGTGATTTGGATTTGAAACTTTCTTTATTTAATGTGTCCACAATATCCTGTTTGGTTCTGAACTTAACGGACACTGTGTCGTTTGGGTTTTCATCTGTATATAATCTTCTGTCGGAATCTTTTGGTTTTTTACCTGTTCCAACTTTGGGGTCACTTTCATTAAGTATTCTTTTAACCAATGAAATAAGTTTTGATTCTGTTAGTTTTTCATTTCCCATATCATCAACAGATTTTACTAATTTATGACATTTCTCTGATACCCCACCTTTTTCGTGGTCTGTTATTGATATCTTTACTTTGTTATATTTTATTTCAATATCGGGATGATGGTTTTGTGTTTCAGCAATTTTTGCCACTTTATTAACAAAATCAATTGAATCATTAAAATCTTTAAATTTAAAAGTTTTTTCTAATTTTTGTTTTGAATTTCCCCAACCTTTGGATTCATTAACCATTTCCCTTAATAGTTTTTTTATGTGTTCTTGTAGTTTCATTACTTTTTTATCTCTGGAAGTTTAGTGTCCTTTATAAATTTATTATGTGACGCTTTATATGACTTTTGTGTTTCGTCATTTACATTTTTGGTATATTGCCAATTCCAATACAAATTTTTATTTGGTTTAAATCCATAAAATTTATGAACTTCTTTTTGGGTCTCAGTTACATTTTCACCATTCCAATTCTGACCAACACAAATAAAACCTGTCTCAATATCTTTAATAATATTTGATTCACCCAATGTTGTATGTCTATTTTCTAACCAATTCAATCTCTCAATTAAGTTTTGGTAATACATATTGGTCTGACCCCATCTTATAGAACTGAAAAATAAAACAACGTCCGACTCAAATAACTCCTTGGATATTTTCCATAATTCGTCTGACTTATTATTAATATTAACCCAACACCTATGATCGCCTGATGGGTTTTTATCCTTATCTTTAAGTTTGGCTTTTAATAATCCACAAGAGTTTCCATCCTTTCTTGATACATTACCTTCACAGGGTAAGATTTTTAGTTCTGGAACATCTATTAAAACTGCATTATCACCTAATTGGTCTTTTAAATACATCGCAATCATTTTTGACTTTGGTATATCGATATTATCGTCGTCCCAATTATATCTGTTTGAACAACTTAATAATAAAACCTTTTTCTTCTTTTTTAGAATGTCTAATGTTTTCTGAATTGATTTCCAAGCATCTGATTGAACCATCTCTTCAGATATCATCAATTCTTTAATTCTTTGTATGTTTTCTTGTAGATTTTTCATATGGTTTCTTTACCTATAAATATGCCCAGTGATTTAATTCCGTTTATTATTTTTGCTGCCATAACATTCCAGATTTTCATCAATGACATTCCAAAGGTCTTTTTTTCCAGTTGTCATATGGCAATTATGTTTTTTACCCGTTTTTTCACCAAAAGCAACAATCATATTATTATGTTTATTATGAATAATATGGGGACATTCTTTGCAAGGTTTTTTCATTTTACTTAATATTAGGTAGTATTTTCTCCATTGTATAGATATTTTCTTGGTCTTTTTTTGTTTTCTTCTTTTTGTTTTTTAAAATTGTTAAAACATCAAGAAGTTCTTGTTTATTCTTAGAAATCTTTGGTTCTTCTTTTTTAATAAAATCATGTTTTATTGTTTTATCTTTATAAACAACCTTTTCCTTATAAACAATTTTCTCTATTGGTTTTTCTATATAAACAATTTTATCCTTATAAATCGTTTTTATGTTTTTGGAAGGTTTTTCCTTGTATAAAGAATATGCCACCGTTGTTGTTACAACGTTAATTATGATTGATGTTACTAGTAGTGTTGTTATCATGATGTAAATATAAGGAAATTATTTCATGTGGCATAAAAAAACCCTTTTAAAAAGGGTTTTTAATTATAATACAGATTCCTGGATGTAATTATGTAATTGAGGTTTGTAAGTGCTTGATAATTAATGGTTTAAGGTCACTTGTTTATATATAGTAGTTATAAAACATTTGACCACCATTCTATTTTAGGTCTTATATGTGTCCTATGATGGTCTACCATACTCATAACACGTATGAAATGAGAAAAATTATGTTTAGGTTTCCCATTGTGTCTAATTTTATATTCTTCGTATAAATCACTTAAAGTTTTTCTCATTTCAGACAAACGTTTTATAACAAGGTATATGTGAAATACCTTATAAAGTTTCTACTAATTATTTAAGTTTGTGGTAAGGTACTTCACATATACCCAACCGTTATGTGTAAGTGTTCCGTTCATCTTTCTAATTAACATTTCGGTTGAAAATTTTAAAAGAAAAATCCCACCCACTTTATTTTTAAATATTTATAAACCAAACATAAATAGGGTAAACATTAAGTTGTTTAGCAATTGTTGACCTTTTATGTCCACCAATTAAATTATAACTATTACCTTCTCTACCTCCACTCGGTAATGACATAACGAATGGTGGTGGTAAAGTTCTTTTTTTTTCCGACCTAAAATCTTGTATGTTTTTTTCATAACCTTTAAAATGTGGTTCTGTTTCACCATATTTTTTCATTTGTTTCACAAGACCAGAAGAAGTTGTATCTTTAAACATACCAGGAAATAGTTTTTTAAATGAACCCATATAAAAAGTTGTGTTTATTTTTTCTTCAGACCACTCTTTCATTTCACCCATCATAAATAATTTTAAAGCCTCTTTTTTTGATGTTGAATCTTTCATCAATATATGTCTAAATTCACCCCAATCGTCCATTAATTCACTTATTTCTTTATTCAGTAATATATTTTTAATTTCTTTAGGATTATTAACAATATCACCTTTTGAGTGTTCTGCTATAAGTTTAAATGTGTTTGGTAATATAGAATACATTAAATCGTAATTTTGTGGATGAAAAAACTCATCTTTACTAAATCTCATATCATTACCCAAAAGTTCGTCTAACTCTTGAATGAAGTAATTTTTATCAGGTTTAACCCAATCTACAGAATAAGGGTTTTTAACTTCATTCAAGAATTCTCTAATAGTTGTTTTAATAAATCGTTTCAAGTCTTTCATTGTTTTATTTTATATATAAATATTTAGATTTAAAAAATCCACCCTTCTTTTCCTTTTAATATTTTCTTAATTATATTTTTCATATTTTATAAATATGCGTAAAAAACCTTAAATCGTTATTCAAAGTTTTAAATAATTTAAACTTTTTGGTTTAACATTGCCGTCATTTCGATAAGCCCTTTTTCGGTTGTTTCTTTGGAGAACCCCCCAAGATTCCAATGGACAATATCATCCATTTTCAATGGTCGATATGTTTTATAATCATAAATGGTAAAGACATCACCATCTTCGGTTTCACAATCCCACCCCATATTAACTTTATCATCACCACAATTCCAACCATAAGTGTTTTCACCCAAGAGAGAAGTTAATTTTTCTGGTGTAGCTACCAATTTAACACCAAAATGACCAGTACCACTAATACTTTTTTTTGTTATTTTTGCCATGATTATTTTACTTTTACAAGGTTAATCTTTGGGAATCCAATGTTGCCGAGTGAGGTTTTAAGACCAATGTATTTTGGTTTTACACTGGTAACTTCAAAAGGTCCATTACCGTATTTTTTAATAAATGACGTGGCTTCAGTATCAAAAGTTGTGAAATCACCAACCTTAAAAGTATCAACTTTTTTTACTTGGTTCCACCGTGGGAAAACCTAATTCAAAACCTCAATATTGGTTAGTTGTTCCATAACCTCACCGTAACTTTTGGTTTTACTTTCTTGGTCAACGTATTTGTTTAAAGTGGTAAAAGCATCTTTCATTGTCACTAACTGACCTGAAACTTTTCTACCATTAAAAGAAACGGTGTAATTTCCAACTGGTAAAGATAGGGTGATATAATTGTGGGTAATTTTAAGTTTTGGCGGTTTTGTTTTCATATGTGTTTTGTTTATGAATACAAATATATGAAATATAAATATTGTGGCAAAATCTATTTACTAATCAAATTGATTTTTATTAGATTCTTTTAATGAAGAACTTCTCCAAAGGTAATCATCCATTATTTCAATAACTTTTGGGGTTACGTTTGGTATATCTTTTATTTCAATACCGTAATTCCATAGGAAATTATCTTCCATATCGTATATGCCGTTCTCAGGGGAATAATAAACAATATTGGTCCCAAAATTATTTATGTCGTTTGTTATATCATCAAAATAACCCAAAGCTTTTTCTTTCGAATCAAATGTATTATTTAAAACTTCATTAGCATCTTTAAATGCCCAATAACCGGCATCAAGTCTTGATAAAATTAATATTTCACCTTCTGTTTCTATTCCAGTAATCCCTTTTTTAGATTTTTTTGGGTTTCTCTGGATAATAACCACATGTTGACCTTTGTGATAACCCTCCCATTCAGATTTATCATCATTAATACACCATTGACAAAAACTTGCATATTTTTGTAAAGCACGATGTGTTAATGGAACAACAACAATAATGTTATCGTCTTTATAAAGTTGAACCTTTTCGTCTTTTGGGACTCTCGCTTCTTTTAATATTTTTTTAATTAAACTTCTCATAGGTTATTCAGGGTTTCTTAATAATTTTTGAACATAAAAATGATAACCCCATCTATTGTCAGGATCTTGTGCAGCTTTAATCATTATTCTTCTCGATTTATACCAACCCGTGAATGTAGGATCATTCCATCTTATGATATCAATATCCGTTATTTGGTCTAATTTTTCTTCAATTTCATACCAATCAACATTTACCCAATCACCGTATTCCTCTATAAGTTCAGCCATTGTTTTAAATGTTTGAGAAAAACCCTGTCCATTAAGATCTTTAATAAAAACATATCTATATTTGTCTTCAATTTTTTTTTGAATGTCTTGTACAATATTTATTGCCCAATTATGTTCTTCAGATTCTTTTAGTATTTTTTTTATACCCTCTCGTAAATTCATGCAAATAAATATTCTTTAAAGCAAAAAAAACCTAACATGATGTTAGGTTTTTTTTTATTTTACCAAGTATCGGTAATGTGGTTTTTGAATTTCACCTTCCGCAACAATGGTATAGGCTCTCACCGTTTTATCACCGTCTGTTAAAGTAATGTTTATGTTAACACCAACAGTCCCAGATATGATTTTCAAATTTTCAACATTTAATCCTTTGAGTTGAATTCTGGATGTTAATTTTTGTAATGAGCTTTCGTAATGATTCTCAGCTTTTTTGATTTCCTTTTTCAAATATTGATCCAAACCAATTCTCATGATAGATGAAATTTCGTTTATCATCTTTCTGTATTTTTTTGAATTAGCGGTATTATAAAAACCTTTTGGAAAAGAATAAAACTCAAGTTTGGTTCCAGGGTTTCTAACTTCGGGTGTTAAACCAAAAGATTCACACCAAGTTTGTTCGTTCCATTTACTTCTGGTAACAGCAGAGTTGTAACCGTTTTCAACCCACTTCCTAGTTGATTCCAAATGTTGGATTTTTAGTGACTCAGTTTCTTTTCGTAAGGTGTCTATTAGTTTCATATGTGTTTTATTTTGTTGACACAAATATAAAGAAAACTATTTGATTACCAAAATTTTTCTACAATAATTTTTCTTTCGGTGTGGTAGACTCTAAATTTTTGTTTAATTTTTTTAACTCACTCAAGATTTCAGACAAACCAAGAGATACGACTGATGCGATACAGAATCCCCAGAATTTTTGGAAATCATGAAAATTAAGTAGTGACATCAGTAAAAAGATGGTTGATTGTAACCAGAAATAGTTATTACTAAAAAAGTTTAGGATTGATTTCATTTTATTTTGTTTTTGATTATATACAAAGGTAAGAAATATTTTTTAACAAAAAAACTATTTTTTTGTTATTTTAAGAAATAATCACCTTTTCTATTAGGATAGAAATAAAGTTTATCCATATGTGAAGGGTGGACCCACCAACATTTACCCGTACCGAGCTCACACTCACAAGGTTCTCGATGTTTCTGTTTATCACCACAATGTGTGTGTTCACCGTCTTCTGTACGAAGAATTTCCGATAGTCTTATTAAATAATAACCACCTTCATCCCCACCATCAACAATCATAGCATCACCTTCAATTTTTAACCCGTCTTGGTTAGTCATAATCTCTATATTATCACCAGGTTCTAAAACTATGTCTTTATCAACCAAATCCTCGTAATAATCTAATCTGATTTTTTGGTTTGGATCTTTAATTAAATGTTCCCACCAATCTTCTTCTTGATTTTCATTTAAAGAAGAAAAAATATCGGAAATATCATCAATAGTAGGTTTTTTATGACTTAATTTAATACTACCTTTAAAATATGTATTAGTCCCTTCTTTTGGTAAATAATAACAATCTTTCGGACCACATTTAGGGTTTTCCCACCCATCACTACCATTATCCCAATTAAAAAATTTAATTAAATGATAGTTTTCAAATAAGCCTTGTTCAATAATAACACCTAAGGCATCTTTAAAAGTTTTAATATCACCTTTACTGTATGACTCGTATGACTCATCTACAAAAACACCATTAACTACAACAAAGTCACCTTCCATTAAATCTGGGTCAATATCTTCTTTTAAAAATTTTTTCATTTAATAATATTACAATAAATATGTTCGAAAAAATAAAAATTTCGTCAGTAATATTTTTTTGCCAATTTTTGTTCCAAGATAAATTCAGCAACTAGTTTCATAGATTCCAGATTTTCTTCATCTTTATCTGAAGGTACCCATTTTTTAGTACCATCGGTTAGGTAGTAAAGTCCTGTGACTTTATTTTCTTTGTTTAACCGAATACAAAACTGATGATTTCCGTTAACCCCAAATGTATGTCTATCTTTAACGGGTTCCCAAACTAACATTTTGTTTCGATTTTATTTTCTTTTTTAAAACTCAACCAAAAGGCAATTACTACAATTGATGTTATTGTAAGAATAGCGATATATTCATTAAATTGGTTGTGTGTTATATTTTTGGCCTCTTGAAAAACCAATTCCATTGTTTTGTTCATTTTTTTTATTGTTTAAAGTTTAATTTCAAATCGTTTTCGCATTTGTCCCAATTTTTCTTCAGGAACACCGTGTATATTTTTACTGTCACATCTATTTTCAACTATAATAGAAAAAACCATATAACCATATTTCTCCGCCATTTCAAAGTAAGGGGTCATTTCCCATTCTTGAGTGAAGGTATTGGAAACTACAATGGTTTCATTTTCCCCACTGGTGTGGTTTAATATCATCGCCGTATTAACACTATCTTGACACCATTGATGTGCTTCTTTTATTTTTTGTGGTATAAAGTTGTAATCACCTTTTGAATCGGTAAAATACATGTCAGTTTCAAAATGGGTACAATTTAAAGATTTTGCGAATGTTGATTTACCATTTCCTGGAATTCCACGTACAATATATAGTATTTTCATATCACAAATGTAAGGAAATTTTTTTAATTAAAAAATTTAATCCTCAAAATTTATGATTAAATTTTTAACGTCACGCCACATCTTTACTCTTTCCTTCATCAATCTCATATCCAAACTTGGTTCAACGTAACTGATAAGGGTGTCAACTGTAAATAAAGCAAAATCTTTTGCCTTTTCTAATCTTATTTTTTTATCAGGTATTTCATCTATGAGGTCGTTATAGAATGACATTACAAAATATTCTGACTTTTCTTCATTAGACCAGTCAATGGTTTCGGTCATGATTTTTTTCATCAGACCTTTATCGAATTCCATAATACAAAATTTTTTACCTCTGGTTAATCAAGGATATTAAAATTGAGGTTACTCCCCCACCAACAGTAAAAATAATATCTAACCAACTGAATGTTGTTATTTTTTTATCGTAAAATTCTTTTGAAAACGCGATGATCGTGCAAATAAAAATTGCTAAAGGTATTGATGAACACAGGGTTAACATAATAGCTGTAATAAGCAAACCATAAATAAAATGGTTTGCTTTATCTTCGGGAATGATTGGTAGATTACGCATGTTTTATATAAATATCACCTCATTACTTTCTTTAACCCAATCAAATGTAATTGGTTTCTGTGCATAATTATACTGTTCATTTAATATAGCAGCATTGAAGAAGTTTACAGTTCCGTCTGTGCTCACCTTATGGCCGTAACCAGTATGAATATGACCACAGACGTGGATCTTAGGTTTTATCTCAGCAATTTTGTTAACAAGGTCTTTGCAACCTAAGTTATCGTGACCTCTACCGATTACAGTATCTAAGTAACCATATGCTGGTCCATGTGTGATAAGAATATCAGTATCATTCGGTATCTTATCCCAATGTTGTTGAATATCTTCTCCTGGGTCAGCATTAAAAGCCCAATTATGGAATCTTGGTTGCCAAGGACTACCATATATCTTAACTATACTTTGTGCATCGTCACCAATAATAACAAAGTCATCCTGTAAGTAGGTTATGTTAGGATATAACTCTAATATTTCTTTTATTTTAATTGGATTGTCTTGAAATCCCCAATCATGATTACCTGCAATAAAAATCTTATGGGTGTAATTATGGAGACCATTAAACCATTTACAAAACTCTCTGATTTCGTGCTCATAACCCATACTAGAGATGTCTCCAGCATGGATTAGAACATCACCGCCTGGCAGGTCTTGTGTAATTTGTTTGTGTTTATTATGTGTATCACTAATTAACGTGATTTTAAACTTTGTCATTTTTTTTTATTTTCTACAAATATAGTGTTTTTTTTGTAAATAAAAAATAGTTTTAAATAAAATTTGCTATCCATTGAGCAACTTTATAACCGGTAAAAGCACCAACAGCCGCTGAACCTGGAAGTATGATAAACTTCCCTAAACGTGTTTCATATTTCGCTCGATTCACGATATAAGAAATAAGCATATAATAAACAATGAAATTTATTAAGATTGCGATATCCATTTCTTTTGAAACAAAAAGGATTATAGAATTACCGGCAAAACCCCAACTAAAATTAACTAAGGTTTCTCTAATTAATTCAGCGGGTGTTGTGATTGCACCCATAATATTAATTTCGGTTTTTAGTGGTGATTTATTTTTTTCTACTTTCATACAACATTAATTATTTGCCATTTACCATTATAATCTTCCACCAAACAAGTTGAATTTTCACAAAAATCCCCAGAATTCATATAATCGGTTTCTAATTTAGGTTGGTGTATATGCCCACAAACAGCCACATCGTAACCCCTTTGTTTTGTTAAAGCTTTTGCGTTTTCTTCAAAATCGGATACAAAATTTATAATACCTTTAACACTTTGTTTTATTGTATTAGCTAAAGAATGATAGGGTAAGTTAAACCATTTTCTTATTTTATTATACATTGTGTTTAGTTTTATAACAAAATCATAGGAATATCCACCAATAACTGCCAACCATCTAACTTCCATTACAACAAAATCTAAAACATCACCATGGAAACAGTTATACGTTCTACCATCTAAACCAGTATAAACATATTTCCTAACAATCTCAATATTATTTAATGTAAAGGGTACGAAAGGTTTTAAAAAATCATCATGGTTACCTCTTATCCAAATGACTTTAGTTTTCTTTTCTGAAAGTTTCATAAATCTCCTAACTATTTTGGTACATTCAGATTTCCAGGAACCACCTTTTTTTAATGCCCAACCATCTATTATATCACCATTTAAAATTAAAGTCTCTGCACTATTTTCTTTTAAAAATTTTAATATTTTTTCGGTTTGAGACTGTCTGGCACCTAAATGAAGGTCACTCATTATAATAGTTTTCCACTTCATACCCAATAACAATGATCATCAGTAAAATATTCTTTATTATTTCTGTATAAAAAAGAGTTAATAAATAGTTTTAACATATAGAATAAACCTTTGTTATCGAACCTTCTGGTTTCGGTAAATATATTTTTTTTATACAAACCAAATTTTTTTGGTTTTATTTTTCTGGATATTTGGTAATCTTCGGCGACTTTCATGTTCTCATCAAAACCACCCAACTCATTAAATTTAGTTGTTTTAAATAACATAAATCCACCTAAAGCAAAAGGTGAAACCCATTTTGTTATTTTCTGAAAGGTAAAAAATAAATTATATAAATTATTATATTTACCATTTTTTGTGTTAAACCTACAAGTCAAAAGATCAAAATCTTTATTCTCCATTTCTGTTATAATTTCAGATAAAAAATTTTCATCCAAAATAAACATATCAGCATCTAAAAACAAAATATAAGGTGTTTTACAAAATTTTGCACCGTTATTTCTAGCAACAGAAGGTAGTCCACCTAATGTTAATTTTAAGTTAAATTTATCCGATTTTCTTTCTGATAATAAATTTTTAGTAAAATCATCGGAAAAATCACTTACTAGGATTAAAACATTTTCTATATTACTCTGTAAGTTTAGTAAGTCTAAACTTTTTTTTACTGTAAAACCTTCATTTTTACAAGGTATAACTATGGTTAGTTTTTCTGATAAATTCATAACCATAAATATCTGACTATTATGATTAAATAATATCAGATTCCATATAATTTTTTTCCATAATCAGGGTCTTCAGCATATTTGCCAACTAAATTTTTAATATAATATTTTTGTAACCTTTTGTAATCACGAAGACAAGATTTGTATGATGGGAAAACAGCGTGTCCACGATTTTCACCAGTTGCCTCTTTTTGTTTGATGTATTTAATCCCCAATAGGTTATGATTTTCTCGACATATTTTAGATTTAAAATGTGATGACTCCCAATGTATTTGTTGTAAGACTAACTCAGGGAATAAAATACCAATTTCTTGCATATAATCCACCAGTGCTGAATCATTTAATAAAACATCTCTATTAAAAACGGTTTCTTTTATTTTTTTGTGTAAAATTTTTGGAGCTAACACCTCCAGTGAAATAAAAGAAAAAAGGATAAATAGGATAGTGGCAGCAATTATGTTATAACTTTTCTTCTTAAAAAGAACCAAACATAAACACTTTGAACAATAGGTGAGATTACTTTCACCGTTATATTTTATAATTTTTTGATTACAGCAATTAGATTTCATATAATAAAAGTAGTAAAAATTAAATTGGTGGTAAAATTTTGTTTGAGATTTTCAATCTTAGATAGTTGGTTCTTAATGAATTCTCCATCAACCACCCTTGGCAGTTTCTTTTCTGATTTGGGTCTTTTGAAACTTACTTTATCATATTTCTTATTAAGACCAACCTTATATAGAAATCTGATTGCATTTATTACTTGATTCTGTTGAGAAACCGAGGTGAATTTATAGTTGTCTAAATACGACTGGAAGTCTTGTGAACCTAACCGAGTAGGTGGAATTTCTATTCTATCCAAAAACTGATTTATATAGGAAAGATAACAATTAGCCGTTCTGTCCGAATAATTTAAGTACTTCAATTTTTGTTCGCAAATCTTGTAATAGTCGGTCTTTTTCATGTTCTAAAGTATTAATAATGAATCAATTAACTGTAGTTGTTTATATATAGTAGTTAGTTGTAATTTCTATAATTCTTTATTAAATCTGTTAAGTGCCATTTTTCATTGTCATATTTCTGCCAATCTTCCATCTTTTCACCACCATTACTAACCATTCTACCTTTAACAATAGCACTTAATAACATCTGTTTCAAATCACCGAGTGTGAAACTACAACTAACATCAGATAAAAGTAATTTTTCATCACCTTTTTCTAATGCTTCTAAAATTTTTTTAATCTCTTCCATTTTTATTAATTTATTTTTATTAATTTAAGTTAAAACTACTTTTATCTGAGTATCGTTAGCGGTCATTGCCTTTTCTTCGGTGTAAAATTTTTGTCAGTAAAATCAGGTTTAAATATTATATCCAAATCTTCACCCCATTCAATTTCTTGTGCTTTTATCCATTTCAGTAATCCTTTTACTATTTCAAAATTTTTGTCAATAGGCAACGAACCGCTAACATCAGGTTGGTCGCTATTGCTTTTTTGCTCTTGGTTTTTCATATCAAATTTTATTTTTAATTATTAAGTTTTGTATTTCAAATTATCTTTTCGGTCAGCAAAAAATCAACATCGCCAACCTGCGAACCGTTATAAGTAATATTATTTTAATTTTGTTTGTATTAAATGTTTGTG
>Ga0114967_10002698_pt1 | contig 14790 bp, 6 predicted proteins | sample M_130628_MF_Meta_FD_92639 | JGI IMG/M metagenome (GOLD analysis project Ga0114967, IMG submission 92639) | Freshwater microbial communities from Lake Montjoie, Canada to study carbon cycling - M_130628_MF_MetaG | ecosystem: Environmental > Aquatic > Freshwater > Lake | place: Lake Montjoie... | reverse complement strand
CCGTTTGGACTACTATCATCATCACAAGCAAGCATTGTTAATCCAGCACAAGTTCCAGTATAAACTGCCATGGCACCATCTGTCATAACGCCTTCTATAGAATTAATCGTTAAAGCACCACTTGCAGGCACCAGTACTGAAAACCAAACATCACCACCACCATACAACGAGCAGGTAGGTGCTGGAACACCAGCACTAGCAGTGGCACCAGCATTGGAATACGTGGTATAGGTACAAGTGGTTGTGGGCGTGATGGCAATAGCGCCAGTACAATTGTCATTAGAAAGTAAGGTGGTAGCCGACCCCGTTAAATAGGTACTGTCACAACTTCCATTATTGGCTTTGATGCGGTGATAATAAGTGGTAGGTCCAGTTAGCCCAGTTAAGGTATAGGTTAGTGCGGTGCCAACCGAAAACGGAGATCCGCTAATCGGAGTGGTATAGGTGGCATTGGTATAGACTTCTAAAGTATAATTTATCGTTGCAGCACCTCCACCTACAGTCGATGCGGTCCAGCTCACGGTAAAGCCACTACCCGTAATAGCCGAATTTACAGGAGCAGTAGGAGCTGCCGGACAAGTAATAGCATTATTGGTTAACGGAGAGGTGGTTAAATAGTAAGGTGCTCCTCCACAACCATTGTTGTAAGAGAAAATATGATAATAATATTTAGTGTTACTGGTCAACCCAGTATCAGAAAAACTCACCGCATTGCTGGTTACAGCACTTCCTTGGATGACACGAGTTGTTCCCGGAAGTAATCCAGTAAATCCAACCGCATAGGTAGTGCCATTCGCTAATGTGGGTGGAATAGCACTCGAACTTCTAACAATTAAATAGCCACTAGGTGCCGGACTAGCCGCGGTAAATGACCCAGCGATACTAGTACTAGTGATCGTAGATAAAACTAAAGTCGTCGGTTGAGCAGTCGGCGTCAAACAACCCGTAACGACCGAGCCGGTTAAATAAGTACTATCACAACTGCCATTAGTAGCCTTAATGCGATAATAATAGGTCGTAGCGGCAGTCAATCCTGTAATAGCATTACTGACTGCTGTTCCCATTGAAAAAGGAGAACCACTTATCGGAGTAGTATAAGTAGCGTTTGTATAAACTTCTAAAGTATAAGTAATGGTCGCGGCCGAACCTCCTGCAGGAGAGGCGGTCCAACTAACCGTAAATGTGGTACCCGTTATAGAAGAGTTAACCGCTGCACTAGGCGCGGCCACACAAGTAATCGTATTATTGCTGAGAGGAGTAGTACTCAAATAATAAGGAGCTCCGTTACAACTGTTATTGTAAGAGAAGATGTAATAATAATAGTTTGTATTGCTAGTCAAACCTGTATCCGTAAAAGATACCGCAGTGCTAGTTACCGCGCTGCCTTGAACAACATAGGTTCCAGCACCCAAATTCGAACCTACCGCATAGGTAGTCCCATTCACAGGAGTAGGAGGAGTGGCACTGGTGCTTCTTACAATTAAATAACCACTGGGGGCCGGACTAGCCGCTGTGAAACTGCCAGCAACGCTAGTGCTAGTAACGGTATTGAAAACTAAAGTAGTAGGCTGTGTGCTCGGAGTGCTGCAGTTCGTTTGCAAGGTGTTGGTTAAATAAGCACTGTCACAACTGCCATTGTTCGCTTTTATTCTATAGTAATAGGTCGTGCTAGGATTTAATCCTGCTAAGGAATAAGTTACGGTGGTGCCCATAGCAAAGGGCGAACCACTAATCGGTGTGGTATATCCCGCGTCGCTGTATACTTCCAACGTATAATTGATGGTAGCAGCTGCTCCTCCAACAAGGGAGGCGGTCCAGCTAATGGTGCCACTAGTTCCCGTAATACTTGAGTTTACGGCTGCGGTAGGCGCGGCCGGACATGTAGTAGCATTAGCACTTAAAGGTGAGGTCGTTTGATAAAACGGAGTACCAATACAATTGTTATTGTAAGAGTAAATATAAAAATAATATTTAGTATTGCTGTTTAACCCTGTGGCACTGAAACTAGTAGCGTTTGAAGCAGCTACTACCGTTGCACCACTAATAGTGTTTCCCGCTGTATAGGCAGTTCCATTGACAGGTCCTGGACTCGGAGCAGTAGCACTAGTGCTTCGCAGCACTAAATAACCACTTGGGGCCGGACTAGCTGCTGTGAAAGAGCCGTTGATACTGCTGGCCGTTAGGGTTGATAGTACTAAGGCACTAGGCTGTGCAGTAGGAGTAGTACAAGTAGGTGCGGTTACGCAAATACTGCTTAAGTTCATACTATTTCCTCCAGCACCATTAATGTTCGATACTTTGATGTAATACGTTCCTGCAGCCAAGGTAGTGGTAATGGTTTCTGTTTGCGCCGAGTCACTCCCGTTGTTGGCATTAGCACACCCAGTTTCGGTTAAAGTACCAGCACAACTACCAGATACAAGTTGTAATAATAAATTGCGATTGGTGGATATTGCGGTAATAGTTACCGTTAATGGGCCTGAAGCAACAGTAAAGGTATACCATCCTTCTCTTCTAAAATTATTCCCAGTACCAAAACAACTAGACGAATTCGCATTCGGTGCCGTTTCATTGTTGTCCCCAATATTTTGATTGGTGGCACAAGCGCCATTAATGGTTAACGAACTTGCATTCGTACAACTGGTACCTTGACCTTCTACCGTGGTACTAAATAAGACAATAAAGAACAGAAACAAGAGGTTTATTGCTTTATTGTAAGAGGTTGACAGACCGGTATTTTTAATAATAGTGTAATCGTGTTTCATAAGTAAAACAATTTGTTTGATTCAGCAGCTTTTTGCAAAATGAAGCCCTTTTTTTTAGACATCATTTTACCAACTTAAATCGCTAACAAAAATAGAGCTTAGTCGCGATAAGTTATAATAGTTTGGGTATATAACATTAATTACTCGTTGAAATGCACTTTTAGGATATTGAGTTGTATTTTATCGTTGGTTTAGGGTTTTTTTACTATAAACTTATCATTATTAGAATGTTAGTTAATTGGTTTGGTGACTGAAGCATGACTTGCGAATTCAAAGTCCCAAAAAGCGTTATTAACCAACTTTAAAACGGACGGAAAGGATCCAGTGTTACTACATCAATTCAATAATTTAACCGCCGTTTTTGCCCCATCTGCATTGACGATGGTTGCTAAATACACACCGTTTTGATAAGGAAACTCCACTTCAAAATGATTGGATTCCACACGAGGCTTGTACGTTCTTATTAATTTTCCAGACATTTCATATAAATAAATCAATTTGATCGTTTCATCAGATTTCACATTCATACTGTGATTTGCAATATAAGCATAGGTCGTTGACGTAGCATGACTGATGGTACCTAAGGACGAATCTTTATATCGCAAAATAAAGCGATTCTCGAAGTTACCTCCCTCAGAAACAAACGTGTAGGGTGCCAAGCGTAAATCATGCAATACCTGCAACTCAGTATCTTCTAGATAAATATGTTGACTGCTTTCCGTAAATAATCCATCGACTTGGGTAATCCCAATGCTATAAGTGCCAGCAGCGGGAAAGGAAGCTCCAATAGGTACATAATCATTATCGTCAAACGGGTTAGGTCTACCATTAATAATGACAGGTTTGTCGTTAACAAGCGAATAAATCCCTAAGGTGTTGGAGGTCTTATGTGAAGCATCGTATAAGCGATCGACTCCATAAGTGGCATTGTCAACATAGCCAACCAAGGTATTAGCTTCGTGATTAGTGCCGTCAATCAAGCTTAGCCATATTCTATGTTTCTCCGATTCCGATTCCGTTGCGGTGTTTGTACTAGCCGAATTTTGTTTGTAGAACTGGCTGTTATCATAAGCAGAACTACGCATGCTATTATTAAACGTGACATAATTGCTAGCCGCAGCTCCATCATTCATGACGACAAAGAACCCTTGTCCTGCCGCAATTTTCCCATTAAATCCCGGAGGTGTTGATCCCGTTCCGTTATAACTAACATAGTCATTGACATTATAATTCTCCGAGAACGTCCCATAGAATGGGTTAGAATAACTACTGCTTACCGCCGACCCATGGGTCCATAATCTAATATTCCCATTAATGTTGGTATTCAAGGTTAAGAAAGTCATAGCATCTACCGCGGAGGGGTACGGATTTCCAATAAGGTTCCAATTGTCATCCAAATTCGTAATGGTAGCACCATTAGTTCCCGCGTAATTCGCTCCAGTATAATTCCCTCGTGAAATGGAAGGTTTTCGAATACCATTGTACGGAATTCCCGTAAAAGTTGCGGTCAAGGCCGAAGGCGTGCTGTAACTGTATGAGCCCGGTGAAATAGCAATATACCCTTTCGCAACACTCATGGTTTCGGTGCCGGGTACCCAATTGCCTTGTCCTCCATTACTATTAGCAACCGTCGGATTCCACTTGAATACATAACCACTAGGCGACAAGGGTGATATAGCACCCGAATTGAAATTCCTTACCGGAGAACACCAGTAAACATAATCATAAGCTTTTACATAAGCAGTGCGCTCCATCGAAATACTACCCGTATTGGTGGCAGAATTATTAATCTGTATCAAACTAGCACTGTCCCGCAAATTAATGATGCCCCCGGTACTTACGCGAACAAAATCATTAACGACCAAATTGTTCCGAGAAGTGGTCTCCAAAGAGGAACCACTGGCAATCGTTAAATTACGGCAATAAGCATTATAGCCCGTTCCTGCAATCACAGGCTTGTTCGTTACGTTCGGGATAGTAATACAATCCGCATTGGTTGGGATACCAGCAGGATTCCAGTTGTTTCCATTATTCCAGTCGGTATCGACTGCACCGGTCCAACTTTTTCCTGCCGCTATAGAGACAGTCGTTTCGGCAGTAAGTTTTGAAGTGACACCGTTGCAGAACGAATAGGTTACTTCAGCAGTATAATTCGTAGTAGCGGTAGGACAAACACTGATGTTTGCGGTATTGCCAACCACTGTTCCACTGGTTCCAGAGCCTTGATACCATTTTATGGTTGCTACCGAAGCTCCCGAAGGACTAAAACGCCAGGCTTCTTCATTAACCGTCCAATCGGCATCGGTCGAATTTCGATTAGGGGCCACAACCGCCTGCGTAGCATTAGCATTTTGAATCCCTACTACGTCATTGCCGCCATTCCAACTCGAACAAACATTTTTTTCTTTAATATAAACATCAATGACGTTGCTATTTTCATATAAAACCATCATTCCAGTGTAAAGCGATCCATTACATACCGTGGAATACATGGGGATATCACTCCAAGCAGCTACCAAAGCTCTACAGCCACTACTCAAAGTAATCAATTCCCAGCCTACTTCACCACCTTTACTGGGGTCAATATCATGGTAAACCCCAAAAATCGCATTCAAAAACAAGGAATTACTAGGCAAGTTGTTTGAAAAAGACCAGTTGGAATACCCTCCCGGGGAATATGTGGTAGTGTCAAACGTAATCGCTCCATTGGAACCAATTAATACTTTGTTGTAATTGTTACCATAAAAACAAAAGTTAAAAGGTAACGTAATCGTGTTAGACCAAACATCATCAATATTCACACTCAACGGATTCGCCAAACAGTTATACTGGTAGGGCGGTGCATAAGGTATGGCACTAACCGAATAACTGGTGGTTTCATTATAGTCTGGGTAAATGGCCTCTAAATTAGCACACTTGTTGCTAGCATAACATGCAATAGGTGTAGGTGCTGCCCCATTCATACCCGACGCCCCCGCAATGATATTTGGACAAGTTGTGGTACCAGTACCAGTCCCCGGTCCTGTGCTACAGGAAGTAGTTACGCAAATGGAAAAAGTTCCGCTACCAGAAGCATTACCACTACTGTGTACACGCACATAATAGGTTGATCCAATAGTCAATCCGGCAATCGTAGAAGATTCAATAGCACTTCCAGAAGTAGCGTTTATACATTGCAAACTAGTCAAACTAGCACAACTTCCGCTAAATACTTGGAAAACAACATTACTCATCGAAATCGGACTAACGGTGACCTTATGGCTTGCGGCTGTCGCGGTGAATTTATACCATACATCATCATCTGCCGTTCCCACGCAGCCAACAAGCGATTGCGTTGCATTAAGGGAAGTGCCAAGGGTGCTTGAAATACAAGTGGTAGTACTGTTCACCGTTAAACTCAAGGCACCACTACAATCATTATTTATCGGAGCTACGGGAGTAGTGATGCAAATGTTGAAATTTCCTTGAGAAGCTGCCGAGGATCCCGAACTATAGATTCGTACATAATAAATGTTGCCAATCGTCAAACTGGAAAGGGTAGACGATTCGGGTGAATACGAACTGCTGTTGTCGATACAAGCTAAGCTTGTGCCCGAGCAACTGTTATTAAATACTTGAAATATAGCATCATTTAAAGTGCTAGGTGTTACAGTTACCGTATGGGAAGTGGCAGTTGCCGTGAATTTATACCATACATCGTCATCCGCAGTACCCGTACAACCGGATAGGGATTGAGTGGCACCATAGGTAGTCCCATTAGTGGAGGTGATACAGGTAGTGGTACTGTTGACCGTTAACGCAATCGCAGTCGCACAATTGTCATTTGTAATGCTAGTGGTGGTAAATCCTGAAGTATACGCACTAGAACACCCGTTATTTGCTAAAATTCTATAATAGTAAGTGGTTCCGTAATTCAATCCCGAAACACTCAAAGTCGTCGTTGGTGCCCCCACAGTAAAAGGGGATCCCGGTATGTTTACGGTATAGGCCGGATTAGTAGTGATTTGAACGGTATAGGTAATCGGCGAAGCACTACCTCCAACCGGAGCAGTCCAATTTAAGGTGAAGGTGCTAGTAGTGATCCCCGTTGCCGTGATCCCTGTAGGTGCCGATGGGCAAGTGGTACCATTGGCAGTCAACGGTCCTGCGGTATTGTAAACAGGACCACCAGTACAATGGGTTGAATTTGTATAAGCAAAGACATAATAATAATATTTGGTATTGCCAATCAAGCCCGTACTCGAAATATTCGTGGAACTCCCCGTTTGAATAAAAGTCAATCCTGCTCCCAAGGTACCGATGTTTGCTGCAGAATAGAGCGTACCATCAACGGGTTGGGTAGGAGCAGAAGCACTAGTCGAACGGATGACTAGAAAACCATCAGCCGAACCCAAAAAAGTAGCAGGGTAAGTGGTTGAGGTAATGGCACCATTGCTAAAATTAAAGGCTTGATTCGGTGCCTCACAAGGCGCCGTCAAAGTGGTAATAGATCCTGTTACATAGGCACTGTTACAGCCATTACTAGCTAAAATTCGATAACAGTAGGTGGTGTTTCCTTCTAATTCTTCAACATTTAAAGTAGTAGTGGGATCAGCCAGGGTAAAAGGGGAATCCAATACATTCGTTGTAAATCCGGCATCAGTAGTAACCTGCACCGTATAGGTTATAAGGGATTCAGTCCCTCCCGTTGGGGCAGTCCAATTCAACGTAAATGAATTTTCGGTGATTCCAGAGCTGGTAACCGCATTAGGAACATCCGAACAAGTGGTCCCAGTACCAGTCAAAGGCCCGAGTGTGCTATAAACAGGTCCGCTGCAAGTAGCACCGCCATTATAGCTGTAAATGAAAATGTAATACTGGGTGTTCCCTACTAAGCCTGTTCCAGCAGTGGTGGTCGCACTACTAGACTGGATAAAGGTAAGCCCAGTACCCAAAGTGCCAATAGTTGCGGGACTATACGTAATTCCATCAACGGGTTGACTAGGAGCCGTGGGACTAGTAGAATAGATAATTAAATAACCATCCGCAGCAGCAGCCGAAAATGAGGCAGCAATCGCATTGGAACTACTAGCGCCAACAGTCAATCCACTTGCTTGCGTAGTAGGAGCACTACAGGGCGGTAGCAAAGTAGTAAGGGAACCGGTAACAAAGTTACTCGAACAATTGCCATTGGCCGATATTCTGTAATAGTAAGTGGTGTTATGGGTTAGTCCACCAATAGAAATAGTGGTGGTAGGGTCATTTAAAGTAAAGGGCGAGCCCGGTATATTGTTTAAATAGGCTGCATCCGTAGTTACTCTGACATTATAGGTAAGCGAATTGTCAGTGCCTCCGGTGGGATAGGCCCAACCTAAATCAAAACTTGTAGGTGTAATGTTGGAAGCAACAACAGCATTGGGTACATCGGGACAAGTGGTGACATTGCCAGTCAAAGGACCACTAGTATTGTATAAATAACTTCCTGCGCAGTTGTTAAAAGCATAAACAAAATAATAGTACTTTGTATTCCCCGTCAATCCGCTGTCTGCAATAGAACTAGAAGCAGAGGACTGCATAAAAGTTAATCCCGAACCCAAACTAGATAGGTTAGCAGCGCTATAGGTAGTGCCATCGACAGGTTGACTAGGAAGGGTGCTGCTAGTAGATCGAATCACTAAACAACCATCAGCAGTATGGGTGAACGAACCAGTAAAGGTAGTCGTGGTTTTGGCAATATTGGTAAATCCAGTGGCCTGACTTGGGGTGCTGACACCAGTCGAAGTCAAAGTGTTGGTAAGTGTCGTAGTAGTGCTAAGTCCTGATATGGTTCCTGTACCCCCAGTTCTAGTGATGTTTCCAGAACTAGCTGCAGTAATGCCTCGAACCAGTAAGCCACTAAGGGTCATAGTGTCTGTTTTATTGGTGTTGCTAACACTATAGGTCACGGTAATAGTAGTCGAAGTTACCGCAATACTGGCCGAGGATATATTTTTCCCTCCAGCATAGCTAACACTCCCTGTGCCCGCTTGAAATTCAAAATTAGCAGGCGCACTTAATACTAAGGTCACATTCGTTCCAGTCGAAAAATTTGATTGCTGATTTTCAGAAATTACAATGTTTCCCAACGCGTTATAGCCGGTTGGAAACCCAACACAAGAGGTAATCGATAAATTGGGCTTGGTAATACTTACTTGGGCTGTAGCAGTGCCAATGAAAAAAACCAAAAGCAACAAAGTCTTCCATGGAAGAGCAACCAGCTTCTTGGCAAATTGATTTCCGGGGTTAAAGTAATTTTTTTTCATCTCTGGGGCGGATTATTCAATGTTTTTTTTTAAGAACTCGGAAGCCAAAAAGTAAAATAGAAACAAGAAAGGCAAACCACTTGGAAGCTAGCTTTAATGTACAGGGCTACTTTTGGACCATTTTTAAAAGAACATTGGGTTCTAATTCAATAGTCAAACGTACTAAAAAAATCGTTTAAATGTAAAATAAAATCGATGAAATACATATTTACGGTATTTTATGTAGTATTTTACTTAAGGTGTTAATGATTTTGCATAGAGTCACTTTTCGAATAGCATATTTTTTTTAAATAAGTAGAAATTAGTAGATTAATACTTATTTTTGACTTTTCTAATCTATTGAATATTGAACACCCAAAACTGCGGTATGAAATTGTTCTTTGCCTTATTATCGATCACATTACCCTTACTAGGATTTTCCCAGGCTGATTTTTCAAAAGGAGAAAAATTATTCGAGCAAGAGCGCTACAGTGAAGCCAAAATTGTATTCGAAAATATCATCAAGCAAAATCCTAATCACCCAAAAGCACTAGAATACTTGGGGGATATCGCAGGCATAAATAAATTGTGGGATACCGCGATGAACTATTATGGGAAATTAAAAACACTGAACCCCAAAGAAGCCAACTATTATTATAAATACGGCGGATGCCTCGGAATGAAGGCCAAAGAATCTAGTAAACTGAGAGCCTTGGGCATGATCGGTGACATCAAAGGATCGTTCGAAAAAGCAATCCAACTCAATCCCAATCATATCGAGGCGCGCTGGGCACTTATCGAATTGTACCTGCAATTGCCCGGTATCGTGGGAGGAAGCGAACGCAAAGCAAAAGCCTACGCCAATCAATTACTAAAAATATCCCCAGTAGACGGTTACCTTGCGCACGGCCACATTGCCGAATACTGCGAAAAATACAAGGAAGCGGAATCCAACTACTCCAAAGCGATTGCCATTGGCGGTTCCAAAACAACCTACCAGGCATTAGCCAACCTCTACAAAAACAAATTAAACCAACCCCAAAAAGCAAAAGAGCTGATGGATACCTTCCATAAAAAAGGGTAAGACAAAGGCATTCCAAAGCTATCATTTCCAATTTTTTACAGCCAACTGTGGTGAAGTCGTCACACATTCGTTTGTAGGGCTTCTTTACTGGCGCTTTTGTGTTACGTTTGAGCATACTTATCGTATAGTTATCGTATAGTTGTCGTATAGTTATCGTATACTTTGTATTATAATGATGCTAGGTAAGTATCGGGGTAAAACAAGGCATAAATTGCAAGCGTCCTTAAAGTAGGGAAACCATTTCTTGAACTTTTTTATGTACTTTTGAACAAAGTATTAATTTCAATAAGATTACCCATTACAATGCGTACACATTTCATAGCCATAGGCGGTGCCGCCATGCACAATTTAGCCCTAGCGCTTCACCACAAAGGTTACCAAGTAACCGGCAGCGACGACGCTATTTTTGAACCTTCAAAATCACGATTAGAGAAAAAAGGCTTACTCCCCATCGAAATGGGCTGGTTTCCCGAAAAAATAACAGCCGATATCGAAGCCATCATCCTGGGAATGCACGCCAAAGCGGACAACCCCGAATTGCTAAAAGCCAAAGAACTCGGACTCAAAATTTATTCGTACCCCGAATTCCTCTATGAACAATCTAAAAATAAAACCAGAGTAGTCATCGGAGGTTCCCACGGGAAAACAACCATTACCTCCATGATTCTTCATGTGATGCACTACCACAATATCGAGGTGGATTACATGGTAGGTGCCCAACTAGAAGGATTCGATACCATGGTGCATCTAACAGAAACCAACGATTTTATCGTCCTAGAAGGGGATGAGTATTTATCTTCTCCTATCGATAGAAGACCCAAGTTTCATTTGTACCAACCTAATATTGCGCTCCTTTCAGGAATCGCTTGGGACCATATTAATGTATTCCCAACCTTTGAAAATTATGTGGAACAATTCGAGATCTTTGTAAACCAAATTACCAAAGGGGGTATCCTGGTCTACAACGAAGAAGATTCAACAGTCAAAAAAGTGGCAGAAGAATCCACCAACACCATAAGAAGAATGCCCTACCAAACGCCTTCTTATAGCGTAGAAGACGGAACAACCTTATTAGAGACACCCGAAGGGCCTATGCCAATCGAAGTGTTCGGTGCGCACAATCTTAATAATTTAGCGGGAGCCAAATGGATCTGCCAAAACATGGGAGTAGACGAAGCCGATTTCTACGAAGCCATTGCCAGTTTCAAAGGGGCCTCAAAACGCCTCGAGAAAATAGCGGAAGGAAAGGGAAAAGTAGCCTACAAAGACTTTGCCCATTCGCCCAGCAAAGTAGCTGCCACCACCAAAGCCGTTAAAGCACAATACCCAAACAGAAAATTAGTAGCCTGCCTAGAACTGCATACCTACAGTAGTTTGAATGCCGAATTTCTAAAAGAATATGAAGGAGCGCTAGATGCCGCCGACGTAGCCGTAGTCTTCTATTCCCCCGATGCGGTGAAAATTAAACAACTCGAAGAAGTAACCTACGAGCAAATCGCACAGTCCTTCCAAAGAAAAGACTTAATCATCTACACCAACCCTCAAGAATTTAAAGATTTCCTTTTCAGTTACGATCTAAACAATGCCGCGCTACTCCTAATGAGTTCTGGAAATTACGGCGGACTAAATTTTGACGAGGTTAAAGAGTTAATCAACTAGTCTTTAAATACTTACATAGTGTATAGCAAAATCACCTAACGGCAACATTAGGTGATATTTTATTGTTGTTTATAAATTTTTTAAGGCATCTCGGCAAAATACTAGATATAATTTCCTACTTTTATACAGTAGTATAATTGTAAATAGTTTTTGTAAAATATGGAACAAAACTTTTCCATAAAACATTGGTCTGAAGACGACAAGCCTCGAGAGAAACTCATGCTCAAAGGTAAAGCAGTACTGAGTGATGCCGAGCTAATCGCAATCCTCATCGGCTCCGGTAGCCGCAATGAATCGGCCGTCGATTTAAGCAAAAGAATCCTTGCCAGCGTAGACCATAACTTAAACGCCCTGGGAAAATTGTCGCTCAAACAGGTAATGGGATTTAAAGGCATCGGGGAGGCCAAAGCAGTTACCATAGCAGCAGCACTAGAATTAGGGAGAAGACGCAGAGCAGAGGAAGCCATCGAACTTTCGAAAATAACGTCAAGTAAAGCCGTTTTTGATCTTATGCATCCTATTATTGGCGAACTAATACACGAAGAGTTCTGGGTGTTATACCTCAATAACTCTAATAAAGTAATCTATAAGGCTCAGCTCTCCAAAGGTGGAATCACAGGAACTATTGTCGATATCCGACTCCTATTTAAAACAGCACTCGAACACAATGCCACCTCAGTCATTCTGACCCATAATCACCCCTCGGGCAAATTACAAGCCAGTGATGCGGACCTAGCAATTACAAAAAAGCTTAAATTTGCCGGTGAACAATTAGATATCAAAGTTCTTGATCACCTAATCATCACCGAAAATGGCTATTTAAGCTTTCAAGACGAGGGCATTTTTTAACACTAATGAACAACATAACCGACATATTCTTCGATTTAGACCATACACTGTGGGACTTTGATAAAAACTCTATTCTAGCGTTTGATAAAATATTCAAAATAGAACACCCAGATATTGATATAAACGCTTTCATGGAAGTTTATGTTCCCATCAATCAAGCCTGCTGGAAATTATATCAAGTCGATAAGATTACCCACGAAGAATTGCGCTACAATCGGTTAAGAGAGTCCTTCAATCAATTAAAGTACTCAATCTCCGATGAGGCGATCGACCAAATAGCAAGGGATTACATTACCTACCTGCCAGATAATAATCAGCTCTTCGATGGCGCCATAGAAGTACTAGAATACCTCTATCCAAAATACAACATGCACATCATCACCAATGGATTTGCCGAAGTACAACAACGAAAAATGGACCACTCAGGCTTGCAAAAATATTTTAAAACCGTGACCAATTCAGAAATGGCAGGGGTTAAAAAACCCCATCAAGGGATATTTAATTATGCCTTATCTTTGGCAAAGGCTACTAAGGAAAATGCAGTAATGATAGGAGATTGTATCGATGCCGATGTGAAAGGAGCACTAGAGTTCGGAATGAAAGCCATCTATTTTAATGAAAAAGGAGTTCAAACAGAGGACTCCATAATGAGCGTCAAACATTTATTAGAATTAAAAAAAATACTGTAATGAAGAAGTTTCTATTTATCCTAGCGTTGTTGATGACAATTCCAGGCTTTTCCCAAAGTCTTAACGACTATCAATATCTAATTGTTCCAATCAAATACGAATCGTTCAAAGAGAACGACAAATTCCGATTAAACTCGCTAACAAAAGCCTTCTTTGTAAAATATGGTTTTAAAACCTTTCTAAGTAACGAAGCCATTCCCGAAGAAGTAAACAATAAAAGATGTACGGCATTATCGGCAGCACTTGTCCTTGATAACGGTATGTTCATGACCAAAGTGAAATTGCAACTAAAAGATTGTAAAGATAACCTAGTTTTTGAAACCGATTTCGGCTCCAGCCGCTCCAAAGATTTTAATGTAGCCTACAACCAAGCATTACGAGAAGCACTTCAATCTTTTAATAAAGTAGCCTATAAATACAATGGGAAAAATGATTCAGGGGCCACCGAAACGTCAGTGGCACCCGCATCCTCGGATACGCCTCAGGATAAAGCTCCAGAATCACCAACAACCACGACAGAGAACAATCCCGAATTGTTTTTCTTCGCACAACCAATAGCCAATGGCTTCCAAATTGTAGATAGCGAACCACGCGTTATTATGCGATTGTTCAATACGTCACAAAAAAATGTATTTATCGGGCTAAAAGAAGATACGCATGGTGTCGTTATCCTGAAAAATAACCAGTGGTTTTTTGAATATTATGAAAACAGTAAATTAGTTTCAGAACCACTAAAACTAAGGTTTTAATACCCATATTTATCTTTCCAACGATTCTTTAAAAAGGTACGCATCTCATTTTCTCTAGCATTAGAACCAGGTTCGTAAAACTTGGTGGCTGCTATCGCATCCGGCAGATATTCTTGTTCAGAGAAATTGTTGGAATAGCTATGCGAATATTGATAGTCATCGCCATACCCCAATTCTTTCATTAATTTCGTAGGAGCATTACGCAAATGAATGGGTACCGGTAAATCACCAGTTTGCTTCACCAAGGCTTGAGCTTCGCCAATAGCCATATAGCTTGCATTGCTTTTGGGAGAGGTGGCTAAATAAACCGCACACTGACTTAATAGTATTCTACTCTCCGGATAGCCTATGGTAGATACCGCTTGAAACGTATTGTTAGCCATGATAAATGCCGTAGGGTTCGCATTACCTATATCTTCACTAGATAAAATAAGCATTCTACGGGCAATAAACTTCACATCTTCGCCACCTTCGATCATTCGAGCCAACCAATAAACTGCGCCATTAGGATCACTGCCTCTTAGCGACTTAATAAAGGCAGAAACAATATCGTAATGCTGTTCTCCCGTTTTATCATAAAGCACCGTGTTCTGCTGTACCAATTCAAGTACTTTCTGATTCGTTATCGTAATTTGGCCTTCAGGGCTTGCATTTACGACCAATTCAAAAATATTTAATAGCTTACGTCCATCGCCACCCGAAAGCCGCAATAATGCCTCCGTTTCTTTTAATTTT
>Ga0114967_10002696_pt1 | contig 14793 bp, 10 predicted proteins | sample M_130628_MF_Meta_FD_92639 | JGI IMG/M metagenome (GOLD analysis project Ga0114967, IMG submission 92639) | Freshwater microbial communities from Lake Montjoie, Canada to study carbon cycling - M_130628_MF_MetaG | ecosystem: Environmental > Aquatic > Freshwater > Lake | place: Lake Montjoie... | reverse complement strand
GGGCATGGTGGGCGTGAACGTGCCGATTCCCGTGCCCATGGCCTGGCATTCGTTTGGTGGCTGGAAGCAAAGCCTGTTCGGCGACCATCACGCCTACGGCGAAGAGGGCGTGCGCTTCTACACCCGCTACAAGAGCGTGATGCAGCGCTGGCCGGAATCCATCGCCAAAGGCCCTGAGTTTGTGATGCCGGTGAACCAATGAGCGCGGCGCGCGACTTCGGGGAGTTCGACTACATCATCGTCGGCGGCGGCACCGCCGGCTGCGTGCTGGCGAACCGCCTGTCGGCCGATCCGGACATCAAAGTGCTGTTGCTGGAAGCCGGCGGGCGCGACAACTGGATCTGGATCCACATTCCGGTGGGCTATCTCTTTTGCATCGGTAACCCGCGCACCGACTGGTGCTATCGCACCGAGCCCGAAGCGGGCCTGAACGGCCGCTCCATCATGTATGCCCGCGGCCGCGTGCTGGGCGGGTCATCGTCCATCAACGCCATGCTCTATCTGCGCGGTCAGGCGCAGGACTACGACCACTGGGCGGCGCTCACCGGCGATTCGCGCTGGAACTGGGAATCCGTATTGCCGGTATTCAAGGGCAGCGAAGACCACTGGCGCGGCGGCGGCGACATGCACGGCGCGGGCGGCGAATGGCGCGTAGAACAACAGCGCCTGCGCTGGGATTTGCTGGATCGCTTCGCCGAGGCCGCCACGCAGGCCGGCGTCGTGAAAGCTCCGGACTTCAACCGGGGCGATAACGACGGCGTGAGCAATTTCGAAGTGAACCAGCGGCGCGGCGTGCGCTGGAGCGCGAGCAAGGCCTTTCTGCGCCCGGCGCAGGAGCGACCCAATCTGCGGGTGGTGACCGGCGCGCTGATCGACAAACTGCTGTTCGCGGCCCGCATCGCGCGCGGCGTGGAGTTTGAACTGGGCGGCGTGCGCTACTTCGCCCATGCGCGCCTCGAGACCGTGCTCACCGCCGGCGCCATCGGCTCACCGGCGATTCTGCAGCGCTCAGGCATCGGCCCGGCGGCGCTGCTGCAGGCGCGTGGGATTCCGCTGGTGCACGAGCTCGCCGGCGTGGGCGGCAATCTGCAGGACCATCTGCAGCTGCGCATGATTTACAAAGTGCAGGGCATCAAAACTCTCAACCGGCAGGCCAACAGCCTGTGGGGCAAGGCGCTGATGGGGTTGGAATACGCGCTGTTCCGCAGCGGGCCGCTGAGCATGGCGCCGAGCCAGCTCGGGCTCTTCACGCGCTCGCAGCCGGGGCTGGAACGGCCCGATATCGAATACCACGTGCAGCCGCTGTCGCTGGATAAATTTGGCGATCCGCTGCACGACTTCCCGGCCTTCACCGCCAGCGTCTGCACGCTGCGCCCGGCCTCGCGTGGCTATGTGCAGATCAAAGACACTCTGCCCGCCACACCGCCGGCGATCGCGCCCTGCTACCTCAGCCACGAGGCAGATCGCGCCACTGCCGCGCACGCGCTGCGCCTCACCCGGCGCATCGTCAGCCAACCGGCGCTCGCGCCCTACTTCCCGCAGGAATATCTGCCGGGTCCTGGACCGGATACCGATGAGGCGCTGGCCGAAGCCGCGGGCCGCATCGGCACCACGATTTTCCATCCGGTGGGCACCTGCGCCATGGGCCGCGCGGACGACGCCAATGCGGTGACCGACCCGGAACTCCGCGTGCGCGGCATCGGCCGGCTGCGGGTGATCGACGCCTCCGTCATGCCCACCATTACTTCCGGCAACACCAACTCGCCCACGCTGATGATTGCCGAGCGGGGCGCCGCGCTGATTCGCTCCGCCCGCCGCGCATGACCTCCCGCCGGGAATTTCTGTCCCGCATTGCCGCCGTGGGCGGCTTCGGCGCGGCGTATACCTCTATGCGCGCGCTCGGCATGACGGGCGACACCGACCCCGCCGCCCCGCTGCGTTTGCCCCGGGCGGAGAAGAAAACCCGCGTGGTGATTCTGGGCGCCGGCATGGCCGGGCTGGTGTCGGCCTACGAACTGCGCGAAGCGGGCTATGAGGTGAGCGTGCTGGAAGCCCGCGAACGCGTGGGCGGCCGCAACTGGAGCGTGCGTCGCGGTACGCGGGTGGCGATGACCGACGGCAGCGAACAAACCTGCCAATTTGCCGAGGGCGAATACTTCAACGCCGGCCCGGCGCGCCTGCCGAGCCACCACGAAACCATCCTCGGCTACTGCCGCAAGTTCGGTGTGGCGCTGGAAACCGAGGTCAATCAAAGCCGCAGCGCCTTCATGCGCTCGGATCGCGTGCAGGGCGGCAAGCCTTTCCGCATTCGCCAGGCGATGGCCGACACCCGCGGGCACATGAGCGAACTCCTCACCAAGGCCATCAATCGCCGCCGGCTCGACGACCAACTCGGCGCCGACGACCGCGAGCGCATGGTGGAATTCCTTCGCCTCTATGGCGATCTCGACAAACAGAACGAATATCGCGGCTCGGAGCGCGCGGGCTATCAAACCCTGCCCGGCGCGTTCGATCGCAAGGGCGTCGCGGTGCCGCCGCTGTCGATGCACGAACTGCTGGATGCGGATTTGTGGATCGCGATCATGTTCGACGAGTTCATTGACTGGCAGGCCACCATGCTGCAGCCGGTGGGCGGCATGGACCACATCCCCAAGGCGTTTGCGTCGCGGCTGGGCGAAATCATCAAACGCCAGCGGGAAATCGTGCAAATCCGTCAGACCGAGAAAAGCGTGAAGGTGAACTGGCGTCACACGGGCAGCGGCAAAACCGGCACGATCGAGGCCGACTACGCCATCTGCACGCTGCCGTTCAATATTCTGGCCGGCATCGATACCGACTTTGCCGAGCCGGTGAAAGCGGCGCTCGGGCGCGTGCGCTACGACCACTCGCTGAAGGTGGCGTTCGAGGCGCCCCGCTTCTGGGAAGACCAGCACATCTACGGCGGCATTTCCTACGTGAAAAGCGACACCGGGCTTATCTGGTATCCGAGTCACGGCTTCCATAAGCCCACCGGCATCGTGCTCGGTGCCTACTCGAACGGCGACGCGGCGGTGCGCATGGGGGAATTACCGGTGAACGCGCGCATTGCCGCCGCGCGGGAAGCGATCGAACACGTGCATCCCGGCTGCTCGGAGTCGCTCACCCACGGCATTAACGTGACCTGGGCGCAGGTGCCCTTCAGCCTCGGCCCCTGGGTGAAACCCTGGGAAGGCGGCGAAGGCAATAACGAACCCGCGGACTACACGCTGCTCAACCAGCCCGCCGGCCGCGTGTATTTTGCGTCCGCCAACCTGAGCCAGATGCCGGGTTGGCAGGAAGGCGCGGTGCTCTCGGCGCATCGCGCGCTGGGGCTTATCGCGCAGCGCGCGGCCGAGAATCCCTCAACCTCCCCCTTACCCGTAGAGAGCAGAACCTCATGAACATGCGTTTCCCCAAACTCACTGCCGTCGCCGCTGGTCTCTTGTTCACCACGCTAGTCACAGCCGCCCCCGCTGATGACGTGGTGCGCCTGCCGCTGCCGGACGGCAACCCGTTTCCCATTTCTTCCGCGGTGACCGTGCGCGGCGATCTCGACACCGTGTACGTGAGCGGCGCGCTGCCGAGCGTGGTCAACAAGGACGCGCCCAAGGGCAGCGTGGCGTCTTACGGCGATACCGAAGCGCAGACCGTAAGCACGCTGAACAACATCAAGACCACGCTGGCGCGGCTCGGTCTCGGGCTTGGCGACATCGTGAAGATGACGGTGTTTCTGGTGGGCGATCCGGAGAAAGACAACAAAATGGATTTCCCCGGCCTGATGAAAGGCTATAGCCAGTTCTTCGGCACCGCCGAGCAGCCTAACAAGCCGGCGCGCAGCGCCATGCAGGTGACCGCGCTGGCGCTGCCGGGGGCGCTGGTGGAGATTGAAGTGATCGCGGTGAAGCCGCGCTAAGACAGCGGCGAGGCGGGTCGCTCAGCGGCCCGCCACCTCCCGCACGAGTTCATGCATTTGCAGCGTGGCTTCCGTGAAGTCGCTAATCAAAATGCGTTCGTCGTTGCCGTGCACGCGCTCCACTTCCGGCATCGCCAAATGCATGGGCATAAAGCCGTAGCACACGATGCCGGCGGCGCGGATGGTGTTGCAGTCGGTGAAGCCGGCAATGAAGTTGGGCGTCACCTTCGCGCCGGGCTCATGCCGCGCCACCACCTTCGCAATCGCGCGTGAGAGTTCGGTATCAATCGGTGAGGAATGCGCGGTAGACGACAGCAGCGCCTCCACCTTCACCGCCGGCTCCTGCATCACTTCCTGCAAGCGGGCAATGACGGCCTTGGGGTCTTGCCCCGGCAACAAGCGCAAATCGAGCACCGCGCTTGCTTCCGGCGCATACACATTTTCCTTGGCGCTGCCGCTCAGCATGGTGATGGCCAGACTGTTACGCACCGTCAAGGCGTTGCGCGAGTCCGCCATAAACTTGCTGCGAAACGCCGCGTCTTGCAGCGAGGTCTCGAGATGGCGCCAGGCCTCCTGCTCGGCTGCGGGCAGCGCATTCGCGCGGTAGGCAAACACCGTTTGCACTTCGGGGACCACGGTGATGGGAAATTGAAATTGTTCGAGTCTGGCGAGTGCGCGCACCAGCACATGGGTGGCGGCAGCGGGCTTGGGGGCGGAGGCGTGACCTGCCGGCCCGCTCGCGGTGAGTTTGAGCCACAGCGGCACTTTCTGCGCAAATTCCATCGCGTTCAGCCGATGGTTCGCATCCAGTTGCAGGATGAGTCCGCCTTCGTTCAGCGCGAACTCCACGTCCTTAAACAGGTCGGCATGCTCGGCCATCATGTAGCGCGCGCCTTTGCCGCCGCCCTGCTCTTCGTCGGCCACCGCCAGCAGCACCAGATCGCGCGACAGCGGTAGGTGCAGGCGTTTCACCATCACCACCGCCAGCACTTCCATCAGGCCCGGCCCTTTGTTGTCCAGCGTGCCGCGACCCCACACATAGCCGTCGCGTTCGAGGCCGGCGAACGGCGGCACGCTCCAGTCCGCGACGGCGGCCGGCACTACGTCCATGTGGTGCACCAGCATCAGCGCTTTCGCGCTGCCGTCGCCCCGCACTCGCGCATAGAGATTGGCGCGGCCCGGCGCGGACTCAAAAATCTGCGAGTCGATGCCTTCGCGCTTGAGATAAGCCTTGAAGAATTTGGCGCTGGCGAGTTCGTTGCCCGGCGGGTTGGTGGTGTCGATGGCCACGTACTGGCGGAGCAGACATACCGCCTCGGCCTGAATCTCGGTCGCTTCGAGATGCATGGCGCGCGGGCATGCCGCCGGCGCTTTGGCCCATACGGTGCTCTGCGCGAGCAGGCCGAAAAGTGCGACAACAAGGAGCCGGCGCGCGCCGGGAGAACGTTCAGATACAACCATCATCATTCTCCCAACGCGCCGCTTGGCCACGTCGTGTTGTTACGCCACCGGGTTCCGCTTCATGTACTGCCGGGCAATGATCAGACGCTGCATTTCATTCGTGCCTTCGCCAATGCAGGTCAGCGGCGAGTCACGGTAGTAGCGCTCGATGTCGTATTCCTTCGAGTAGCCATAGCCGCCGTGGATGCGCATGGCTTCGGTGCTGTTTTCCAGCGCCGCTTCGGAGGAAAAGAACTTGGCCATGCCGGCTTCCATATCGCAGCGCTCGCCGCGATCAAAGGCCATCGCGGCGTCCAGCGTGAGCAGTCGGGCAGCCCGCGCGCGGGTGGCCATTTCGCCCAGCTTCAGCGCAATCGCCTGATGCTCGCAGATAGGCTTGCCGAAAGTTTTACGCACCTGCGCGTAATCCGACGCCAACCGCAGCGCGCCTTCGGCCAGACCCACACCGCGGGCCGCCACGTTGATGCGCCCGAGCTCCAGCCCGCCGGTGGCCTGAAAGAAGCCCTGGCCTTCTTCGCCGCCGATCAGGTGTTCCTTGCCCAGCTTGTAGTTGTCGAACACGAGTTCACCGGAATCGATGCACTTGTAGCCCAGCTTTTCCATTTTCTTGCCGACCGTGAAGCCTTCGTGCTTCGGCGCGATGAACAGGCTCATGCCCTTGTAGCGCGGTTCGGCGTTGGCGTTGGTTTTGACCAGCAGCGCCACCGCCGAGCCTTCGATGCCGTTCGAGATCCAGGTCTTGGTGCCGTTGATCACATACTCGCTGCCGTTCCATTTGGCCTGGGTGCGAATGCCCTGCAGATCCGTGCCCGCGTCGGGCTCGGTCAGCGCCAGGCCGCCGCGCACTTCGCCGGTGGCGAACTTGGGCAGCCACAGGTTCTTCTGGTCTTCGGTGCCAAACTTCTCCACCGCCAGCGCCATGATGAGGTGCGAATTGAAGATGCCGGTAATCGACATCCACACGCTGGAGATGATCATCACCAGCTTGGCGTAGGTCGTGGCCGGCAAACCAAGCCCACCATACTCGGGCGAGATGGTGGCGCCGAAGAGCCCCATTTCTCTCATCTGGGCCACGATGTCGTGCGGATAGCGATCGGCGTGGTCGTACTCCTTGACGATGGGTTTCAGCTCGCGCTCGGTCCAGCGCGCAATGGTCTCCAGCAGAATGGCTTCATCTTCGGTGGTGAAATGATCGTTCAGTTGGCTCATGGTCTCGGTCCTTAAAAAATGCGCTAGAAAAGGCTGCTGAGCAGCATCAGTCGATGGTCACTACCAGCTTGCCCAGCGCGCGGCGCTCGGCCAGCGCGCGGATGGCGGTGCCCGCATCGGCCAGCGGGAAAGTGGCCGAGACGTGCGGGCGAATCTTGCCGGCGCTGTAGAAGGCGATGAGTTCGTTGTTGTTGATCTGATTGTCGGCGACGTCGCGATCGGTAAACGAGCCCCAGAACACGCCCACAATCTGGCAGCCTTTGAGCAAGGCCAGATTGAGCGGAATTTTGGGAATGCCGGCGGGGAAGCCTACCACCAGAAAGCGGCCTTCCCAGGCGATGGCGCGCAACGACGCCTCGGCGTAATCGCCGCCCACCGCGTCATAAATCACGTTCGCGCCCTGCTTGCCGCACACGCCCTTGAAGCGCTCGGCCAGCGCTTTCGTGCCGTCCTTGTCGAAGGGGCCCTGCGGATACACCACGCCGTCCGCCGCGCCGTGGGCTTTCGCGAGCGCGAGTTTCTCTTCGCTCGAGACACCGGCAATCACCCGCGCGCCCACCGCCGCCCCGAGTTCCACCGCCGCGAGCCCCACGCCACCGGCCGCGCCCAACACCAGCAGGGTATCGCCGGCTTTCAGCGAGGCGCGCTGCTTCAGCGCATGCCACGAGGTGCCATAGGTGAAGATAAACGCCGCCGCTTCGTCGAAGGGCATGGCGTCCGGCATGGCGATGCACTTGTTAGTCTTGGCGACAGCGTATTCCGCCATGCCGCCGTGGCCCACCAGCGCAATCACGCGATCCCCGGGCTTGAATTCGCTCACGCCCTCGCCCACGGCATCCACTTCGCCGGCCACCTCACCGCCCGGTGCAAACGGGCGCGCGGGGCGGAACTGATATTTGTCTTCCAGCATGAGGGCGTCCGGATAGTTCACACCGCAGGCGCGTACGCGGAGACGGATTTCACCGGCACCCGGGACCGGGGTGGGCAGGTCGCGCAAGACCAGCGTGTCTGGCCCGCCGATTTGTTCGCTGACGATGGCTTTCATGGGAGTTCCTTGCAGATTGATGGGGTTACGGTGGCGCGCGACAAGGCGCTCACCACACATCGACGATGGGTTGGGCCCGGCGGGTGCGCGGGCCGGCCGAGCGCACGCCGCGCGTCAGCCATTGGCGGGTTTCGGCCGGGTCGACCACGGCGTCGATTTCCATCTGCGCCGCCACCGACACCGCTTTGCCACGGGTGTACATCATGGCCAGCAGCTGGTCGTAGAGCGCCTGGCGTTGCACCGGATCGGTTTCGGCCTCGAGCTCTTTGCGGTAGCCCAGATTGACCGCGCCTTCGAGCCCCATGGGGCCGAATTCCGCGGTCGGCCAGGCAATGGAGAAAAACGGCCGGTGGAAGCTGCCGCCGGCCATCGCCTGCGCGCCCAGACCGTAGCCTTTGCGCAGCACCACCATAAACAGCGGCACCGTGAGATTGGCGCTGGCCATGATGAGCCGCGAGCCGCGCCGCACGGAGGCCGTCTTCTCGCTGTCTGGCCCCACCATGTAGCCGGGGGTGTCGCAGAGCGAAATCACCGGCAGGCCGTAGGCTTCGCACAGCTGCAGGAAACGCCCGCCTTTCTCGCCGCCTTCGGAATCAATCGCCCCGCCGAGGTGGCGCGGATCGTTGGCAATCAAGCCGAAGGCGATGCCTTCCACGCGCACTAAACAGGTAATGAGCCCCACGCCGTATGCGGGCCGCAGCTCAATCACCGAGCCGGCATCCGCCAGGGTGTGGATGACGGTGCGCACGTCGTACACGCGCAGCCGGTTTTCCGGCACCGCGTGGCGCAGCAGGCGCTGGTCGGCGCAGGCCCACGCCGGCAGCGTGCCCTGAAAACAACCCAGCAAACGGCGCGCGACGTCGGTGGCTTCGGCCTCGTCGGCCACCGCGATATCCACCACACCGTTGCGCGTTTGCACTTCAATCGGCCCAATCTCTTCGGGCGTGAATTTGCCCAGGCCGCCGCCTTCGATCATCGCCGGACCCGCGAGGCCGATGTTGGAGTTGGCGGTGGCGATGGTGATGTCGGCGCAGCCAAACAGCACCGCGTTGCCCGCGAAGCAGCGGCCAGAATTGATGGCGATGCGCGGCGCAATGCCGGACAGCTGCGGCCAGGTGGCGAAGGTGGGCAGGTCGAGCCAGCAGCTGATGACGTCGTCCACGTCCACGTCGCCCGGCCGGCCGCCGCCGCCTTCGGTGTAGAACACCACCGGCAGCGCCCATTCCTTGGCCAGCGCGAAGAGCCGGTCTTTTTTCTTGTGATTGAACACGCCCTGCGTGCCGGCCAGCACGGTGTAGTCGTAGGCCAGCACCAGACAGCGCGCGCGCTCGGCCGCCGCCCATTCACCGTTGACGGTGCCGATGCCGGCCACCATGCCGTCGGCCGGGGTGTTCTCGCGCAGGTCTTCCAGCGTGCGACGACGGCGCTGGGCGGCGACGATCAGCGCGCCGTATTCGATGAGGCTGTCCTCATCCAGTAAGTCCGCCACGTTCTCGCGCGCGGTGCGGCTGCCGGTGCGCCGACGCTTGGCCACCGCGCCGGGGCGGGCGGCGTCTTCGGTATAGCGATGCAGGGCGTGGACTTCGTCCAAGTCCGCGCGCGGGGCGTCGAGGTCGATGCTCACTGCCACCTGCTGCGCGCCGTCTTCGTCTTCCGCCGGCAGCAGGAAGGCAATCGCCGCGCCGTCGGCCAGCGTCTCACCCGGCGCGGCCAGAATGCGCGTGACGATGCCGGCGCTGGTGGCTTCGATCAGGTGATGCATTTTCATGGCTTCGAGCGTGGCAATGGGCATGCCGCGCGTGACGCGCCCACCCACCGCAACATCAATGCTCACCACGCTGCCACGCATCGGCGCGGTAAGCGCGAGCTGGCCGGCGGGCGCGGCGATGCTGGGCGTAATCGCCGCGCTGCTCGTGACGGCGGCGGCACTGGCGGCCGGTGTAAGTTCGGCGGCCGCCGCGAACAGCGCGCCGGCCTGTTGCTCGACGAAGCGCGTGGTGAACTGCGCGGCGCTGACCACAGGCTCGCGCAAAATCGCCCGCAGCCAGCCGAGATTGGTGGCCGGCCCGGCGATGGCAAACTCGGCCGCCGCGCGCTCGGCGCGGGCCACTGCGGCGGCGAATGAGGGCGCGGTGGAGCGCACGATGAGCTTGGCCAGCAGGGAATCGAAATTGGGATTGATCGCGAGCCCGGTATAGGCCGCGGTATCGAGCCGGATGCCCGGCCCACCCGGCGGGTCGAAGGCGCTGATGACGCCGCCGGCCGGCAGCGCAGCGCCGTCGGCGTTGAGCGTTTCGGCATTCACCCGCAGCTGGATCGCGTAGCCCACGGGCGCCGGCGGCGGCGCTGTCAGGCCCAGACTTGCCAGCGAGGCGCCGGCGGCGACCGCCAGCTGCAAGCCCACCAGATCGCAGTTCAGGATTTCTTCGGTGATGGTGTGTTCCACCTGCAGGCGCGGATTGGCCTCGATGAAATAAAACGCATTGGCCGCCACATCCACCAGAAACTCAAACGTGCCGAGACTTTGATAGCGCACTTCGCGCGCCAGCGTGAGCGCGGCTTCAAGCACGCGGTCCAGCAAGGCAGGATCGAGGTTCGGCGCGGGCGCGATTTCGATCACCTTCTGATGTCGCCGCTGCAGGCTGCAGTCGCGCTCGCGGAAATGCGTCACGCCGCCCTGCCCGTCGCCCAGCACCTGCACTTCGATGTGGCGCGCGGTGGCAATGAACCGCTCGGCGTAAATGGTGCCGTCGCCAAACGAGGCGGCGGCTTCCTGCTGACAGCGCGTGAGCGCGGCCGCGGCATCAAGGCCTTCGGCCAGCACCTGCATGCCGCGCCCGCCGCCGCCGGCAGCGGCTTTGAGAATGAGGGCGGCGCTTGGCCCGAGCTGCGTTTGAAAGTCGTTCATCGCGGCGATATCCGCCAGCGCGCCGGAGGCTTCCAGCACCGGCACGCCACAGCGTTCAGCCAGCGCGCGGGCCGCGAGTTTGTCGCCGAACAGCGCAATCTGGGCGGGCGTGGGCCCGATGAAGCGCAGCCCGGCGGCGGCGCAGGCGGCGGCAAATTCGCCGTTCTCGGCCAGAAAACCATAGCCCGGATGGATGGCATCGCACTCGGCAGATTTAGCCGCCGCAATCACCGCGGCTTGATCGAGATAAGCGCGCACGCCGTGCGCCGGCAGGGCGACGCTATGGGCGGCGCGGCGCACGTGCAGGGCGTCGGTTTCATCGGTGCTGTAGAGCGCGACCGGCGTCATGCCGGCGTCGGCCACGCCGCGCGCGAGGCGTAAGGCAATTTCGCCGCGATTGGCGATCAGCACACGCGAAAAACTCATCGGGCGATGCTCGCCATGGCCAATACTCCCCGGTCGCCCGCGCTGCGTGTGCGGGTCATTGTCTGAGGCATCACGCGGGTGATGCGGCGGTGTGCCTGCATGGTATGCGGGCAGGGCGGGATGGGCTAGCGGGAGCGGCGGTGTACAGCGCGCGCGGTCTCTGCAAGCATCGCCGCCGTTTCCCCTAATACGAGCAGGATTTCATGAGCAAGCCCGATTCTTTATGCAGCGCCAGTCATCTCGCCAAAACCGCCCTGTTCGCCGAGTGGGCGCCGGCCGCACTGAAAGGTTTTCAGGCGCTGGCCAGCGGCGCCTTTGCCGCCGGCGCGCTGTCGGTCAAGGACAAGGAAATCATCGCGTTTGCCTGCGCGCATGTGCTCCGCTGCCCTTACTGCATCGACTATCACCACGGGCTCGCCACCGGCGCGGGCGCGACCAGGGACGAGTTGACCGAGGCCGTGTGGGTGGCGATCGCGATGGCGGCACAGGCGCCGCTGGCGCACGCCGGTATCGCGCTCCGCTTGCTGGACGGCGAGCCTGTGGAGGCGTTCTATGCCGCCGGGCGCCCGAGCCCGGAGGCGGCCCTTGGCGCCGCCACGCCGGCCGCGCTGCAGGGATATGAAGCCCTGCAAGCTGCGGCCTTCGCACCCGGCGTGCTTTCCGCGCCGCTGAAGGCGCTGGCCGCCGTGGCCTGCGCGCACAACCTGCGCTGCGCGTTTTCGATCGAGCGCACCGTGCCTGCGGCGCTCGCCGCCGGTGCCTCGAAGGCGGCGGTGGCAGAAGCCATTTTCGTGGCGATTGAAATGGCGGCAGGCGCCTGCCTCGGCCATGCGGGGCTCGCGGCCGCGTTGATGGCGTAAGCCGCGCGGGTAAGCGCACAGCGCGGGGCGGGGCTATCCCCGCGTCGGGTGAACGATGCTAAGTTCGACTCGCGAACCAGACTGCTGAGTGCCGGACCGACCCGGCGTGGCCTCGCCGGTCTGAGCGCATCAAATCAAACCAGCTCAGGAGCACCCGCATGCGCATCGGCGATTTCAGGGAAGACGCCTTCATCACTGTCCACCCAAGCGAACGGCGAGGAGGCTGAGCATGGCGCTGCAACCCCTGGAAGGCGTTCGCATCGTCGAATTCGCGACCAGTATCGCGGGACCGTCGTCCACCATGATCCTCGCCCAACTGGGCGCCGAGGTGATCAAGGTCGAGTCTCCTGAGGGTGACGACGCGCGCGCCTGGCCACCGCACGTGGGCGACCGCAGCATCGTGTTCCGGCAGATGTGCGCCGGTAAACGCGGCATCGTGCTGGATCTGAAACAGGCCGAAGGCGTGGCGCTGGCGCTGGACATCACCGACACCGCCACGGTCGTGCTGCAGACCATGCGCCCCGGCGTTGCGGACCGCATCGGCATCGGCGAAGCCGCCGTCCGCGCCCGCAACCCGGAAGTGATTTACGTCGACATGAACGCCTTTGGCGCGGGCCCCACCGGGCGCGACATGCCGGGCTACGACCCGATGGTGCAGGCCTTCAGCGGGATCATGGCGATGACCGGTCATGACGGCGCGCCGCCCACGCGCTGCGCGCCTTCGCTCATCGACCTTGGCACCGGCCAATGGCTGGCGATGGGCATACTCGCGGCGGTGATGGCGAAGTTCCGCGGCCAGCCCGTGCAGCGGCTCGAAACCGCGCTGGTCGATACCGCCTTCAGCGTGGTGTCGTATCAGGCGACCGCCGCGCTGATGAGCGGCGAGCGGCCGCCGCGCGCCGGCTCCGGCAATCCCATCGCCGCGCCCTATCAGTGCTATCAGGCAAGCAACGGCGAGTTTCTGCTGGCCGCCGCCAACGAGCGCCTGTGGCAGCGCGTGCTCGAGGTACTCGATGCGCCGGCGCTGCGGGCCGATCCGCGCTTTGCCTCCGCCGTTCTGCGCAGCCAGCACCGCGCGGCGCTGGAAGAAGCATTGAACGCGCTGTTCTCGCAGGCGAGCGTGGATGAGTGGATTACCCGCCTGTCCGCCGCCGGCGTGCCCGCCACCCGCGTGTACGGTCTGGAAGAAGCCGTGGTGAGCGAGGTCGCGCGCGAACGGCGCAGCTTTCAGGACTGCGACGGCGTGCCCCACGTGCGCCTGCCCTGGCTGGTGGACAACGAGCCGCTGCCCGCGCCCTCCCCGGCCCCGACGCTTGGTCAGCACACCCGCGAGGTGTTGCGGGAGATCGGCGTTGCGGACGCGCGGATCGACGCCGCCTTTGCCAGCGGGGCGGCGCGGGACGGCGGCTGATTAGAGTTTGGGGTCAGAGTAAAAACTCCAACGAGAGTTTGGGGTCAGAGTAAAAACTCGAAGAAACACTTGGGGCCACCGTCAGTCCGAATAGTTTTTACTCTGACCCCAAATGTGACCCCAAATGTGGGGGCGGAAATTAGAGTTGGGCCTACGGCATCAACGGGGGATAGCGCCTATCCGGAAAATGCAGGAGGGGGCCATGCCCCCGACCCGGGCGTCAGACCGCGCGCAAATCCTCCGTCAGCACCCCCACCAGCGGGATCTCCTCCTCGTGCGGGATATCACGCCAGGTCTCTGCGAGCGCGGCCTCGTACCACGCCTGCATCGCGGGCAGGGCAAGCAGACGATCGACATAGGCGCGCGCTGTGAGACCGAACGGCAGATCGTAGGTCCGGATGCGGAAGGCCACCGGCGCGAAGAAGGCATCGACTGCGCCGAAGCCCGCACCCCCGAGCCAGGGGCCGCCGTGTCGCACCATGCCCTCAACCCACAACTCCTCCAGCCGCGCGAGGTCGGCTTTCAGCGCGGCGCTCTGCTCGTGAAGACGGACTCGCACCCCGCAATTCATGCTGCAGATGTTACGCAGGGCACCAAAACCCGAGTGCATCTCGGCGGCGACGGAGCGCGCCCAGGCCCTTGCGAGCGGATCTGCCGGCCACACGCCGGAATGACGCTCCGCGAGGTACTCCGCGATCGCGAGCGAATCCCACACCACCGCAGCGCCATCGTGCAGGCAGGGCACCTTCCCGCTCGGCGAGAAATGGCGGAAACCGCTGCCCTCTCCCACCTCGCCGAAAGGTCGCAGTTGCTCCTGGAAGGCAATGCCCAGCTCGCGCATCAGCACCCAGGACCGCAGCGACCAGGAGGAGTAGTTCTTGTTGGCGATCCACAACGTGTACATGCGTGCTGTCCTACTGGAGAAATTCCCTGTACCGCGCCGCACGACCAGGCTGGCTGCCTGGCGGCTGGCGCACCTGCACGATGCTCATCGTGGCGATGACGCAGCCCGTGCTTGCGAAATTTCGGTGAGTTTGGGGGCAGCGTAAAGAGTTTGGGGTCAGAGTAAAAACTCGAAGAAACACTTGGGGCCAGCGGAAGTCCGAATAGTTTTTACTCTGACCCTGTCGGCTCCCCAAATATGCAGACCCGCAGCGGCCTCTGGCCATTACGCCTTTCTGCAGCCTGAATCGCTAGTTTAGGACTAAAACCTGCCTTAGATTATCAATTGACCAAGTCGAGAACCTGCTTAAGAAGCTTTGTCCAAGCAATAGAGATCCCTTAGCGGATGAGATGCTTGCCCTCACATTTTTTAGCTCTGCACCGCCAACTTTTAAAGATCGAATTTGAAAGACCTGCGATGGAACCTTGGTACCGTCAGCAAGCACGTAAGTCCGCTCCCCCAGAAAGTCCGCGCTTGTCAAAGTGCCTGTTCTCACCAGCGTCATCGCCACGTCGGCGGGGATGCTTACATCGGCGGCCCCAGAATCAAGTACAAACTTCAGTGTTAGCGCATCGTTTATTAGAACGGGAACTACAAGG
>Ga0114967_10002693_pt1 | contig 14797 bp, 10 predicted proteins | sample M_130628_MF_Meta_FD_92639 | JGI IMG/M metagenome (GOLD analysis project Ga0114967, IMG submission 92639) | Freshwater microbial communities from Lake Montjoie, Canada to study carbon cycling - M_130628_MF_MetaG | ecosystem: Environmental > Aquatic > Freshwater > Lake | place: Lake Montjoie... | reverse complement strand
CGCCCCGCCTTCGCCCCATCCCGCATTTTCACCACAGATCCCCCACGAAAAACTTGCGGCTAGTTCCCTTCCAGGCTAGGGACAGGCCACTTATGAACGACCGCACCGCCAACCTCCTCGCCAGCTATCGCACCCGCCTTGCCTGCCTTGACCAGCCGGCCCACGCGCTCCTCTGGAAAAACCAGCCGCCCCTCATCTTCACCACCAAAGTCGCCGCCGCCCGCGCCGCCGTGGACAACCTCGCCGCCACCGCCGCCCGCCAATCCGCCGCCATCGAAGGAGCCACCGCCGACAAGCGCCGCGAAGAAAAAGAACTCGAAGACACCGCCTACAACTTCGGCCGCCTCCTCGTCGCCTTCGCCACCGACCGTGGCGACCTCACCACCGCCGCCAAATACGATGTCCCCATTAGCACTTGGCGCGCCCTCCGGGATGAAGCCCTCCTCCAGCGCGCCCGCCTCCTCCACACAGATGGCACCGCCCTCTCCGCCGGCCCCAACGCTGCCACCGCCGCCACCTACGGCATCACCCCCGCCAGCCTCGCCGTCCTGAAAAAAGAAACCGACGACTACGCCGCCTTCATCGTCGCCCCGCAGGACGCCATCGCCGGCCGCAGCGCCCTCACCGAAAGCCTCCCCCAGCTCCTCCGCAGCACCACCGCCCTCTTCGATCAGCTCGAAGACTTCCTCCCCCAATTCGCCACCACCCCCGCCGGCCAAAACTTCCAGGCCGCCTACCTCGCCAGCACCGCCATCAACCAACGCGGCCGCGGCCCCTCGCCCACCCGCTGACCCCACGCCCCCTGCCCCACCCACGCCATGATTTTCATCCCAGCCCGCGGTTCTACACAATTCGCCGTGGCATTCCCCCACCGGGCATCCATTATCCCTCGTGCCCGCCAAGATCAAATCCAGCGCTAAAGACTCCGCCACTACCTTCGCATTTGAGGACAAGCTCTGGATCACCGCCGACAGCCGGAACGCAGCGGAGCCGAGCGGAGCGAGACAGACAGTGCGCAGGGCCAAAGTTAACTTCGCCCGGGCGCAGCACTTCGTCCACCACATCGCGCGCCAAGGCATGGCCGGCTTCGTCCTCGCCAATGGCACCATGTCCTCCCACCAGGGAAACAACTTCCGTCGTGCCCATGATTCAACCCGCGACACCTCCTGCCTTTCTTGAAAATGGTCATCAACGTGAAATTCATTGTTCTTGTCTGCGCCGCGATGTTTGCCGGTTGCGCCCGCTTTGTCACCAAGCCGCTCTCTCCGGCCATGGCAGCTTCCGACTTCGACTCACGACGACTTTCGACGAAGCACGCCCGCTGGTCGCTCTCGAAGCTCACCACTGAGGCCATGGAAAAAAATCCTGAACTCGCGGTGCTCCGTGCCCGCGTGCAGACGGCTGAGGGTGCGTTGCAAACGGCGGGAGAGAGGCCGAATCCGGTGCTGTCCTTCAAACCCGGCTACAACAGCAGCACGACCGGCATCTCGCCGTGGATCATTGAGCCGGGGCTCGACATCACCTTCGAGACTGGCGGCAAGCGCGACGCCCGCCGGGCCGAGGCTGCGGCGAAAGTGCGCGTCGCCCGCCTTGATCTGGATGCGGCGGCCTGGAAAGTGCGCGGAGAGGTGCGGCGGGCGCTGCTCGCGATGCACGCGGCGGAAGCCACGCGCGGGCAATACCGGTCGCAGGAAGCCGCGCAGGCCGAGTCCGCACGGCTGCTCGAATCTCAACTCAAAGACGGTGCCGCCCGCCCGCAGGATGTCGCCGTGGCGCGTATTCCGCTGAATCAAACGCGGCTGTCGATGCACGATACCGACCTGCAGGCCGTCAAGGCGCGCGCCCAGCTCGCCACGACCGTCGGCGTGCCCGTCGTGGCGCTAGCTGATATTGACTTTGACTATTCTGAAGTCAGCCAGCTCCCCTCCGCGCCTGCGGGCGGCGCGGCCCGCCGGCATGCGCTGATCCATCGCGCTGACATCCTTGCAGCACTAGCTGACTATGCCGCGAGCGAGGAACGCGTGCGATTGGAAGTGGCGAAGCAATACCCCGACATCAAGCTAGGCCCCGGCTACAAACTCGACCAGACCGCGAACAAATGGACGCTTGGCATCGGCTTCGAGCTGCCCATTCTCAACCAGCATAAAGGTGCTATCGCTGAGGCCGAAGGCAAACGCGCCGAGGCCGCCGCGCGCTTCCTCGCGGTGCAGGCAAAGGCCATCGGCGAGATCGACCTGGCGCTCGGCGTCTATCGTGCAGCACGGGCGAAAGCCGACGCCGCCAATGCGCTCGCGACCGACGTGCAGGCGCAAACGAAAACGGCGGAAACAATGAAAGCCGCTGGCGAACTTTCGCAGCTCGATGTTTCCCAACGCCGCGTCGAACAAGGTGCTGCCGACCTCTCCCGCGCCCAATCGCGCATCCAAGCCCTTGAAGCACTCGGAGCCTTGGAAGACTCGCTGCAAACGCCCGCCTCATCCTGGAAATGAAATACCTTCTCTTTGCCCTCGCGGTCCCATGCGTCGCGCTCGCCGCCGACCCCGCCCCCTCCACCGCGCCCGCTCAGGCGGCCGTCGTCAATCCCGTCAAGGAAGCCGACCTCACGACCGTCACGCTCACACCCGAAGCCGCGAAGCGCCTTGGCATTGCCACGGTGCCGGTTGAAAAAAAAGCCATCCCACACGAGCGACTTTACGGCGGGGAAATCACGCTGCCGCTTGCCGTCAGCGAAGGCACGGGTGCGTTGATGGCCCTCGCGCCACCGCAGAATGCCACGGAGATGCTGAAGCTAGCCGAACTCCAGGCCGCCGCCGATGGTGACCTTTCCCAGGCTGCCGTCAAACTCGATGCCGCCAAGCTCGCGCTGGCACGCGCCGAAAAATTGCTCGCCAGCCAGACCGGCAGCGAACGCGCCGTGGAAGAAGCCCGCTCAGCAAATCAGCTAGCCAAAGCCGCCCACGATCAGGCTGTTGCCAAACGCACGCTGCTCGGCCCCGGCTTCGCCGCTTCGCCCGATGGGAAAAGCTGGTGGGTGCGCGTCGCCATTCCCGCCGCAGACGCTGCTACGCTTGATCCACAGGCCACTGCGACCATCACGCCGCCCGGCACTAAAACGAGCATCACTGCCAAGCGCATTACCGCCGCGCCGCTGACTGCGAACGCCATCGCCTCCACGGTTGATTGGTATTTTGAAGTCGAAGACCCGCAGCGACAGCTTCGCCCCGGCGAGCGCGTGCAAGTCCGCGTGCCCGTCACCGGAGCCAGCGGGGAACGACTCACCGCACCGTGGGCTGGCGTGCTGCATGACATCCACGGCGGCCAGTGGGTCTATGAAATGACCGGTCCTACGACCTTCGCCCGCCGCCGTGTGCAAGTCGCGAGGGTAGCGGGTGCGGACGCGGTTCTGGCAACCGGTCCCGCAGTCGGCGCAAAAATTGTCACTGATGGCTCGGCGGAGTTATTTGGCATCGAATTCGGACCCGGAAAATAGCCATGCTGAAAGCCATTGTCACCTGGGCGCTGAACATGCGCGTGCTTGTGGTCGCACTCTCGGTCGCGCTCATTGTGATCGGTATCGAGTCTGTCCGGCACGCGCCGCTCGACGTGTTCCCCGAGTTCGCGCCGCCGATGGTGGACATCCAAACCGAAGCGCCCGGCCTTTCCACCGAGCAGGTGGACGCTCTCGTAACCGTGCCGCTTGAAAACTCGCTCAACGGCCTGCCGTGGCTGAAGACCATCCGCTCGAAATCCGTGCTCGGCCTCTCATCGGTCGTGATGATTTTCAAAGAGGGAACCGACCTGCTCCGCGCACGGCAACTCGTGCAGGAAAGACTCGCTCTCGCCCAAGCAAGGTTGCCCGCCGTGGTGAAGCCGCCGGTGCTCATGTCGCCGTATTCCTCGCTCAGCCGCGCGATGAAGGTAGGCATGACTTCAAAGACGATGCCGCAGACCGGGTTGAGCGAACTCGCATTGTGGACCGTGCGCCCACGGCTCATGTCCGTGCCCGGCGTCGCGAACGTGGCCATCTGGGGCCAGCGCGATAAGGAGTATCAAGTGCTCGTGGACCCGGCGCGATTGCGTGCACTCGGAGTGACCCTCGATGCCGTCGTGAAAGCAGCGGGTGACGCGGCAGTCATCGGCGCAGGCGGTTTTCTCGACACGCCAAACCAGCGCCTCGCGGTGCGGCAGGCGGGCGCGATTACCAGCGCGGATGACCTCGCGCGCAGCGTCGTCGAGTTTCGGAACGGCACACCGCTCCGCCTCGGTGATGTCGCTGAAGTCGTGATCGGCAATCCCGCGCCCATCGGCCAGGGCGTCATCAATGACGGCCCCGGCCTGCTGCTCATCGTTGAAAAACAACCTTGGGGAAACACCCTTGATGTCACGTATGGCGTGGAAAAAATGTTGGACGAATTGCGCCCGGCCCTCGCGGGCGTAGAACTCGACTCAACGATCTTCCGCCCCGCCACATTCATCGAACTCAGTATCTCGAATCTCACACACGCCATGTGGCTCGGCTGCGCACTGGTCATCGTCGTGCTCGCGCTATTCCTGCACGACTGGCGGACCGCGTTCATCAGCATTACCGCTATTCCGCTTTCGCTCGTCGCCGCCGCACTCGTGCTACGCTGGCAGGGACAGACGCTCAATACGATGGTCCTCGCCGGCCTCATCATCGCGCTCGGCGAAGTCGTGGACGATGCCATCATCGACGTGGAAAACATTCTGCGCCGCCTGCGCCAAAATCGCGCGCTTGCCACGCCGCGCCCTGCTTTCAAAGTCGTGCTCGATGCCTCGCTCGAAGTCCGCAGCGCCGTCGTCTATGCGAGCGCCATCGTCGTGCTCGTTTTCCTTCCCGTGTTCTTCCTCGATGGGCTGATGGGCACGTTCTTCCGCCCGCTGGCTCTGAGCTACATCCTCGCCATCGGCGCATCGCTCGCCATCGCGCTCACCCTCACGCCCGCGCTTTCGCTCATGATGCTGCGCGGTGGAGCGCTTGAGCGAAAAAACGACGCGCCGCTCGTGCGCGCCCTGAAGGCCGGATATCGCCGCGTGCTTCCTCCTCTTCTCGGCGCACCGCAGACCGTGTGCACCGTGCTCGTCGTGGCGTTCGTGGGGACATGGTTATCGTATAAAAAAATGGGTGAGGAGATGCTGCCGAACTTCAAGGAGCGCGATTTTCTCATGCACTGGGTGGAGAAACCCGCGACCTCACTCGACGCGATGGAGCGCATCACCATCGCCGCGAGCAAGGAACTGCGCGCCATCCACGGCGTGCGCAACATGGGTGCCCACATCGGCCGCACCGAAGTCGCCGATGAAGTCGTCGGCCCGAACTTCACCGAGCTGTGGATCTCGCTCGACCCGAATGTCGAATACGACTCCACCGTGAAGAAGGTGCAGTCCGTCGTGGACGGCTACCCCGGCCTTCAGCGCGACCTGCTCACGTATCTGCGCGAGCGCATCAAGGAAGTGCTCACCGGCGCGAGCGCGAGCATCGTCGTCCGCATGTTCGGCCCCGACCTGCCGACGTTGCGCGCAAAGGCTGCGGAGGTCGCAGGCGTCTTCAAGGACGTGCCCGGCGTCACCACGCTGAAGGTCGAACAGCAGGCGCTCGTGCCGCAGGTCGTCGTCACGCCGCGCAAGGACGCCGCCGCACTCTATGGACTCACCGAGGCGCAAATCCTCCGGAGCGTCGCCACCCTCGTGAAGGGTCAGAAAGTCGGCGAAGTTTTTGAGGAGCAGAAAATCCACGCCGTCGCTGTGTGGAGCTTGCCCGAAGCGCGGACGGACATTACCGCGCTGCGCGAACTACTCATCGACACGCCCGGCGCGGCTGGCGTGCCCGGCTCCGGCAGCTCTGTGCGTCTGGGCGAAGTCGCTGACCTAGCCATCGTGCCCACCCCTAACGAAATCAAGCGCGAGGGCGCATCCCGACGCATCGACGTGACCTGCAACGTCGCCGGCCGCGACCTCGGTGCCGTCGCCCGCGACCTGGAAGCACGGCTCGCCACCGTGAAGTTTCCGCCCGCGCATCACCCTGAATTGCTCGGGGAATACAAAGAACGTCAGGACTCCAGCCGTCGCCTGTTCTGGCTCACCCTCGCTGCACTTGGCGGTATCTTCGTGCTGCTCCTCGCTGATTTCAAAAGCCTCCGCCTCACGCTGCTCGTCGCGCTCACACTGCCCTTCGCGCTCATCGGCGGTGTGCTTGCGGCATGGCTAAATGGCGGCGTGCTCTCGCTTGGCTCCCTTGTTGGCTTCGTCACCGTGCTTGGCATCGCCGCGCGCAACGGCATCATGCTTGTGAGCCACTTCCGCCATCTCGAAACCGAGGAAGGCGAAACCTTCGGCCCGGCGATGATTCTGCGGGGCTCCGAGGAACGCCTCGCCCCGATCCTCATGACCGCCGCCGCCGCCGGCCTCGCCCTACTCCCGCTCGTCTGGCGCGGCAACATCCCTGGCCACGAAATCGAATTCCCCATGGCCGTCGTCATTCTCGGCGGCCTCGTCACTTCCACTCTACTGAACGTTTTCCTGCTGCCGGTGCTCTACGCGCGCTTTGCTCACGTTTCCGTGGACGCACCACAGCCTGCCGGATGATCGAAGTGCTCAAAGAACCCACCGAGCATGGGCTGGTCGTGGCTGTGACCTAGGTCGCGGTGACTCTGCTTTTCCGACGGCGAAATTGCGGTCTCTGCGCTGCTTTCGAGCGGCGCAAATTCCTGACGCTCGCACTACTGACCCTCGCCCTCACGGCCATCAGAGTCAGCGATGACGTGCTCAGCGGCGAAACCGGCCCGATCGACAAAAGCGTGCTGCTTTTTATCCACTGCGGGGTGCCCGCGCCGATGGTATCATTTTTTCAAGCCGTCACCTTTTCCGGGTCCGCGGGTTTCCTCTTCCCGCTCGTCGGTTTAGGAGTGCCCGTGCTACTGGCCCTGCAGAAGCGCTGGGAAGCCCAGCTGCTGGCCGCAAGTTCCGCCACCGGCTTTCTGATCGTCTTCGTGATCAAAGCGACGGTGGGCCGCGCTCGCCCGGCCTTGTGGGCGACGGATTGGTATTGGGGATCGAGCTTCCCCAGCGGTCACACCCTGAACACGGCAGCGGTAGCGACCGCTTTCGTGCTCTGCATTATGGCGGATTCGCCATAATTAAAGGTCAGGCCGGCCCGGAGTTCAAAATCTATCAGATCTTTCTGCCAACAATTTGAAACGCCTGGAGGAATATTCTTAGGCAGCATTTGGCCCGCAAATCGCAGTAGCACCGGCCATCCCCCGCTGGAACAGATGCGGGAAGGAACCTGAGCTGACCCACCCATGACCGCCGCCCCCGCCCCTGCCGACTACCTCCGCCAGTCCCCGGAAACCGCCGCCCGCTTTGCCCGCATCCGGCAGCGGGAGGTGATTCTCAGCGTGCAGGATTTGAAGAAGTCCTTCATGACCCATGGCGCGGAGCGCACGGTTTTTGACCACCTCAGCTTTGAGGTCCACCGGCGGGAATTCATCACTATCATCGGCCCCAGCGGTTGCGGAAAAAGCACCTTCATCCGCATCGCGGCGGGCCTGGATGAATCCAGCGGCGGCACCATCCTGCTGAGCGGGTCGCCCGTCACGGGACCGGGGCCGGACCGGGGCATGGTGTTCCAGGGCTACACGCTCTTCCCCTGGCTCCCGGTGAAGCGGAATGTCATGTTCGGCCTGCAGATGAAGGGGCTGAGCGACATCGAGGCCGAAACCCGCGCCCGGGAGTGGATCGCCATGGTGGGCCTGGATAAATTCGAGGATTCCTATCCGCACGAACTCTCCGGCGGCATGAAGCAACGGGTGGCCATCGCCCGCGCTCTGGCCAACGAGCCCCGCGTCCTCATCATGGACGAGCCCTTCGGCGCCCTCGACTCCCAGACCCGCGCCAAGATGCAGGCGCACCTCCTCGAAATCTGGAAAAAAGTGGATATCACGATCCTCTTCATCACCCACGATCTGGACGAGGCGATCCTCCTCTCCGACCGCGTGCTCGTCCTCGGCGTCAACCCCGGCGGGCTGGTGGAATTCATCGAAAACCCCGTCCCCCGCCCCCGGCACCCGCGGCAAAACACCACCCCGGAATTCATCGCCCTGAAGCAGCGCCTGGATGAATTGATCCATCCCCCGCTGGACCCCAACGACACCGGCGACGAAGACCTCATCGCCACGCCCATGGTCAAGCTAACCCTCGTGGGCGACGAGGTGGAGTAACGCCATGGCGGCCAGCAGGCTAAATGGGAAAATGACGGGCCGTGGATGGCACGGATGTTACTGATAATCAAGGATATACGCAAAATGGTGGATTCACCCTGAAGATGACCTTGCCAAACCTCATAAATCCGTGAAGATCAGTCCTATCCGTGCCATCCGTGGGCCCGTCAGCGTTCTTTTCAGGCTAAGGTTCAGCCCTCACTTTCAGGCAGGTCAGGATGTCTGAATCTGCAAAAATCCGCATTTCCAAGGTGAAAAGCGTGCGGCCCTGCGCTAGACCGTCTCTCCCTGCCGCTTCCCGGTGGGCTTTTTGCCATGAGTTCCCCCAGCCTCCAAGCCCTGCCCGGATTCCGGGAGTTTTTTCCTGACGCCTGCGCCCAGCGGAATTATCTCTTCATGCACTGGCGGGATGCCGCGCGCACTTACGGCTTTGTGGAATACGAAGGCCCCGTCCTGGAACCGACCGAACTCTACCGCCGGAAAAGTGGCGATGAGATCGTGAAACAACTCTTCCACTTCACCGATGCCGGGGGCCGGGAGGTGGCGATGCGCCCGGAAACCACCCCCAGCCTGGCCCGCATGGCCGCCGCCAAACACAAGGAACTGCGCAAGCCGATCAAGTGGTTCCAGATCGGCTCCTGCTTCCGCTATGAGCGTGCCCAGAAGGGCCGGGGGCGTGAGTTCTATCAATTCAACTGCGATATCCTGGGCGAGCCCTCCATCGCGGCGGATGCTGACCTGGTGGCCATGGCGATCGATACCATGTGCAGCCTGGGCTTCCGTGAGGGCGACTTCGTGGTGCGCCTGAGCGACCGGAATGTCTGGCCGGATTTCCTGGAAAAAAGCGGCATCGCCGCAGAAAACCTGTCAGCCTTTCTCCAGGTGATCGACAAGATGGAGCGCGAAAAGCCTGCGGTCACGGAGGAGCGGCTGGAGGCGCTGGGCACCAGCCGGGCGGCGGTGGATGCCTTCATCGCCGGGCAAGGCGCGGATTGGGCTCCGCTCCAGGCTCTCCTGGCAGATCTGGGGGCGCGCGGCCTGTCCGGTTTTGTGAAGGTGGACCTCGGCATCGTGCGGGGCCTGGCTTATTACACCGGCACGGTTTTTGAGATTTTCGATATCAGCAAAGGCATGCGGGCGGTCGCCGGCGGCGGGCGCTATGATCAGCTCTGCCAGCTCATCGGCGGCAGCGATCTGCCGGCCTGTGGATTCGCCATGGGGGACATGGTCATCGGTGATTTCGTCAGGGAAACTCCACACGCCTGGCAGCAATACCAGGAATGGCTGGCCACCTATGGGAAGATCGAGGCCTACGTGATCCTCGCCGATGAATCCCGCCGGGCGGAGGCCCTGGGCGTGGTGCAGGACCTGCGCAAAGCCGGCATCGCCACGGACTATTCCTACCTGCCCGCCAAGGTGGGCAAGCAGGCGCAGCTGGCGGAGCAGCTCGGAGCCCGTGCCGCCCTCACCATCGGCAGCGAATTCCCGGAAGTGAGGATGAAGGATCTCACCGCCCGCACGGAATCGGTCATCGCTGCCAGTGATGCCGCCCATGCCGTCAGTGCCCTCTTGAGCAGTCCCGGGATCCCGCCATTATTGGCCTGATGATCCCAAAAATTCAGGCCACCACTTCCATGATGGGATTTCCACTGGAGATCATGATCGGGCGGCCCTGGGCGTCGGTGACTTCACTGCGGGGGTCGATTCCCATCAGATAATAAATGGTAGCGGCAACGTCGTCCGGCGTGACCGGGTTGGTCGCGGGGTGGCTGCCGGTTTCATCACTGGAGCCGTGGACAAAGCCGCGCTTCACTCCCCCGCCGGCCAGCAGCACGGTATAGCAATGCGGCCAATGGTCGCGGCTGATGTTGGCATTGATGGTGGGAGTGCGGCCGAATTCCCCCATCCAGACGACGAGGGTTTCATCCAGCATGCCACGCTGCTCCAAATCCAGCAGGAGAGTGGGCAGGGTTTGTTCCGTGATGGGCAGGTGGTATTTTTCGATGATGGGGAACATCCGGGTATTGTTGAAACCGTGGGTGTCCCATCCGCCGCTGTCTGTTTTTTGCCCGCCGATGCTTTCGCTGAAATAACAGGTGGTGAAGCGCACCCCGCTCTCCGCGAGGCGGCGGGCGAGGAGACAGCCCTGCCCGTAAGTGCTGCGGCCATAGGCATCGCGCATCTTTTCCGTTTCGCCGGCCAGATTGAAAGCCTCGCGGATGCGCGGGCTGTTCAGCATGCCCAGGGCTTTGGTGTAATACTCGTCCAGACCCTGCGCTTCGGCACTGAAGTCCATCAGGCGCGACTGCCGGTCGATGAATTCCTGCAGGCCGCGGCGGTGGCGCAGGCGGTCGATGCTGAGGCCTTCCGGCAGGCTGAATTGCGGCAGATTGAAATTCCGGTCATTCGGGTCGGAGGGGACGTAGAGCGGATCGTGCTTTTTTCCCAGGAAACTGGCGAACTGGCCAGGCGTAGGCGTGCCATCCGCGATGATGTGGGGATAGGAAACGTAGGTGGGCATGGCCGGATCCTGACGCTCGAGGAGTTTATCCACCACGGAGCCATAGCCGGGAAAGAGGTCGATGGATTCCCGCAGGCGCTGGTCATCGCTGGGCGGCGCTTTGCCGGTGAGGGCGTAGTAGCCGGCGGAATTGTGGTTATTCATGGTGTGGTGCACGCTCCGGATGAGCGTCACCTTGTCCATCACCGCGGCCGTGGCCGGCAGGCGTTCATTGACTTCAATGTCAGGGCTGGACGAGCGCATGGGCCGGTGCGGGCCACGGAATTTTTCCCCGGATGCCGGCTTCATGTCGAAGGTTTCCAGATGACTGGGTCCACCCCACTGGAACAGGAAAATCACACTCTTCGCCCGCACCGGTGGCTTGGGGCCATGGTATTGGCTTTCCGCCTGCAGGATCTTTGGCAGGGAAAGCCCCATCATGCCCAGGGATCCTGCACGCAGCAGGGAGCGCCGGGTGAGGGATGAGGCGCGGTGAAAGGAGGAGCAGGCAGACATGGGCAGGGGAAAATGGGCTAGTGCCTGAGCAGGAATTCCTTGGTATTGATCAGACTCCAGGTCAAATCCTCCAGGTTGGCGCGGCGGGTGGCGGGGTCCGCGAGCAGCGGCACCAGATGGGCCAGTTCCGCCGCGGCTGGCGGGCGGCTCAGGGTGCGCCAGTAGAGGTCCTGCACGGCCTCAGCCGGATCGAGCGACGGATCAGACAGTTTTGTCAGATGATTCGTGGGATTGGCGATGAGTTCCGCCACCCCCGGGCCACTGGTCAGGGTAAAAACCTGGGCGAGGGAGCTTTCGTCGCTGCGCTCACAGCCGCAGGTGGTGGTGCGCGGGGATTTGCCAAATTGCTTCAGGAAGCGGTCGCTTTCGGTGGTATGGGCCCGACGGCCGAGGAACCTGACGCCCGGAATGGTGGCGGCGGATTTGGTGTCAGGATAACTGGAGAACTCCGGAGCGCGGTCGAGGGCGCGGTGGATGCCATCCAGCAGCGGTTCGGCCGGAAGACGGCGCACGATGGGGTGCGAGTAGTTCACGCTGTCATCGGCATTTTCCGGCAGGGGGGTGCTGGAAAACTGATAGGTGCGGGACTGGGCGATCAGGCGCAACAGAGGCCGGCTGCGCATGCCGTGCTGGATAAAGTAGTCTGTCAGGGCATCCAGCAGGGCCGGATTGGAGGGAGGATTGGTCAGGCGGAAATCATCCACCGGATCCACCAGGCCTGTGCCCATCAGATGAGACCACAAGCGGTTCACCTGGACGCGGGCAAAGAGCGGATGCTCCGGCCGGGTCATCCAGGCGGCGAGTGATTCGAGGTGATTCGTCTCTGCCGGCAGGTCGGATTTCTCCCCCAGCAGGCCAGGCACCGGCGGCTGGGTGGTGCGGGGATCCTTCAGGTCCGGAGTATTATTCAGATAGAGCACCTGCTCGCCGGCAAACTCCAGCTTGTCGCTCTCGTCCTTGCGGTCGTTTTTCAGAATCGTATAACCGATGCGGTCGAAGACGGCGGCGAAGCGGTAATAATCATCCTGCGTCCAGCGCTCGAAGGGATGGTTGTGACATTTGGCACAGCCCAGGCGGGTGCCGAGAAAGACCTGCGCGGTGGCCTCCGCCCGCAGGCTGGGCTCGCGGATGGCGCGGAAAAAATTGGAGGCGGCATTGTCATAGGTGCTGCCCAGGGTGCTCACCACGGCGCGCGCGAAGACATCCAGCGGGCGGTCTTCCACTACCCCCTGACGGATCCACCCATGGAAGGTAGCCACCCCTTTGCTGTCCAGCAGACGCTCCTCCACCCGCAGCAGATCGGCCCATTTGGTGGCCCAGTGATCGGCATAGGCGGGACTGCTGAGGAGGGCATCGATCAATTGATCCCTCTTGTCAGGGACACTGCTGCGGATGAAAGCCTCCGCCTCCTCCCGCGTGGGGATCTGGCCCGTGAGATCGAGGTAAATCCGCCGCACCAAGGTGGCGTCCGAAGCCTCCGGCGAAGGCAGCGTGCGCATGCGCTGGAGCTTGGCGAAGACGAGTTCGTCCACCACATTCCGGGGAGGCGGCGCGTTCCAGATAAAGTCGGGCCGGGCCGCCAGAAAGGCGAGGCGCACCGGCGTTTTGAATTGCTCAAAGCGCACCACCACCGTTGTCTCGCCCGTCTTTTGTGCCTGCACCAGTCCATCGCGGGTGACTTTTGGCAGGAAATTCGAGGGCTCGTAGACGGCTTGGCGCGTCACCTCCCGCTCTGTCCCATCGGAGAAACGGGCCGTGGCGGTGAGCTGGACTTCGCGGACAGGATCCGTCAGGACCGCTTCCGGCGGACTCACTGTCAGACTGGTCAGCACGGGGGCCCCGGGGGGATCCATGGGGGCTCCGGCGGCGATCCAATCGCGCAGCAGGCGGTATTCCCCGGAGTCCTGGGGGAACCGCTGCCCGCCTTCATGTTCGGTGAGTTTGGCTGGTTTTTTAAGAAGAAAGCTGGCGTCCGGATCATCCACATTGAGCCGTTTGCTCCGCAGGTTTTGCGTCAGCACCGCATAGTCCGCCGTGGGGGATTCCCCCCGCAGGGACAATTTCAAATTTCCCTTCCCGCCACCGCTGCCATGGCAGGCCCCCATGTTGCAACCCGCCCGGCTCAACAAGGGCATGACCTCATGCGTGAAACTGGGAGCCGCCCACACGCCCTCCGGCACTGCCAGCCAGGCGGCCATGGAGAGGAAGATAGAATGCGTCAGGATTTTCATGCAGGACCGGCCCATCCCTGATAAAACAAGGACTGAGCCAGGCAAGGTAACGCCCGGCGGCCTCCCTGGCTTTCAGCTGGCAGGCACCGCAGCCCGCTTTGAAAAAGTCTGCACGCCTTGCTATTTTGGCTGGGCGGAGCCTTTCGTGGGGATCACCGCTGGACCCGCCGGGCTGCGGGTCAGGCGCAGCCCCGGAGACTCATGCTCCCCCACTACCCAGGTCTGACGAAGGGTGGGCACCGGAGCGGCTGCCTTCCAATCCGATCCTACACTGAAAATGACCTGGGTGGCCGGATCCCACAGCAGCGCCTGGCCATTGAAAGGATCCTGCGGAACCTCACTCAGGAACTCCGGCACCAGTTCCTCCAGCTTCACCGGCCACTGGCCGGGATGGACCAATCGCCAGCGATGCATCGCGATCGCCACCCTCAGCGCCCTTGGATTTAAAAAAAGCGAAGTGGTGACTTGTGGGATAATATTTCCATAGCTATCATTGCTTCGGAGCCATCGGCTTCCAGCGTAGTTTGGATCGAAAATTTTCGCAAGCTTCGAACGGGTATCCTCCGCCCTCCCCCATCCCGCCGCTTTCGCGGCATCCAGCGAAGGATAAACATTAAATGAGGTTCTCAATATCTGACGGAACTGCGCACGGCTTTGGTTCAAGGTTTTGTTTAATTTCAGGAGCCACCCGGTAAACGGAGGCTTGGGGATCCCTTGGGTTTCAACATCTTTGGGATTATTCTTCAAAGAGGATATAGCTTCCGCAGCAAAGGTTGCTTCATATTGCATTGCGGACTTCCAGCACTCATAGGCAGGAATTTCCTTGCCCCATACTTCTGCCAGCGCCGCGAGCTGCGCTGCATTCAATTCACCGTGACTCAACAACTCACTTGTCACCTCTATTGCTAAATTGAACAGGGAAGTGCCAACCAGAAATGCAAGCAGGCTTCCCTGTCCTTCCAAATGACGAATGCTCAAGGCGCGGAGATCCGTCAACAGGCTGATGGCTCCTGAATGGTCGCCAGCTCGGTCAATGGCAATCACTTCCATCCCCAAATACGAGACCGGTTTAGCAATCCACGCCATCCTGAGCAAGTCAGGATCATTCATTTTGAGAACAATCGGAGTCTGAAATGCGGGCAAAGCCAAGGCATCCTTCAACTCTCCATCGATCTTTTCCCGGCCGGTGCGCCGTTTGGCCAGCAGGGCGTCCTCCCAGGGAATCCTGCCAAAAGTCATCTCCCGGGCTTTGTCGTGCTCCTTCTGGTCCCAGGTCAGCTTTTCCCACCGCTCCCGGAGATAGAGATAACCAT
>Ga0114967_10002690_pt1 | contig 14801 bp, 8 predicted proteins | sample M_130628_MF_Meta_FD_92639 | JGI IMG/M metagenome (GOLD analysis project Ga0114967, IMG submission 92639) | Freshwater microbial communities from Lake Montjoie, Canada to study carbon cycling - M_130628_MF_MetaG | ecosystem: Environmental > Aquatic > Freshwater > Lake | place: Lake Montjoie... | reverse complement strand
CCGAGACTGACCGCTACCGCAATGCCGACCCCGATCCACACAAAGCGCAGGTGTTCGGTGCGGCGCGTCTTGACGAGATACGCCACAAGGATGCCGACAACCAGCGACGCTTCAAGCCCTTCGCGAAGACCGATAAGGAAGTTGGAGAACATGATGGACCTCGGGAGGGTCGAGTGTTAGGTATGCCTTACAAGGGAGATGTTAGGGCACCCTAACGGATCTGACAAGTCGTCAGAAACATTTTTCTCAGCATTTCTCCAGCGGCGCCCAGGCCAGCAGGAGCCGCTTTTCGCCGAACCCAGGGAATCTCACGACGGCCTCGGCCTTATCGCCCGCGCCTTCGATAGCCAAAATCACGCCTTCGCCAAATTTGCCGTGGCGGACATCGTCACCGGTCTTGAGCCCTAGGGCATCGGCCCCGCTCGGAGCGGGAGGAGCGGGCTTCAGCGCCGCATCAATGACGTCGTCACGGTGCGATCGCCCACCGCCACCAATGACCGAACCCGACCAATCGTCGTTGTCTTTTTGCGTGCGTCCGCCACTGCCCCAAATGCCGCCACCGGAACCACCGGAACCGCGGTTCGCTCCCCATGTGCGACCAGAGGAACTATCAGAAGAACTTCTCGATGGACGACGACTCCCCTGTACGGACTCAACGAGCTCTGCAGGAATTTCATCGAGGAACCGACTGGGCGGGTTGTACTGCGTGCTTCCGAACATCGTTCGAGCCCAGGCATGGCTCAGGTATAGACGTTCGCGGGCACGCGTGATGCCGACATACGCGAGACGCCGTTCCTCTTCGAGTTGATCGGGATCACCGAGCGTGCGCATATGCGGGAAAATTCCGTCTTCCAAACCGATGAGAAACACGCAAGGGAATTCGAGGCCCTTGGCTGAATGCAACGTCATGAGGACAACAACTGAATCGTCTTCGTCGAGCGCATCGGTATCGGCAACAAGACTGACTTGTTCAAGGAATTCATCGACAGAACCGAAATCTCGCGCCGCCCCTACGAGCTCGGCGAGGTTTTCGAGACGACCTTCCGATTCGATCGAGTGTTCGGCCTCGAGCTCCTCTACGTATCCCGAACGTTGCAACGCAGCTTCGATAACGGCTGCCGGGCCCTTGTCGATAAACAACGTGAGTTCGTCGATGACTTTAAGGAATTGTTCAATTCCCTTCAGAGCTTTACCGGTAACGCCTGCCGCCGCTGCCTCGCGCAGAACGTCGAAGAATGTGAGTTCGTGACTGCGCGCATAGACGTCGAGTCGGCCTACTGACGATTCGCCAATGCCGCGCTTGGGAACATTGAGGACGCGCTTCACACTGACTTCGTCGGCCGGATTCACTGTGACCTTCAGATACGCCAGTGCATCTTTGACTTCTCGGCGATCATAAAAGCGCGTGCCGCCAATGACCTTGTACTGAATGCCAACGCGCATGAGGTATTCCTCGACAAGGCGGCTTTGTGCATTCGTGCGATAGAGAATGGCGCAATCACCCCAACGACGACCACTGTCGTGCAGATGACTCAGTTGATTCGCGACCCACTGCGCTTCATCGGCTTCGTCATCGGCGTGATAACGGATGATCGCTTCACCAGCACCTGCTTCGGTCCAGAGTTCTTTCGGACGTCGCGACATGTTGTTGTCGATGACCGCGTTCGCGGCGTCGAGAATTGTTTGCGTCGACCGATAGTTCTGTTCAAGCAACAATACGGTGGTGTCGGGAAACGCATTTTCGAAATCAAGAATGTTGGTGATGTCGGCGCCACGCCACCCGTAGACGCTGTTGTGCACGAGCATTCCGTTTGCCACATAGGAATGAGTCGGATCGACCGTGAAGTCGTAGACAGGGCCCGAATAGAGACTGGTTTCAATTTTGTCGACTGAAACTTCAGTAAACGAGTCGCCTTCTTGGACGAGAACCTTCGCGCCTTCACGGAGATGCGAAAGCGGCATGTAGTCATAGGTCGTTCCCGCAACAACCATGCGACGACGTATTTCAAGTCCACCGACGTCAGCGACCCTGCGAGCCAGTTCCACCGCTTCGAGATAGTCACGGCGCGAAGTTTCGAAACGGAACGTTCCCGGTCTACTTCCTTGACGAACATTGAATCCTTCATTTTCGAGTCGCGCTGCGGTGACTGAGCAACTCGAGGACCACTGAATGCGGTGGTAGGACACAGTGCCCCGAGAGTCGGCGAACATCGCCAATGTGACGAGCGCTCGACGTTCACCCGCTTGCGGTTGATGGTGAGGGAACTCGGGGTGAAGCAACTCTTCTGACAGAAGTTCCTTCGCATTCGTGAACGTGTCGACAGAATCGTAAAGACGGCGAATCCATTCGTCGTCCATCGCGAGATCGCGGCCCTGCGCATGAAAACACGTCGTGGGAATGCCGTAGGCAACGGAGAAGTACTCCTCCCAATATGAGGCCTCGGCCTGGGTTCCACAGACCCGAAGTACCCAAAGCGCGTCAGCGTGCTCCTGAACTGATCTAACTCGGTATCCCAACTGCCGATAACCCCGACTGTCGGTGCGGATCGATTTGGTCTGGCCCACTCGCCAGCCCCGATCCGAACGGAACATCAGGTACACAAACCACTTGCCCGGGTCTGCGTCCATGCGGGCGGGAACGATGTGATGCGGGGTTCCGGTGAGTTCCTTGCCACCGGCAAAGGCAGTGACAACTGGACCTTCGTACTCACCCGGCCACACCGCCGACACGGTGCCCGATACGGCGCCGTCACGACCGTCCGATCCGATCAATTCATCGCCAACGCGCACTTCTTCGACAGGAATGGTGCCCCGTGTTGTCGCAATCTGAGTTCCAGGAACAAGGCACTGGTCGCCATCGCCCACCACGCACACGTTGTGATGCTGTGCACCGAGCATGAGCACCATTTCGTTCTGCACATGGTTGGTGTCCTGGTACTCATCAACCAGGATGTGGCCGAATCGGCGTTGGTAGGTCTCGAGAACATCGGGGTGTTCGCGGAACAACTTGACGGTGTTGACGAGTAAGTCGTCGAAGTCCATGGCGCCGGCTTTGAGCAAGCGCGCTTGGTAGTCCACGAAAACTTCAGCGATCTTGCGATCGAAGATTGAGCCGGCACGAGCCGCGAAACCAGCGGGATCGAGTCCTTCGTTCTTCGCCGCCGAGATTGCACCATGCACCGAACGGCTGGGGAACTTCTTCGGGTCGAGGCCAAGGTCGCGAACGCAGTAACCGGTAAGCCGCTCGGCATCGGACTGGTCGTAGATCGTAAACGAAGACGGAAAGCCGAGTCGGCTGCCATCGCGGCGCAGAATGCGCACACAAGCAGAGTGGAAGGTGGAGACCCACATCTTCTCGGCCACAGGACCGACGAGCGCAGCAACGCGCTCTTTCATCTCCCCCGCTGCCTTATTCGTGAAGGTGATAGCGAGGATTTCGAAGGGCGAAATGCCGAGATCGCGGATCAGGTGGGCAATGCGCTGGGTGAGCACACGAGTCTTTCCCGAACCGGCCCCAGCAATGATGAGGAGTGGGCCCTCGGAATGAATCACGGCCTCGTGCTGGACGGGATTGAGGCCCTCGAGGAGGTCGGAGTTCAGGCGCGACGAACCGTCGTCGAAAAGGGAAGTCATGGCTCGGTCACCCTACCGGCGCCTTGTGACGGTCTGGGCAGTCTCAAGCCGGGTTCAACAGGCGATCACGGAAGAACGCAAGAACCTGATCGAGCGCGGCCCGAGTCGGATGACCGGGCTCGTCAACCAAATGTTCGGTCACGACTGAATGTGCGTTCTTGGGATTGCCCCACTCGTTGCCTTCGGAAGAATCGATTTCGACGCCAATGAATCCGTCACCAAGTTCTCGGCGCAAGGTTGCGAACCGTTCAGCGGGAACTGCTCGATCGTTGGTAAAACGCATTCCGAGCACACAAATGTCGTCATTGGCAACGCGCTCTTTCACCACACGCAGATCCTCAGGCGAGAGGTGAATACTCGACTTTGCTTTCTTTGAAACCGGGAGCGGTAACGAGGGCTGGCTCAACACTGGCGCGATCACTGATGGTTCAACCGTCATACCCAGCGCGAAACCACCGGTGAAGCACATACCAATCGCTCCGACTCCAGGACCTCCACATTCGGCGTGTGCATGTCGGGCCAAAGCGCGCAACCAAATCGACAGCGGTTCGGTCTTTCCAGTCGCGAACGCGGCGAACTCCTTCGACACACAACCCTTGGCCATCGACTTGGCGATGTAGCCACCGCTCGAAGCGCGCCCAGGCGTTCCGAACAACACCGGCAGATACACCGTGCAACCCAGCTCACGAACTCGACGGGCGAAGTCCGCCACCTTCGGCGTAATACCGGGAATCTCAGCCATCACAATGACCGCTGGTCCGGTGCCACTGCGAAAGACCTCGTAGGTCTCGCCCTCGTGAGTAAACGACCCGCGGGTGAAGTCAGCGAGTGGGTCTGCAATCTCAGGTGCCATGGCCAAACGCTAGAACGCTTCTGCCCCGGCTGCCCTCTAGGTAGTAGGAAAGAGGGACACATTCACCGAGGGGGAAGCGTGAGCAGGAACGAAGGCCGCTTTGACGGCAAGGTCGTACTGATTACCGGGGCCGCCCGCGGCCAAGGGCGAGCCCATGCCCGGCGGTTCGCCGCCGAGGGCGCCAACATCATCGCCGTCGATGCCTGCGCACCGATCCTTCCCGATGTCGCCTACGAAGCAGCAACCGAGGAAGACCTGCACGAGACCGCCCGCATGGTCGAGAAGGAAGGTCGCGGGATCGTCGCCCATGTGGCCGATGTTCGTAATCAGGCTGCACTTGATGCAGCCGTTGCCGAAGGCATCGACCGTTTCGGTCGCCTCGATGTCATTGTCGCCAATGCTGGCGTTGCGAGTTACTACCGCACCTGGGAAGTTCCCGAAGAGCATTGGGCGATCGTGCTCGATGTGAATCTCACCGGCGTATGGCGCACGGTCAAAGCAGGACTGCCCGCAATGATCGAAGCCGGCAACGGTGGCGCCATCACGTTCATCAGTTCTGCTGCTGGCCTCCGTGGTTATTCCTACCTCGGTCATTACGCCGCCACGAAACATGGTCTCGTTGGTCTGATGCGTTCGCTCACGCTCGAAGTCGGCCAGTACGACATTCGCGTCAACACCATTCATCCCGGCGCAGTCGACACGGTGATGGGCCACGACCCCGATGTGCAGCGCATCATCGCCGATGATCCGCGTACCACGGGCGCCTACACCGGCCAGCGGCCGCTCGACGGTGGCGCGCAGAAAGTTGACGACATCTCGAACGCGCTGCTTTGGATCAGTTCTGATGAAGCTCGCATGGTTACTGGCATCACGTTGCCCATCGATGCCGGCGCAGCGATGCGCTGAGAGGATTTAACTATGAGCATTCGACTCCCCCGCCAAAAGCCCTTTCGATTCAGCATCCAGGCCAGTGAACCTCCCGGCGGTTTCACCGGAAGTGCCGACGATGGCGATCGGTGGCGCGCCCTTGCCCGTCAGGTCGAATCGCTCGGTTACGACTCACTGACAATCGCAGACCATCTCGATTCGCAGTTCGCAATCACTCCTGCTCTTGTTTCTGCCGCTGAAGCAACGACCACACTCAAGATCGGCACGTTGGTGTGGTGCAACGACTACCGCCATCCGGTGATCCTCGCGAAAGAAGCAGCAACGATCGACCTACTGAGCGGAGGTCGCCTTGAGTTCGGAATAGGTGCGGGTTGGATGACAACCGATTATGAGCAAGCCGGTATTCCGCTTGATCGCCCAGGTATTCGGATCGACCGCATGGCCGAAGCCATCACCATCATCAAGGGCTTGTTCGCCACAGGTCCTGTCGATTTTCACGGCGACCATTACAACATCACCGGTCACGAAGGAATGCCGAAACCATTGCAATCGCCGGTTCCGTTCCTCATCGGTGGCGGCGGCAAGAAGGTGCTCACAATTGCGGCACGCGAAGCCGACATCATCGGCATCAACGTTGCCCTTAGTGCCGGCGTGATCGATGCATCAGCTGGCCCCAATGCAACTGCCGAAGCCACTGAAGAAAAGTTGCAGTGGATTGCCGATGCTGCTGGTGATCGTTACGACAACCTTGAACTCCAAACTCGCGTGCATCTTGCCGTTGTGACCGACGATCGCGAAGGATTCGCCGAGATGGTTGCGCCGGCACTGGGGCTTACTGGTGCACAGGCATTGCAATCACCACACGCGCTCGCCGGCACCGTTGATCAGTTATGCGAAACGATCATCGAACGTCGCGAACGTTTCGGCCTGTCATACGTCACCGTTGGTGCTGATGCCGTCGAATCGTTTGCGCCAATTGTCGAGCGCCTCGCCGGAACCTGAACGTTCCGCTCAGCGGAGTAGCTCAGCCCGTGAACGCGGGAGCGACGGGTTCGTCAGTTCCCGCAGTTGTTGTGGTGGCGGGGGGTTCGGGCTGTACTTCGAACGCTCCAATGTCGACTAGACCGCCAACGATGCGGGCGAAGCCAGTGCCGCGCTGATCGAACTGGTTGCCAGTGAAGGTCGGAACTGGATTCGGTCCCGCATCGATCGCTGGGCTTCCGGCTAGAAGCGCGTGCGTCATTGTTGGACCACCATTATCGGCGAGTGGGCCGAGCTTCGGATCGGCAACACCAAGCTTGTTGCCACCGCCATCAACGATCGTGACCGCAGGATCGACTTCGCCAATGACTGAATACTCTGCCGCCGTCGAAGCCAGAACGAGGGCCGGAGACACTGAAGGCGTCAGCGCCGGTCGATGCTTCGGTGTTTTTGCTCCTGCATTCATGGCGTTTTGCGAGGTCACCGATAACCCGCCCAATGTCGATCCATCCCCGATATCGAATCCCGAATTTCCGGCAACGATCGAGCCAATAAGAGTGAGGTCATCTGCTTCGATCGAGATGCCACCAACACTGGTCGCTCCGCCACCGGTGTTGTTGGTAACCGTGGACTGTAGCAACGTCATCTTTGAACCACTGAGCAACTGCATGGCGCCCGCACCGGTTGTTGACTCGTTTCCAGAGATCGTCGAATTCGCAATCACGATCTCGCCAAGTCCAGTACTGCTGATGTAAAGGCCACCGCCGGCACCGCCTGCAGTGTTGTTTGAAATCGTGGAATCGGTGATGAAAATTGAGCCATCATCGGTACCTGAATAAAGAGCCCCGCCGTTTACGTCCGCATGATTCCCTGAAATCACGGTGTCGCTGATCGTCAGTGAACCTTCGGTATAGAGATCGTTGACCATGATCGCCCCACCGTCGTCGTGGGATGTGTTGTTTGTAATCGTCGAACCAACGATGGTTATGTTTCCGCCATCGGTGTCGAGATAAAGACCGCCGCCATCGTAGCCAGCAGTGTTGTTCGAGATGTCAGAGTTGATGATCGTCAGTGTTGAATAATATTCGGTGTCGGCCCCAAGCCCACCGCCCCCGCCGGCAGCCGTGTTTCCCGTGATTGATGACTCGGTGATGACGACATTGCCGGTCCCGGATAGATAGATGCCACCTCCGTTGGAGCCGGTGTAGTTGCCTGTCAAGGCAACATCTAGGAGATTGAGCGGAGAATCGTTGTGCGACCAAATCGCGCCGCCTTGATAGTTGTGGTTGCCGCCGGTGATTGTGATTCCAGAGAGTGTCCAAGTTCCAGTAACGCCCGATTCACTGAGCCAAAAAATTTCATGACCAGCGGTCGGCCCGCCGGCTTGGGTCCATCCGCCGTCAATCGTGATGACCGATGACCCTGGGCCTTCAAGGTCGATCACTTCCGTGAGATGAGGAAAATCCGAAAGCAAGCTGATCGTTCCGCTCACACCAGTGGCAAACGTGATGACATCCTGACCCGGTGCCGTGTTCGCGTCGAGCAGGGCCTGACGAAGACTGCCCGCACCTGAGTCGTTGAGATTGGTTACCGACAGTGGGACGTTGGCCGAAGCCGCCGCGGATCCCGCCAAGAGCAGTGCGCCCGTTCCGCCGGCACCGAGAAGTGCCGTTGAGCCGAGGGCAATGAAACGATTAGCGAGAAGGGTCATGATGAAACCCTAATGGAATAAATAATTAAATGTTTTGTTAAATTTTCACTGCAACAGGCCCTGAAAACGTCGGGATCTCAGACTCTCAATGGCTTTCGACTATTCCCACTCGATGGTGCCGGGGGGCTTCGAGGTGATGTCGTAGGCCACTCGATTGATGCCGGGCACCTCGTTGATGATGCGAGAGGACATCCGCTCAAGCAGCTCGTAAGGAAGCCGGGCCCAGTCGGCGGTCATGGCATCTTCGCTGGTGACGGCACGAATAATGGCCGGGAATCCGTAGGTGCGTTCATCGCCCATGACCCCGACCGAACGAATGTCGGGAAGTACGGCGAATGCTTGCCAGATTTCGCGTTCAAGGCCGGCGGCCTTCACTTCTTCGCGCACGATGGCATCGGCCTTCTGCAACATCTCGACTTTGTCGGGAGTGACTTCGCCGATGATGCGCACACCGAGTCCCGGACCAGGAAATGGTTGACGCCACACGATTTCGTCGGGAAGACCAAGTTCGGTGCCGACTTTGCGGACCTCGTCTTTGAACAGTGCTCGCAGCGGTTCGACCAGTTCGAAATCCATGTCGTCGGGAAGTCCGCCAACGTTGTGATGACTTTTGATTTTGGCGGCGTCCTTCGTGCCCGATTCGATGACATCGGGGTACAGCGTGCCTTGAACGAGGAACTTGGCGTCGTCGAGACCGCCTTTGGCATCTTCAAAAATACGAATGAACAGTTCTCCGATTGCTTTGCGCTTTTCTTCCGGGTCGGTAAGACCAGCGAGACGTTCAAAGAAACGATCGCCTGCACGCACGTGGATCAGTTCAATGCCCTGATGGCGCTGGAATGTTTCAACTACCTGTTCGCCTTCGCCAAGGCGCATGAGGCCGGTATCGACAAACACACATGTGAGTTGCGAACCGATTGCCTTGTGCACCAGCGCAGCCGCAACGGCGGAATCGACACCGCCGGACAACCCGCAAATGGCGCGACCGCTGCCGACCTGGGCGCGAATCAGTTCGATCTGCGTGTCGATGATTGATGACATGGTCCATGACGGCGCAAGACCGCACCCGTCGTAGAGGAAATGTTCAAGAAGTTCCTGGCCATGCGGCGTGTGCACAACCTCGGGGTGGAACTGCACGCCGTAGCGGCGGTTCTTGACATCTTCATAGGCCGCCGCCGGCGTTTCGGGAGTGGAAGCGGTGACCGTTGCACCAACAGGCGGAACCGTGATGGTGTCGAAGTGACTCATCCACACCGATTGCGTGCGGGGCTGTGCCGAGCTGAACAGCACGTCGTCGGCCACAACGGTGAGTTCAGTGCGGCCGTATTCACCGCGATCGGTACGAGAGACCTCGCCGCCCAGATCGCGAGCAAGTAACTGTGCGCCATAGCAAATGCCCAGAATCGGAACGCCAAGTTCGTAGACGCCTTGATCGATAGAGGGTGCACCTTCGACATGTACCGACGCTGGGCCACCAGAAAAGATGATTCCGGCTGGCTTTTTTGCTGCAATCTCGGCAGCAGTCAGATCGTGGCCGATGATTTCGGAATACACATGTGCTTCACGCACACGCCGAGCAATGAGTTGTGCATACTGCGCGCCGAAATCGACAACCAGAACTGGACCTACCGCCGATTCAGCGCTCAAGGTCAGTGACCCATTCCGACGCCCTGCGCCTTCTGCAGGACCTTTCCTTCAGTCTGCAGTGCAGGCGCAACCATGACCTCGGCCTTTTGAAATTCCTTGACCGTTTGATAGCCACATGTGGCCATCGAGGTGCGCAATGCCCCGAACAAGTTCATCCGGCCATCGTTTTCGTTGGCCGGACCAATAAGGATTTCTTCGAGCGTTCCGCGAATGGCGGTCTTCACACGTGCACCGCGCGGAAGCGTGGGATGGAACGTGGCCATACCCCAGTGATACCCGCGGCCAGGAGCTTCTGACGCTGCCGCAAGCGGTGAACCAATCATGACGGCATCGGCACCACACACGATGGCCTTGGCGATATCGCCGCCGGTTCCCATTCCACCGTCGGCGATGACTTGGCAGTACACGCCGGTTTCATCGAGATGGCGCATGCGTGCTGCGCGAGCATCGGCAATCGCTGTTGCTTGCGGAACACCGAGACCAAGTACGGCGCGAGTTGTGCACGCATGGCCGGGGCCCACGCCAACGAGCACGCCAGCCGCACCTGTGCGCATGAGATGCAGCGCTGCTTGGTACGACGCGCAACCACCGACGATCACGGGGATGTCGATTTCACGCACGAACTTCTTAAGATTTAGCGGTTCCGCGGTCTTCGACACATGCTCAGCCGAAACAACGGTGCCTTGGATAACAAGCAGATCGAGTTCGGCATCGAGGATGGCCTTGGTCAGCGATTCAGTGCGCTGCGGAGTCACTGACGCACATGACGTGACGCCGGCAGCGTTGATTTCGCGAATGCGCTGGGTTACGAGTTCGGGCTTGATGGGCTCCATGTAGATCTGCTGCATACGCGCGGTGGCTTTTTCGACATCGAGTTTGCTGATTTCTTCAAGCAAAGACTCTGGGTCTTCGTAGCGAGTCCACAAACCCTCAAGGTTCAACACGCCAACGCCGCCGATTCGACCGATTTCGATCGCGGTTGCGGGACTCACAACGCCGTCCATCGCCGATGCCATAAGCGGGAGTTGGAACTTGAACGCGTCGATCTCCCAGGTGATCTCGACATCTTCAGGATCGCGAGTACGACGACTCGGCACGATTGCGATGTCATCGAAGCCATAGGCCCGACGACCCGACTTGCCCATTCCGATCTCGACTTCAGCCATTGCTGATCCCTTCGCTCAAATCCGTCGGGGAAACCCCGGGGGAGGAATGGCGGAACTGGACCGCAAGGGCCCCACTCCGCTGGAAAGAGTGAACTCTACTCGCCGAGACCGGCTGGCAGGACAGCGTTCGGTGCGTCCCAATGCGAAATTTCAGCGTTCGGATCGTGGGTGCCGGTGACGATCGACAGCAGGTTGCGAAGCATCGCCGCCGTCGCCCCCCATACCGTGTCGCCCTCGATTTCGAAAAAGAACACCGGGCGCGTGTACTCGCCAAAGGTCCACAATTCCTCCCGAAAAACCCCATCTTTTAGCAATTCATCAAGCCCCACATGAAGCACTAGCTCGACCTCGTCAGGCGCGGCCTGCAGCCCTGGGATCACTAGATGCGGGTCCGTGATTTCAGCCACGTACGGCACGATCCATGATCGACTCGACACCGTCCGCAGATGATCGAGTTCGCCGAGGTGCACGACGGCCGATCGGTCAAGCGCGATCTCTTCTTCGGCTTCACGAAGCGCCGTGACCCAAAGGTCCTCCCCCGCTTCCTGACGGCCGCCAGGGAAACTGACCTCGCCACTGTGATTGCGAAGGTTCTTCGACCGACGGGTCAGAACAACCGATGCGCGGCCGTCCCGATCGACATCGTCGTAAAACGCAGCGAGGACCGCGGAGCGCAACGCGCCATCGGCGACTTCTTGAGTTTGAGGTGATGCCGCGGTCGCCATGGCCTCACGAATCTCGGTCATGGTTGGGCGACGAAATTCGGAAGCGAGATGTGCCCATGGGGCTGGTCCGCCTTCGACGGTGCCCGGCGGACGAGGAATCTGCTGCGCCCCGCCGCGGTTCAGGACTCGCCTGCCTGCTTTTGTTCAACAAGGACGCGGAGCAATTCAGGCATGCCCGCAGTTTTCAGGTTGGCCATGACGCGACCGGGTGTGTTTTCACCGGTTTCCCATTCCGTCCAGGCAGCAAGCAACTTCTCGGGATCGGGCGGCGGTGGTCCTGCACTCATGTCCATCTAAGGAAGGGTAGCGACCTACGAACCCGACACGACCGTCTCTTGCCGAAAATCTGCGGGTTTGAACCGAAACCCAGAGCATCATTCCGAACGGGTCGTCATCACGACGTGCGCCACGTGAAGGAGAAACGCTGTGCCGAGCGCGATTACTGCCACTTTCCTCGTCGCTCCTGACAACGTGAAGATCACCACCACTCCACCGGCAATTGTGAAACCAATCGCGGCAGTCTCTCGCACCAGGCGTTTGAGGATCTTTGAAAGTGGAGCACGCGTACCCATAATGATTGTTCCTTCAGCTAGTCCCAACTTCTTGGAATCATCTAATGACTTCTTCTTCAACATTCCCCGGCCCAAACGTCGGGCGACGCCAGCCAACTGCGCTTCATTGAGAGCATCGGTGCCGGTCGGAACCGCATTTCGCGGCCCCCCTGACCCGCGACCGGATTGACCAGTTTCGGAACTATCAACCGGGCCACCGCGACTTGCACTGCTTCCCGACACCGTCCGCCCACCAACAGCGCCCGCAGCAGCTGCACCGGCAACGGCCGTTGCAGCGGCAGCTGCGATCAAGGTTCGCCGATCTCCAACATCGACCACGGAACCGACTGGAACGTAGTTGTCGAGTCCAGCGCCATAGACGTCGATCGTTCCCTCAAACGCGTTCTTCACACTTTGCGGCGCAGCACTCACCGCGGAAACAAGCGCAGCTTCTTGTGCTTTGTCGAGTTTCGAGACAGGAATCTCTTTGAAAACTGCCTTCGCTTGCTTCGAGTTAATGCTGTCCAGCACTTTCGGACTTGTGGCAAGTTCGGTTGCCTGAGAACCAGTTACACCCGCGCTGAGCAAGTTCGTCACCGCCGATTGCACCTGATCAGTGGTGGCCGTTGGCGAAGCGATCGCAGCGTTTAGCGCTGCGAGTTCCGCTGCATTGTTCACTGAGGGATCGCTCGCTAACGGCGGCGGCTGAGTGAGCGAGGTCGTCGGTGGACTCGTGGGAGGAGGGGTCGTAGGAGGAGGCTCAACCGGAGCCGCTTGCGTCGTGGGCGGAGGAGGCACATAGGTCTGCGTCCATCGAGCGGTGCACATGGAATCACCAAAAAGTACGTACGAGCCGCCAGCTTCGACATCGGTGGAGAGGCAGCGCCAACCCGAGAACTCGGATCCAAATGGCGCATCGCAGGGTGAGGCCGTGGTGGGGAGGACCACTGTCGAACGAAGGAGTCCCGTTTGGTCGGCTGGCGCTGAACCGGACCCGTCTCCGCAGGAAAACACCACGGAGTAGATCGGCGAGGGCGGAGGCAAGGTCGTCGTCGTTGTCGGCGGAAGAGTTGTTGTTGTCGATGTTGATGTCGAAGTCGTTGTCGGCGGAAGCGTTGTCGAAGTCGTTGTGGTCGGCGGCAACGTTGTAGTCGTTGTGGGCGGTTCAGTCGTTGTACTCGTTGTGGGCGGTTCAGTCGTCGTTGTGGGCGGTTCAGTCGTCGTCGTTGTCGGCGCTTCCGTCGTCGTCGTGGTCGGCGCTTCCGTCGTCGTCGTGGTCGGCGCTTCCGTCGTCGTCGTGGTCGGCGCTTCCGTCGTCGTTGTCGTCGGCGGCAACGTCGTGGTGGTTGACGTCGTCGTCGTGGGAGGCACGTAGAGCGAGGTTCCGCGGATGTCCCAACCCTTACTGCGAAGGTTTGCGACTGCATCCGAGGCACTTGCCAGATACTCAACTCCGAGGTACGCCATCACTCCGCTGTTCTGCGGACGAGATGCCCAACCGATGAGTGACGAACTGAAATTTTCTCGGCTCAGACCTCCGCTACCCACAAACTGCCAGAGCGCAGCTACGTGAGCGGAAGCGAAACTCCAATTTGGTAACGATTGGTTAAATGTCGTTGCGCCCCAGAAAATCGCCCTGAACGCTCCGACCTTTTCCGTATTCCACGAGTCGATCGGTTGATTGAACGACGACGCGTTGTTGAACATGTACGCCATGCTCGTAACGTTCGAAACATTCCACGACGCCAGTGGCTGATTGAAACTTTGCGTCCACGCAAACATTCCGCTCATGTTCGTGACGTGCGATGTGTCCCAAGTTGAAATGTCCTGATTAAACGATGAGGTCGACTCAAACATCGAACTCACATCCGTGACGGTGTAGGGCAGGTCTGCCGGCACTGCGACCAGATTGCTCAAGTTGTTGAACGCGCTAGAGAGGCTCGTAAGTCCAAGCGTTCCCCATGGCGAGACTCCCGTCACGCAGTTTGCGCCTGGCAACCCGGTCGATGCTGAAAAGTGTCCCGCCGAACCTGAAATTGAGATCTCATGCGCCAATGAGTCGGAATAGGTGTGTTGGGTGGTTCCGTCCGCCGAGACAACATCACTCGCTGCGTCGCCCCAGTCGATTGTCACAGCGACATTCCCCGCTAAGGCCACGCCCGCCGTTGAACTTCCACAAGATGTCACGACTGGATCGAACATGAGCTTTAGTGGACTTGGCGGAGGCGTCCCATCGATTCCAATGACGTCAATGCCGCTGTCCTGATCGGCAACGTTTCCCGCACCCAACGCTCCGTTCCAATTGCTCCCCGAGCAGCGAATTTTGCCGCGAGTCGTGAGGGCACAAGAGTGTCCATCGCCGCTACTGATCTGTGTGGAATCGGGATAGCCCGTCGCAAGTTGTGGCGAGTTGAACCACGCACTGTTGGGATCGCCCATCGCGAAACGTCCGGAGTTATTCAATCCCCAGCACTTCACTTCGCTCGCCACGGTAACGACACAAGAGATCGACGAGCCGACGTCTAGCGAAACCGCATTGGTGAGATTCACCACTGGACCAGGAACAGGATCGCCGTCAGGGCCGGCATCTCCTCGACCAAGACCACCGCCACCCCATCCCGCGCCCCAACAGTTCACAATTCCGGT
>Ga0114967_10002689_pt1 | contig 14801 bp, 11 predicted proteins | sample M_130628_MF_Meta_FD_92639 | JGI IMG/M metagenome (GOLD analysis project Ga0114967, IMG submission 92639) | Freshwater microbial communities from Lake Montjoie, Canada to study carbon cycling - M_130628_MF_MetaG | ecosystem: Environmental > Aquatic > Freshwater > Lake | place: Lake Montjoie... | reverse complement strand
TTGAATTGTATAGTTATTTGTTGCAATTGCTCCTTTAGTTCTCATCGCTACAGAAAACCCCGTCCTTTTATTTCCAACCACATAAATTCTTTTAATTTCAGTTTCCGTGCCACTTGAAGCAGCTGTTAAATTAGTTAAAGGCACTAAAATACCATCACCTTGATAAATGAAAGCAAAAGTCTTGTTGGAAGATGGAACTCCTATTTTAATTTTATCTCCGATGCCATAAATTCCGCCATCACTTCCAAGATAGTAAGTGTAATCGCCTCTCTCTTTCAGTGTATCTAAATCCGAAAATCTTAATTCTTGTGCGTTCAAATTAAATTGAACTAGAAATATCAAAATAATTAATAACCCCTTTCTCATAATTTTTTATTTTGCACAAATGTCAACCTACTGATTGACAATTCAAGTCAATAAGCGTTTCGCACAAAAAAAATTCAGACAACTTGGGTCAAATTCTTGTGTGTGACATTATTTAAATCTATTTTGAGGCCTTAAATTAGTCCCGATGTTAAATCAACACAAGATATTGCGGGTTTTAAAACTCATATCGTATTTGGAACAAAGTCCTTCCAAAACAGTCGGACATTTAGCTGAAATATTAGAATCTACTGACAGAACAGTATATCGCTATTTTGATTTGCTTCGTGAATGTGGATTTGATTTACAACGTGATCAATTCAATCGGTTTTTTATACAAAACGATGGTGAAAAAGGAATTCGTTTTACTACCGAAGAAGCAGAATTTCTGAATCAACTTGTGCTCGCAACAGGGAAAACAAACAAACTCAAAGATTCGATTCTTACCAAAATCTATTTGGGCTCAGAAATTCAGTTGGTGGCTTCTCACCTAGTGAACGCAAAAAATGGTAAAGTAATTGAAAGGTTGGCACTAGCGATAAGCAATAGAGAACAAGTGATTTTAAGAAAATACCAATCTATAAATTCTGAAACAATTGGTGATAGATTAGTAGAACCATTTGGCTTCACAGAAGACTACCAAACTGTAATGGCTTTCGAAATCGAATCTAACAAAAACAAAACATTCAATATTGATCGAATTGCATATGTTGATTTTACATGTTTAAGGAATGTAAAAAGCACGTATCGGCCTGCTATTTTAAACCAATCGCGCCTAAAAATCTAGCTGATAAACTTCTGCAAGCTGATTATTATCAACTACTGTTAATTTCAAATCTTTGATAACGCCATCATGAACACCATAAACCCAGCCGTGAATTGCAACCTCTTGCCTTTTCAGCCATGCTTCTTGTATGATTGAAGTTTTTGCTAAATCTTGCACTTGCTCAAAAACATTCAACTCAACAAATCTGTCGAATCTTTCTTTTTCATCTTCAATTGCATTCAATTCCTTGGCGTGAAATCTGTAAACATCCTTAATATGTCTGATCCAATTGTCAATTAATCCGATATGCTGGTTTCCCATCGCTGCTTTCACACCACCGCAACCATAATGGCCACAGACAATTACATGTTTTACTTTCAATACATTCACCGCATAATCCAAAACACTTAACATGCTCATGTCTGTGTGTAGAACCATATTGGCGATATTTCTGTGCACAAACACTTCCCCTGGTTCAGCGCCAATAATCTCATTTGCAGGCACGCGACTGTCTGCACAACCAATCCATAAAACAGGTGGTGCTTGTCCTTCTGACAGTTTATGAAAAAATTTGGGGTCTTTTTTAAGTTTTCTTAAAACCCATAATTTGTTGTTTTCTAATAGTTTGCTATAAAATGTTGACATAATAAATAAGAAATTAATGACCTCCAGAAATTTTTACTTCTGGAATATTGATTGTTTTTAAAATAATATTTTTCGTTTTTGCTCCGTGCACTTTGAATTCTTGTATTAATTCTAGTACGTCATAATCTATGGCTTTGCTTTTCGAGCCGTCAATGATTAAGGTCGAATTATTCGGCACATTTTGAATAAGTTCTATGATGCTTCCTTTATTTAGAAATGTTACTTCTTCTGAAAGGATGATTTCTAGGGCTTCACCTCCCTCGTTTGAAATCATATTTTTCTGAAAATTATTTCTCAAATTTTTCCGCAAGATATAAAAAATTGAAATAGCAATTCCAATGGCGATTCCTTTCAATAGGTCAGTAAAAAGCACCCCTATAATGGTTGCAATAAATGGAATAAACTGTTCAAAACCCAATTGATACATGCTTTTGTAAAGTGAAATTTTTGATAATTTATATCCCACCATCAACAAAATGGCAGCCAAGGAAGCAAAAGGAATCAGGTTCAAAACTTGAGGAATAAAAAGGGCAGAAACAAGAAGTAAAAAACCATGTAAAATGGTCGATAATTTAGATTTTGCTCCAGAATTGATATTCGCAGAACTTCTAACAATCACTTGCGTAACAGGCAAACCGCCGAGCAAACCGCTGAAAATATTACCGATTCCTTGCGCTCTAAGTTCTCTGTTGGTTGGTGTGAAATTTTTATCAGGATCAAGTTTATCTGTTGCTTCAACGCTCAATAAAGTTTCCAAACTTGCAACCAAAGCAATGGTCATTGCGACAACATAGACTTTGGGGTTTTTCAAGGCCATAAAATCTGGGAAAATGAAAAATGAACCGAAATCTTCCAATGATTTAGCAACGGGTAATTGAACCAAATGCTGTCCTTTCATTTCGAAATTAGGAAGAAAATAATGAAAAATAAGATTGATTCCTATCCCCAAAACAACGACAAAAAGTGCGCCTGGTAAAATTTTAAAGACAGCCCATTTTTTCATAAAAGGTTTGTCTACAAATACCAAAATAAAAATTGAAATGGCAGCGATAATCATTGCTCCCGGACTTAATGCGTTGGTTGCATACATCAAATCTGAAAAAGTGTTGTGACCGTCAAACTGAAAGAAAGATTCATCTCCCATGAAATCCTTGTCATAGCCGACTAAATGGGGAATTTCTTTCAAAATTAATGTCAAACCTATTGCGGCCAACATTCCTTTGATCACTGAAGAAGGGAAAAAGTTTCCCAATACTCCAGCACCAATAAAGCCGGCAATTAACTGAATAAATCCAGCTAAAATTACAGCAACTAAAAAACTCTCAAAACTTCCTAAAGTTGTGATAGCTGCCAGAACAATGGTTGTCAAACCTGCAGCTGGACCAGAAACGCCCAATTTTGAACCACTGAAAAATCCGACTACAACGCCACCAACAACACCAGCGATGATGCCAGAAAATAATATTGGTTTTGCGCCTGTAGAAGCCAGTGCAACCCCTAAGCACAGAGGAAGTGCTACTAAAAAAACGACCAAACTTGAAGGAAGATCATTTCGCCAATGGCTAAAAAAACTTTTCATAAAATAAGATTTTGATTTTCCCCTATTTTGGAGAAACTTGATAATTAAATTATTGTTTATTAAACAAGTAATTCAGGAGGCATCAAAATCTTATCAATGTATGGATTTAGGTAATTTAATCTGTTTTTGAAAGCTGTTTTAAATTCAGTTTTCTCTTGTTTTTGTCTCTTAATTTCCAGAAAAGTGAAAGACCATTGAAAGTAATAAAAGCTTTCTTCGTCATCAATATCGGCTAATTTTTCAATATTTTCCTCCAATTCATCTTCTTCAAAGTTTGCAAAAGTGGATACACGCAAAACAGCCACCATAAAAATTATGGTCATCAAAATGATGGAAGCTTTTTGCGAAAATGTGTTCATTGAAATATTATTGTATCACTTTTAATTCTTTCCCCACTTTGATGAAAGCAGCGATTGCTTTGTCTAAATCAGCGATTGAATGTGCTGCAGAAATTTGAGTTCTAATTCTTGCTTGTCCTTTTGCTACAACGGGATAAAAGAATCCAATAGCATAGACGCCCTCTTGCAATAATTTATCTGCAAACTGTTGAGAAAGAGCAGCATCATAAAGCATTATTGGAACAATTGGCGAATTTCCTGGCTTGATGTCAAAACCTGCTGCGATGATTCTTTCCTTGAAATATTGCGTATTTGTTTCCAATTTATCTCTCAACTCAGTATTTGAACTCAAAATATCAAACACTTTTATCGAGGCACCAACGATTGCCGGTGCAAGTGAATTTGAAAATAAATAAGGCCTTGAACGTTGACGCAACAATTCGATGATTTCTTTTCTTCCTGTCGTATAACCGCCCATTGCGCCACCCAAAGCTTTTCCTAAAGTTCCTGTAATGATGTCGATTTCGCCATTTACGCCGCAATATTCAGGAACACCGCGACCAGTTTTCCCAATAAATCCAGCTGAATGACATTCATCAGTCATGACCAAAGCATCATATTTTTTCGCCAATTCATTGATTTGATCCATTTTGGCAATGTCACCATCCATAGAGAAAACGCCATCTGTGACGATAATTCTAAATCTTTGTGCCTGCGATGCAATCAGTTGCGTTTCCAAATCCGCCATGTCTGAATGCTTGTATCTATAACGCTGTGCTTTACACAAACGAACACCGTCAATAATAGAAGCATGATTCAATTCATCTGAAATAATGGCATCTTCTTCAGAAAAAAGCGGCTCGAAAACTCCGCCGTTGGCATCAAAAGCTGCTGCGTACAAAATGGTGTCTTCTGTTCCATAAAACTCAGCAATTTTGCGTTCCAGTGTTTTATGAATATCCTGTGTCCCGCAAATAAATCGTACGGAAGACATTCCAAAACCGTGAGAATCTAAAGTGTCTTTTGCAGCCTGAATCACTTCAGGATGAGAAGAAAGTCCGAGGTAATTATTGGCGCACATCACGACCACTTCATCACCAGATTCAACAGTTACTTTTGCCCCTTGAGGCGAAATAATTATTCTTTCCTTTTTGAAAATCCCACCAGCTTCTATCGTTTTTAATTCGTTTGCCAAAAAATCTTTCATTTTTCCGTACATGACCTGCAACTTTTTATTATTGAAAATCAAAGGTAACATTTTCAATTTTTGAATAGTACATTTTATTGAAAAATTGAAAAAAATCGATCAAAAAAAAGGAACCTTTTCCGATTCCTTTCAATTTTCTAATTGTTAATTTTATTTATTGCATTCTTCCAACATTTTGGTTGCTTCTTCTTTTCCCCAAACAGGATGAAAAGGTGATGCAAGCTTAAAAGTTGAAAATAATTCAACTGCTTTCTCAAATTTTGGTTTGGCTGCTTTTTTTCCACCGCCAAATGCTTCTGGAGTGTTCAACGTTGATTGCGCTTCTAAATAGTAAATGCGCGGATTTGTTGGATCTATATCTTTTGCTTGATCTAAGGCTTTACTCGCTTTTCTGCCGTAAGTCATCCAACGTGAATTACCATCAACCATCATTTGCTGCACTGCAACCAAATTTCTCATGCAGTATAATTCAGCATTTTTTGGCTCCAAAACTTCTGCTTTTTCAATTAATTGTATGCTTTTTTCCGCAATTTTGTCTTTGTCTGCTTTTTCGTCCATCCAACCTGTCATATTGTTTATGTAAGCAGCGTAATAATAAGGCAACCATTTGTCTTTTTCAGCATCTCCAATGCGCTCAAACAAGGCAGATGTTGCGGTGTAATCAGCAATTGTTGAATCTCTTTTCATTTTTGCCAAGGCTTTTGTCATTCCAGCTTCGTACTTACTCATTTCTTGCGCCGACAGCATTCCCGTGATCAACACAAACATTAAAATCATTCCTTTTTTCATCTTTTTGAATTTACAAATTATTATTGATAGATTGTTGTGTTCTATCTACACCCCAGCTCATGAACAAACCTACAAAAAAGCCCATGGATGCTGGTGGTCCAACGGCTTGTTTTAAAAATAATCCTGCGTCGTCTTTGATTCTTGAACTGTAAGTATATCCAAAGACTTGTTTTTGATTGAAAACATTGTTCACGCCAACCACAAAAACGGCAGTGCTTTTCATCACTTTTGTAATCCAGTTGAAACTGAAATTATTTGTGCTATAAAATTTCGTTCGGTCACTCAAATATTGTTCCGAAGATTTATTTGGGTTGTAATAAGGTCTTCCTGTTGCCCAATTGTAACTCCAATTAATTCCAAACATTTTCTTTGCCCAAAATTTCTTAATAACCACACTTCCGGTGTGATTTGCGGCAAAATTTGGTTGCGCATAAATCGGAAAATTCAAATAATTCCTTTTGGTATCCAAGTAGGAATAACTGATCCAATAATCCAATCCTTTGATGGTTTTTTTATCTCTCCAAAAGATTTCAATCCCGCGTGCGTAGCCATATCCATCTGTATTCAGGGCAAATTGATTGGTTGAATCTGTTTTGAGTAAACTTTTATATTCTTTGTCAAAAACTTGCGCCCTGAAAGTATAATCTTTGGTAAAATGTTGGAAAGTCAAGATGTAATGATCGGCTCTTGTGAAATCAAAATTACTCTGTTGCGTCAAAAATTTTCGATCTGGCGTTTGGTAAAAAATCCCATAATCGAAGCTAATTTGCGTTGGTTTTGCAATCAAATATGAAATGCTCCCTCTCGGCGCAATATTCGCTTTTTGTGTCAATGCTGAATATTCGTAGCGAACACCGGGTCTAAAAGCCAGTTTTTTACTGATAAAAATGTCAGATTCCACAAATCCAGCGGAGTAAGTTTCTGGCACAAAAGTTTTGAAATTGGCATAAAAAGATGAAAAATTACTTCTGTCTTCATTTCGCCAAGTTTCCCCACCAAATCGAATGGCGTTTAATCCTTTGATTTTTTTCTCAACGACCGTTCTAAATTGCAACATGGTTTTGTAGGCATCAATATCAAAGCTTCCATTGTCTAAAGCAGCGATTCCAGTTATTGGCAAACGATTATAATCTTTGTCTTGCACTTCTCCGCTGATGTTATCCACATTATTGCTGTAGCTTGTAACCGCAAATAATTTCCATCCTTTTGCCAACGGTTGTCTCCAACTGACATTGAAAAAGCAATTCACATTATTGAGCTTGAATTGATTGTAAAGTCCGACACTATCGTTAGAATTGTTTTTTAGCCCAAGTCTGGAAGTATTCAGATAACCATAAACTTTTACCATTCCATTTTTGAAAGTTTTCATTCTGAAATTGGCGTCCAAATTGTGCGAAGTTGGAGGTCTGAAAAAATCTGGCCCTTGTGGAATCAATTTCATGTACAAAGCCAAATTGGTGTAAGAATAACTCATTCCGAAACTGGCTTTTTTTGTTTTTGAAACTTTCTGAAAACCCGCTGTGGAAAAAATTGGAGAAATTCCAACTTGAACTTCGGATGCATCAGGAATATCAATGCTTTCAAGGTTTAAAACGGCGCTCAAAGCTTGTCCATACAGGGCGCTATATCCTCCTGTGCTGAAAGCGGTGCTGCTGAATAAAAATGGTGAAAATCTTCCTCGTTGCTGAATTCCGGGAACTGAACTGAAGAAGAAATTGTTTACAACAGCGCCATCAATGATGATTTTGCTTTCCTCGGCAGAACCACCGCGAATAAATAATCCTTCTTGTTCGCCAACTCTTTGAGCGCCGGGAAGCGTTTGCAAAGCGGATGAAATATCTGCGCCAGCTCCTGCGGTAGTTACAATGTCTAAAGGATTCAAAACTGTCGCTCGTTTTTTGTCATTCGCCTCAAACGAACCAGCAGTGATTGTCACCGCGTCCAATTCTGTGATATCGTCTTTGAGCGAAAAATTGGCAATTACTGTGTCTTTTTCGAGCAGAATTTTAATTGTTTGAGTTCGATAACCAATCAATGAAGCTGAAATGGCATATTCCCCTTTGTCGTAAGATTTGAAAGAGAATTTCCCCAGAGAATCTGACGTTGCACCATCATAAGTGTCAATCAAAGTAATAGCCGCTAATTTAATCGGTTTCCCCTTGTTGTCTTTGACAATTCCTTTGACCAAAATTTGAGAATTTACTGAAATTCCCATGAACAGTAAAAGAAGAAGAATGATGTTTTTTTTCATTAAATTATTGGCTTTTTTTTATTTTCGATTCGAAGGTAATTAAATGATTTTAATAATCGAATAATTTATTAACAATGAATTATTATCAGAAATTTTACCACCTTAATTGTTTAGATTTTTGATAATTTCAATGGCTGAAAAGGCATCAGAAATCGGCGGGAAACAAGTTTGATTATGACAAACAGAAATCTGATTTTCTGCTTTAAAAAGCTTGTCTTTTAAAATCGGCAATGATCCTTTTTGTCCTCCATACAAAATCACGTTTGGCAAATATACTGAAGCTATTTTTGCTCTAATTTGTGCTTCATCTGGACCAGAAATATAAATTTCACCAAACGGCTGCACAAAATTCAACAGGACATTTGACCAATTTGAATAGCCTGAGCCATAATTTTCCATGCCGTCATAAATATTGGCAATCATTTGTTCTGCATCTTCGATATAACTCGGTTCGTCTAAATATTTTCCCAGCAAAAATAGATTCGAAGCCATCACGCTGTTGCTTGCAGGCATGACGTTGTCATTTAATTCCATTTTTCTGGCAATCAATTCAGTTTCGTTGCTCGTGAAATAGAACATTTTGCTTTTTTCATCTTGAAAATGTATTTTGGTGAAAACGTTCCATTCAGCAGCAATTTCAATCCAAGATTCGTCAAATGTTGCTTCATATAAACGAATAAAAGCAGCGATAGAATTGGCGTAATCTTCTAAAAATCCATCAATATTCGATTTTCCATTTTTGCAATTTCTGCGCAATTTTCCATTTGCGCCGCATTGATATTGTTTGATCCATCTTGCGTTTTTGAGCGCCAAGAGCAAAAAATAATCATCGCCAAAAGCAAAATAGGCATCCACGCAACCTTTCAACATCAAGGCGTTCCAAGCTGTCAAACATTTATCGTCCACGCCTGGTTTCACGCGATGTGCTCTTTCTGTGCGCAAAATTTCATTTATGCGCAGAATATTAGCCTCCAATTCATCCAAAGTCCAACGCATTTGATTGGCGAAAAGCGCATCAGTGGAATCTCTCAGCAAAATGTAATTATTTTCCTCCCAATATCCTTTTCCGTTCACAGAATAGAAATCTTTCACCCATTTGAAATCTTCACCTAATAGATTTTCTAATTCATCTTTTTGCCAGACATAAAACTTTCCTTCAACGCCTTCACTGTCAGCGTCAATGGCGCTGTAAAAAGCACCTTCTGGAGTCAACATTTCGCGCTCAATCCACTCAACGGTTTGGTAAACAATTCTTTTATAGATTGTCTTCGGCGTTTGTTGATACGCTTTGGCATACAAAGAAACCAATTGACCATTGTCGTAAAGCATTTTTTCAAAGTGTGGCACTTTCCAGAGCATATCGACAGAATAGCGTGCAAATCCGCCACCAATTTGGTCATAAATTCCACCTTGAGCCATTTTTTCAAGCGTCAAATGCACATGTTTCAAAAGTAATTCGTCTTTTTGCCAATCGCCAAAACGCAATAAAAATTCATAATTAGATGGCAAAGGAAATTTTGGTGCTCTGCTGCTTCCGCCTTCACGGTTATCAAAATTGTGTGACCACCGCAAAACCAATTCTTTCAGTTTTTCGACCTCAAATTTTACAATCGGTTCAGGAGTTTGAATCCATTCGCTTTGTTGAATTCCATCGTGCAATTTTTCGGCGTATTCCAACACTTCTTCTGGTTTGTTTCGATACGAATGTTCCAAGCTTTTCAGCACTTGCATCCATTGTTCACGCTGAAAATAGGTTCCGCCATAAATCGGTCTTCCATCAGGCAAAGTGAAACAATTCAACGGCCAACCTCCGCGCTGTGTCATCAATTGAACAGCCGTCATATATACCTGATCCACATCCGGACGTTCCTCTCGATCCACTTTAATGCAAACAAAAAATTGATTCATCAGAGCAGCAACTTCTTCGTTTTCGAAAGATTCGTGTTCCATCACATGACACCAATGACAAGCGGAATAACCGATACTCACCAAAACCAATTTGTTTTCAGATTTTGCAACTTCGAAAGCTTCTTCAGACCATGAAACCCAATTTACTGGATTGTGCGCGTGTTGCAACAAATAAGGACTTGTTTCCTCGATGAGCGCATTGGTGTGTTTCTCCATAAGCGCAAAAGTAAGGACAAAAATCTGATTCAATTCCAGAAAAACACGCTGAGTGAAAAGTGAAAAAACAGCATCAAAAGATTGTTAAAAAACCATTTTAAAAAATTCATCTCTGGAAGAAACTTATCTTTACAACATATTTTTCTCTCCTTAAATCTCTTTTGATGTCAAAAATCGGATTATTTCTTTGCACATTATTTCTCTCTTTTGCGATTTTGGGACAAAATCCTGGAAGTCGTGGCATGGGTGGAAACAACAAAACAGGCCACGTTTTTGGAAAAATTGTGGATGAAAAAGGACAAGGAGTCCCGATGGTTAATATTTTATTGTTGCAAAACAGAATGGATTCCATTTCTAAAAAGAAAAAGGATTTTGTTTTAAAATCTACCACTACTGAAAACAATGGTGAATTTAGTATTGAAGATATCAAAATCGTGCAAGGATTAAAAATCAAAGTGGCCTTTTATGGTTTTGAAACGATTGAAAAACCTTTCTTTTTTGACCCTGCAGATGCCACAACAGGGTTGATTGAGCGAGATTTAGGGAACATCGATTACAAGGAAATTAAGGTCAATGAACTTGAAGAACTTGAAATTACAGCCATTCAATCAACATTGAAATTGGACGTGGACAAAAAAGTTTTCAATGTTGGTCAAAACACCATGAGTGAAGGAGGCACAGCTACTGACGTGATGAAAAATGTGCCCGGAGTGAATGTAGATATGGACGGAAATGTTTCATTGAGAAATAGTTCTCCGCAAATCTTTTTAGATGGTCGCCCAACGACTTTGACTTTAGACCAAATTCCTGCTGAGTCGATCGAATCCATCGAGATAATCACCAATCCATCAGCGAAATATGACGCTTCTGGCGGTGGTGGTGGAATTTTGAATATTGTGCTTAAGAAAAACAAAAAAACGGGCTATAACGGTGGCGTAAGAGTTGGAATCAATCAATATGGTGGCGGAAATCTTGGTGCAGATTTTAACTTGCGACAAAATAAAATCAATTTCAGTGGAAGTTTGATGTCCCGTTTAAACAATGGCGTTTCTTTTGGAACCGTTGACAGAACGAATTATGTAAATGGAAATTCTCTCACAGTTTTAAATCAAGACAATGTCGATAAAAGCGGTGGCGGTGGTTTTTTTGGAAAAGTTGGACTTGACTACATGATTACCAATCGAACAACTATTTCTCTTTCTGCAAATAATTGGCGCGGAACAAGAAATTCATTTTCTGACATGGATATTTACACAGATACCGTTATTTCGTCAACTTCTGGAAATTCGTTCAGCAGAAGAAAAACTGATAATCTACGAGGAATCAATAATTACGGATTGGTTTTCGGGATGAAACATTTATTTCAAAAATCGGGCGAAGAATGGACATTTGATGCCAATTTTAACCGTGGAAGAAACAACTCTGACGCCATTTATCGATCTGATTTTTATGCTACAGATGAAAATTCAAACATCGAGAGATTTACCGCTCAAAAAATCAAAGGCATTGGGAATGAAGACAATTTGGTGCTTCAAACCGATTATGTGCGACCAATGAAATATTTCAAGTTGGAAACTGGCTTAAGAGCTGCCATGAGAAAAAGAACCAATGTGAATGAAAATTACATGTTGAATCAAACATCAAATACATACGATTTAATCTATTCACCAGCGTCAAATTACAACAACGACGACAATGTTTATGCAGCTTATGCGACTATCTCAAAACAATATAAAAGTTTTGGCTACAAAATTGGATTGCGCGCGGAAAGTTCAAATTATAGTGGCGTTTTAACCAATACTGGCGAAAAATTTGGAAATACTTATCCTATCAGTTTATTTCCTTCCCTCTTTTTGACCAAAACATTGCCCAAAGACCAAGACTTACAAATGAGCGTAACCAGAAGAATTGAGCGTCCAAATTTCCGTCAATTGATTCCTTTTGTTGATTCGGTGGATCAATTCAACATCAGCCGCGGAAATCCAGCGTTGAGACCAGAATTTACGCAGGCACTTGAATTGTCTTACATGAAAAGATTCAAAAACAGAAATACCATTTTGGCTTCGGTTTATTATAAATTCACAGACAATTTAATCACCAGATACATAGAAAAAGCCTCCAATGGTCAGTTAATTAATACCTACATCAATGCCAATTCAAGTTACGCAACAGGAATAGAATTGACCGCGCAAAATTACTTGGCGAAATGGTGGGATATTTCTTCCAATTTGAATGTTTACAATTCAAAAATCATTGTGAATCAAACAGATGCTATTTCTCAAGCTGCATTGTGGAGTTGGTTTGCCAAATTAAATTCTAATTTCAGATTGCCCGCTAATTTTTCTATTCAATTGAGTGCTTTGTATCAATCCAAAACAAATATTCCAACGAGCGGAAGTTCTGGTGGTCAAGGATATGGCGGCGGCGGTGGCGGCCCTGGAGGAGGAGGTGGCAACATGCAGGCGCAAAGTGCATCTCAAGGTTACATCAAAGCTTTTTATGCGGTTGATGTCGCGGTGAAAAAGACTTTCATGAAAAACAAAATGTCAGTTTCAATCAATGTGAATGACATTTTTAGAACGCGTTATAGCGTAAGTCATTCTTACAGCGCTTATTTTTTGCAAGATTACAGCAGAATTAGCAATCCACAAATGGTACGTTTAAATTTCACTTATACTTTTGGAAAAATTGATGTAGTACTTTTCAAACGCAAAAGTCAAGGAACGGGTGAAGACATAACGCAATAATTCAATGATGAAAACAAGATTAACCATCGTTGAAACGATAGAAAACGTAGATTTTACAAAACAAAGAATAGATTTAAGTCGTTGTGAAAACATGGCTTTTATTCAATGTGTTTTTCCCGATTTTGGAAATGTTGACTTCACAGATTGTGTTTTTGAAGAATGTAATTTGAGCAATGTAAAATTCAATAATTGTAAGTTGGATAATGTTGAATTTTACGGTTGTAAAATGGTTGGTGCTCAATTTACGCAAACAAAAGATTTCGCTTTTGAAACACATTTCTTCAATTGTAATTTGAATTACAGTGCATTTGAACGAAAAAAACTAAATAAAAGCAGCTTTGATCAATGCACTTTGCATGAGGCAAATTTGACGCAAACAGATTTTACAAAAGCGAAATTAAATCAATGTGATTTTACAAGTGCTTTGTTTGACAAAACGAATCTGACTGGCGTTGACATGCGTTCTTGCAGTCATTTTTTAATTGACCCCACGCAAAATTTCATCAAAAAAGCCAAATTTCGTGCGCAAGATTTAGCAGGTCTTTTGTATCGATTTGATATTCAAATTTCATGATTTTTTGCCGTCAAGCAAAGAAATATAACGCAAAATTAAATCTGATAATTGACTTTTTTGATTTTATTCTTATCTTTCCCCATGCAAGTTTCGTAAATGGACTCACCCGATTTAATAATAATCATTAGTACCCTCATTCTTTCTGCGTTTTTTTCAGGAGTTGAAATCGCTTTCATTTCTTCCAACAGATTGAAAATCGAATTGGATAAAAACAAAGGTTCGCTAAACGGCAGAATTGTTGGATATTTTTACAGCAAAGAAGCTAATTTTATCGCTACTTTATCTCTCGGGAATAACATTTCACTCGTACTTTTCACCATTTTTATCGCCAAGGTTTTGGGCGGCCCTATTGTTGAATGGAATGTCGGAATCACCACTGGATCTATCAGTTTACTAATCGTTCAAACTATTATTTCTGCGCTGATAATTTTGATAACAGTTGAGTTTTCGCCCAAAGCGATTTTTCAATTGAATCCGAACGGTTTTATGAAAACACTGGCAATTCCAACTTTGGTCCTGTATTGGTTGTTCTTTATTCCAACCGCTTTTGTGCTGCTGATAAGCAGGTTGTTTTTCAAGTTGATGCGTGTTGAAATTACCAATTCTGAAAAAGTATTTTCCAAAGTCGATTTAGAACATTACATCCAAGATTTAAAGCAACGAAGCAATGAGGAAGAAGATTTTGGAAATGAAATGCAAATCTTGCAAAATGCCTTGGATTTTTCGAAAATCAGAGCGCGTGATTGCATGGTGCCACGACCAGAAATTATCTGCTTGGAAGTAGACGATTCGATCGAAAACTTGAGTAATCTTTTCGTTTCTAAAGGAATTTCAAAAGTGATTATTTACCGCGATAATATCGACAATATTATCGGTTATGTGCATTCGTTCGAAATGTTCAAAAAGCCGTCAGCCATCAACCAAATCATGCGCCCAATTGCATTCGTACCTGCGGCGATTCCGGGCAAAGAATTGTTGGAAATGTTTACCAAACAATCCGCAAATATTTCTGTCGTTGTAGATGAATACGGCGGAACGGCAGGAATTGTGACGATTGAAGACGTAATTGAAGAAATTTTCGGTGAAATTGAAGACGAACACGATGTCGAAGATTTGTTGGAAGAGCAAATCAACGAAAATGAATACCGCTTTTCTGCCCGAATCGAAATAGATTATCTGAATGAAAACTACAAATTTGAATTCGAAGAATCAGACGAATACGAAACGTTGGGCGGACTGATTATTCACCATCTGGCGTCCATTCCCGAAGCTGGCGACGTGCTTGATTTGGGTAAATATCATTTCACGATTGAAGCCGTTTCTGATAGGCGAATTGAATTGGTGCGATTGGTGATTCACGTTTAAAACCTTTTGATAAAACATCCATTTGTTTTGCCCACGCTGGGGCAACAAAAACG
>Ga0114967_10002685_pt1 | contig 14821 bp, 16 predicted proteins | sample M_130628_MF_Meta_FD_92639 | JGI IMG/M metagenome (GOLD analysis project Ga0114967, IMG submission 92639) | Freshwater microbial communities from Lake Montjoie, Canada to study carbon cycling - M_130628_MF_MetaG | ecosystem: Environmental > Aquatic > Freshwater > Lake | place: Lake Montjoie... | reverse complement strand
TTGATTCACAAAAAAACTCGATGTCACCCTGAGTTTGTCGAAGGGTGATTCTAAGATCGAAGCCTTAAATCACCCTTCGACAAGCTCAGGGTGACATCTATTGTGTCTTAAGGGATAATCACCTAATTTTTGCACAAGATCAGATAGATTCTAAAAACAAATAAATCTATTGCGGATGCTTCGATTTACTCGGCGCGCAGCAATTCAAATAAAACTAAATTCAAACGAAGTTTGAATTTAAATGAGTTTAAACTAACTCCTCAAACTCCTTAATCGCATAACGATCAGTCATTCCAGCGACATAATCCGAAACTAAAATCGCTAAAATTTTTTGATTATTTATTTTCACCGCCTCAAGCGCGCGCTCGTCTGGCAAGCAACTTGGGCTTTCCATATAAAAATCAAACAAACCGCTAATAATTTTTTTAGCATTCGCCGTCATGCGATTTACAGTTGAATGGCGATACATATTTTGCATCAAAAATTTCTTCAAAGCCTGATGCGTTCTTTCCATTTCCGGCGAAAAATGGACTAAAAACTTTTTGGCATTACGTACATCTTTTTCGCTTTGAATATTATTTTCAGCGAGATTCTTTTGCGTTGTATCAATTACGTCCATAACCATCGCTAAAGTTAGACGCTTCTTAGCTTCGCCAACCAAAAGTTCTCTTTTAATATCAGGATATTTTGCCAAAATATCTTGATAAATTTTACCGAGTAAAGGCAAGGTAAAAAGCTCTTCAGCCTCGAATAAATCTGCGCGCAAGCCATCTTCAATATCATGATTATTATAAGCAATATCATCAGAAATTGCCGAGATTTGCGATTCAATCGATGGGAAATGTTTTAAATCCAAATCATGCTTTTCATTATATTCGCGAATATAGGCGTGAACCTTTGATTCGTCTGTGATCGGGCCATTATGCTTAACAACACCTTCCAACATTTCCCAAGAAAGATTTAAACCTTCAAATTCAATGAAGCGTGTTTCCAATTTTGTGATAATTTTCAACGTGTGCGCATTGTGGGAAAAGCCGCCAAATTCTTGCATTTTTTCATTCAAAGCATCTTCGCCAGCGTGGCCAAAAGGCGTGTGACCCAAATCATGAGCGAGAGAAACCATTTCGGCTAAATCCTTATTGGCTTTCAGAGCGCCGGCAATCCAGCGCGCGATTTGTGCAACTTCAAGTGAATGAGTTAAGCGAGTGCGATAATGATCGCCTTCGTGATTTACGAAAACTTGAGTTTTATATTGAAGGCGACGAAAGGCTGAAGCGTTGATAATGCGGTCGCGATCGCGGCCGAAAACGGAGCGATATTTTGAATCATCATAACTTTCTTGGTAAAGACGACCGCGCGATTTAGTTTCGTCAACGGCGAAAGATGCGAGTTCAAAATTTATCATTTTAGAAACTTGATTAAAGTTAAAATTATAAAAATTACTCCCAAAGTTAGAAGTACGATGAACATCGCGATAGTAGTTGCTTTGGCCATGATAAAAGATTTATCAGGGATTTCGGCGGCAATTTTTTCTGGCAATTTTTCTTCGGCTTTATTCATTGCCTAATTCCGTAAAAAATATTTTTCCATACTATTAGGCTCGCTTTTGACAATGAATAATCTCTTTTCCGCCTCAATGCCAATCAGAGTTTGAAACACGTCATTTAAAATCGGGCGCGAAGAATAATATCCATGCCCCAAACCTAAAGCTGGATCATCGACCAAACTCACGTTAATAGTATCAAAGTCATCAGAAAAAATACAGGCACCGAGTCTTTCGTTTTTATTGAAAGTTTTTGAAGCAATCATCGCTTTGTCATTGCTTGAACAATAAAGAGTTATCTGATTGCTAATTTTATTAATTTTTTTGGCAAAAGTTTTAAATTCTGCCGCATCAAAGTCGGGCGCATTTAAAATTAATTGCTTGATGTAAATTCGTGATTGCGTTTCACCCAATTGTTTCAAGGCCGGAAGCACAACTTGATGTCCCATTGAATGAACTACTAAATTAATTTTTATATTATTATCCGCCAAATCACTCATGAAATTTTTGAAAAGCCCAATTGAATTTTTGGCGTTAGATAAATTATTTTCATAAGTTCGATTCAACATTTTTTCTTCGAAAAAACCTTCTCCCGAACCAGCTGGCCAAGTGAATAAAACGATCGGACCTTGATATTTTAAATCGTAAGCAATTTGGGACGCCCGCAAAACTGCTTCCTGATATTTTACATTAAAACCATGCACAAAAACCAAAGGCGTGCGATTAGATAATTTTAGAACATTAATTAAATCAGATTTTTGCAAAGATTTGGCTTCTAAAATTTTAAAATATTCATGCGCCGATTGACGACCATCTTTGGCAAGTGGAATTTGTCCAATAGCATGATTTTTAGGAACGCTGATTTGACAAAGTCCAAATTGTAATTTGCTTTCATTAGCGACGCCGAATTGATCTTCGTTACAAGTAAAACTGCTATTTTTAGATTTACGATTTGTAACAACCAAAACATCGACGGTTTTGGTTTGGTTGAAACCATCTTGAAAATATCCGCTCCAAGCTTGCTTTAAGCTGGATTGTATTTTTTCTTCCGAAGTGGCGCAGGAAGTTACGAGCAAAAGAGTTAGAACGGTTGCGTAGATTTTTTTCATTATTTTCTTACTTAGTTAAATTCTTATTTTGGTTTTTTTAGAGGTTCGTTAAATCACTCCCAGTTTTTTTCCAACTTTTATAAATGCCGCAATTGCTTTATCTAAATGTTCGCGATCATGAGCCGCAGAAATTTGCACGCGAATTCGCGCTTCATTTTTTGGAACTACTGGAAATGAAAATGCCACAACATAAATTGATTCTTCTTCAATCATCATCTTAGCAAATTTACTCGCCAAAATTGCATCGCCAAGCATTACTGGCACAACGGGATGAATCGCATTTTTATCGCGCAGGTTAAAACCAGCTTCAAGCATTTTTTCTCGGAAATAAATTGTATTATCCGCTAATTTTTTAATCAGAGTTTTTGATTTTGAAATCATATCCAAAATCTCAATTCCGGTTGCCGCAACCATCGGCAAAATATTATTAGAAAAAAGATATGGGCGCGCTTTGTTGCGTAATTTTTCAATCACTTCTTTTTTAGAAGCAATAAATCCACCACCAGATCCACCCAAAGCTTTGCCAATTGTGCTGGTTAAAATATCAACGCGACCTTCAACGCCGCAATGTTCCAAAGTTCCACGACCATTTTCACCGATTAATCCTGTCGCGTGACAATCGTCAACTAAAACCAACGCATCATATTTTTCAGCCAAGTCGCAAATTTCTTTTAATTTGGCAATGTCGCCATCCATTGAAAACACGCCGTCAGTTACAACAACTCGAGTTTTATTTTTTTGTGCTTCTTGTAATTTTTTTTCCAAATCACTTAAATCATCAAACTTGTAAAAAAAGCGTTCAGCCTTGGAAAGCCTGATTCCATCGATCAAACTGGCATGGTTTAAATCGGCCGAAATTATCGCATCTTCTGAATCAAAAAGTGCTGCAAAAACTGCGCCATTGGCGGCGAAACATGAAGAAAAAGTAATTACATCTTCAAAGCCTAAAAATTCTGCCAGCTTTTTTTCAAACTCTTTATGTAGATCAAGAGTACCACAAATAAAGCGTACCGAAGCGGTTCCAAGACCATATTCATCAAGAGATTTTTTAGCAACTTCAACTAAATTTTTGTTATTTGCCAAACCCAAATAATTATTGGCGCAAAAATTAATAACGTGTTTTTTTAAACCTTGATGAAAAATTTCGATGTCAGCCGATTGGGATGTGACAATTTCATATTCATTTTTATAGAGACCATTTTTTTTCAGGTCATCGATTTCAGCTTGAATAGCAGTTAAGAATGTTTCTTTGATCATGTTTTTTGAAATTATTTTAGATTTGAGAAGATTGATTTTTAGATTAAAATTTCTGACCAGCAATTGACAAGTCAAAATTGATAAATAGTTTGCGCCATGATTTACACTGCCAAAAGTCCATTTCTCTTTTTAATTAAAATCCAATTTAGGTAAAATCTATGAACAAAAAATTCTTACAATCTGTTGTTGTTGGTATCGCAGGCTTAACTCTTGCCGCTTCTTGCTCAAGCCAATCTAAAACAGAATCTAACATTTGCGGCGCAAAAAACGGTTGTGCAGCTAAAAAAGATGAAGCTAACAAATGTTCTTCTAAAAAAGATGAAGCTAACAAATGTTCTTCTAAAAAAGATGAAGCTAACAAATGTTCTTCTAAAAAAGATGAAGCTAACAAATGTTCTTCTAAAAAAAATGAAGAAACTAAAACAGTTAAAAAATCTAAAAAAGCTAAAGTTGTAAAATCAACTGAAACCAAGACTGAAGAAAAATCTAACTAGTTTTTAGTTATGCTTTCACGCAAGCTTTCAATCCCGGCAAACACTGCTGGGATTGGGCTTCGATCCCCTCACATTTCCCACGTCCTCAAAAACTCCAAAAAAATCTCAAAAAAAATTGGCTGGTTTGAAATTCATTCAGAAAATTATTATGCCTTAGAAAGTGGTGGATTTCAAAATTTATTAGAAATCAGAAAAGATTTTCCTATCAGCTTACATTCTGTCGGCAATTCGCTTGGATCAGCTTCAAGTCTTGATCTTTCTCATTTACAAAAATTAAAAAACCTAGTTGAAAAAATTGATCCATTTTTAATTTCCGATCATATTTCTTGGGGCAGAATTAATAAAAATCATTTAAATGATTTATTGCCTTTACCTTACAACAAAGAGGCTCTGAAAGCAATTTGTAGAAATATTTCGCAGATGCAGGATTTTCTGAAACGCGAAATTATAATTGAAAATCCTTCTGCTTATTTAGCTTTCAAAGAACAAGAAATGGATGAGGCAGAATTTATAAATGCCGTAACTAAAAAAACTGGCTGTGGCTTGCTTTTGGATGTGAATAATATTTTTGTAAGCTCGCAAAACTGCGCGCAGTTTGATCCGAAAGCCTATTTAAAAAAATTAGATAAAAAAATTGTTAAAGAAATTCATTTAGCCGGACATTTTAAATCAAAGATTTTAGACGGTAAAAAATATAAAAAAATTCTGATTGATACGCATAATGATTTGGTTTGCGATGAAGTTTGGGAAATTTATAAAATGGCAGCGCAAGAATTTAGAAAAGTACCATTTCTAATTGAATGGGATCAGGATTTCCCAGAGTTTGAGGTTTTGCTTGCTGAAGCAAAAAAAGCTGAACTAATCTTGAAGAAAATTAAGAAATGAATTTGAAAGATTTACAAAAAAACTTCGCAAATCACATATTTGCCAAAGCTGATAAAAAAATTCTGTCACAAGTTTTTCATTCGGAGCATGAAGCCTTGGAAAGGCTAAATATCTATCGCAATAATATTTTAGGAAATTTTGAATCAGTTTTAAATTCGATTTTTCCAGTCACCAAAAAAATTCTTGGTGCCGAAAAATTTGAAGAATTATCTCAAAAATATTACCGCAAATTCCCCTCAAAAAGTGGTGATTTAAATGAATATGGAAAAGAATTTTCTAAGCTCTTAAAAAATCACGAACCTTTATATTTAAAGGATTTATCTCAATTAGAACTTCTACATCATAAAGCTTTTTTTGTTAAAAAAACTAAAGAATTTGATTTAAAATCTTTTAAAAAAATTCTGCCGGAAAATTTAGAAAATATTATTTTTATTCTTAATCCGGCGGCAAGTTTACTTGCTTCAAAATTTGCAATTTTTTCAATTTGGAGAAGTGAAAAGAAAATAAAAAACTACGCTAAATCTCAATCAATACTGATTTGTGCCGATAAAATTCTGAAACTAAATGAAGAGGAATTTTTATTCTTAACTGAAATTAAGAAACGAAAAAAACTTTATGAAATTTACAAAACACTTTGTAAAAAAAACAAAAAAACAAATATTGGAAAATTAATTAACCAATTCATCACGAATGGCGTAATTACTAATTGGAACTAGCTCGTTTTTCCATTATCCATTTTATATAAATTCCAAAAACAATAATTCCGAGAAACAAAAATATAAATATCAGACTAGATCTTCTAAACTCACGCCAGAAGTCTTTTGAATCATATCCGGTCCAGATAATATAAGGATATTTCGGATCCATTTCTTTTTCAAAAATATAATTTTCATTCTCGATTGAACTCGGCGCATCATAAAAAATTTTTCCCACATATTTTTCTCGATCAACCGAGCCCAAAACAAATTTATCATCACGCTTATCAATAACCAAAAAACGGTTATTTTCACCAATGCGCGCTTCCACATTATTCATTAATTTTTTAATATTAATTCCGGCAGCCACTGTGCCGGCACGTGGATATTTTTTAGTATTAATTTGCACTCCGACCGGAATTACATAAACAGCACTTGGAATTCCTATCGCCACTTCTGAAAAAAGCATCACCCATAATTCGTTAGAACGATGAGAATAACTTCTTTTTTCCGCAATATGCGGTACGTCATTTTTTTGAATACCAAGAACTGTATTTACGGTTTGATATCCACTAGAATTAACCCAGTCAAACAAACTCCAAGAATAAATATTTTTAACTGGATTAATCGGGGTTTTTTCAAGAATATCGTGAATAACTTTCAAATCGAGATCTGGAGTTTTTTTAGAAATTTCTTCGCCAATTTCTATCAGGATCTTCTCGGTTTGGTCAAAATTTTCTTTTAGAATGATATTAATCTGTTTGGCGCTATTAGAGGCTTCAAGATGCTTTTTATTAAGCAGGGTGTAATATTTTATTGGAAAAAAAATGCTGGTTAATGCAATAAAAATAATAATAAAGTTTTTGGTGTGAGCGTTCATAATGGTGAAAAGTAAATTAAAACTTTGATAGGTTTAAATCATTATTAAATCCCTCTCTATTTTTTTAAACATTCGCAAAGCAAGATTAAAAATAATTCTAGCAATGTCTCAAAAAAACCCAAATTTTTAACTGAAATCTCATGAAAGAATTTCAACTTATTGAAAAGTTTTTTAAACCATTAACAAACTCCAATAAAGCTGCGCAAGGTTTGATTGATGATGTAGCAAAAATTTCTCTTAAAAAAAATGAAGAATTAGTTTTAAGCAAAGATCTTTTTGTTGAAGACGTACATTTTCTGGCCAAAGACGGCGCTTTTAAAATCGCTTCCAAACTTTTGCGCACCAATATTTCTGACTTAGCCTCCGCCGGCGCAACCCCGCTTTATTACATGCTTGGCTTTTCAAAAAATGAAAGTGTCGATGAAAAATTTATCAAAGAATTTTCCCGCGGATTGAAATCGGTTCAAGATGAATTCGGACTTTGCTTGATTGGCGGTGATACCGTAAAATCAGAAAAATTGATTTTTTCAGTTACGGTTTTTGGCAGTGTTAAAAAAAACAAAACAATGTCACGAACTAATGCCAAAATTGGTGATCTTATTTTTGTTTCTGGAACAATTGGCGATGCATTTTTGGGTTTAAATAAAAGCGAAAATATTTTTTTAAAAAATCGTCATTTTTTTCCGACAGCTAGAATTGAGTTAGGAAAAAAATTACTTGAAAAAAATCTTTCAAAATGCGCAATTGATGTCTCAGATGGCTTGCTTTCTGATTTGCGACACATTTGCAAAGCATCTAAACTTGCCGCAGAAATTAATCTAAATCAAATTCCTATTTCTACGCCAGCGAAAAAATTTCTGGTAAAAAATTCAGCAATAACAATTCTCGATTTAATTTCTGGGGGCGATGATTATGAATTAATTTTTAGTTCTAATCCCAAAAATCATAAAAAAATTCTACAATTATCAAAAGATTTGAATCTTGATATTAGCTGCATTGGTGAGTTTAAAAAGCCAGAGAGCAAAAAATTTTCAATCACGCTTTTTGATGAAAAAAATCAAAAAATAAAAATCAAAAAATTCGGCTATGAGCATTAAAAAACTTTTAGAAAAAACTATTAAAGTTAAAACCGAAGACAAAGAAAAGCAAAAATACGCCTCTTCTTTTCGCCGTAGCACTGCCGCCACTATTGATATTTGGCTGGTTTTACTTTTGCGCGTTGCATTTATGCAAACACTTGGAACTTTGTGGCTTAATTCTGAAATCCTAAAATTTATCCAAGAATTTAATGAAAAATTCGGCACTGAATCAATTAAAAATACACCGGAACATATTGATTTTGTTGTACATCACCGCATCTTTTTTTACGGTCTACTTTTTTACGCAATCGTAATTTTAGTTGGTGCGCTATATCACGCACTATTAAATTCATCAGCTTGGCAAGCCACGATTGGTAAGCGTTTGATGAAAATAATAATCGTTAAAGAACCCGATGAATCTCGCATCTCTTTTCAGCGCGCAATGGTACATTATTTTTTATCAGTTTTGCCTTTTGCCTTTATTTTTTATTTAATGGGATACCAAATTCAGCATAATTTAAATTTCATACAAACCATTACAGCAAGCGAGCTCAACGTGTTTTTTGGAATTATGTTTGTACTTTGGCTTCAAATTCATATTTTTACCAAAAAGAAAACCACTGCATACGATATGATATGCAGTACAGTTTTTTTACATGACAGAACTGCTTGTAAATTTCCATGGAGCAAAAATTCTTAGACGCCATTAGCTAACATTATCTAACGCTTGGTAACAATTTTTCTTTGAAAAATGCTTTGTTAAACTTAAATTCTGATATCAACTTTTTTTCAAAATATTTACTAACAAATAAAATGATCACAATTTCACAGAAAACTATTAACAGCAAAATCAGTTGTAATGGCGTTGGTCTTCACAGCGGCGATAATGCTTTGATTACTCTTGTTCCAGCTCCATGTAATACTGGAATCATTTTTAGAAGAACAGACATTGGAGGCGAAAATAGCGAGATTAAAGCCAATTACTTAAACGTAGTCGGAACTAATTTAGGCACCACTTTAACCAATGAATTTGGCGCTAAAGTTTCAACAATTGAACATTTAATAGCTGCAATTTGGGGCTGTGGAATTGACAATCTTTATATCGACATCAATGGCCCAGAAGTTCCGATTATGGATGGCAGTTCTGAACCTTTCATATTTTTGATCGAATGCGCTGGAATCAACACTCAAGAAGAATCACGCCGCGTGCTTGAAATTTTGAAAAAAGTGCGCGTCGAAGAAAATGATAAATTTGTTGAAGTTGAACCTTCAAAAGAATTTTCCATCGACTTGCATATTGATTTTAATCACAAACAAATTCAGCGCCAACAATTTGATTATCACTCAACTTTTACTTCTTTTAAAAACGACATTTGTCGCGCTAGAACCTTTGGTTTCAAGCATGAAATTGAACATTTACATAAATTGGGGTTGGTCAAAGGCGGATCGCTCGATAATGCTATTTTAGTTGATGAAAATGGCATCGTGAATGAAGGCGGTTTGCGTTATAGCGATGAATTTGTGCGTCACAAAACTCTAGATTTTATCGGCGATATTTATTTGGCGGGACATTATATTTTAGGACATTTTAACGCTTCAAAACCGGGACATGGAATTAATAATAAACTGCTAAGAAAGTTGTTTGAAGATGATGCAGCTTGGAGGCTGATTTAAGCAATTGAAGGCTTTTGAAAGAATTAGATCCTGAAATAAGTTTAAGAATCTACACTTATTCTGTTAAGCTAAAATTACTTCAATTTTATCTAGAATAATGAATATAGTTTTTTTCTGCATTCCCAATCAGGCTTTGGCGCAATGAGCATTTTATCATCTCTTCTGGTGCGATTTTTTCTACCTTAAACGATCTTTGATTTGGCATTTTAATTACCGTATAATCTTCACTAGTACCATATTTCTTCTTTTCATTGTAAGCTTTTTGTATTCCAGCCCTCACTTCTTCTTCAGTTGAATATTTCACTAAAATTCTTGAACCATTGGGACAAAGAATTTCAGTATTAAAAATTGGTTTTTGACATGCTGCAAAAAAACCCAGCAGCAAAATAAGTAAAATAAATTTACTGTGATTTAACTTGCCCGACATTGCTAAAAAGTGATTTTAAGAATCCAATTTTACGACTTTCGACATTGGTGAAATTTGCAGCAAATTGCAGCTGTTTTTCTTCGTCATTTAAATCAATACGACTTAATTCTCTGATAGTTCCAGCTTCATTAAACCTTACAACCAAAACATCTCTCGATATAACATCGGGTTTAAAAAATAAAAGACGCTTCAAATCTTCAGCATAATAAATCCAAGCTTCATCGCTATCTAAATCTGAAATCAGCGTTGGCGATCCCATAATTTTCAAAACTCTTTCTTTGCTGGTAATTCCTTCTTGAAGCAAATTGTGGTCCGACATATCGAACATATAACCACGCTTATCAACCTTAGAAACACAGGCATTTAAAGCGATTAATAAAAATATATAAAAGAAATTTTTTTTCATTTGGTGTTAAGAAAATTATTTGGAAGTAATTAGAAATTTAGCGTTGCTTTTATCAAAGGCAGACTTTATTTTCCGCGGCACTTGTTGTAAGTCCCACTTCCCTCAAAATCAAATCAAAAATAATCAACAACATTCAATAAATTCACGAGGCATTAATCTATGGCAGTTCCTAAAAAGAAAAAATCAAGTTCCCGCAGTCGCATGAGAAGAGGCAGCAATGGCTCTTTGGACGCTAATTTCCCAAATGTTACCACCGATAAAGATACTGGTGAATTCAAGCTTTCTCACCATATTTCTTCTGACGGTTTCTACAAAGGCAGAAAAATTATCGCCGACAAGCAGAAGAAAGCAGTTCAAGAAGAATAGTTACTCGTGACTAAGAATCTTACTGTAGCACTGGATTGCATGGGGGGCGATAGAGCTCCTCAAATTGTAATTGAAGGAGCTGATCTAATAGCTTCCTCAAATCTTGATATCCATTTTCTGCTTTTTGGAGATTCTAAAAAAATCACACCAATTCTGCAAAATTGTCGCTATCTTAGAGGTCGCTACACACTTAATCATACTGAAGAATTTGTTTCATCTGACGAAAAGCCTTCAATCGCTTTACGTCGCGGCACCAAGTCCAGCATGCGTTTAGCAATAAATTCTGTAAAAGATGGCGAAGCTGACGTGGCAATTTCTGCTGGAAATACTGGTGCATTAATGGCGATGTCAAAAATCGTGCTGCGCCCTCTTCCATCAATTGACCGTCCGGCAATAATAACCTCGATTCCCAACCAAAAAAAGAAAGCCACAATAATGCTCGATATGGGCGCCAATGTTGAATGTGATGCTGATGTTTTATTCCAGTTCGCAGTTATGGGGCACGCTTTTGCCCGCACTACTTTAAAAATTGAAAATCCAACAATCGGAATCCTCAATGTTGGATCTGAGGAAGCCAAAGGAAATGATGCGGTTCGTGGAGCGGCGACTTTATTAAAAGCCAGCAATTTAAAAAATGATTTTTATGGCTATGTTGAAGGCGATGATATTACAAAAGGCACCGTCGATATCGTAGTTACCGACGGTTTCACTGGAAATATAACTCTCAAAGCAATTGAAGGAACGGTAAAATTAGTAACCAACGTTATTAAAGAAGGATTTAGCGATTCAATCTGGTCAAAAATTGGCTATATTTTAGCAAGCGCTTCAATCAATAAAGCCAAGAAAACCATGGATCCACGCCTGCATAATGGTGCTATGTTAGTTGGCTTAAACGGCGTTGTTGTAAAAAGCCATGGCGGAACAGATAAAATTGGTTTTGCCAATGCTATCAAAGTTGCGATCTCTCTGGTAGAACACAAAATAAACGAACAAATTATACACGAATTAAAATCAGCAGTAGAAACAATAAGATCAGCTTCCGAGCAAACGCCCGCCCAAATTGAAGAAGAGGTTAAATGAAAAAAATCCACAGCAAGATTAGCGCAACCGGTTCTTACCTTCCTAAAAAAATTCTTCTTAATGCCGAATTAGCAAAAACAGTTGAAACTTCTGATGAATGGATCATGGATCGCACTGGCATAAAGCAAAGACATGTTGTTTCTGAAGGTGAATTAACTTCCGATATTGCAACTCATGCGGTTTTAAAAACCTTAGAAAAAGCTGGAAAAAAAGCTGAAGAAATTGATTTGATTATTGTCGCAACCACAACTCCCGACCTCACATTTCCAGCAACTGCCACAACAGTTCAAGCAAAAATTGGCGCAATTAATGCTTTTGCTTTTGATATTCAGGCAGTTTGTTCTGGCTTTGTTTATGCTTTAGCAACTGCGGATAATTTTATTAAATCCGGACAAGTTAAAAATGCTTTGGTAATTGGTGCTGAAACTTTATCCCGTATTGTAAATTGGGAAGATCGCAACACTTGTGTTCTTTTTGGTGACGGCGCTGGCGCAGTTTTGCTCGAAGCAACTTCTGAAGAAAATTGCGGCATTATCGCCTCTGATTTACATTCTGACGGAACATTAAACAGTCTTCTAAAAACCACCGGCGGCCCTTCGCTTAACCAGCAAACTGGTTTTATTGAAATGGCGGGAAAAGAAGTTTTTAAGCATGCGGTTGAAAAAATGTCGAAATCGGTTTTATCCGTTTTAGAAAAAGCTGGTTTAACTTCTAAAGATATTGACCTTCTGGTTCCGCACCAAGCCAACGCCAGAATTTTAAATGCAGTTGCAGCTCGATTAGAAATTCCTGAAGAAAAAGTGGTTTTAACAGTTCATGATCACGCCAATACTTCAGCCGCTTCAATTCCTTTGGCGCTAGATTACGCCAATTCACAAGGCAGAATTAAAAAAGGTGATGTTGTTGTTCTCGAAGCCCTCGGCGGCGGCTTAACTTGGGGATCGGTGGTGCTTCGTTGGTAATTAATTATTCGTCCTTTTAGTAAAAATTTGCTCGAAGATTAACTCCTAGTCCGCCTAAAAGATTAATTCCTAGTCATGCTGAGCTTGTCGAATGATGATTCTGGGGCATAATTAAAAAAATGGGATGCTAATTTTAGCTTTTTCGGGGAACGTCCCAAACTCCGTGTCAAATTCCATTCTTAAGCTAAACTTAAATTTAAGATACCGAGCATTGTCCATTATTTTTATTTTCAGTTTTACTAGCTAATTTTGAGACTTTTGTAGAAGTAGTAGTAATATCGTTGTTTGGTTTAAATAAAGGATTTACTTGTTCTTCTAATTTTTCATCACAAGGATAAATATTATCTACAGTTGTTACAACTTTTTTATCTACAAAAACATTTGTACTTCCTGCATTTATAATTCCTCCTCCTTGATTTGTTTCCTCAGTATTTATTTGTGGGTTAACAAAAAAGATGGCATCTTCATTACTAGAACGATTTTCTGCAAAATCACTTATTTTTTCTAAAGCTTCTGTAATTTTCTTTAAATACTTTGATTGAATAAATTTTGCTAAATCTTCTGCTAAATCATTGGTGTTTAAGCCAAAACAATTTTTATAAATAAACGCAAACTTCTTAAAACCATGATCTTCTCTGCCACTTTTCATTAAGACTAAAGACAATTCTTCTATTTTTTCTGCTATTTTTCCGCCACCTTCAGAAACATTTTGTTGTCCCACCTCAACATCATCACCTTCTTTTTTTTCTTCTTCTTCTTTTTTTTCTTCTTCTTTTTCTTCTTCTTTTTTTTCTTCTTTTTCTTCTTCTTTTTTTTCTTCTTCTTTTTCATCCTTTTTTTCACCGCCTTCAATAGGAACTAACTTTCTAGCCTGTAAAGCTTCGATCAAAGCTTTTTTCATTTCTTCAAGGCCTTCTTCTTTTCTTTCTCCTTCTTTATGCTCCCGTTCTTCATCTTTTAGAGCCCCAATAATATCCAGAACTTTTTTTTGAGACATTAGGTTAATAATTGTTGCGGCAATACCTTCTGGCGTAGGTCGTCTTTGGTTAATACGACTTTTGTTTAAATAATGCATTGCGGCAATTGAGCCTAATAACATTAATGCGGCAAAGGTAGTTTGAAGTGGATCAAAAGAAGATTGGGAATTATTTTTTTCAGAGCTGTTATCTGAATTTGGCGAAGAATTGTCATTGACGCTTTGCGAATTTGAAGTCTCGTTGCTAGGAGCAAAAATTTGAGAAGAAGTTGGCTCGGGTTGATTTGATTCCACTTGAGAATAAGCCATTTTATAAGCATATATTCCAGCAACAGCGCCAGCAGCCAAGGGAATAGAAGACGCAGCGGCGGTTCCTAAAGAAAAAGTTCCTAGCGCGGAAAGTGACTCCGCAAATCCCATTCCCGCCACAATTTCGGGAATGGTAAGAGTCACACCCGCTCCAATTAATGTTCCAGAAGCACCAATAACTCCCGCAATAGTGTCTGATAAATAGGGTTCTGATTGTACAGAATTTGCTTGGTTGATTGGTTTTTCTGTTAGAGCTGTTTTTGTTTCCTCATTTGGTTTCTCGCTTGGTTGGCTTGACGGATTTTCAACTTCTTGCCCGCTTGGTGAACTTGATGGATTTGCGCCTGGTTGGCTTGACGGCGAATTTGCTGCTTGCTTGTTTGGTTGAAGACTTGGTTGTCTTTTTGGATTTCTTGTTGAACCTGCGACTGGCTGGCTTGATGGTGATTTTGATGATTTTGAATTTGGCTTTGCAACTGGCTGATAACTTGGTTGGTTTGATGGAAATGCGTTTGGTTTAAAAGAAGGTGCAAGACTTGGATTACTGCTTGGTTGTCTTGTTGGAGCTTTGGCTGGTTGTTTAGTTGGTTGTTTATTTGGCTGGTTTGATGGCGAATTTGTTGTTTGTTTAGTTGGGCTTGAAGATGGAAATGCGTTTGGCTGACTTGTTGGAGCTTTG
>Ga0114967_10002681_pt1 | contig 14835 bp, 15 predicted proteins | sample M_130628_MF_Meta_FD_92639 | JGI IMG/M metagenome (GOLD analysis project Ga0114967, IMG submission 92639) | Freshwater microbial communities from Lake Montjoie, Canada to study carbon cycling - M_130628_MF_MetaG | ecosystem: Environmental > Aquatic > Freshwater > Lake | place: Lake Montjoie... | reverse complement strand
CTTCTGCTCGACGAACCAACGGCAGGTCTTGACCTTGCCGGACGTGAAGACCTCGTGCGTGGTCTCGGTGTGTTGGTTTCAGGCGACGAAACGCCGGCAACGGTGCTTGTGACACATCATGTCGAGGAGATCCCCCAAGGTTTCACCAATGTTTTGTTGCTTCGCGAAGGAAAGGTTCTCGCCGCTGGTCCGCTGGATGAGATTCTCACTGAAACAAATCTTTCTGAATGCTTTGAGATGAAACTTGGACTTGAATACCGACATGGCCGATGGTGGGCATGGGGTACGGGCACATGAATAACGCGTTGGGCCTCATTGCCGTTGCGGTTTTAATCGTTGCCAACGGATTTTTCGTCGCCGCCGAGTTCGCGCTCGTTGCCGTTGATCGAGCCAAAGTTGAAAACGATGCGGATTCAGGCCGTCGTCGTGCCCAACTCGCCACGGGACTCTTGACGCACCTGTCGTTCCATTTGTCGGGAGCGCAACTCGGGATCACTGTCACATCGCTCTTGATCGGTCTTCTCGCTGAGCCCGCAATCGCGGAGTTATTGCATCCCATCCTTGAACCGGTTCTTGGAACTGCAGCGGTGACCGGAGTTTCGCTGGCAATCGCCATATTTATAGCGACGATTGTGCAGATGGTGGTGGGAGAGTTGGTACCCAAGGGTCTGGCACTCGCGCGACCAGAAAAGACCGTCTATGTACTTGGTCCGCTTGTCCGAGTCTACGGAATCATCTTTGGTGGCTTGATCAGAATCCTCAATGGGGCAGCGAACCGCACTGTCCGTTTGCTTGGCGTTGAACCGACAGAGGAACTGTCGCATGTTCGAACCCTTTCGGAGATGCAGATCTTGGTGAGTGCGTCGACTCGCGGTGGTTCACTCGACGATTCGGCATCGGTCCTTCTCACGCGGTCTATTCGTTTCGAACGTAAGAGCGCGGAAGATGTTCTGGTTCCACGAACTGCGGTCACGGCGCTTCGAAGTACCGACAGCGTCGAGGCGTTGGTTGAAGCGTCGGTTCGCACTGGGCATTCGCGGTTTCTGGTTTATCGCGCCGACATCGACGACATTTTGGGCACAGTGCACGTCCGGTCAGTTCACGGTGTTCCCCGTGAGGAGCGGGCGACCACACCAGTCTCTACGCTTGTTCGTACGGTGCTAGCTATTCCAGAAAGCCGAGACCTTGCTGATGTCCTGATTGATCTCCGACGCGCGAATTCTCATCTTGCGGTTGTCGTCGATGAATACGGCGGTACTGCGGGAATCATCACTCTCGAAGACATTCTCGAAGAGATCGTGGGAGAGATTGGTGACGAACACGATCGTCGGATGCCGGCAATGACGATTCCCGGTCGGCGAGACGAATGGTCACTTCCGGGTGGACTTCATCCCGATGAGGTTGCCGATCAAATCGGTTGCGTTCTTCCCGAAGGGGAATACGAGACTTTTGCTGGCTTTCTCCTTGATCAACTCGGACACTTGCCCGTCGCTGGTGAGGTCGTTGTCTGGGGAGGTTGGTCCTTTGAGGTCGCCGAGATGGACCGTCGTCGAATTGCCCAAGTGACGGTGCGAGCAACTGCGTCGGAACAATCTGGGCTAGCTGCGCAGAAAGCAATGCCAACTGACGACGAGACGGGTGCCTGACATGTGGCCATTCCTCGTCATCGTTGTACTTCTCGCAATCAATGGTTTTTTTGTCGCACTCGAGTTTGCTTTGGTGGGATCCCGGCGCAGTCGGCTTGAGCCTCTCGCAGAGAGCGGTGATCGTTCGGCGATTCGCGCATTGGCAGCGATGAAGGAATTGAGCATCCAACTAGCGGGGGCGCAACTGGGCATCACTGTGGCCTCGTTAGTGCTTGGCCTTGTCGGAGAACCTGCAGTCGCGCACCTTCTCGTGAGCGTCGCTCAAAAGGTGTCGTGGATTCCCCACGCATGGATTCATCCGGTGGCGGCGGTGCTGGGGCTCCTCATCATCGTTTTTGCCCACATGGTGATCGGTGAAATGGTTCCCAAGAATCTGACGCTGACGCACCCTGAATCGGTTCTCAAGATCGTGAGCCGGCCGAATCGTCTCTATCTCCTTGTTGCTCGTCCTCTCGTCATTGTCCTCAACTGGATGGGCAACGTAGGCGTTCGGCTCTGTGGCATAGAACCTCGTGATGAGCTGTCGGAATTGCACACTGCGGAAGAACTGGCGGTGTTGGTGTCGGTTTCGAAAGAGGAAGGTGCGATCACAGACTTCTCGGCGGAGCTGCTCGCCGGAGTTCTTGAATTTGCGGGGCGCACTGTTGCCTCGGTGATGATCGATCGTCCGAATGTTGCTGCTGTCTCGATCGAAGCCACTCCGCGCGAACTGGAAGAAGCGGTTCGAACTCTGGGTCACACGAGGTTGTTAGTTGTTGGCGATGGCGGAATCGATGATCCTCGAGGTTTCATCCACGCCAAAGATTTACTGTCAGTCTCTGAAATCGAGATCGACGAAACCTTTTCTCCGCTGCTGATGCGCCGCGCTCTTCGCGTGCCGCGTGAACAGCACCTAAAGGAGCTTCTGCTCGACATGAGGACTTCGAGAGTTCATTTTGCACTCGTTGCGAATGACGATGAATCAACCGCAGGGATCGTGACTCTCGATGACATTCTCGAAGAACTTGTCGGCGACGTCGCTGATGAACTTGAACCCAGAGTTTTGCCGCCTGAGGAGTAGTTCTCAGGCGCCAGTGGAGTGGTAGCCGCCGTCAACGTGCACGACGTCACCTGTGGTCTGTGGAAACCAATCGGAGAGTAGGGCAACGCACGCTTTTGCTACCGCGCTTGAGTCTCGAACGTCCCACCCCAGAGGTGCACGCTCATCCCAGACGTCTTCAAATTTCGAAAAGCCAGGAATTGATCTTGCCGCGATGGTCTTGATTGGTCCAGCCGCAACAAGGTTGACGCGAATTTGTTGCGGGCCGAGATAGCGAGCGAGATAGCGGGAGGTCGACTCAAGCGCGGACTTGGCCACACCCATCCAGTCATAGGAAGGCCATGTCACGGTGTTGTCGAAATCGAGGCCGACGATCGATCCGCCTTCAGTCATCAGTGGAGCGACCACGTCGGCAAGGGCCTTGAGCGAATAGGCAGAGACGTTCATCGCCACAGACACGTCTTCCCAAGTGGCCTCCATGAAGGTTCCTCCGAGACACACCGCGGGGGCAAAGCCGATTGAGTGAAGGGCCCCATCAACTCGACCCCATTTCTTTTCCAGATGCTCGCGAGCGGCATCGAGATGCTCGGGCACGGAGACGTCGAGTTCAATGACCTCGGGTTCGACGTCGAACTTCTTCGCTGCCTTGAGCGTGTGCTTCATTGCGTTTCCCAGCCCAGTGAGGACGATCTCTGCGCCTTCTTGCTGGGCGAGACGGGCAACGCCAAAACCAAGCGAGGAGTCATTGAGCACTCCGGTCATCAACAGTCGCTTACCTTCAAGCAATCCCATGGGTCCTCCGATCGCGGCGTACCGACAGACGTTACGTTGCTAAACCAACGATTCGGTGGAGCAGCACCGAGAGGGCACGATCGTCCGCTACCGTTCGCAGAATGTTGATCGGAATCGTGGGCGCTACTGGCCCAGCTGGAAGTGCGCTCGGGATCAGGCTGGCATCAGCGGGTCACAAGGTCATCTTGGGCTCTCGAAGTGCAGAACGGGCGGCCGAGGTCGTCAGTTCGATCAAGGCGGACTGGCCTGACCACAATCTCGAAATCAGTGCGTCCGATAATGCCGGCGCTGCATCCGCAGAACTCATTGTCATTGCAACACCGTGGGATGCAGCATGGACTACCGCAAAATCAGTGAGCGAATCACTCGACGGCAAGGTCGTGATTTGCATGGCCAATGCACTCATCCGCGTCGGACATGAATTCCAGCCTCTGGTGCCGCCACGCGGATCTGTTGCCGCCAGCGTTCAAGCCGCCGTTCCGCGTTCGCTTGTCGTAGGTGCGCTTCATCATGTGCCGGCCAAAGAACTTGCTGACCTCAATCACCCGATTGAAAGCGATGTTCTGGTGTGTTCCGACCATCCGGCGGCCAAGAAAATCTCCATGGACCTCATAAACGAAATGCCCGACATGCGGGCACTCGACGCCGGTGATCTCACTCAGGCCGCGCCGATCGAGGCGTTCACCGCAGTGCTCCTTGAGCTCAACCTCAAGTACAAAACCCGCGTCGCTGTGAAGTTCACCGGAATCGACCCCGAAAAACTTCGATGACAATGGCAGCTCCGACCGGCCCGATGCGCCTCTACGACACCGCTCGTCGCGAAGTTGTTGCATTTGAGCCCGGCCCACTGGTGCTCATGTACACCTGCGGTATCACTCCGTACGATGCGACGCATCTCGGACATGCCGCTACCTATGTCACCTACGACATTCTTCAGAGGCGCTTGCGAGATCTGGGCCACGAGACGCGTTGTGTTCGTAACGTCACCGATGTTGATGACGACTTGTTGCGTAAAGCCCGTGAACTCGGTGTTCACTACCTAGACCTCGCCGCTGCCGAAACCGCTCGTTTCGATGCTGACATGGAAGCACTGAACGTTGTCGAATGTTGGAGCGAGCCGCGCGCCACGAGCGCAATCGCTGACATTCGCGGATTCATCGGCATGGTGCTTGATCAGGGCCATGCGTACGAGAGTGGCGGTTCTGTTTATTTCGATGTGAGTTCTTTCGAGCGATTCGGCCAGGTCTCGCGTTACACCCGTGAGCAGATGATCGACCTTGCTCGGCAGCATGGCGGTAATCCCGACGATCCCAATAAGCGTGATCCACTCGATTTTGTTCTGTGGCAGCCATCGGCACCCGACGAACCGAGTTGGGAATCGTTGTGGGGTCCTGGCCGTCCTGGTTGGCATATCGAATGCTCGGCTCTTGCACTTCGTGAACTCGACACCACCATCGATCTGCATGGTGGTGGTTCCGATCTGATCTTCCCGCATCACGAATGCGAAGCGGCTCAAAGCGAGGCGGCAACCGGTCAGCCCTTCGTGCGCCACTGGATGCATCAAGCCATGGTGCGCATGGACGGCGAGAAGATGTCGAAGTCGCTCGGCAACCTCGTCTTCATCAGCGAGTTGCGAAAGACGTGGGATGTTCGTGCCATTCGTTTGGCGATCGTTGCGCACCACTACCGTGACTCATGGGAATGGCACGACGAGATCATGCCGATCGCTGCTGCACGTCTCGAACTCTGGCTGGCCGCAACCACAGCTCCCGGCGCCATCGATAGCCAGACAGCACTCGAAGAGGTTCGGGCCCGACTCGACGACGATCTCGATGCTCCGGGAGCAGTCGAAGTTCTCGACCGAGCCATCGAGCGGGGCGAGGGTGTTGCGTCCGCCGCAGCGCTTCTCGGCATTTTCCTCGTCGGCGAACCTCAGCGCTGATCTCCCAACTGCTTCCGGGGCACTAGAGCGCCTCGGTTACGATCGCCGGTATGTCTGACGAGATCACGATCACCCTTCCCGATGGTTCCGAGCGTTCAGTTCCGGCCGGCACCACCGTTGCCGGGCTCGCGTCGTCCATTGGCTCTCGTCTAGCGAAAGCGGCCGTCATCGGAGCGGTGAATGGGACCGAGCGCGATCTTGTCTGGCCGCTCGAGCAGGGAGACGCCGTTTCGATCATTACCGAAACAGATGAACGCGGCCTCTTCACCATTCGTCATTCAACGGCCCACGTGCTTGCTCAGGCCGTCCTCGATCTCTTTCCTGGAGCGACCTTCGCCATCGGCCCACCGATCGAGAACGGGTTTTATTACGACTTCGAACTTGCCGATGGCGGAACATTCACTCCAGACGATCTCGATCGTCTCGACGCCCGAATGCGCGAGATCATCAAAGAGAAGCAGCCGTTCATTCGCGATGAAATCGCTGAAGATGCGGCTCTCGAACTTTTCAGTGGGCACAAATACAAGTGCGAGATCATTCGTGGTGCTGCAGAAGATCCAATGTCGGCAACTGAGACCGGTCTTGTCCGTACGTACGAAAATCCGCCACGGTTTATCGATCTCTGCAGGGGCCCTCACGTTCCCGACACTGGTCGACTCGGGCATTTCAAACTCATGCGAGTCGCCGGCGCGTATTGGCGAGGCGACGAACGAAACCCGATGCTCCAACGCATCTATGGAACGGCGTGGGCATCGAAGAAAGATCTCGAGGCGTACTTGGTACGTCTCGAGGAAGCGGCCGAACGTGACCATCGCAAACTTGCGACGGAACTTGACCTGCTGAGCTTCCCCTCCGAACTTGGCGGTGGCCTGGCGGTATGGCATCCGAAGGGAGCAATCGTTCGCAAACTCATGGAGGACTACAGCCGTGACCGCCATGAAAAGGGTGACTACCAATTTGTTGTAACCCCCCACCTCGCAAACGCAAATCTTTTTGAAACCTCAGGGCACCTTGATTTCTATAAGGACGGGATGTACCCGCCTATGGAAATGGACAACGGTTCGTATTACCCGAAGCCCATGAATTGCCCGATGCATTGTCTGATCTATCGCAGTCGCCAACGCAGCTATCGCGAACTTCCGCTTCGCCTTTTCGAACTTGGCACCGTGTACCGCTACGAACGGGCAGGAACGCTGCACGGGCTCATGCGAATTCGAGGCTTTACTCAAGACGACAGCCACATCTATTGCACTGAAGAAGAACTGCAGGACGAAATCGCATCGCTCCTTGACTTTGTGATGAGTGTCTTGCGCGCATTCGGCTTTACCGAGTTCACCGCCAACCTCAGTACGAAAGATCCCGACAAGCACGTCGGTAGTGACGAGATCTGGGACAAGGCCACGAATGCCCTTCAGGGTGCGCTCGAGAAATATGGTCTCGAGTACGCGGTCAAAGAAGGCGATGCTGCGTTCTATGGCCCGAAGATCGACATCGACATCAAAGACGCAATCGGGCGTACATGGCAGTTGAGCACTATTCAGTGTGACTTCAACCTTCCCGATCGATTCGACCTTGAATACGTTGCGGCCGATGGTTCGCGGAAACGTCCGATCATGTTGCATCGGGCATTGTTCGGCTCAATCGAGCGTTTCTTTGGCGTTCTACTCGAGCACTATGCCGGTGCGTTTCCTGCATGGCTCGCGCCCGTTCAGGTTCGGATCCTCCCTGTTCGTGACGACCACGATGCTCATGCACGTCTCCTTGTGGCCAGCCTTCGGGCTCGCGGGTATCGCGCCGATATGGTCGAGGCCGATGAGCCGCTCGGAGGTCGAATCCGTAAAGCGAAGCTCGAGAAACTGCCGTATGTGCTTGTAATCGGTGACGATGACGTCGCTCACGCAACCGTTGGTGTGAATCCACGTGGGGGAGAGGTCGAACGAAACGTTTCATTCGAATCATTCGTGGAACACCTTGCCGCCGATGTTGCCGGGCATTCCTGATTCATGGCCGATTCGCCGCGCCTTGATCACCTATGGGCTGGTTGGCGCCTTTCCTACATCACGGCAGTTACGCAACCTGAAGACACGTCGTTAGATCCCGACGAGAATGGATCGCTATTTGAGCGCGTGTTGGCTCTTTCCGATGACGAGGGAATGATCGTGTTCCGGGGAGCAAAGTGTTCGGTTCTCTTGAACGCGTATCCCTATACAAGTGGCCATCTACTTGTGGTTCCCAATCGAGCGGTCGCTGACCTTGAAGGCCTCGACCACGAAGAACTCGAAGAAATGTCGCACTTTTCTCGCGACGCCGTCGTCGCGCTGAAAAGCGCCTATCGATGTGATGGTGTGAATGTTGGTCTGAATCTCGGCCGTGCTGCAGGAGCGGGGGTTCCGGATCATTTGCATACCCATGTTCTTCCTCGATGGGATGCCGACAGCAATTTCATGACTGCGGTGGCGTTGGCGCGAGTTCTTCCTGAACCGCTTGACGTAACACTTGAAAAGATTCGGGCTTCCTGGCCCCGATGAGTGATCGATTCACGGTGGCGTGTGTCACTTTGATGGGCAAATGTTCTGACTAACGGGGACACAGCCCAGAGTTGCTGCAACACTCAAGGGGCTCGTGGACGCGGTTTCTCCGAAGTCATGAGTTTGGAAGTTCTCAGCAATCCACCCCCCCGATGGAGACAGTATGACCCCCCGTTTGTTTTCTCGTCCGCTCGTTTTTGCAGCGGCATCCCTTTTCGCGTGCACCGCCGTTTTCGCTTCGGCATGTTCAAGCTCTGGTTCTTCGTCTTCATCAGTCAAACAAAGTGGCGTGGTTGTGAGTGGCGCCTCGGCCACCGAGTCTGCGACTTCCGGTAACAACGGAGAGATCTACTTCACGATCGAGAACACGAATGCGGCCGTGGACAAAATGTTCTCCGCCTCAGTGCCGCAAACATTTGCCAAAAGCGCATCGGTTCAAGGGTCCGGGGCGAGTGCTGGACCAGCGACGACCTCGATGAACGACGTCACCACGGTGGCGATTCCTGCCAACGGGACCGTCACATTTGAGCCGGGCGGCTATCACGTGATGCTTACTGGGCTTGCAGCGCCCTTGAAGGCTGGCCAGAAGTTCGACCTGAATCTTGGATTCATGAACGCTGGCATCATCAAAGTCACCGTCACGGTCAAGGCGTCCTGATCGCGGGTGTGCGACCGTGGTCCTGTGAGGGCTACGGTCGCAGTTGATGTCTGAGATGAACGATGCCACTGCCTCCGGTTCGACAGCGCCACTGAACGACGCTGAAATTCGCGATGCACTTCCCGAAGACCTCAACGCGGCTGGATTCGTTGGTCCATACCTGTTCCCCAACAACAACCGCCGTCGCATCCCGGCCTATCTGTATTGGGCGATCTCATCGATTTGCTTGGCGATCTGGGTCCTGCGCCGCGGAAGCGATCCAGTTCTGATTAACCAAGGCGTCGTCATCGCTGCAATCGTTCTTGCGCTCATCGGCCTTTATAGCTTTGTGGCCGGATGGAATCTCAAGGTCGATGAAAGCGACGCTCTCGTCGCCGCCACCAAGCAGGTGGGGTTTCCTGTTGGCCATGCATCGGCGCAAATGGGCTGGCGTGGACTTCTCAGCCGGCCAACATGGCGAATCCTGCTCTACAGCGCCGACGATCCCCCCGAAACGCGTGGTCTCGTGCTTGTCGACGGCGTTGATGGTTCAGTTGTCGAGTGGTTCGTTGAAGACAATCCAGAAAACTGGGACGAACTCGATTCCTGATTCCAGCGAGTTGTTGTCAATCGCGGAAGTGATCAGTTAACCGCCGCAAGCACACGTTCGATTTCGCGCAGATTGTCCGCCCCGACGTTGACTGCTTCGCGGGCAATAGCGAGCGCGGTGGTTGTTCCACCTCCGGCAATGGTCGCTGTTCGAGGCCAGTCATCGGACGGCATTGCTTCGATCGCATTGGCGAGTGAGTTCGCAACGTCATCAATTTGGTCAAGAACTGAATCGAGTGTTTCGGTTGGATGCGACTCCCACGACCGGGCGGCACCATCGGTGATCGCAGGATGAAGCGTGGGGCACTCAGTGACGCGAATGTCGTGGAGCGCCTTTTGAAGGAGCACCCATGTTCCGAGACTGTTGATGGCAAGGTCGAGCGCTGAAACTCCCTGCGGGCCAATCCAGAGCGCTTTGTCGGCGATCCGATCATCGGCAATCGGGGCGAGGGCAGCTCGATATCGGCGGGGCCAGGTCCGCATAGCAACGACAGCATCGGCGGGGGAGACCTGCGAAGAACCCTGTTCAGCCATAGGTGGCACGCTACCCGTGGGGTGTTCCGTTGAACGAGAGGCCTCCCTGCTAGCGTTTCGGTGTTCGAACGGTCCAGTTCTGCAGCGCCCACAAGGCGAGAGAACGGCCCAAACTGCCGCTGCAACCCCTGCGCGGCGCTTGCTCTACTGGAGGTAGCCATGCTTGACGGACGCTGGCGGACCAATATCGAAAAGGCGTTGAAGCCGGTCGGGGCAAAGTTGCTCAAGATCGGATTTACCGCCGACCGCCTTACCGCCCTTGGTGTCGTGATGTCGGCGTGCGCCGCAGTAGCCATCGCAATGGGGTTCTTGCCTCTGGGTTTGCTTCTTCTCGTTCTGACCGGCCTTCCTGATGCTCTCGATGGTGCGGTGGCGAAGGCTGCTGGAACTGCGGGGCCCAGAGGGGCCTTCTTTGATTCAGTTGCCGACCGTGTTTCAGACACGATGCTTCTCGGCGGCGTTGCGTGGTATCTCGCCGACACTCATGGCGGGCTCATGCCCTTGTTGCCGATGGCCGTGCTCGGAGCATCGCTGATTATTTCTTACGAACGAGCGAAGGCCGAGGCTCTCGGTTTCAACGCAAAGGGCGGCGTCATGGAACGCGCCGAACGAGTGATCCTCCTGGGACTCGGTCTTCTCTTCCCAGTGTTGCTGATCCCGATCCTTTGGGTGATGTTGGTCCTCACGATTGTCACTGCCATCCAGCGATTCGCCAAGGTCTGGAGCCAGGCCTCACAGGAGCGCCCCATGGTTGCGCCGACGCGTCGAGCCTCTCGTCGTCGCGCGGCTCGGGTGACTCGCGCCGGATCATCGCAATGGCGGCAGAACCTCCAGGCGCGTCGACGCCGTTAGGCGCGCATGGCGCTCGATCCGGTTACCGCGGCCTATCGCGCGGGTGCGGCTTTCTCGCGGTCGGTTCCGCGTCCGATTGCCGATCTCACCGCCAAGGGCTTAAGTCGCGTTGCCGCATCGGTGTCAAAAGAGCGGCGGATGTTGGTCGCTCGTCATCTTCATCGTGCTGATCCGTCACTTAACGGTAAAGCGCTTGATAGGGCAGTCGATGCGACGTTCGACAGTTACGCGCGCTACTGGATCGATTCATTTCGTCTACCGCAACTAACTCCGGAACAAGTCGACTTCGGTTTTGCTTTTGAACAATTCGCCCATATCGCTGACGCACTGAAAGCCGGCAAGGGAGTGGTGGCGGTTATGCCGCACTTGGGCGGATGGGAGTGGGCCGCATTTTGGATGACGAAGGTGATGAAGATTCCCGTCACTGCGGTAGTCGAGTCGCTCGAACCTCCGGCCTTGTTTGAATTCTTCGTGGAGTTCCGTCGAGAAATCGGGCTGAACATCGTTCCGTTGGGGCCTGATGCAGGTAACGAGATTCTGAAGGCGTTGAACTCCAATCATGTCGTGTGTTTACTTGCCGATCGCGACATAATCGGCGACGGCGTTGAGCTTGAATTCTTCGGTGAAATCACAACGATTCCCGCCGGCCCCGCAACTCTCGCATTGCGCACTGGTGCTGCTCTCATTCCGTGTGCTGTCTATTTTGAAGGCCGAACTGGTCATCACGCTGTGGTTGAACCACCGTTGGAAGTTGTTCGTGAAGGTCGATTGCGCGACGACGTGCGTCGGATCACAATCGAATTGGCGAGCAGATTAGAGGCGCTGATTCGTCGAGCACCGACTCAGTGGCATCTGCAACAGCCGAATTGGCCGAGTGATTATGAAGCGCTTGAAGAGTTGGGGAAACCTCATCCACGACCACAGCGTGGACCATCTTCACTCGCTGCACGCGGCGAGAACTGACATGCGCATTGGCATTGTCTGTCCGTACAGCCTGACGCTTCCCGGTGGGGTGCAGGGGCAAGTTCTTTCTTTGGCGCGAGCGCTTCGAACCCGCGGACACGATGTTCGTGTCCTCGGCCCATGCGATGGCCCGCCTCCCGACACAGGAGTCACTCCGCTCGGCGACAGCCTTCCGACTGCAGCAAACGGATCCGTTGCTCCCATTGCACCCGATCCTTCTGCGCAGCTCCGGTTAATTCGCGCGTTGCGCGACGAACGGTTCGACGTTGTCAATATTCATGAACCGCTGGCACCGGGCGTCACAAATACCGCACTGTTGTTTAAGTCCCAACCAATTGTTGGAACGTTTCACGCGGCGGGGGAGAGTGCTGCCTATCGATGGTTATCCCCGGTGGTGCGTTGGCTGGCTCGCAAGATCGATGTGCGTTGTGCAGTTTCTGCTGATGCACGAGACATGGCAGTTCAAGCCGTCGGCGGTTCCTATGAATTGCTTTTCAATGGAGTCGATCTTTCCGCCTATTCCGGCGCACTGACCATGGCGCCGGAGCCCCGAACAATTCTTTTCCTCGGTCGTCATGAGCCCCGCAAGGGACTTTCAGTCTTGCTTGACGCAATGGGAGAACTTCCTGCTGGAGTTCGGCTTGTCGTTGCCAGCGATGGTCCTGAAACAGAGGAACTGCGACGTCGGGTTGCCGGCGACACTCGGATCGAGTGGTTGGGTCGAATCTCAGAAGCCGAAAAAATTCAACGCCTACGAACCTCAGATGTCTTCTGTGCGCCATCGCTGGGCGGTGAGTCATTCGGGGTGGTCCTTCTCGAAGCGATGGCTGCACGCACAGCGGTTGTCGCTAGTGATTTGCCCGGATATGCCAATGTCGCTCGTGCTGATCAAGACGCGCTACTCGTTCCGCCTGGTGATTCTCATGCGCTTGCGGGGGCGTTGCGCTCGGTGCTTGATGATTCTTCGCTACGTTCATCACTGGTGTCTTCCGGCGCTGAACGTGCCCAGGGCTTCTCTATGGGTTCTCTCGCGGAACGCTATGAAGCGATCTTCGAGCGTGTGGCCATACGCCGGTAGTATGACGTTGTCCTATTCCCTGAGCGAAGGCTTTGTGTGACATCCACCCTCGAGCAATCGACGCCTCGTTCCACGAGTTACGGGGCTGCTGCTGCACTTCCGCTGGCACTAGCTGGGCTCGTACTCACTGCTGCTCTCGCTGTTGTTGGTGGTCTCATAGGACTCGTCGTTGGACTGGTTCTGACTGCTGTCGCTGTTATTGCCCGCATGCGCACGTTTGCCGCCGGAATCGATGCCGCGATTATGGGACAACTCGGTGCAACGCCGGCCCTCGGAACAGATGCTGCAGGACTACGCAATTTGGCGGAAGGGCTTTCGGCGACTGCCGGCGTTCCGCTTCCCGAACTTTTCGTTCTCGATACTCCTTCAGTGAATCTGCTGGTGGTCGGTACCGATTCTGAACATGCAGCGATCGTTGCAACCGCGGGATTGTTGAGCCAATTGAGTCGAGTTGAACTCGAAGGCGTTGTAGCTCGTGCATTTGTTCAACTGAGACAAGGCGATGTCTTCGCCGCGACGATGAGTGTGCGACTCGAATCGGCTCCGGCTACGCGTTTCTTTGCTGCTCTCCTCGGGCACCGTTCAAATCTCAATGACGCTGATCGAGATGTATTGGTCGACCGTGCCGCAGTCATGCTCACTCGTTATCCTCCGGGACTCATAGGGGCCCTCGGGGCATGCCTTCGTGTTGGCGCAATGGTGTCTGCAGGATCACCTTCGCTTTGCCGACTCTGGCTCGTCGATCCGATCACTGTTGATGCCGATGCCCTTACCTACCGTATGGAAGCGCTCCGATTGTTATGAATAGAAAAAAACTGGCACTGATCATTGGCGGCGCAGTAGCGGCGTTGCTTGTTGTCGGTGGTGCGGTGTTCGCACTCACACGATCGGATTCAACGAAGGCTGCCGAATCCGAGCCGACAACCTCGACAACCACGACAACCGCGCCTTTGCCTGTATGGCCGCTCACGGGTGTCGCTGATGCGAAGGCCAGTGGCCCCGCTCACCCAGCCATTGTCGTGAAGATGGACAACAGCTCCGCTGCTCGTCCGCAGACTGGCATTAATGAAGCCGACATTGTCTATGAACTTCTTGTCGAAGGCATCACCCGTTACGCCTTGGTCTTTCACTCGAACTTGGCCGATCCGGTAGGTCCGGTTCGTTCCGCTCGTTCAAGCGATATCGATCTCGTTGCTGATCTTTCGATGCCATTGTTTGTCTGGTCTGGTGGGAACGGTGGAGTGATAGGCGAAGTCAATGCTGCTGCTGGCAAGGGCATTCTCACTGACGCTTCTTATAACGCCACCGCTCCTGCGTATTACCGGTCGAATGATCACGAAGCTCCGCACAACTTGTATGTGCACTTGCCGCAGGTACTTGAACTGAAAGCACCAGAAAAGCAGGGAAATCCTGCGCCGATCTTCAACTTCCGCAAGGCTGCAACTGCTGGTGCTACCGCAACGACTTCGTCATCGACATCGACGACATCGAAGAAATCAGCGTCGACAACAATCACGATTGCTCCGACAACGACGACCACAACACTTCCAGGCGCACTTACCCCGGGCTTTACGCTTGACTTAGGTGGCGTCAATGTCGACTATGTCTGGAATCCCACAACCAAGGGATGGTCACGACTTCAAGTCGACGGGTTGCACCCTCGTCCAAAGAGTCCAACCCTCGATGCCGCTGGCGTGCAGGTTTCGCCTGCCAATGTCATTGTCCAGTTCATTGACTACGGACAAAGTCCTTCCGATGATCGGTCACCGATGGCGCTCACCGTGGGGTCGGGCAAAATGCTGGTCTTCACCGATGGGCGAATCATTGGTGGCACTTGGTCGCGTCCCACGGCGGACAAGCCCACCACGTACACCGCCACCGATGGATCGCCGATCCTGCTGACTCCTGGGCGCACGTGGGTGGAGCTGCCGAGGATCGGATCGCCGATATCGGTACTCGACCAAGCAACGGCCGATGCCTACCTCGCAATCAAGGGCTGAACCGCTCCGACTTCGTTTCGGTGGGGCCTTCGCCCGTAGACTGGCGACATGGCTGATCTGACCCCCGGGATCATTTCTCGAACAACTGGCACTGACCTGGTCAAGCGAGGACTCGCTGACATGCTCAAAGGCGGCGTCATTATGGACGTCGTTGATCCGGCGCAGGCGAAAATCGCCGAGGATGCCGGCGCAGTAGCGGTGATGGCGCTCGAGCG
>Ga0114967_10002674_pt1 | contig 14867 bp, 13 predicted proteins | sample M_130628_MF_Meta_FD_92639 | JGI IMG/M metagenome (GOLD analysis project Ga0114967, IMG submission 92639) | Freshwater microbial communities from Lake Montjoie, Canada to study carbon cycling - M_130628_MF_MetaG | ecosystem: Environmental > Aquatic > Freshwater > Lake | place: Lake Montjoie... | reverse complement strand
GTAGTATTCCTGGAGTAGGATCGTTATACAAATATCCTGCGCCTTTGGCTAAACTTATTCTTAAGCGCCAGTCAGTGTTACTTGCTACTTGACCGGTTTGATCTGCTATACCTGGTTGTAGTTTAGTATTTTCTATTAATCCAGCCGTACCCGGTGATGTAGTCGCCGCTGAAGTATCTGTTGGAGCAATAAAAGCGGTCTCTCCTGTGTCAGCCGAAGATAGTCCAAAGTTTGGGTCAACAGCAGTAGCAGAGGTTTGAATACTACTAACAGATGGGTCTGCTGGAAGTGGGGCATATAAATCTCCAAACTCATTTCTTTGTAAGGAGGCTACTTGTCCAGTTTCATCTCTTATAACTGTAGGAGTAGGTACAAATGCAGGAGCTGTTTGAATCTCGCTGACAGCCGGCGGTGATGCTGGCAAAGCTGGCACTTCAGGATTTGTAGCAGGGTTAACCGGCGCAGGTGCTGTTTCGATTGCGCTAAGTGGCACCGGCGGCGAAATGAGTGTTGCAGTAACTGATCCTATTGGCATTTTTGATTATCCTATTACATATTTATGATTCAAATAATATGGGTAGATTATAGAAAAAGGTTGACAAAAGGTTGACTTGTGTTATAATAAATAATCACTCAGGAGACATATTAGTGGCTACAGCACCTATAGTAACACAGAAAAAAGTCATATATCTCAATAATAGAGATATTTTAAAGCAGATTCACTTATCCAAAAACACATATTGCAGCTATATAGATCCCATAAACGATCATCAATATGACATTATTTTGCCTACAGTTGAAAAAATCAACCAGCGCACAGTAGCAGAGGCTAGGCGAAATCGTTCGGATCGTATCAAAAAGGAAACTGGCGTAGTTATTGATCCTAAGAAGATTCCTAACACAGATTTGGTGTTTAGAATCACTTGTTGGGAACATATACCCATGGCTCCTAAAAAGATTCCAAAATCCGCTACTACTAAGAAGAAAAAACTAGACGATTTATTTGAATTAGATTTAGTAGAAGAAGATCCTATCATTGATTTGCCGGTAGAAGCCGCTTTAGATGATGCTAAACATATCAGACTTCCGTTTCCACCGTTTTATCACTATCGCTTAGATGACAAAAAACAACCTTTCTTGGTTGGCAAGAGTCACTGGATTGGCGATTTGGAGCGAGGTGAGTTTAGTAAGGACCACGGAGCAGTAACCCGCACACTGGCTACTATGTATATGAAGCTATGCGAACGTTATGCTACTCGTAGTAACTGGCGTGGTTACTGTGTTGACGAAACCACAGAAGCTCTGACCAATAGAGGCTGGCTAAGAGAAAATGAAATTACAGAAGATGATACTATCTTATCGTACCAGGGCAATGATCTAACGTGGTCTAAAATTAAATCCATCTATCGTAGTGAATTCGACGGGCTAATGCATAAACTAACCAATAGAGGAATTGATGCGCTTATTACACCCGGCCATAAAATTGTTACCAACCGCGGGCTTGTTCCTGTAGAATACTTGTTGCAATCGGATAAGATTGTTATGCTCGGTAATCCAGTTAAAACTAATAACGAGCCAAAATATTCCAATTCCATGGTTGAGTTATTGGGATGGATTCTTACCGAAGGAAATTATCAACCTAAAAAACAACTTGTAACAATTTATCAAAACGAAGGTGTGTATGCCGATCGAATTCGGGCCTGTCTGAATACTTTAAATTTTAAATTTAGCGAATCAACAGGTAGAAAGAATATTAGCTTTTTATTAAACAGGCCGGCATCAAACAAGATTTTTAGTATTCTCCCTGTAAAAAATCTATCTATGGATTTTATTCTTGATCTTACTTCGACGCAACGAGAACTATTAATTAACACCATGGTCGACGGTGACGGTTGGGGCCGGTCATCTGGGTGGAGTTATACGCAAAAAGATGAAACTCATGTTGATTTATTCCAGGCACTATGCGCGATCTCAGGGCACAAAACCAACTCGCATTTTGCAACACACAACTCGTTTGGAAAACAGGTCTCTTATTTTAATATCAATAAATTTGCAAGCAACACAACCAATGTCACTTCCATTGATTTTCACGGGGGCTCACGTAACGGAAGAGGCTTAATCGGAAGAGGAAAGGCCACGCACCCTAACCAACCAACCACGCACTATAAAGGCATAGTTTGGTGTCCTGAAACCGAGTATGGTTGTTTTGTTGCCCGCCGCGCAGGCAAGGTTTATCTCACCGGTAATACCTACAACGAAGAAATGCGTGGAGCAGCACTAGTTCAGTTGTCGCAGATTGGTTTGAGATTTGACGAAAGTAAATCACAAAATCCGTTTGCTTACTATACAGCAGCTATTACTAATTCTTTCACACACGTTTTAAATTCTGAAAAGAAAAATCAAAACATTCGTGACGATATGTTAGAGATGAATGGTCTTAATCCTTCCTGGACAAGACAAAACGCTGGCAAAAAAGATCCAAACTTTGGTGCCACAGTTACTAACATTGACATTGCCGAATATAACAACGAAGAATAGCCATAACGGTTGTATTCTTCGTTTTTTTACTGTAAACTAGGGTTTATGACGAATCTATTTAAGAAGGTGGCGGTATGTACAGATATTCACTTTGGTCTAAAGTCTAATAGCCTTGTACATTTAAACGACTGCGAAAATTTTATTGATTGGTTTATTGATAAAGCTAAGAAAGAAGGTTGCGAAACTGGTATGTTCTTAGGAGATTGGCATCATCACAGGGCGTCAATTAATATGCAAACATTGCATACATCATTACGTTGTTTGGAGAAACTAAGTGCTGCTTTTGACCAGTTTTATTTTATTCCTGGTAATCATGATTTGTACTATCGTGATAAACGTGACATACACGGTGCTGAGTGGGCCAAACATTTACCTAATATTGTTATTGTCAATGATTGGTTTAAGTCTGACAATGTTATTATTGCTCCTTGGCTGGTAGGAGACGATCATAAAAAGTTAAACAAAATGTCTTGTAAGTATATGTTTGGACATTTTGAGCTTCCGCACTTTTTAATGAATGCTCGAGTAGAGATGCCGGATCACGGTGAAATTAAATCAGAAGATTTTACTGGCATTGAAAAAGTGTTTAGCGGTCATTTTCATATGAGACAACAAAAAGGTAATATCCGTTACATCGGTAATTGCTTTCCGCACAACTTTGCAGATGCCGGTGATGCTAATCGCGGTATGATGGTTATGGAGTGGGATAAGGATGAAGAGTATTTTGCTTGGCCTGGACAGCCATTATATCGTGTAATGAAGTTAAGTGAAGCTATTGACCACGGTAAAGATATTTTTCAGCCTAATATGCACGTTCGCGTTGAGCTAGACATTGACATCTCTTACGAAGAAGCTAACTTTATTAAAGAAACATTTATTAAAGAACACAATTTACGTGAAATGGCACTAATTCCTAGTAAGCGATCAGACATTGACATTGACTTAGCACCAGGTGATGTACATTTTGAATCTGTAGATCAAATTGTTACAGATCAAATTACTAATATAGCATCAGACTTTTACGATAACAAACTACTACTGAAAATTTACCAAAGCCTATGAAGCAAATTACTAGCGAAAATGTTAAAAATTCTAAATTTTGGAATAATGATACTGAAACAATTCTTATGTTTGATAAAACTGTTGGTGAGTGCAAAATAATGTTAATAGAAATTGTCGAGGAATACCAAGATTTATTAGAAAGATTAAGAGATGCCTAAAATTTTTGAAGTGTTAGACCCTTTTAAATATGAGTCTTTTATAACCGATTTAAATCAAATTGCAGGAGAAGAAGGTATAGTCATTGATAGTAATGCGTTAAAATCGGTACTAGCTCCTACTAGTTATTATAAAGATCCCAAAGATAAAATATCTTGTATAGTAAGAGGAATTATTAAAAATCATGCTTTTTCCAACGGTAATAAACGGACTGCGTGTTTAGCATTACTGCTACTTTCTAAAGCCGGGGGTATTCCAGTTACTTTATCAAGTCAAGAACTTGAAAAAGCATTAATTAATATCGCAAAAAATCAATACTCAGTAGAAACAATATCTAAAATACTTTTTAATGAATAACCTATGATCCAAATAAAAAAACTAACCGTTAAGAATTTTATGAGTGTAGGTAATTCTACACAAGGTATTGACTTTGACAGGCAGGATCTTACATTAGTATTAGGTGAAAACTTAGACTTAGGTGGAGATGGTAGTAGAAACGGAACTGGTAAAACCACTATTATCAATGCTCTAAGCTATGCTATGTATGGAACAGCGTTAAGCAACATAAGACGCGACAATCTTGTAAACAAAACCAACGGTAAGAACATGATTGTGTCACTAGAATTTACAGTTGGCACACAAGATTATAAAATTGAACGTGGACGTAAGCCTAACTTACTAAAATTTTATGTAAACAATACCGAACAAGAAGCCAGCGACAGCGCACAGGGTGATAGTCGGGAAACTCAACAGGCTATTGAAGATTTACTGGGTATGAGTCACGATATGTTTAAGCATATTATGGCATTAAACACGTATACAGAGCCGTTTCTATCATTAAAGGCCAACGATCAACGCACTATTATCGAGCAGTTACTTGGTATTACTATGCTGTCTGAACGTGCTGAAAAGATTAAAGAGTTGAATCGTAATACTAAAGACGAAATTACTCGAGAAGAATTTAGAATCCGTGCTGTTCAAGATGCTAACAAACGTATTGAAGAACAAATCGAAGCATTAAAGCGTAGACAAGGGTTATGGGTCACGAAAAATGAAGAAGAGAAAACTAAAATTAAGACCGCGTTGGAGACATTACAAGAGATTGACATTGATACGGAGATTGAGGCTCACAAAGCGCACAGCTTATGGGATCAGAAACGTAAAGATATCAACGATTTTGCGTCTGCGATCAGCAGGGGAAAGCTGGACCAAGCCCGTGAGGCTAAAGCTGTGGCTAAGTTGGAAAAGGAAATCGAAACTCTCGAATCACATACCTGCCATACGTGCGGTCAAGCCTTTCACGACGAAAAGCACGAACAGGTTATGGCGAGCAAGACGAGCGAACTGGCAACGGCTCGAGCGAGTTGCGAAGAATATGCTATTGGACTGGCAAGTTTACAGACTTCCCACGACGCCTTGGGCACGTTAGGAAAGCCTCCTAAAATGTTTTATGATCGAGAAGAACAAGCTATTCAACATCGTACTAATTTAGCAAACTTACAAAAGCAGTTAGAAGACAAAACAGCCGAAGTAGACCCATATGCTGAACAGATTAGTGATATGCAAACACAAGCAGTTGAAGAAATTACATATGATACACTAAACGATTTAACCAAATTACAAGAACATCAGGAATTTTTACTCAAATTACTAACAAGTAAAGATTCGTTTATACGCAAAAAGATTATTGAGCAAAACTTATCATACTTAAATGCTCGACTAACCCATTACTTGGATCGTATTGGCTTACCACATACTGTAGTATTTCAAAATGACTTAACTGTTAGTATCGAAGAACTAGGTCGTGAGCTAGATTTTGATAATTTAAGCAGGGGAGAACGCAACAGACTTATACTATCTATGGCTTGGGCCTTCAGAGATGTATTTGAGTCGCTGTACACCCCTATAAACGTGTTGTTTATTGACGAAATGATCGACAATGGATTAGATACACAGGGCGTAGAAAGCGCATTAGCACTACTAAAACAAATGTCGCGAGAACGGCATAAGTCAATTTGGTTGGTGTCGCATAGAGACGAGTTATCCGGACGGGTAGAAAATATACTCAAAGTGGTTAAGGACGGAGGGTTTACCAGTTATAATACAGATATAGAAGTAGCATGATAGAAATTTTGTCGGCAAGTAAAAACACACTAACTACTAGTCCATGTCTTGGCTTTTTGAAAACAAAATTATCGAAGTGTTACCCGAAGATTGTATTGGTTTCGTTTATTTGATTACAAATAACTTAACTGGTAGGCGATATATTGGAAAAAAATTAGCAAAATTTAGTAAAACAACATACAAAGTAGTAAAATTAAAAAACGGCAACAAAAAGCGTAAGAAAATTAGAAATAAAATTGAATCAGATTGGCAGCTTTATTACGGCAGCAACATAGAATTAAACGAAGACATCATAAAATTAGGCAACAATAAGTTTATACGAGAAATATTGTACTACTGTAAGTCCAAAGCTGAATGTAGCTATGTAGAAGCTCGTGAGCAGTTTAACCGCAAGGTACTAGAATCTGATGACTATTATAACGGGCATATACAAGTGCGTGTACATGGTAGTCATATAAAAGGAAGAATTTGATGCCACATAAATTTGAACCCGCAGATGAAAAATACTGGGCAGAACAACGGCGTAAACATCAAGCAGCTATACTAAGGCAGCAACAAGAACGAGCATCTAAAACAAACTTCACAGATTTATTCGCTGAAGAAAATACAAATACATCCAAGCAGCAACAGTAAAGCAACTAAACGACATTGTTTGATCGAGGTAGCTCGATCCCCATCGAGGAACGGTGAAATACCCGGTCTGGAAAACTTTGGGCGTCAAAGGCAAATGCTAACTTAAGGCATCAAATGGTAGGGGCTCTGTGAAAAAGAAACAACCTCGGCTTATAGGACTTGGATTTATTACGGGTTACTAGGGTTCCGTTGATATGTGAAGCTAGAGTAAGGGGTACCGGTCAACCGCCTCTGTGTAGAAATACAATCTCTTTTAATAAACGACAGGGACGTCTAACATGAAGTAATCTTTGTTTTTCACCGTGCTTACGGTGAATTACGACTGAACTATTCTACATGAAGATATCTAAAAGCAAAAGAAAAATAAAACGAGCTGTTAAGCGAGTTTTAGATTAGCGTAAGCTAATCTTTTAAGTATCAAACAAAATAAAATCGTTTAGAGTTTTAAGGAAACAAATGACTAAAAAGCGATTAGAAAAACGGCAATCCACTTTTTTTAGTTGTTTCCATATTATCTTCAATAATCTTTGCTATGATTTTGCGTTCAGCAACTCCTAGTTGCATAGCTTGATCGTAAGGCAAGCCACCACGCATCCACCATGCTAGCCGCAAAGCCTCCGAACGAATATCACTTATTTCTTTGTCCATGTCGTCTACTAACTTAGCGACGGCATCGTTAGATAATGTTAGGAGGCGCGCTCGAAAAAATTTGTCATGTCCAGTGTAATAGTTTGACTATACACATTTTGACATTCTGTACAAGTAATTGACAACGGTTTCATTTCGGCTTCCGATTTGTGTTCAATTACATAGTCTTGAATACGATTAAAAATAGTACGATCACAATTTTTCATAAATTCAACAATAAACTCGGGTTCACTTACTAATGCCGACGGTGTTTTAATAGTCATAATACTTTGTGCTAGTGCTGTAACTGTAATTTCAGTCATTTTTTGTAATGCCGCCGACATAGCAGATACTTGTTTAGGATCTACATCACCTTCCGCGGGAATACTTTGGAATATACGTTGTTCGTCATACTGTATTTTATTATTGTCTGACAAGTTTTTGTATGTCATTGGTTTAAAATAAATTTCGATATCACCGCTTTTAATTGGTTGTTTGTAATCAGGAGATTTTAATTCTCCTAATACAGTACGCAAATCAAGTCCATAATCGGAAGTGTTGTTACATTTTGGACAAGTAGTAGCAAATTCCATATTGTGTCCGTATGTAGCAATACGTATAGCAACTAAAATAGTATCAATATCAACTGACGGAATAGTCCAAGCATCTTTAATGTTTGGTACACAACTTTGAATTACATTAACTACTGCTTGCCCACTAAACAATGCGTCTGGTGTACGATATGTAATTTCGTCTATGGCAGTCATTGGTAGTACTGGAATTTCGCCTGTTTGTGGCATATCAAGTGCGCCAGGTGGGTAGTAATTACCACCCGACGGTAGTTTGATATAGATAGCAGGCTGTCTAAAATATTGGTTTAATGGGTTGTTTGGATTCATGCGTTTTTCCTCGGATAAGTATAGTTATGGCTAATTTTAGTAACGATAAAGAAATTCAAGACTTTTTGGAAAAGCAAGAACGCTGGTTTCAAGAGGGTGTTATTTCGCAAGAAGAATACAATGCTGCTGTAAATGACGCTAAAATGGGCGTCAGAGGATATACCGCTAGATTAAAAGCCAGTGGCGAAACCCTTACTAAGAGCTTTATGGAGCTTGGCTCCTCTATGGTCAGCGGAGCACAAGGTGCTTCGGTTTACAACAATGCCCTTACTTCTGGTGCCGATTATCTTAAAAATAAAATACCTGCCAAATGGGGATTATTAGGTACTATTCTTGGCGGTGTATTAAAAGGAGCTACTGCTTATGCTTCGGCAGTAAACCAACAAGCAGACAAATTATTTGACACTTATAAAGATTTAAGCCGTTCTGGTTTAGCCAACGGAATGCGAGATACATTTGATAATTTACAGTCCATGGGTTATACTATGGCTGAAATTGGCAACATGAAATCGTTGTTGATGGAAAATGCAAACACTCTTGCGCAATTTGGCGGAACAGCAGCCGAAGGAAGTAAAAAGTTTGCAGCATTATCTAAAGGAATAGTTGATAGTAATTTAGGTATAGAATTTCAGCGTATGGGTATGTCCATCGACGATATTAATAAGAGTATTGCTGGGTATACAAGATTACAACAGATGTCAGGGCAGTTAGGCAAACAAACTGCTGAAGAAATGCAAACCAGTGCTGCCGCTTTTATTGAAAAACAAGACCAAATAACAAAATTAACAGGCTTGTCAGCTGATGCACAAAATAATTTATTGGAACAAGCGTATGCTGAAGAAAGATTTGCTGCTAGGCAATATGAACTAAGAACTATTATAGGCACTGAAGAATCAAAAAGAGAAGCCGATAATAATGACAAATTAAATGCTCGAATGGCTGCTATTGGTCCTGACTATGCTAAAGGTTTTAGAAACATGGCAGCTGGATTTATAAACGAGCCATCTGCACTGAAATTTAATCGTGATATGGGAACTTTTGGTGATTTGTATCGTAAAAGTAATGATGATATTCCTGCATTGATGACTGCTGTTTCTAAAGATGCTCTTAGAAACGTAACACAGCAATCTGGTCAAGCATTATTAGGAAACTATGGTAAACTACATCTTGATTTTGCTCAGACAATTAAAGCAAGTAATCTTGGACAAGCAGAGTCACTGCAAGCATCTGAACTAAGAGCTGAACAAGATCGAAAAAATCAAAAACTTGGAGCAGATGCTAGTGTAAATGCAGCGGTTAGTATAAGAACTAACCAAAGAAATCAAACACAAACAACTGATTTATTAACTAACAAAGGTATTGTGCCAGTTACTAATGCAATGGCAGGTTTATCCGGAGCATTAACGGAAGCCACCAATATAGTTGGTCAACTAGCAGGTAAATCAAAAGATACAAATATAGGCGGAAATAAATCAGCTCCAGCATCGAGTTCTCCTTCGACTACTCCTGCAGCGCCAGCATCAAGTTCTTCGTCGACTGCTCCAACATCTACAACATCTAAAATGATAGGAGTTGAATCTGGAGGCAAAAATATTGCCAATGCTAGTGGGCCTGGTGGAACCCCAACATCGTCGGCGTACGGCGTAGGTCAAATGTTAAAAGGAACATTTGAAGATTTAGCAAGCAAAGCAGCTCCCGGAACAGCACTATACGGCAAAACTTTTGAAGATATGAAGAAAGATGTTAATCTTCAAGTGGCAGCTACTAATCAATATGAAACTGATAATCGCGCGGCATTGACCAAAGCAGGTATCGAACCCACTGACGCTAATGTTTATTTGGCACATTTTTTAGGCACGTCAGGAGCATTAAAATTATTAAGAGCAAGCGACGGAGCCGCATTATCATCAGTAGTAAGTGAAGCAGCAATAGCAGCAAATCCTAATTTAAAATCTATGGCCACTGTAGGAGATTTGAAAAAATGGGCAGCTACTAAAATGGATACTTCTTCTACTAACACAGCCCAAGCTACTACAGCTAAAAGACAATCGGCTGCCGCGGGAGGCATTTTATCTGGCCCAAAATCAGGCTATCAAGTTTCGTTAAATGGAACACAAGCGGTAGTGCCACTGCCGGATGGCAAAACAATACCCGTTCAGATGCAAGGCAATAAAAATCAGAGCGAGCAAATTGGGCTATTATCGATGGAATTAGATAAGCTAGACTCAATGTTACAAGTTATGAATAAACAAAATGATATTTCTCGTAAAATATTACAAAGACAGGCATAATAAATAATCATGGCAGATCTTAGCGATACATCAAAAATTCAAGATTTTGTAGATCAAAAATATCAGCAACTTCAAGCCGGTAGTATATCTCAACAAGACTATAACGCAGCCCTTCGCGATGCTAAAGCTGGTATCGACGGCTTTAGTGCCAGTATGGCAGCAAGTTCAGAAAAATTAAAAAAGAGTATTATTGGCCTGGGATCTTCTATGGTCAAAGGAGAGTCTGGCGCTTCTGTATATAATAGCGCAATTGAAAGTACCGCTGATTTAATTGCTAATGCTCTTAGTTTACTTGGTCCTATTGGAAAAGCTCTTGGTCTAGCAGTTACCGCCGGTGCCAAATATGTATCAGCAGTAAATCAACAAGCCGACAAGTTATATGAAAGTTATCAAGAAATAAGTCGTTCAGGATTGGCAACCGGTATGTCTGATACATTTGCTAATTTACAAAAGTTTGGATATACTGTATCAGAAATTAGTAAAATGGGCGAGTTGCTCAAAGAAAATTCAACAACATTAGCGCAATTTGGCGGCACCGCTACAGCCGGCGCAGCTAAATTTGCTGATCTTTCAGCTAGTATACAAAGTAGTACTATTGGTGTAGAATTCCAACGCATGGGTATGAGTATTGACGATATTAACCAAGGTATAGCTGGTTATATGCGCATTCAGCAAGCAACTGGCAATATAGCGAGAAAAACAAACGAAGAGTTAACACAAGGTGCTACTGCTTATATTGATCAACAAGCTCGTCTTACAAGATTAACTGGATTAACAGCCGCACAACAAAATAAAGTTTTAGAACAAGCACTAGCTGGCGAAAGATTTGCAGCAGCACAATTAATTTTAGAACAAAAAGGCGATGCAGATTCTTTAGCTAAAGCAAAAAGCAATTCAGATTTAGTAATATGGTTTTCGGGAAACATGGGCGCATCGGCAACAGCCGCATTACAAAAATTCTTATCAGGCGCCATGAATGATGAAGAAATAGTAAAATTCCGTCGAACATATAGCGGTATGGCAGCAATGAAAGATAAAGGAGTTATTGATGTTCCAACATTAGCAACTCAAGCTATTAAAGATGCTGACGAAGTATCTAGAGCATCTTATGGGTTAGCAAAAGCTGGTGTAGCAAGCAGCATATATTTAGATCCTGCTGAAACAATGAAAAATGCTGGAAGAAAATACGGCGATACTGTAGAAAAAAATGACGATCAGGCTAAAAAAGAAATAGAAGATGCAAAAAAAGGAGCCGATCCTGGAGTTAAAGCACAAGTTGATTTGCGCACATCTCAACGAAATCAAACACAAGCATTTGAAAAATTAATAAATGTTGGCATTGTGCCGATTACAGGACAAATTAAAAATTTATCAAGCGGCATATCAAAAATAACAGGTATAGTTAGTAGTGTAGCTGGGGGTCCTGCTGGAGTTGGATCCGGAGCCGCACCAACAGCCGCACCAACAGCTGCAGCTGAAGGACTTTTAAAATTTACAGGAAGATCGGGTAGTAAAGATAATTTTGATCAATTGGACCCATCGGTAAAAAATTCTTTTTTGCAAATGGTAGCAGCATATGGCAAAACTGTAACTATTGAATCTGCTAAAAGAAACTCAGACGACCAAAAAAGATTATATGATGCGTGGGTAGCAGCTGGCGGCAGCGCAAGTAATCCTGAAGTTAATGTACCTGGCACGGGAAGAATTAGAATGCCAGCCAAGCCTGGAACAAGCCCACACGAAACTGGCCGAGCATTGGACGTTGATCTTAATTCTTATTCGGGATTATCAGGCTTACTTGGTAAGCACGGATTCAGAACAGTAAATGGAGATCCTGGTCATATTCAAATGGCCGACGGCGGAATGGTAGCAGGTCCAAAAGACGGGTATGATGCTACACTACATGGAACAGAAGCTGTTATTCCAATGGATGGCAAAAAAGCAATATCAGTAGAAACACAAGAAGATACTATGATGGACCAACAAGCAACGTTAATATCTATGAAAATAACCAAATTAGATCAGTTAATTCGCGGTATGCAAACACATACCGAAACCTCGCATAAGATATTAATGAAGCAGAGTTAACAAGCTAAATATAAAACTATGGCAACTAAAGGCAATACCCGACAAGGGTGGAAAAAATATTTTAAGATAGCTGACGTAAATCAGCTTGGACAACTAAGTCCAATTTCTGGCAAAAACAATTTTGGACTACCGGGATACAATCGCCCAGGTTCTGATTTTGAAAGTGGCACACGCAATGAGTTTGCCTTTCGCAACTACGCATCACGTTTGCCAGAAGTTTATTCAGGGCATCCTAATCGTTGTGAACGCTATAATCAATATGAAAATATGGATTGCGATAGTGAAGTAAATGCTTGCTTGGATATTATTGCTGAATTTAGCACACAAGAAAATTTGGACAATGGTACCCCGTTTGATGTTGACTTTATTGACTCTCCTACTGACAACGAAGTATCTATAATTAAAAAACAACTACAGCAATGGGTTAAATTAAACAAATTTGACCAGAGAATTTTTAAATTGTTCCGCAATACTATTAAGTACGGCGATCAAGTGTTTATTCGCGATCCAGAAACGTTTGAACTATACTGGGTTGACATGATTAAAGTAGCTAGAATTATTGTTAACGAATCAGAAGGCAAGCGGCCCGAGCAGTATGTTATTCGTGACATTAATCCTAACTTTCAAAATATGTCTATGGCAGCAAAAACAACATCAGATTATTATGTAAGTCGTGCTACTGGTAGTGTTACTACAGGCAACAACTATAATGCGCCCAATGGCGGAGCAGGTGGTGGAGCAGGCGGCGGTGTAGGCAACAGTCGCTTTACACAAGCTATGAATGAATCTTGTATTGACGCTAAACACGTGGTACATTTAAGTTTAAATGAAGGATTAGATTACTTTTGGCCATTTGGACAAAGTATTCTTGAAAACATTTACAAAGTTTACAAACAAAAAGAATTATTAGAAGACTCAGTACTCATTTATCGTGTACAACGTGCTCCAGAGCGTAGACTGTTTAAGATTGACGTAGGTAATATGCCAAGTCATATGGCTATGCAATTTGTTGAGCGTGTTAAAAATGAAATGCATCAGCGTAGAATCCCTACCACAACAGGCGGCGGCGCTAACATGATGGATGCAAGTTACAATCCTTTGTCAATTAACGAAGATTATTTCTTCCCACAAACGTCAGACGGCCGCGGTAGTTCCGTAGAAGTATTGCCAGGCGGCACTAACTTAGGTGAAATTGACGATTTAAAATACTTTAATAACAAAATGGCCCGCGGATTGCGTGTTCCATCTAGTTATTTGCCAACAGGACCAGATGATAGTAGTGCTACCACCAACGATGGCAAAGTAGGCACAGCATTAATACAAGAATTCCGCTTTAACAAGTACTGCGAACGCTTACAAAAGCTAATTACACAAAAATTAAATGATGAATTTAAGCTGTTTTTACGCTGGAGAGGCTTTAATATTGACGCTGGATTGTTTAATATCAGCTTGGCAGAACCCCAAAACTTTGCGTCTTATCGTCAAAGTGAATTGGATACAGCCCGTGTTGCTACCTTTACAGCTATTGAACCACTGCCATATTTGAGCAAACGTTTCTTATTAGAACGCTATTTAGGATTGACTAAAGAAGAAATTCTTGAAAACGAAACATTGTGGCTTGAAGAACGCGATAACCCAAATCTTGCTCCGTCGGGCAAAGACTTACGTTCTGTTGGTATTAGCCCGGGTGGAATCGAATCTGATTTAGAAACAGGCGCAGAAATGGCCGATGCAGAATTAGGAACAGGCGATATAGATACTGGTGCCGGCCCTAATCCAGTTACAGCACCTCCTGCCGCCCCAGGTGGCATCACTGGCGCTGGACTGTAATCATTTAGTATCTAACTAAATACTAAACTATGATTCTAAACGAACTTTATGAAAAAAGTCCAGAAGCTTATCAGGATTTAAGCAACGATAATACTCAGCCTCAAGAAGGGCAACTGCGTAAAACTCGCTTGACATTAAAGCAAATTAATAAATTGCGTAAAATGAACGATATTAGAGCCGCTGAATTTAAAGATAAAGTAAAATACGTTAAATTACAATACGCACCAGCCCCTGAGCCAGCGATTTAATTCGCAATTTATGTAATCTTTATTACATAAACCACCCACTTTTACCCCCATAATACACTAATATTAATCTTCTTTAGTAAATAAATTTACGAGCCATTCTAAAGGAGAAATACATGACATCGAAATTTGAACAATTGATTGAGTTTGTAATCAATGATGAAGAAGCGAAAGCTAAAGAATTATTCCATGACATCGTAGTTGAGAAATCACGCGAAATCTATGAGAATTTAATGAACGAAGAGTCTGATGCAGAAGAAGACGACCACGCAGAACGTGCTGCTAAAGAAGTTGAAAAAGACATCGAGTATGATGACAAAGAAGACAAAAAAGAGCGTGCCGATGAAGATTTTGGCGGCGACTCTGCTGAAAAT
>Ga0114967_10002670_pt1 | contig 14875 bp, 9 predicted proteins | sample M_130628_MF_Meta_FD_92639 | JGI IMG/M metagenome (GOLD analysis project Ga0114967, IMG submission 92639) | Freshwater microbial communities from Lake Montjoie, Canada to study carbon cycling - M_130628_MF_MetaG | ecosystem: Environmental > Aquatic > Freshwater > Lake | place: Lake Montjoie... | reverse complement strand
CCGAGCCACCAACCTGTCTCGATCTGCTTTTTTCCACACGATAAAAACGTTCGAACAAGCGAGGAAGATATTTTTCTTCGATACCACAACCATCGTCTGTAACTTCTATTAGTATTTGATCGTGTAGCTCGAATAGCTTTAAAGCGGTCATTCCATCTTCTTTCCCATATTTAAAGGAATTGTCTATCAGATTCACCAACACCTGCCTAATTTTCCCTCGATCTGCCCAAACCCACACGGAGTGATTGTATTTCTCTTTAAAAACCAGACTAATTTTATATTTTTTCGCCTTCATTTCGAGCGAATCAAGCACTTCGATAATGAGGACTGAAATATCAAATTTTTCATAATTGATGGGAATTTCGCCACTTTCTAATTTTGATATTTCATCCAGATCTTTAATCAGAAGACTCAAGCGATCCAGATTCTTAGATGCCTTATCTAAAAATCGATCCTTCATTTTAAGATTATCAATCTCTCCATCCTTTAAAGCCTCAATATATCCCTGCAAAGCAAAAAGAGGTGTTTTAAATTCGTGTGAAAGATTGGAAAGAAACTCTCTCCGAAATTGCTCCTGCTTTTTTAATCCATCAATCTCTATTTTTTTATCCAGAGCCCATATTTTTACTTCATTTTCAACATCATTGATCGGATCAGAGCTTGTATATGCCCCCAATGCATCTTTAAGATCTTTACCCAATTTCAAACTATGTATGAGCTTATAGATCAATTTTATCTTGCCATACACGTATCGTTCGACGAGATAATAAAAAACTAAAAAACTGATGCACAGTGCTATAAAAAATGTAACAAACAACGCATACCAGTCGTTTCGGAAGTAGAAATTAATACAGCCAAGAGAAACTGCAACAGCAAGAGCATTCACGAAAATGAGCACACGTAGTTTCATTCTACAAACATACGCTTAGAATCCTATCCATTAAAAATTTGGATAAAACAAGATAAAACACCAATTCAAACATGGAGAGGTCCCTTTTTCTTAGAATCAGACCAAAAAAGATTAGGGCATTAAACAACTATAATCATCTTATAATAGCCACTGTACCTAAGTGAGGCTTACTTCCATCTTTAAGATCAATCAAATAAAAATATGTTGCTACAGGCAAAGGTCTACCATAAAAATTACCAGTCCAAGGATCATTGTAACCCGTAGGTGAGTACACCGTATTCCCCCACCTGTCAAATATACGCACATCACAATGTGAGTATTGCTCAATATTTTCGATAACCCAAGTGTCTTCGATTCCATCCCCATTAGGAGTGAACGCATTGGGAGGATTAGCAATAGGTATTGCACTTAGAATGATCGTCGCGGGGAATAATGCTCCTTCACAAAACTCAGCGTTAGATACAGCTACGTAGTAAGTATAGGTTCCCGGCAAAAGAGCATGTTTGCTTAATACTCCATTATCAACACCCCCGAAAATAGGATTCGCTTTGTCAGCATCTTCATACCAGGTATATTTAGCGAATGGAAGACTGCTGCTTGCAGTAAATACAGCATCTTCTTTGTACTTAATAATCCCATTTCCACTAACTAAGACAGTGATGGGGGCCATGGAAAAAGTTCGCACAAAGACTGTAAATGTTTTTGAATCTCCAGGCGTAGTTACCGTGGTAGTAGAAACACTACCATCGGCAAGTACAAGGTTGGCTGTTATAGTCGGAGTTACGGTATAGATAACCGTTCCACTTGTACCTCCTATGTTGGCAATAACATCCTGAATAATACTACCAACTGTAGATGGCTGCACACTAATTGCATTCGCACTAGGCACTGACGTCCAGATAAATGAAGTGAATGAAGGATTGTCAGAAAGCAATTCCTTATTCACAGATGATCCTGTGCAGATAATCGTAGTATTGTCTGGCTGAGTTAATACGGGCTTGATAAACGTTTGTACTGCACTAACATTAGTGTTCGTATTCGTATAATAGTATCCCTTCACTGGTGGATTAACAGTTGCTTTATTGATGGCAGACGGATTTCCTGAAATAATAGTGGCTGTATACGTTAACGTGATTGCTTGTCCTACCAGAAGTTCGTTAATATCATATATGTCCTTGTTTTGCTGTTGGGACAAAGCGATATCTTTCACAAAAAGAGTTGATCCAGAGAGCTGTGGTGTGATGGTGCTCAAATTTGCTAACCCTGTAAGATCTAGTGAAAATGTGGCCGTATTTGGGCCTGTCAGCGCAGTGGGACCTTGGTTCGATATGACCGTTGTATAGCTCAGAGTAGATCCAAGAACTTGAGCTATAGTTGGACTAACTATGGTATCCACCTTCAAGTCTATGTCTTTTATGATAGCGGTGTATGCAGTACTAACATATTGATTACCAATATTCAAAAATCCAAGTGGAGGTGTTATGGTAGCCGTATTGGTAGCAGATACAGAAAAAGCAACAATTGTACTAATGGACCCAGTATAGGTTAGTGTTAAAGTACCGCCTATTGGAAAATTGATAATATCATACACCTGCTTTGCGGGAGTAGATTGAGCAGCATTAAATAAGATCGCTGTACCAGCTGCGAGTGTATTTTTGAGTACATGACCAATAATATCACTCGTTATGCTTACCCCATTCGTCTCAATAGAAAGAGTAGCCGTACTACCAGCTGATACTGCATTGATACCTACATTGGATATAACCGTCGTATAATTTACTTGATCGCCAACTCGAGCGGAAGATAAGTCTACAGTATTAGATACAGCCAAAGCTATAGGGGAAAAAACAGATAGATTACGAATTTCTTGATTAGCTGTTGCAGCACCAGTGGCACCGCAAAAACCTATTTTTAAAGTAGGGGGAGGAATAGCGCCAATAGGAACATTGCTTACAGCAGTTAAAAGCGATCCTCCTGGAGTAATAGCAAGTTGCACCGTTATTGCAAAATCTGTCACAAGCCCACCTGTTATAACAGGAAGAAGCGTCACACGCGCTTTTCTATAAAATTGAATATCTGTTGGCCTTGTACTTGTACTTGTATTGTATCCAACGGAACTCCCTCGCAAAGAAACATCTATAGCATTCCCTAAGTTTGAGGTAGTTCCACCAACATATTGGGTCTGATTCCGATTAGGGCCACTCGGCCCCCTAATTCCAATAGACTGGGCGTATCCACCAGTTACCCCTCCATTTAACCAGTCTTTGTCAGAAAAAGCACCATACAAATCAAGGCCCACACCTACATAGCCTCCCGTTGCACCGCTACATGGCACAGTATGATCATATGCATATCCAAGTGATGCTCCTGAATTGTTGCATGTTGATTGGAAGTTAGCTGTTGCTATTGTAGCATCATACAGAAAGACAGATATACCGTTTGCTAAAGAATTGTAACCATTGTTCGGTATTACCCCCCAAGATTTATAATCAAACTCTGCGATTAACCCTTGAGTAGAGAGAAATGCCTGATCAACGAGAACATATCCATTTTGGTTTTGGTTATTAGGAGTCAGGCGCAACCAACCATTATTAACGAGATCTATCCCACCAGAGGTAAGCGTAGCACTTCCATAGATGCTTAATACAGGATAGCTGGCAGCAGTCCCTGTCAAAGCATAGTTAAAATTGATTTGTGCTTCAGCCTTAGTCAACCCGAGGCTGAAGTAGAGCGCAACAAACAAAAACTTCAATCCATATTTTAGTTGACCTGTCGTCATCTCACACAAATAGACTTTCGGTTAACAAACCTTCTTAAACTAAATTTAATGAATAAAAACATTAAAATCAATAGTTTCAGAAGAGATAAAGAAAGCTTATCCCGCCCAGCCTTCTCGGTCCAGACTGCGGTAATGAATCGCTTCTGCGAGGTGCTCTGTACTTATACCCTCACTGTCGGCTAAATCGGCGATGGTTCTGGCTACTTTTAAGATACGATCATAAGCACGAGCCGATAAGCCCAACTTTTCCATCGCACTTTTTAGTAAACCTTGCCCCTCTTCACTAATCTGACAAAGATCCCGTACTGTTTTCGAACTCATTTGTGCATTACAAAACACGTTTGACTTGTTTTCAAAACGCTTGAGTTGGATATCACGCGCTTGAATTACGCGTTCGCGGATCATTCCACTTTTTTCGGCAGGCTGATTGGAAGCGAGTTCATTAAAATTGACAGGTGTTACTTCTACATGCAGGTCGATACGATCGAGCAATGGGCCCGATACTTTACTGAGATATTTTTGAACGACACCAGGAGCACAAACACAGTCCTTTTCGGGATGGTTATAAAACCCACATGGGCACGGATTCATCGAGGCTACCAGCATAAAACTTGCAGGATAATCAACGGAAGACTTCGCTCTTGAAATCGTCACCCTTCGCTCTTCCAATGGTTGACGCATCACCTCAAGAACCGTACGTTTAAACTCAGGCAGTTCATCCAAAAACAAAACACCATTATGAGCCAATGATATTTCGCCTGGTTGTGGATTAGTACCACCCCCAACTAGTGCGACATCAGAAATGGTATGATGTGGCGAACGAAATGGCCGAGTAGTCATCAACGAATCCGAAGCAGCTAGCTTACCCGCAACCGAATGTATTTTTGTGGTGTCTAGTGCTTCAAATAAATTAAGCGGTGGCAGAATACTAGGGAAACGCTTTGCCAACATGGTTTTTCCTGCACCTGGCGGGCCAATTAACAACGCATTGTGTCCACCTGCTGCTGCAATTTCCAATGCTCTTTTGATATTTTCTTGCCCCCTAACATCCGAAAAATCACTTTCATACTTGCTAACATTATTTGAGAACTCTTGATGTGTATCTACGATCGTACGTTCAAGGATTATTTCATTGTTGAAGAATCGAATAACTTCCTTGATATTGTCCACACCAAAAACTTCAAAATCGTTTACAATAGCTGCTTCTCGCGCATTCGCTTTGGGAAGTATCAATCCTTTAAACCCATCTGATCGCCCCTGTATGGCAATAGGTAAGGCCCCTTTGATGGGCTGCAGACCACCATCTAACGACACTTCGCCCATAATCAGATATTGGTCCAACTTCTCGTCTTTCACCTGATTCGACTCTGCCAAAATCCCAATGGCGATGGCCAAATCGTATGCAGAACCCTCTTTTCGAATATCGGCTGGAGCCAAGTTCACCACAATCTTTTGCCTTGGCATGCGGTACCCAGAGTTATTAATAGCACTCTCAACCCGAAGCATGCTTTCTTTTACGGCATTATCAGGCAAGCCAACCATGTAATATTTAGTACCACCACTAATGTTTACTTCAATCGTGATAGCGATGGCTTCTATTCCATAAACAGCACTTCCGTAAGTTTTTATAGGCATTTGTAGTGAAATTGGTCGCCTAAACTACCAAAAAACTTGTTAACTAAACAGGAGCCCATCAGGAATTAATCGCTCGATTTTGCAATTTTTTAAAAAATAAATTAATTTTCAATAAATATATTTGCAGTAAGTTCAAAAAAAACGTATCTTTAAATAAGATTATGATTGTATTTAAATTAAAAAAAATATGAAAACTAAAATCTTATTAAGCTTTTTGGCCATTTGCTTACTCATTAGCATGGGATGTAAAAAACCGAAGTCGATACCAGCAGGAGAGAAACTGAGCATTGTAAACCGAGGTGTATCGGTCCAATACCCACTAATCATTGAGAATATTAATAAATATCCAGATAACACGGTGTATATTTCAGAAGAGAGAAGCGGGAAATCCGTTCTTAAAATAGAGGACTATGACAATACGAAAGTCTTTTTCCCTAGTGCAGCTCAACCTCCTATCCAGTCAGGAAATTATCTGTGTACAATCCGCACGAGAGGTAAAAATATCTCGCTAGGTTATTTTAAATTCAAGAATTAGTCAAAGAAATATCGGGGCGAGGTCAGCTTGGAGCCCTTCCATTAGACCAAAAAAATTCGCTCCTAGTTCCTTGATTAGTGCGACCTATTTGCCAAAAGGCATTTTAGACATACCACGCATCACCTTAGCTGCTGCCAGTAGGCTCGAAAACTGCTTCATCATTTTGCGGAAGTAATCAACCTGTTTCATCAGCTTGTTTACTTCCGCAATATTCGTACCTGAACCTTTTGCAATGTGCGTACGTCGACTTTGGTTAATCAAATCAGAATTGTCACGTTCGGCTGGGGTCATCGAGCGAATAATTGCTTCAACAGGCCTGAATGCATTGTCATCGATGTCTTTAACTGCGCACTCTCAACCCGAAGCATACTTTCTTTCACCGCATTTTCGGGCAGGCCAACCATGTAATATTTAAGGCCGCTACTAATGTTTACTTCAATCGTGATAGCGATGGCTTCTATTCCATAAACAGCACTTTTCTAGGTTTTTACAAACATTTTAGACAAGATTGGTACCCTAAACCAACAAAAATGATATTAACCATAAAGGACCATGTATTTTTTTTCATCTTTTAACTTCATTGGGTATTATTTTTCCAAAAATGCCGAATACATCCACACGAGCTTTTCTTGAGTCATAATGTAGTCGCTAATGAGCGAGTTGGTCCCTTCATCACCTGTATCATTTGATAACAAAAGCAGCTGACGTTGAAAAGCAATAATTATCTGAAAAGAGTCTAAAACTCCTTCAACAGCTTGAATGCCATCACTAACTTTACCACTCTCTATGATCTTAGAAGACTTTTTATAATCGGAGTAATTATGATTTGGTGAATGCCCCAAAGTCAATATTCGCTCAGCGATCTCATCAATTTTCAAGAGTAAATCAGTATATAGTTCCTCAAACTTCACATGGAGTTCAAAAAATTTCTGGCCCTTGATATTCCAATGATAACCTCGAGTGTTTTGATAAAAAATCGAATAATTGGCAAGCAAATCATTTAGCTTTTCTGCCAATTTTTTTGCCTTGTTGCTCTCAAGCCCGATTGCATTTAAATTTCCCATATTATAAAAACTAGAATAGTGACTAGTAAAAAGTCAAAAATTGATCATTTATTTTCCAAAAGGCATTTTAGGCATGCCACGCATCATCTTAGCTGCTGCCAGCGGGTTCGAAAACTGCTTCATCATTTTACGCATATCATCAAACTGTTTCATCAGCTTGTTTACTTCCGCAATATTCGTACCCGAGCCTTTGGCAATGCGTGTACGTCGGCTTTGGTTAATCAAATCAGGATTTTCGCGTTCAGCTGGGGTCATCGAGCGAATGATTGCTTCAACAGGCTTGAATGCATTGTCATCAATATCGATGTCTTTAACTGCTTTCCCAATACCTGGTATCATTCCGATAATATCTTTCATATTACCCATTTTTTTGACCTGCTGTATCTGGGATAGGAAATCGTTGAAGTCGAATTTATTTTTGCGAATTTTTTTTTGCAGTTCTGCCGCTTCTTTCTCGTCAAATTGTTGTTGAGCGCGTTCAACCAAGGAAACGACATCACCCATACCCAAAATACGTGAAGCCATCCTGTCGGGATGAAACACATCTAAGGCATCCATCTTTTCGCCAGTACCAATAAACTTAATGGGCTTTTTTACCACCGATTTAATCGATAAGGCTGCACCACCACGCGTATCTCCATCTAATTTAGTGAGCACTACGCCCGTAAAGTCTAAACGATCATTAAACGCTTTGGCTGTATTGACGGCATCCTGGCCTGTCATGGCATCTACCACAAAAAGAATCTCATGAGGATTGGTTGCTTCCTTGACTAGCGCAATTTCATTCATCATTCCCTCATCGATAGCCAAACGACCCGCAGTATCAATGATCACCACATTGTTTCCGTTCTTTTTTGCTTCCGCGATAGCCGTCCTTGCAATTTCAACAGGATCTTTTGAAATACGATCCGTAAAAACAGGCACTTCAATTTGTGAAGCTAAAACCTCTAGTTGGTTTATTGCCGCAGGGCGATACACATCCGCAGCAACCAGCAAAGGTTTTTTACCTTTTTGAGTTTTTAGATAGTTGGCCAACTTACCCGTAAATGTGGTTTTACCAGCACCATTCAAACCTGCAATCAAGATGATACTTGGACTAGCCGTCAAATGAAGTTCCTGAGCAGATCCCCCCATTAAACTAGTCAGCTCATCATTCATGATCTTGGTGAGCAGCTGCCCAGGGGCAATCGTACGTAGCACATTTTGCCCAAGCGCTTTTTCTTTCACCCCATCGGTAAACGTTTTGGCCGTTTTAAAATTAACGTCGGCATCTAACAGCGCTTTTCGAATCTCTTTCATGGTTTCAGCCACGTTGATTTCGGTGATATTTCCTTGTCCTTTTAGAACTTTGAAAGCTCTGTCTAGCTTATCCTGTAAATTTTCAAACATATTGTATGTGTGTTTACTAATTTCTTACAAACTTATATCAGCTGAGTACTCAGTTTAATGCTTAACTCTTTTAGCTGTTCATCAGCAATCGTCGAAGGTGAATCAATCATCACATCACGTCCTGAATTATTTTTGGGGAAAGCAATTACGTCACGAATAGAATCCAATCCTGCAAAAATGGAAACCAGACGATCAAATCCAAAAGCGATACCTCCATGTGGTGGTGCTCCAAATTCGAAGGCATCCATCAAAAAGCCGAATTGTTTTTGCGCCTCATCTTTGCTAAAACCTAAATGTTTAAACATGAGCGCTTGCAATATACGATCATGAATACGAATCGATCCCCCTCCTATTTCGGTTCCATTGATCACCATATCATATGCATTCGCACGTACTTTACTAGGGTCGGTATCTAGTAAAGCAATATCGGCTGGTTTGGGCGAAGTAAATGGATGATGCATGGCATGATAGCGTTGCGTGTCTTCATCCCACTCGAGCAAAGGAAAATCGAGCACCCAAAGTGGCGAGAATGTATTTTTATCGCGTAAACCTAAACGAGTGCCCATCTCGAGACGAAGTTCGCTGAGTTGTTTGCGTACTTTATCTCCTGTCCCGGCCAAAATCAGGATCAAATCTCCAGGCTCTGAACCAAATGCCTGGGACCATTTTTTTAAATCTGCTTCTGTGTAAAATTTATCGACGGATGATTTCAGTGTTCCGTCGGCATGGTGTCTGCAGTAAATTAAGCCCGTTGCACCAATTTGAGGACGTTTTATAAAATCGGTGAGCTCGTCAATTTGTTTTCGAGTGTATTCGGCACAACCTTTAGCATTGATACCCAACACAAGTTCTGCATGGTCAAATACAGGAAAACCCGATGGATCAGCAAGAACAGAGGCCGTTTTGTTTTCGGATGATTTTAGCTCGACAAACTTCATATCGAAACGCGTATCGGGTTTATCAGATCCATATAAACGCATGGCATCATCATACGTCATGCGAGGTACTTCATTCAGGTCGATCCCTTTTACATTTTTGAACAGCTGACGGATCAAGCCTTCAAACACATTCAGAATATCTTCCTGTTCAATAAAGGACATCTCGCAATCGATTTGAGTAAACTCAGGCTGACGATCGGCACGTAAATCTTCATCACGGAAGCATTTTACGATTTGGAAGTAACGATCAAAACCCGACACCATCTGCAAGTGTTTGAATGTTTGTGGAGACTGTGGTAAGGCATAGAAGTCGCCGGGGTTCATCCTACTAGGCACTACAAAATCGCGAGCACCTTCGGGCGTTGATTTAATTAAAACGGGGGTTTCCACTTCGATAAAATCCAAGCCGTCCAAATATTTACGAACCTCTTGTGCCATTTTATGTCGCAGCACCAAATTATTCCGAACTGGATTTCGACGAAGATCAAGATAGCGATACTTCATGCGCAAATCATCGCCTCCATCCGTTTCGTCTTCGATCAGAAAGGGGGGTAATTTGGCTGCACTCAAAATCTCCAATCTAGAAACTTTAATTTCGATATCGCCTGTTGGCATCTTCGAATTTTTGTTCGAACGCTCGATCACCTTGCCCATCACTTGGATTACAAACTCACGCCCTAACTGACGCGCTTGTGAACGAAGTTCGGCATCATCATCCGAATTAAACGTCAATTGTGTAATTCCATATCGATCACGGACATCAATAAAGGTCATTCCACCTAGGTCGCGCGACTTCTGAACCCAGCCAGTCAATGTTACTTCTTTTCCTAAATTCCGAATGGTTAGTTCGCCACAAGTATGTGTTCTGAGCATCGTCTAAATTTCGTAAAACACAAAAGTATCAATAATGTTGATTATTATTTTAATATTATGTTACCTTTGCACCGTATTTGGTAGAAATACCATGCTGTCATCAATACCTCGCTCAAGCAGGTTTGATTTATACAGAAGTGACGAGAGATCAGGCTCTATGACCCACTGACAACCCCCCCGAATAAACTGGGAAAGGTGCCAATACCTGTCTCGATTCCCATATTAGGATCGAGAAACTATAAATTTTTCAAGACCATGCAGACAGAAAATGATCATTCCCAATTGATCCTAGCAATAGGAAAGTACCACACAGATTTCAATAATCAAATTGATTCGTACATGTATGTACATGTGTTGTTAGTTAGACTATAACCATCTATTTACAAAAATTTCTTTTTGAATGTGATTTAGCTCGCTCGCAATAGCGAATTACGTCGAGATTGGTTTGCCCTATTCAACTACAATCAATTCCAAATCTTTCATATTTCTTCTGCTAAACCAACATTTAGCACCTTTCTTAACAAAATAGTCCATTACAATTACACTATGCGCAATTTCTGGTCTCTATCTCCTATTTTTCTATTTCTCAGTTTATACCTAATAGGGGGAATCGTACTACACGACTTTTATAGTCTTTCTGTCCCCCTACTATTACTCTTCAGCATTGCCGTGGCGATCATGCAAAATAAGCGAGCACTTTTTTCCGATAAATTACAGATTCTAGTAAAAGGGGCTGGACAACCCAATGTTATTTTGATGTGTCTCATTTGCATCCTGGCTGGTGGGTTCACCAGTCTCACTAAATCATTAGGTGCAATAGATGCTTTGATTAATTATGGGCTAACCGTTCTTCATCCAAGTATTTTTTTGGTGGGCATATTTTTAATGGCCTGTTTTATTTCACTGTCTATGGGAACTTCAATAGGAACCATCGTAACCATGGTACCTATTGCCATCAGCTTGGCAGATGCTACGCACATTCCATTGGAGATTGCCGTGGGTGCTGTTATCAGCGGTGCCATGTTTGGCGATAATTTATCCCTCGTTTCAGACACCACCATTGTCATTACCCAAACCATGGGATGTTCAAATAAGGAAAAACTAATAACCAATTTACGCTACATATTGCCAGCAGCTATTTTAACCTGTGTGATATACTACGTTTCTTCATTCAACTATGACTTCCAATTTACACCATCACCAGGTGGTAGTTTGCTATTCATTAGCCCATATCTGCTTGTTTTGGCACTCTCATTATTAGGTGTTCATGTTTTTGTGACCCTATTTTCTGGCTTACTTTCGAGCATCCTTTTGGCTTTAACACAAGGCTATACTTTTGTGAAGATTATGAACATCATCGGATCTGGTTTCACAAACATGTCCGATATGATCATCATCACATTATTAGTAGGGGGCGTCATTGCAATTGTTCAGGATAACGGGGGGCTTGATTATATACTCAAGAACATCCTCTTACGAATTAAAAACAAAAGACTTGCGGAAACGATGATGGTAGCGACAGTAGGCTTAGTGAATATTTGTGTAGCCAATAATACCATCAGCTTAGTTGTCGCTTCGCCCATTTTGAAGGAAATAAAAGATAAATATCAGCTTAATGCTGCCCGAACAGCTAGTTTACTAGATATGACATCATGTGTGGTACAAGGATTAATTCCGTACGGAATACAACTCATCATGGTCGAAAAATTGACAGGTACAGCGTCCCTTTTTTTTATCCCCTACGCATATTATCCAATACTCATGGCTGTTACCATCATCTGGATCATTGCACGGCAAAAAACAAATTGAGTTTATAGCAATTATCTTCCTTGTTTTAATCCAGTATCTCTTCCACCAGAGAGAGAATATATTGAATTATCTTCTTTTAATTTTACTGTAATCTATATAAGGAATAATTATATCCCAAGCTAACTAAACCCTATTCAGGACCATTCTAGTCAATTTTACAGAGACTAATAACAGATAATTATTTTTTTTTTAAACTATCCTCATTTGTTATAAATTAAAAATATATTTGCTTCGTTCTCAGAGGCGTATTTTTTTGTATATTTGTAGATTTTTTTAGCATGTAGCATAACACTACATGCTAAAAAAGCATTAGGGTACTATCAAAGTGCATTTATGCATACTGTCAGATCTATCCTCTGATCACTGAATGTGAATATAATACCAATGTGGGGAGATAAAACAATAAAGACGGCACATAGTTTTTGCGCCATGGTAAGTTTTAATTATTAAAAAGTAAAAATTTATACAACAATAACTCCATAGCCATTAAACAACAGATTTTCAGTTATGAAAAAAAACTTATTGATTGCTTTCACAACAGCCTTATTTCCAGTTTTGGCTACAGCTCAATATTCAGTGAGTGGAAAGATTAATGATAAAAATAAAAACACATCACTAAGTGATGTTCGTATTGGTGTTCTAAAAACAGACAAATATGTACAAAGTACGGCTTCTGGAGATTACAAACTAGACAACCTAAAAGCAGGAACACACACAATCAAAGTAAACTATCTAGGATACAAAGCAATCGAATACAAGCTGATCCTTGATAAGGATACAAAACTAGATTTTGAATTGGAACGCAATAATATTCTAGCAGATGGCGCAGATATGGCCGTTATTAACCGTATACCCTATGCGGTAACGATCAATGGTATTCCGCTTAATAATCATGAAAATCAGCATGCCTATTTTATCGCGCTACCTGATTTCGCTTATTCTGTCGACAACAACCAGGTACAACGAGGAGTTGGTATAGCTGACAATGGATCAGGGTCTTTTGGCGCATTCATCTGTGTGCAGAACACGCCTCGTATAGATGCCGCCTATGGTGAATTGAGTAACCTATTCGGTTCCTTAAACACTTGGAGAACCCGCTTAAAAGGAGGAACTGGCCTAATCAATAATAAATTCAGTGTAGATGGTCGTTTGAGCTACGTAAATTCTGACGGATATATGAACAGTGGAAATTCAGGCGTGCAATCTGGCTTCGTCAGTGGTGCGTATTATGGTGCCAAGAGTTTGCTAAGAGCCAATGTCTTTTTGGGTGAAGAAAATACCACCCGGGCATGGGGCGGTGTATCGAGTAATGAGCTACAACCTATCCGAAGCAGTAATTCACTTACATACAGTGGTCAAACAGATCATTATGTCCAAAATCATTATCAACTACTGTATGCGTATTCTTTTTCAAATAAAATTTCTTTCAGTAGTGCCATACACTATTCTTTCGGACGCGGATATTATGAAGAGAACCCCAATAATCAAGATTTTTCAAGCTATAACATTACCCAAACCACTACAACAGGTAGCTTAGTTCGTCGTCGCTCATTGGATACTGATTTTTATGGCGCCAACTATGCTGTTAACTATACCCCAACAACAGCCCTAAAGTTTACATTGGGAGGTTATTACAACCGATATAAAGGGACAAATTTTGGTGAAATATTATGGACTCAAGGTCTTCCAATTGTTAATCCAAAACGCTACACGCAAGATGATGCAGAGAAAATGGTTATAAACGCCTTCGCTCAAACGAACTATCAGCTAGGCAAAGTCAGTTTGTTTGTTGATTTACAATTTCGTCGAATTAACTACACGTTTACAGGCTACAACGGTAGCTTAGGAGCAGTTCAACCTGGCGATCAACTTAATTTTTTCAATCCTAAAGTTGGATTCAGCTACGATTTGAACAAGCAGGACAAATTGTATACATCAGTATCTATCTCTCACTTAGAGGCTAGACGCGAGCAATACCTCAATTTTCTAGCAGGTGGCAAACCCCTAAGTCAACGCCTACATAATATTGGAATAGGCTACAGCACAAAAAGAGAAAAATTAACATTGGGCTTGGACGCTTTTGGTATGTTTTATAAAGACCAACTAATTTCTAATGGGAGTAGCAACGTTTTAGGCGAATTTTTAGATCAAAATGTACCTCATAGCTCTCGCATTGGACTAGAGTTGGAGGGGAAAATACAGCTTCACCCGAAACTTACCTGGGGTACAACAGCCGTTTTAAGCAGAAACACAATTAGTGAGTTTATAGACAAGCCGGGCACCAAAGATGAAAAGACATATTTCAACACAGCCATTTCATACTCACCAAACTTGGTTGCTGCCAGCGAATTAGCCTTTAAACCGTTTAAAAAGACAGAAATAGCTTTATTAAACAAATACGTAAGCAAACAGTACAGGGATAACACTTCGAACGATGACAAGACGATTGCTGCATTTGTTATAAACGATGTACGCTTAAGCTATACCACCTCATTCAGGTATTTAAAAAATACAGGAGCAACCTTACTGGTAAACAACATTCTCGGGACCATTTATCCATCCAGTTCCTCTAATTACAACTATGTAGAGAAGGGTTTTTTAATAAACAAGGATTATTATTTCCCGCAACAAATCCAACGAAATTTCTTGCTTGCGTTGAATGTGAAGTTTTAGAAAAAAGAAATCCATCAACTAAAAAAGAGGCTGTCTCAGAAATACAGCCTCTTTTTTAGTGTACCAGACGCAAAATTATCACATAAAGAAACACTTAAATAGTGCTCTCCGTATTAAAAAAATCAAAAAAATATTGTTTAATGATATTTAATTGAAAAATATGGAGTAAAGTGAGCCAGTGAATCTGGACAAATTGAGCCACTTTGAAGGTGTACAAGTGGGAACAAATTTAGGGTTATTTTGCTCTTCTCAAGGACTTTCCTTTGAGGT
>Ga0114967_10002669_pt1 | contig 14875 bp, 15 predicted proteins | sample M_130628_MF_Meta_FD_92639 | JGI IMG/M metagenome (GOLD analysis project Ga0114967, IMG submission 92639) | Freshwater microbial communities from Lake Montjoie, Canada to study carbon cycling - M_130628_MF_MetaG | ecosystem: Environmental > Aquatic > Freshwater > Lake | place: Lake Montjoie... | reverse complement strand
CACTCCCGCGCCTCCACCTGCGTTTTATACGAATTTGTTTTTGGATTCCATGAAAATCTTTTTAAACTGTCCATTTCCATCTAATAGAACCGAACGAGAAGGAATTACATGATTCGAATATTCGTCAAAAATGAAATTACCAGTTTCACTTATCGCAATGCTATGTGTTCCTTCATCAACGGTCAATAATTTTTGAATTCCGTCAGTTGTAACACTGTAAAACATAGTGTTCAATGGACTTTCACCTGTTGCTTCAAAAATGATATTTTTGCCAACATTGGTAGATTTGAGAATGCTTTTCGCTACAAATTTATTCGATGTCAATTGTTTGATTAAATTTCCTTCGATGTCGTAGTAATACAAATTGTTGAAACCATCTCTTTCGCTGATCCACACAAAATTATTGGAATTCGCATCAGGAAAAAACGCAGGATGTTCTGGCTCAATCCATTTGCTATTTTGTTCTTCAAAAAGTGTTTTGATCAATTTTCCAGAAGCTGCATCGTATTTATTCAACCACATGTGATTTTGATCGCGATTTACTTCAGCAATCAAAACAAATTTCTCGTCAGAAGACCAACAAACATTTGTCAAATAAGAATCAGCGCCACTTTTCGGAGTGATGAAAACCGTTTTTTTGCTCTTAAAATTGTAGATTCCAATTTTCGGTTTTTCAGATTTCTGACCAGCCATCGGATATTTAATCATTTTCAAAGCTCCTGGCGTTTGTGTGATATCCAACAAAGGATAATCGTGCACTTCGCTTTCGTCTTTCTGCGCAAAAGCCAATAAATTTCCTTTTGGCGACCAGAAAATTCCGTTGGTGATTCCAAACTCGCTTCGTGCATAAGTCTGACCTGAAACGATATTTTTGTCCGTATTTTTGGTAATGGCAATTTGTTTTCCATCAGCACCGATTGCGTATAAATTATTTTCAATCGTAAAAGCAATGCGCTGATTGTTGGCTTCGAAAGTCGCGTTTTCAGCATTCTCGTCCAATTTTACGACTAATTTTCCTGTTTTAGTTTCTGTGTCAAAAGCGTAATAATTGATTCCATCGTTTAACCAAAAAGTTTTTGAATCTTTCCATTCTAGACCAGAAAACCAGTTCAACTGACTTCCTAAAATTTTATTTACATCTTGAATAATGAACCATTCTGTTGCTTTGTCGCCAGAGGCAGTACCTTTCATCAACTTCACAAAACCGTCTAAATAAACGTAATTTTCAGTCCCCGGAATCCATTGAAACATAGCCATTTTGTCTGGCGCGAAACTTCTGTATTGTTGCATTACAGCGTCTTTCAACGACAATTCTTTTTTCTGTGCGAAGATGAAAGTTGTGGCCAAAAAAACACCAACAAATAAAAATGATTTTAACATTTTATCTCTTTATTAATTCATTAAAAAATAATTCAACCGGTCTTCCGGCTTGGTAACAGTCCAAAATAATTTGATCTAAATTATCCGCCAAAATTGTTTCTGGTTCAAATTCTGCGTAAAAATACCATTGTTTATTGAAAATTAATGGTTCAATTTCAGCTGCATCTTTTAATTCTTTGGGAATGATTTTATTCTTTTCGCCCAAGATATTTCCAAAAACCTTCACAAACTGGGGATCTTGGTAGGCTTTCTTGAATTTATCAGGCGCTGCAGCTATTCCTTCGCGGGCAATCAATAAATCTTCCTTATCGATTTCATAAACACCACCATAAACGCGCATTTTTTCTGGTCCCAATTCAAAATAAACGCCATTAACCGCCTTGCTTTTCTTTCCTCCTGGATTGATAATCCCAGAAACTTGTAATTTGTAAGGTTGTTTGTCTTTCGAAAAACGAATGTCGCGGTTGATTCTGAAAATGCAATCTTTCGCTTCCAAGTCCTTAAATGCAGAGTCAATCGCCTCCATTTTCGTAATCAAATGCGAAACGAAATCCTTAAACGGCTCTTTCACAAAATTCTCATATCGTTTTCGATTAATATCAAACCAATCTTTGTGGTTATTTGGAGCCAATTCTATGAAAAAATCTAAAAATTCTTGCTGAAAAAACATCTATTTTACTTTTTGAATTATTTTGTAAATATAGCGATTTTGGCAAGGTTTTGAGATGTTAAGATATTACGATTTTAAGACTGGAGACATTAGACACTAGACACTAGACATTAGACAAATGTACTTCAGACAAAAGAACTTCAATTTTTGTCAGATTTTTTGGTTCTCATTGTAAATGCTGAATTTTATGTGAAATTAACTCCAATTTACTCGAAATTCAGCAAACTGTCTAAAATCATTTAAGCGGCATCTTTGATGAAATTAATCACAACTTCAGGCAAATTTCCATCAGGTTTGATTTTTTTTAATAGGATTATGTTTTGGCGATTGCCGTCTATATTGAAAGATAAACTGGTCCAGGTAAATCGCATGAATCTTTTAGATTTTACATCTTTAATGCTTGAGATCGAAGTGACTTTGCACGGATAATTGAATTTATTTATCATCATGTGATCGCCTTTAACACTGATATCTGCTACTTTTTTAAGTTTCTGTAAAATGACAAAAAATAAAATTAATTCAACTCCGAAAATAATTGTAATTTTCCATGTTAGCCCTTGTGAGAATATATAAGTTGCCAAAAAAGCAACACTTAATATTACGTAGGAAATCAATATTTTCAGCGTTGTTTGTTTGCGTTTTCCGGAAGTAATGTGAATTCTCTCTTGCTTAGATAACTTACTCAGAATTATTTTTTTAGACTTTCTAGTTATTGCGTTTTGTTGTGTCATAAAACAAAAATACAGACTCAAAATGACCAAACAAAATTTTAATATCGGCAGTTATCCACACAACAACTTACTATTAAAAATATAGTTTGTGATACTTGATGCTCATATTCAAAGTTTTAAGTGTGATTTATCAAAAATTATTATGGTTGAAAACTTTTTGTAAACACCTTTCATTTGGGTCAATTTAATTTTTTGATTTTATTTGATTAATTTTGTCTCCTTAATTAACTAAAAAAGAATAAAAGCATGTCATATTTATTTACGTCAGAATCTGTTTCTGAAGGACATCCAGATAAAGTGGCGGATCAAATTTCTGATGCGCTGATTGACAACTTTATGGCTTATGATCCGCAATCAAAAGTGGCTTGTGAGACATTGGTTACAACGGGTCAAGTGGTTTTAGCCGGCGAGGTGAAGACGAATATATATTTAGACGTGCAATCAATTACGCGTGAAGTAATTCGTAAAATTGGATACACGAAATCTGAATATATGTTTGAAGCAAATTCTTGTGGTGTGCTTTCAGCGATTCATGATCAATCTGAAGATATCAACCAAGGAGTTGACCGTTCAAACCCAGAAGACCAAGGTGCTGGTGACCAAGGAATGATGTTTGGGTATGCAACCAAAGAAACTGATAATTACATGCCTTTGGCTTTGGATTTGGCCCACAAAATTTTGCAAGAGCTTTCGTACATCAGAAACAACGAGCCTGGATTAATCGATTATTTGCGCCCTGATGCTAAGTCTCAAGTAACAATCGAATATTCTGACGACAATATTCCGCAAAGAATTGATTCAATCGTTGTTTCAACACAACACGATGATTTCGCTTCTGAGCCGGAGATGTTGGCGAAAATCAAAACTGATATCATCAATATCGTTATTCCTCGTGTGAAAGCGAAATTGAAAGCTGAATTGCAAGGTTTGTTTACTAACGAAATCATTTACCACATAAATCCAACTGGAAAATTTGTTATCGGTGGTCCTCACGGAGATACAGGTTTGACAGGTCGTAAAATAATCGTGGATACTTACGGTGGAAAAGGTGCTCACGGCGGTGGTGCTTTCTCTGGAAAGGATCCAAGTAAAGTTGACCGTTCTGGAGCTTATGCAACGCGTCATATTGCTAAAAACTTGGTTGCTGCAGGTTTGTGTGACGAAGTTTTGGTTCAAGTTTCTTATGCAATTGGTGTAGCTAAACCATGCGGTCTGTATGTCAATACCTACGGAACTGCAAAGGTGAACTTAACAGATGGCGAAATTGCTAAAATCGTTGAAGAAATTTTTGATTTACGTCCTTATTTCATTGAAAAAAGATTGAAATTAAGAAACCCTATTTATTCTGAAACTGCGGCTTATGGTCACATGGGAAGAAAAAATGAGGTAGTAACGAAAGTTTTCAACGCTGGGAAATCAAATGAATTGAAAGTAGAAGTTGAATTATTTACCTGGGAGAAATTAGATTTTGTTGACCAAGTGAAATCTGCTTTCGGAATTTAAGAAATTAGCTATTTAAATATACTGAAAAGGGTCGCAAAATTTGCGACCCTTTTTCGTTCTCGTAAAATCAAATTTCAATTAAAAAACAATTTTGATCTCCAGTCAGAAGCTTCTTTTTCGTTTATTAATTTCAATTTCAATAAATATTTTACCGTTTTTTCGAATGCCAATGGATATTCAATTCCATCGTAATTCCAATCTGTTTCAATCAACCAATTAGCCACTTGTCCTGAACGCAAATTGTATCTCCAACTGATAATTTCAACTGTGCTTTCATCTTTTTTAATTTCTAATGCGCGATGATTGACAATGGTACACATTTTTTCCAATAAATCCTTGTGTTTTGCATACACTTTATTGCTAACCGCAATTACAAAACAGGGCCAAGGAGTAACTACTTCATCGATATATCGGCATTTTCCCTGCTCACAAAAAGGGAAAGTTGTATATTTTTCCCACAAAAACGCTTGTGCCTCGTTGTGTTCCAAGGCCCAAAGTCCGCCGTAAACATCCCCAATTACATTGAACTTCAAATCTGAAATATTCCATCCTTCTTGATCGGCTTTCACATAAGCCATCAACTGAGAACCAGAACCTTCACGAGAAATCGCAAATGTTTTTGCTTCCAATTGGTCAACAGTTTTAATATCAGAATTGAAAGGCACATGAATTCCCCAGTGCAAGGGAGAAGTAACATAAACTTGCAAGATTTTGGCGTCTAAACCCTGTAAAATAGCTTTTGTAATTCCTTCTGTCAAAAGCACTGCAATGTCAAGAGAACCAGTTTCCAAGCCTCGAATCATTTGTCCGGTTCCGCCACTCATGTCACTCCAATGTAAATCAAGCCCGATGTCTTTTAATTTTCCTTCTTCGATTGCCAATCTCCACGGAAGATTGAAATGTTCGGGAACGCCGCCTATTTTTAAACCAGTCATTTGTTTTTTTGAAATAATTTTGGAATTGCTCAATGCTACAAAGTTATAACATTCAACGGAGAACAAATGTTTACGGGCAAATTTAGTAGATGATTGATGTCAGTTTTAAGGCTTTTTGTGAGTTTAAAGCATCATTCAATTCTTAAACCTGCTCACCAAATGGCGAAATACTCAGTCAATTCAAAATGCAGCAAAATTTATATTGACTAAATTTCTTTAAAAAAAGCATTACATTTGATTGAATAAAAATCCGTCAAATGCGAAAAATAGTTTGCCTCATGTTGTTTGTTCCCATGATAAGTTGGGCACAAAAACCGAATGAAATTAATGTCAAATCTCAAATCAAGAAAGTAAAATTATTCTTGACTGCTGGGGAGATGACACATAGCACCGAAGTTAAATTAATGAAAGGACGAAATAAATTGATTTTTTCAGGAATTTCGGCTTTTGCAGATCCACAAAGTATTCAATTTAGCGCCAATCAAAACTACAAATTGGTGTCCGTTTCCACTGAAATGGATTTTATGGCTGCAGAACAATTCAATCCAAAAATTTCAAAATTGAAAGATTCTTTGGATTTGTTGAAAGACAATCATCAGTTAAATATTGATATCAATAATTCCTATCAAGCTGAATTGGCCGTTTTGAATACCAATAGAGATTTAAAAGGTAATAATCAAAATCTTACTGTTGCTCAAATCAAAGAAGCTGCAGAATTCTATAGAACTAGAACCTTGGAAATCAACCGTCAAATTACCAAATTGAATAAGGAAAAAAACGTCTTAAACAATCAAATTGAGTTGCTGCGTTTTCAATTAACTGAATTGAATTTCAATGAAAATCAACGCAGTAATCAAGTAATCGTTTTGGTTGATTGCGATGCTTCTGTAAATGCAAACTGCAATTTAAGCTATTTAGTGAGCGATTGCGGTTGGGCGGCTACTTACGATTTGGCCGCAACCGATTTGAATCAAAAAATCAACCTGAAATATAAAGCGAGAATCTATAACAACACAGGAAATGCTTGGGACAATGTCGATTTAATTCTTTCAACTGCGGATCCAAAATTATCTGCATCACAACCTAATTTACAGCCTTGGTATTTAGATTTTTACAATTTAGGTGTTCAATCAAAATCAAGCAGTGGAAAAGGATATTATGCGCCTCAAGCTTATGAAGAAACTTTCAGACAACAAGCTGAAAACAATCTCAATATCGCCAATCAACGTGTTTTTGATAATTATATTTTGGGAAAAGACGACGAACAATCTAACAACGAACAATTGGGTTGGAAAATGGACGGTTTGAATCGTTTGAATGAACGAAAAGTGCAAAAACCAGTGGTTGCCATGAAGCAAATTGAAATCTCAGAATTGACAACTGAATTTGTAATTGAAAATAAATTTTCTTGTCCAACAGACGGAAAGCCTTACAGCGTGGATGTGAAAGAAATGAATCTGGACGCAACATTTACGCACGTTACAATCCCAAAATTAGACAATGGCGCATTCCTAATTGCAAACATCGTTGGGTGGCAAGACTTGGATTTGATTCCCGGCCCTACGAATGTGTATTTCGGTGGCGTTTACGTGGGCGTTTCGCAAGTGGATACACGCAATGTAAGCGATACACTTTCACTTTCTTTCGGACGTGACAACAAAGTAGTTGTGATGCGTAAACTGAAACAAGAATTGAGCTCCAAAAAAGTAGTAGGCAGTTCAAAAAGAGAAACTTATTTGTATGAAATCGCAGTGAGAAACAACAGAAATGTGCCTGTCAAAATTGTGGTGTATGACCAAATTCCAATCAGTAAAAACGAAAGCGTAAGTGTCGTAACAGAGCAAACTTCCAACGCCAAAAAAGATGTTGAAACGGGTGAATTGAAATGGGAATTAACCATTCAACCAACTGAAACGAAATCTGTTGAATTGGGCTACAGTGTCAAATATCCAAAAGATGCAATGGTCACTTTGCAGCGATGGAGAACGATAAGTGCGCCAAGTTTTTAGTTGAAAAAATTCTCAAGGCTAAAATTATGAAGAGTTATTTTCTATTCATCGTTTTCGTTTTCTTTGGAAATGCAGTAATAGGTCAAATTCTGAAGGGACAAATTATAGAATTAGGAAACGGTAATCCTATTAGCTATTCGAAAATTAGTGTTTTTCATAAAAAAAGACATTCGATTTCTGATATTGATGGACGATTTATTTTAGATATTTCCAATTTTAATGGAAATGACACCTTGTTGATTTCAGCTATCGGATTTGAAGACTTAAATTTTTTGATTTCACACTGTAGAGAGTTTATGCTCGATGAAATTGAGTTAAAAATTGAATTGACACCGGTAACGAAAGACCTTGAAGAAGTAACTGTTTTTGGTGGGAAAAAGAGAACCGTGACTGCTGGAAATAATATTAAATCTCCCATGATAATTTCTGGTTTCCAAGATCGACCGTTAGGTTCAGAAATGGGAACAATTCAGAAATTCAACAAAAAAAATAAAGGATTAATCAAAGTGTTGCATTTTAACTCATTTATAGACGAAACCGACTCTTTGAAATTTCGAGTTAATCTTTATGATGTTGTTGATGGTATTCCAAATAAAAGTATCAATAAAAAACCCATTTATTTTTATGGGAAAACCACAGATGACTCAATAATCCTAGATATCAGTGAAATGAAAATTTATGTCGAAAATGATTTTTTTGTATCGATTGAACTTATAGAAAATTTAGGTAGGAAAGGGCTGTTTTTTAAATCTGCGTTTTTGAGATCTCCTAGTTTTTATCGCATAGGTAGTGATGAAAATTGGATCAAAAGTAGTATTGATCTAGGATTTTGGTCTGAAATTGAATATAAAAAATAGTAGGAAACAAAATTTGGAAGTCTGACCAAAATCATCTAAAATTTTATCGAAAATTGACTTTTAGCAACTGAATAAATATGTAATTTTGAACTATGTTAAAAGACAAAATTTACAGCGTTTTTAAAGGCAAATGTCCCGCTTGTCTGCAAGGTGATGTTTTCGAAAGTACTGCGATTTACAATCCGAAAAAATTCGATAAAATGTACGACAAGTGCGCACATTGCGGACACAAATATGAAATCGAAAACGGTTTTTGGTATGGCGCGATGTATGTCAGTTATGGAATGACAGTTGCTTTCTCTGTTGCCACATTTGTCTTGACCTATTTGATTTATCCCGCTGCCGATGCTTGGTTGTATTTTGGATTGATCGTTTTTATGGTATTGGCATTGGTTCCCATTTCTTTCAGATACAGTCGATTGATTTGGATGAATATGTTTACCTCTTTCAATCCCGACAAAATACATTAGCATGGGTAAATTTCAAGAAATAATTCAATCTGAGACACCAACTTTAGTCGATTTTTTCGCAACATGGTGTGGTCCTTGTCAAACGATGATGCCAGTTTTAGATCAACTGAAAGACAAAATGGGCGACAAAATCAGAATCATCAAAATTGATGTCGATAAAAATCAAGATGTTGCGGCCAAATTTAAAGTGAGAGGAGTTCCCACTTTTGTGCTTTTTCAGCATGGTGAAATTCTTTGGAGACAAAGCGGTGGAATGGATGTCAATACTTTACACAACAAAATTATTTCCAGTGCGAAAATATGATTTGAAAACTTGATGCAATAATTGAATATTTTTTCATGATTAACAATCACTTTCTACCATTCATCACCACCACCTTCTTCATCAATCAGTTTTTTCCAATTGTAAGAACCGTCGTCAGTAGCGCCTAAAATATCCTCGTATTCGCCATTCGTAAGCTCAAAACGTTGAATTTCCTCGCCGGTATATTCCTCAATGTCTTCCAAGAAAACAACTTCATCTTTGCTACAAAATGAAAGCGCTTGTCCGCGTTTATTGCCACGACCTGTTCGACCAACTCGGTGCACATAATTCTCGGAAACATCAGGTAAATCGTAGTTTATCACATAATCCACATCGGGAATATCAATGCCTCTTGCAGCGACATCGGTTGTAATCAACACCCGATTTTCGTTTTTTCTAAACCGATCTAAAATAGCAAAACGTTCTTGTTGCTCCACGCCTCCGTGTAAAAATTCAGTTTTCAACATCACACGTTCCATGGCTGCAACGACTCTTTCAGCACGAATTTTAGTTCTGACAAAAATCACAAATTTGCTTTCTTCATATTCTTTCAAGACATTTTCAAGAAAGAAACGCTTGTCATCCATTTCAATGAAAACCACCGCATGATCGATATTTTTTGCCACTGGATTTTTAGGTGAAATTTGAATTCGAATCGCATTTTTCACAACTGAATATGCCAATTTTTTTATCTTTAGCGTGATTGTCGCTGAAAAAAACAAAGTTTGTCGGTGCTTTGGAATGTGTTTCAATAAATCTTCAATGTCTTTGTAAAAACCCAAGTCCAACATCAGATCGGCTTCATCTAAGCACAAAATTTCCAAATTTTTCATGTTCAAATGTCCTTGTGAAACGAGGTCAAACATTCTTCCTGGCGTAGCAACCAAAATATCAACGCCTTTATTGAGCTGCGCAATTTGCGGATCTTGCTCAACGCCCCCGTGAATGCAAGCAGAAACAACTTTCAAGTTTTGACCAATGGATTCAAAAACCTTAGAAATCTGAATCGCTAATTCGCGCGTTGGAGCTAAAACTAAACATTTTACACCTTCAGTTTGCTTGCCTTTGGATTTCTTTTTCTCTAAAATCTCCAAAATTGGAATCACAAAAGCCGCGGTTTTTCCTGTGCCAGTTTGCGCAATCGCCAACACATCTTCCCCCTTCAAAATTGGGTCGATGGCTTTAAATTGAATGTCAGTCGGTTTGTTGAAACCAAGAACTTTCAATTGGCTTTTTATTTGTGCAGAGATGCGGTAATCTTCGAATTTCATATTGAACTGTTGTTTTGCAAAGATACGGAATTCAAAGTACTAATCAGATTTGAAAATTAGTGCTTGATTTAAGTGTGAGCCAATGTTAATTTTTGCGCACAATTCGTTGATTTCTTGGATCTCTCTGCCCTATTTCAAAAAAATGAATATCTTTGTTCTATGTATATTCCAACGGAATTTAAAGAAACAAATCAGGCTGAAATACTGCATTTCATTGGCAAGAATGCCTTGGGGATTTTAGTGAGTTCAACCGGCGTTTTTGAACCTTTGGTTTCTCATATTCCGTTTATTTCAAGCCTTGAAAATGACGAAATCATTTTAGAAGGACATTTGGCAATCCACAATCCACATGCGGAGCAAATCAAAAATGGGAAGACCGCTTTGGTGATTTTTCAAGGACCGAATGCTTACATTTCTTCGTCTGTTTATACGCATGAAAATGTGCCAACTTGGAATTATCAGGCAGTGCATATTTATGGAACTGTCGAAATTTTGACAAAAGATGCGTTGCAATTACATTTGAAGCAAGCCATTGACTATTTTGAAGCAGAAAGAACCAATAAATTAGATTATTCGAAATTTTCAAAATCGATGCTTGAAAGTTATTTGTCTGAAATCATCGGATTCAGATTGCGAACCTACAGAACAGAAGCAGCTTACAAATTGTCTCAGAATAGAAATAAATCTGATTTTCAAAACATTGTGACCGACTTGAGCGAAAGTAAAAATCCTTTAGACCAAGAAGTTGCGAAAGAAATGGATAAACTAAAAAAATCACAAAAACAGTAAAATAATTGTTTTTTAGGACAATCTATTCAAATTCATACCTTAACTTTACTTCGCTATAATTCGGAAAAAGTCCGATAAAATTTTGAAGTCAAATGCTTCGAAACTAATTAATTGATTTTTCAAATGTCAGAAAAACAAAAAAAAATCGTTCTTGTAGGCGGAGGCTTTGCAGGAGTGGCATTTGCCAAAAAAATGCGCAATTCAGGTTTTGAAATCTTACTGATTGACAAACAAAATCACCATCAATTTCAACCATTATTTTACCAAGTCGCTTGTTCTATGTTGGAACCTGCAAGCATTATTTTCCCTTTCCGGAGAATGTTTCAAGGTTTTAAAAATATGGAATATAGAATGGCAACCGTTCTAGAAGTCAACGACAACGATAACTTTATCGTTACCGATGTCGGCAATTTTGAGTACGACTATCTGATTCTTGCGCAAGGTTGTAAAACAAATTTCTTTGGAAATGAAGAGATTGAAAATCATGCTTTGACTTTAAAATCAACGCAAGAAGCAATTGAAATCAGAAATCACATTTTGTCCAATTTTGAAGCTGTTTTGGCTGTCGAAGGAAAAGAGCGCGATGAATATTTGAATATCGTAATAGTTGGCGCTGGTCCGACGGGTGTTGAATTGGCTGGTTCATTCGCTGAAATGAAAAACAAAATTTTGCCTAAAGATTATACCTTTTTTGATTTCAGTAAATTGAACATTATTTTGTTGGAAGGAAGTCCCAACACGCTGAATCCGATGAGCGAAAATGCGCGCAAAGCTTCCAGAACCTACTTGGAAAATATGGGCGTAATCGTTCGCACTGAAACAGTTGTGAAAAATTTCGATGGCCATGAAATAACGCTAAAAAGTGGCGAAAAAATCCCAAGCAGAAATGTGATTTGGGCTGCTGGCGTTACTGGAAATAAAATTGATGGTTTAGATAAAGCAACAATCGTTAAGGCTAATAGACTGAAAGTAAACCGATTTAATATTATTGATGGTTACGATAATATTTTTGCACTTGGCGACATCGCCTACATGGAAACGCCTTTGTATCCGAACGGGCATCCGCAAGTGGCGAATGTTGCGGTAAATCAAGCTAAAAATCTGGCGAAGAATTTACTTTCCGACAAACCGATTTCCAATTGGAAAGAATATGAATACAAAGACCTTGGTTCGATGGCTACAATTGGCAAAAACAAAGCGGTTGTCGATTTGCCTCGATTGAAATTCAAAGGCTGGTTTGCGTGGATTATTTGGATGTTTTTGCATTTGATGCTGATTTTAACGGTGCGCAATAAATTGATCATTCTCATCAATTGGGCAGGACAATATTTTTCGAGCGATTCTAGTTTAAGGGTGATTTTGGGTAAATCGAGTAAGAGGAAATTATAACAAAAAAGCGTGTATCTCAATTTGATACACGCTTTAAAAATTTAAGTTTATCAGCTCCCTACAACATCTCAATCACACCTGCAGCGCCTTGACCTGTTCCGATACACATCGTTACAACACCATATTTTTGGTCGCGTTTTTTCAATTCATTCATGATTTGCACCGTTAATTTTGCGCCCGTGCAACCGAGTGGATGTCCAAGTGCAATCGCGCCTCCATTCACATTCACCAATTCTGGATTGATTCCCGTTTCGCGAATTACCGCCAACGATTGCGATGCAAAAGCTTCATTCAATTCAAATAGATTGATGTCATTTTTTGTCAAACCTGCCATTTTGATTGCTTTTGGAATCGCCTCCACAGGACCAATTCCCATGATTCTTGGTTCAACACCCACAACTGCATAACTTACCAATCTTGCAATCGGTTCGATATTCAATTCCTTCACCATTTTTTCTGACATCACCAACACAAATGCCGCGCCGTCAGAAGTTTGAGAAGAATTTCCTGCCGTCACACTTCCTCCATTGGCGAAAACTGGTTTCAAGGCGCCTAATGCTTCCAAAGTGCTTGCGCGCGGACCTTCATCCGTATCCATAATGTACGATTTCACTTGGCGTTTTTCATCTTCATCAAGAAAAATATTTTCAACTGTGATTGGAACAATATCATCCTGAAATCTCCCTGATTTGATTGCTGCAATGGCTTTTTCATGCGAATACAATGCAAAAGCATCTTGTTCCGCACGGGAAATTTTCCAATCATTCGCAACCGCTTCAGCCGTCAATCCCATTCCCCAATACCAAGTTGGATTTGCTTTTCCGACTTTCGAATTTGGAACAATTCTCCAACCGCCCATCGCCATCACCGACATAGATTCAACACCACCTGCGATGATGCAATCCGCCATTCCAGCTTCGATTTTTGCTTTCGCAATCGCGATTGTTTCCAAACCTGACGAACAATATCTGTTCACAGTCATTCCAGGAACCCTGTCGTTATCCAATCCCATCAAAGCGATCATTCGCCCGATATTCAATCCTTGCTCGGCTTCAGGTGTTGCGTTTCCCACAATCACATCATCCACGCGATGAGAATCCAATTGAGGAAATTGCTTCATCAAATGCTTGATCACATCTGCCGCCAAATCATCTGGGCGGTAGAATCTAAATCCACCTTTCCCTGCTTTTCCCACCGCCGAACGGTAGCCTGCTACTATGTATGCTGTATTTGCCATTTTTCTTTTTTTAAAAATATTTTAAGATGTTAAGACATTAGGATTTTAAGACTTCAAATCGCCGTTAATTTTTCGGATAAATCCACCTAGCATCAATTGTAGCTGATTTAGCTCATTCAAAATATTTGAAACGTTTATTTTAAATAAATCTTCAACTAAAATCAATTGAGTTTCCAGCTCATAGGAAGATGAAAGACTGATTTTTAAAAAATGCAAAAACTCTTTTTCGCTTGTTCTTCCAGAACCTTCAGCGATATTAGATGGGATTGAAATAGAACATCTGTTCATTTGAGAAATCAAGCCAAATCTTTCATCATTTGGCAATTCTTGATTTAACAAGTAAATTGTTTTAACCAATTTCATAGACTCTTGCCAAATTTTCAATTCTCTAAAATTATGCGCTCTTTTCATCTTTCTTAAATAAATAAATCCACAATCTCTTAAAATCCTAATATCTTAATATCCTGATGTCTTTTTGTATCAATTGCGTAAAATTTTCCCATTCTTAACTAAACTTTCCAAGCGCTCTAGGGTTTTGCGTTCTTGGCATAATTCTACGAATTTTTTTCGTTCCAAGTCAAGTAAATATTGCTCTGAAACGACCGTGTTGGAAGATAAATCGCCGCCGCAAAGCACGAATCCTAGTTTTTCGGAAATCACTTGGTCGTGCGCCGACATGTAGTTTCCTGAAACCATCGAACTGGCGCCGACATAGACAATTCCTAGGCCTTCTTGACCTAAAACGGTGATATTTTTCTCGCGTTTTGGGGCGATATAACCTTTGTTTGCCATTTCCAAACACGCTTGTTTTGCGCGCAATAATTGGTGATCGCGACTCACTACAACCTCATCAATTCCTTCACGCAAATAGCCTAAATCGAAAGCTTCATAAGCCGAAGTCGATACTTTTGCCTGACCGATTGTCAAGAATTTTTCTCTCAAACGATTGATTTTGATATCTCCATCACGCATTTCATCGGAAAGTCTTTTGGCAAATTCTTTGGAACCGCCGCCGCCGGGAATCAAACCAACGCCAAACTCAACCAATCCCATGTACAACTCAGCATGCGCGACAACTTTGTCTGAATGCATTGAAAGTTCGCAACCGCCGCCCAAAGCCATATTATGTGGCGCAACAATGACCGGAATATTTCAATAACGTACGCGCACCATCGTGTCTTGAAATACTTTGACAGCAAAATTCAATTCATCAAAATCTTGCTCGGCAGCCATCATGAAAATCATTCCGACATTTGCTCCAGCGGAGAAATTTTGTCCCGTATTGGAAATTACCAATCCTTTTTGATCTTTCTCCGCAAAATCAATTGCT
>Ga0114967_10002668_pt1 | contig 14878 bp, 13 predicted proteins | sample M_130628_MF_Meta_FD_92639 | JGI IMG/M metagenome (GOLD analysis project Ga0114967, IMG submission 92639) | Freshwater microbial communities from Lake Montjoie, Canada to study carbon cycling - M_130628_MF_MetaG | ecosystem: Environmental > Aquatic > Freshwater > Lake | place: Lake Montjoie... | reverse complement strand
CTATCTCGCTGTACAGCTGTTATAACATATGGCGATATCGCAGCATCTATATAATTAGAATCTACAATTAAAAATTCCATTGGGTTTTTAGGATTCTGTGACATAGATAATTTAAATCTAGTACCTGTATTTATATTGATAGAATCAAATAATTTACCAAATAATTTTGCAATTGAAGTATCTGCAGATTTTGCATTATTACCTTTATCATCTGCTAACTTACTTAAGATATCATTTAAGTGAGTAATGCTAATCATAATTTTACTTAAATCTCCAGATCCAAATTCTCCTTGATGTGTAGTAAATCCTAATTTCATTTTGCCTCCATACGTAGCATAAGGTTCAGGCAATAAAATTTCTTTTGGATTACCTGAAACAAGCATATTTGACCCTCCTGCTGGAACATTTCCTTTTGTAACAGTGCCATCACATTTGATAGATATTTCTTTAAGTTTAGCTGAAGTGTCATGTATTTTTTCAACTGCTAATTTAACAAACGCTTCTAAAGTTACGTAATAATGTGGAATAGCTTCTTCACCATCTTCACCTTCTCCCGTTCCCCATGATTCCGGAAATTTAACATTGCCTACTCCGTCAGGGCCTACAATTTGATCTGCCTGACCTTCTAATCCGTCTACTATAACTTCTAGAGCTCCCATTACAGTGTCTCCATGCACTTTATTACCTAAAGCGTCTGCAATTTCCTTTCCTTTTGCATCTGAAGCTGGGTTTGCAGAGGCACCTAGAATAGCCATACCCTCTCCCATCGCATTGCATACACAATCAAATCCACCTACTGGATTAACTTGAAAACTAAAATTATATACAAATCCTTTAAAATTTCCAGCTTGCCCTCCTGCACCTCCATCTTTATGCCAACCATATTTTACATTTACTTCAGCTCCTAAATCAAAAAATGCTTGCTTACCATCTAAGTCATTTAGGTTATATACTGTAAATGAAATATCACATTTCAATACAGATCCAAAATCTCCTGCGCTAGATATTTTAACTGAAGTAATATGTGGCTTTGGGTTGAATGCCCCTGCTGAAGTTCTTCCAGGTTCATATAATCCTGATCCTCCAATACCTCCACCAACAACTAACTGAAGTGATGCTGATCTTCCAGCTTTTTTATGAAAAGCGGTTGCAGATGCATACGCCATTTTTTGGTTAAGCCATGCATGAGCTCCAGAATCTCTTACTGCAGTTGAATATATATTTTTTCTAGCATTTAAAGCTCCTTGCACTCCGCCATCTACTGCAGTATAAAAAATAGTTTCTGCCATTATCTAGATGTATTTTGATCTTTATATAACATTAATACTTCATTGTAATCTTGAGGTATTCTTAATTGAATCCCAGGTTCTAAATATAAAGAATCCTTTCGTAGGCTAGGATTAGCTGCGGCGATCATCCACCAAAATTCTGCATTAGCATAATATTTATATGCTAATAAGTCTAATCTATCTCCAATTGTAGTTATAACATAAATATCTGAATAACTTAATGGAATTGTTGGATCTAATAACGAATCGTAATATCTTCGTTTATTGTCTTCATCCAATTTTGATTTTTGCGTAAATGAATAATTGTTATATCTTGCCATTGTAAATTAATTTAATTTATATCTGCGTCTCCAATCCAATTTCCTACTCCTTCTGCTGTTCCACCTCGAGGAGATAAACTATATGCTCTTCCCATTTTTTGTGGTCTATAATCTCCAATTACTGTTATTGATATTGAAACTTCCATTATCATAGGAAGTTGCTTTCCTACTTCATCAGCTTTATCATCAGCGTCTGCAATATCCCAAGTCGCATCATCTGGAATTGTATATGATAATGAAGTTATGAACCCAGGAGTTCTATAAAATAAATCTCCTATTGTAAATCGCATCATAGGACCTGAAGGTTTTGATCCTCCAACTAAATCAGGCATTGTATATGTAGATAAATAATTTAATTTTCTCCACATAGGAATCATTTCAGACCGAGTTGTTGCTGCTACTGTAAAATTAAATGATATACTTCGCTCGAATGAAGAATATAGATACGCACTATCTGGACGACCCATAATAGCTATTGCATCCCACCCTGGAGAAAATGAATCTGTAAATCCATTTAAAGTTGCTCTGAATGCCATTATATTAGTTCCTGAAGTAGCATCTTCAAACCAAAATTTAACGAAATCTTTATATGTGCCGTTAAGCATTGGGTCTCCTTTTCCAATATCTAACCCAGTAATCATATCACCGTTAAATGTGTCTTCAGAAGTTAATACTGCTCTATTATTTGCTTTTTTAAATGTAAAATCATTTCCTTTTTTAATAAAAACCTTTGGTTTTGATCTATCTCTTCCAACTTCCCCTGGCTTACCTAAACCAAATCCTGCTTTACTTTGAATATCATTAGTTTCATAATATTTTTCTTTATCATTGAGACCTATAATTCCTTTTTGAACAGGAGTTAAATTAGGATTGGCCTTGTTAATATCATTTCTAAAATCATTAGGTATAATTCTAGCTACTCCGTTTTGTTTAGGTATTTTGTTGTATGCTAAAGTAATATAATCATTTATAGAATTATTAGGACTCTTTGGATAACTTGCAACTTTTGCTGCATTAGTTTCGATATATTTTACTTCAGTACCTAATCCAGTATTTTTAGCTCCTGGCGTTAAGTTATCTTTGGTAGCGTTAGTAATAGTAGTTTTTAAGCTGTCTCTAGTTTCAGGATCTGCGCTAGTTTGAGCCTCAATATTATCTATTGTATTTTTATTAGTATCCTTATCCGGGTCGAAATCATGCTTAGTTTTTGCTCTTAAAGTACCTGCATATAGCTTATCACTATATGTTTTACGCTCTGCTAGCTCTTTAGATTCTTTAGATACTTCACCTCCTGCTTCAGATCTACCTTTGAATTGATATGAGTTGTAATTCTTTCCTGGTTTTTCTTTTGCTTTGTACTCAGTTCCAAATAACGTTGAAAGATCTTGTAAAAAAGATTCAGCTTGTGCTCCGGCTTGAGCAACTGAATTATATCCTGTTCTGTCAGGAGCTAAAGGTGTTGTCCATGAATAAGGATTAATTTTAGAGGTTTGCTCTGATTTTGGAGCTCCAGGGGCATCATTAGGAAGGCTTCTACTATTATAATGTCTTTTAATAGTAGTTAATCCTATACCATATACTGAACCTGGACCTGCTAATCCTGATAAAGACAGAATTGGAGTTCCTGAACCAAACCCTGCTGCTTTACGAAGTTTTCCTGCTTTTTGAATTAAACTTGTAGCAAATTTACCTGGGCCTGGGGCACTTGGCAAATCAAAAAATAATTCTTTCTTTAAACTAATTAATCTACTATATGGATCAAAAAATGATAATGCTTGTTTAGCTTTAATAACATTTTCATAACTAGCTAGTTCGTTTAAAAACGGTACTCCATGACGGGTAAAATGTATACCAAATGCAGTGGTTGGTACAGATAATAAAGAAGCTAATCCTGAATGTATTCTTGTTTGACGAGTAAATGGACCTCCAATAGCTTCAACTTTTGGATTGGTTAATCCTAATCCTACTTGTTTAACTACCCATAATAAACCTTTTGGAGATGCCATCCATTTTGCAATTCTAGCAGTGTCTAATGCTGAACGTTCCACAGCAGTTGTCATACCACCGCTAATCAATCCATCATCAAATGCTCCTGGAGAAGTTCTGAAACCCCATCTTCTTCCTATAGATCTTACTACGAAAGGTTGCTTCATGTAAGTAGGATTGAAAGACTCTTCTTGCAAATCGTATCTAGCATATTCAGCATCTATTGCAGAAGGAGAGTTTTTCTCCATTCCTTTAGCGTATAAAAGACTTTTATCTGATTGACCTTTTACAGACTTAATAGAATCGTTATATTTTCTTTTAGCTGAATATCCAGTATCTGAAAATTTCTTAGTAGCTATAGCTCCGTCTTTTAAATATTTAAAAGGCGAGCCCATTGATCCTAATTGATTATCTATTTTATACGTACCAATCTCTAATACATTTTTATTAAATGTAGGTTTAACTTCATTATGTTGAGTTGAAATAGAAGGAGTGGCAAACGCAGACATTAGAACTGTTTTAGCACCTGCTACTCCGTGATCATATAAACCACTATTGACACCTATGATGTTAGAATTAAACCTATCCGTTGCTTTTAAAGTAAATCCTTTTGCCCCACCTCTTTTGTCATTGAAAAAATTTACTTGACCAGGTGTATTTGTTGGTGATGTTTTTTCTGGAGTAGCTTTGATACTTTGTAACTTAGGATTGAATGTTACATCATTAACGCCTATGAAATCAGATTTAGCTCTATTTTTTGCTTTTAAAGTAAACCCCGTAGCATTAGTATTACTTAAAAAATCTACTTGGCCAGGTATATTTGCAAGAGATGTTTTAACTTTAACTTGAGTTTTTATAGGAGCTATTGTCGAATCTTTAGGTTTTAATATTGTTTGGATTGGACTTATTGCAGATACTTTATCTTTTACGACAGACGCAATAGTTACGATATTAGATGTTTTATCTTTTAATGTCGTTGCTATAGGATTAACAGGCGAAGGCTTTGGCTTAATAATACGTTCTACTTTGATATCATTGATATATCTTTGTGTAGGTGCATTATTAGGAGATTTCTTTTGTATATCTGTAGGCATTGAGCCTGGCAAATTACCTGGAGATTTCAATTTACTTTCCTGTGGGAAATCTGCTCGAAAATTCGCTAAATTAGATTTTAAGTCGACTAGTGCCATATTTTAATTATTAAAATGCTCCGTGAGCACTATCCATTTTAGTATTATATGTTTTTCTTAAAGTAGTCTGCTTTTCAATTTCATCGATTACTTTACCTCCTATATTAATAGATACTGGTTGAGAAGTTGCTGCTATTAATTGTTTTAATAAACTAGCTATTTCTGAATTGTCTTGAGCTGGCGCTGATCCTCCTCCTATCATTGCTGAAACTCCTCCCATTAATGAGGCGGCTAAATCACCTAAACCGCCCATGCCAGAGTCACTTGTTGATGTTCCTCCATTAGCTCCTAAATCAGTTCCGGCTATTACAGAATCTTGTTTATCTAATTGATAAGTTCCTTTTGCACCTGATACTACTAAACCACCTGAAGGGTCTATTTGTGCATCATTAACTTTAGTAGCTGTCGCTCCACCAGCAGGAGCTTCTTCTTCATCTGAGCCTCCTAACCAAGAAGGTAATAAATCAGTCAATGCCGAAGCTTTATCAGATACCCAATCAAACGCTGCAGTAAATGGAGCTGTAACTCCGTCGACTATTGAACTTCCTATATTTGCAATTCCGTCTACTATATTAGAACCTATACTCTTAACTCCATCTCCAATCATTTGACCTAAATTATCTACATCAAATAAACCTCCTATAAAATCCATTATCTTTCTAAACGGCCAAGATAAAGTATCAAATATAGCACCTCCTATAGATTTTAAAGTGTCAATAATTCCAATGTCGCCACTAAATAATCCTGTGATAAGATCCCATGCATCCATGAAAGGAGCTGTTATAAAATCTATTACTGAATCTGCTATAGATTTTATTCCGTCTACGATTGATGTACCTAAATTATCAAATCCAAATAACCCACCAACAAAATCTATTGCCATTCTGAATGGAGCTGTTATAAAATCTATTATTGAACTTCCTATGGATTTTATTCCATCTACGATGCCAATATCACCGCTAAATAATCCTGTGATAAGATTCCATGCATCCATGAAAGGAGCTGTTATAAAATCTAATAAACTAGAGCCGATTGACGCAATTCCATCTAAAATTCCTTCTCCTAATTTACTTGGAGATTCTCCTACAAATAAATTTGAAATCCAATTCCACGCATCCATAAATGGTTGTTTAATTGCATTGAATATATCAGCTCCAATAGACAATATACCATCTGTAATACCTGGCCATAATCCGTCTACGAAATCCCAAACTAACATAAACGGAGACATAAAGAATCTCATTATTCCTTCGCCGGCACTTTTTAAACCTTCCATTATATCACCGTCAAATATCTTTGCAATTCCTTTGATTATATTTATTACTCCCGTTAATGGTGCAAATGCAAATTTAATAGCCGGCATAACAGCTGGCATAATAAATGTTATAATTTCCATTAATGGATCTATTATTTCTGCTATTGGGCCTGCAACTTTACCAAATATTACAGACAACTTATCCGTTAAAGCATTTATTTTATCTTGAGAATCAGATAGCTGATTTTTTTGTTCTAATGCCATAGCTTCTTCAGCTGAGATATCTCCTTGAATAGTTAACTGTTTTAATTGCTCCGCAGTTAAATCTCGCATATCTTTAATCTTATCTCCTCCTAGAGCTTGACTATATTTTTCTAATTCTGCAGACTTCATTAATTGATCAACGGTAACTCCAGCTGCGTCTGCAACTGCTTGACGTTGAAGTATGTTCATGTCCATTAATTCATTGTAGCTACCTGCTTCTGCTACTGCAGCCGCGGCTGCGCCTACTGAATCTCCTTGTAAAGCTAATTGTCTAGCAGCATTCATATTCATATGCTTACCAGTTAATACATTAGCTTTCATTTCATTTTCAAGGCTCGATTCAATATTTAATAAATTAGATGATACTTCTCTAGTTTCATCCATTGTCATTCCTAACTTTTTAGCTTGAATAGCTGCTTTGGTTAAAGCAGCTACATTTCCTTTGTAATTAGCTAGAGTTGATTTAGAAGTTTTTGCAATGTCGGCAGTAATGTCTTTAAAATTAACAGAATCGCCTGTCATTGTATTATACATTTTAGCAGTTCTCTCAATTTCCTGAGTCATTTGTGGAGCGGTTTTACCCATACCAGCTGCTGTTTGTTGAAACTCTGCAGCTTGCTGTCCTGTCATTCCATATTGTTTAGTAAGCAATACTTGAGACTCTAACATCTCTGTACTTATCTGTCTGCTAGTACCTAACGCTGCATTTAAGTCTACACTCGCTGCTGTCATTGAATGCAAATTAGCTCCAATAACTTTAGTGTCCATAGCAACATCTTCTAAATGATGATGCGTTTTAAAAGCTTCTTCTTTAGAAACTCCCATCTGCTTAGCGAATGTTGTTATTTCTTCGTCAATTTCAAACGCTTTTTTAATTAACATTACAGCCGCTGCTAATGCTAATGCGATTGGAAGTAACGGACCCATTGCTGCTGAAGCACCCGCTGCTGAAGTTGCTGCAGCTCCTCCTGCTCCTTCAGCCATTTGTAATCCTTTTACCATTCCTTGAGCTCCGTCTGCAGCTCCTATTAAACCATCAGTACTCCGCCAGTCGCTCCTTCTACTCCATTTAATTTATCTATTTGTGCGTCATATCCATCTACTGCAGCTTGTGAAGCATTTTTTGCTTGCACAGTGCCTTTCATAAATACATTTTCTAACGACTTACCTACTTTTGCTTCTAGCTCTTTTTTTAATTTATCAGTACCTAGAGCTTTTGATAAAAATGAACCTACTATAGGAATTTCTTTTATTGAGTCATCTATTTTGTCAACAAAGCCTAGAGAATCTGATACTGAATCTTTATATTTGTCTTGAAATTTATTAAGTTTTGCTTGAGACTCTAGTAAAGTCTTTCTATGTGGTAATGCTTTTGCTTCTAACTTAAATACTTCTGATTTTACGTCTGCTGCTTTAATTGCAATTTTATAATCTTTTCTAGCTAATAGCCCAGCTGCTTGATCATTTTTCAATGATTTAATTTTATCAGCAGCTAATTTATGCTGTAATCCTAAACGAGCAATTTCATTAGCATTAAGTTCTTTAGATACGTCAAAAATATCATGCTCAAGGTCTTTAATTTCCTTAAGAGTTCGTTTAATTTCTTGGTTTGTTTTGTATCTTCCTTTATCTAACTCAGATAATTCTTTCGAACTTTTTCTAGATTCCTTTGCTGCAGTGGCTTGCTCCTTTTTAATGTTAGCTAGTTCCTTATTAACAGGAGATGCTTTTGGAACCGGCGGTGGAGCTGGTGGCGGAGTACTTGCTTGCTTTTTAGCCATTATATTTTAAATTAAATAACTTTATATTTCTTAAGTATATCTTTATGCCTATCTTTAGTTTTTTGCATTACTTTAGTAATGTCATCTCCCATTTTTACATCAATACCATCTTTCTGAAGCTCCTTAATTAATTTTTCATATTCAGATACTTTTTTCTTTAATTGATCTGTAAGATTATTTAATGCGTCTGCTGATACTTTAATTTGCTGTTGCAACTCTTTATATTCGCCAGAATTTTTAAGATACTCTGCTTGCTTTCTAAGCTTAGGTTCAACAAAAAGATTTAATAAAGATGCTAGTAAAGTTTCATGCAATTTACATTTACGTGAATGTGTAGCATCTATTAACTGAATGTTTTCAGTAATTATTTCTAATTTTGTATATGCAACCTCTTCTTTGATAAGTTGCTTTAATTGAGTTAATTTCATTGTTGAATACTTTAATTTATAATAAATATCAATTTGGTAAACAGTTGGTACCGAACATACACCCACAAAAATAGGGCCTTTATCTTGGCCCTACTGATGGTCTATCTATTTTAGGTTTAGACGTATTTTTTGTATTTCCTTTTTGTGCTTCTTTTTTCTTATTCATAGCTTCTTCAGTCTTTTTATAATAAAATTTACGAAGCCACACTGGCATATTATATAATTCGGTCCAGGTAAATCCTGTTCCATAATAAACCATATCAAATAATTGAGTATGGAGTATTGGCTTATCTTTAGGACTTAGGCCAAAAAAAGTTAGAATCAATATTGAATCCCATCGCCTCCTCTTCGTGGTCGCACTCTGTGCAATTGAAATAATCAACTTCAAATTTTAAATCTGGAGAAAGATCTTTCATATAAGTTCTTAATGCTCTTGAATCCATTGCAAATAATTCTGTATCTACAAAATCAGCTACTGCTCGTCTGTCTGCGTTTCCGTCTATAGATACAATAATATTTTTCAATCTAGTTGTCAATTCTCTATCTACACTTTGATTGTTTTTGTTAGCTTTTTTAGTCGCTTCAATATCTTTCGATATTTTTTTATCATCACCAATCGTTAACAATCTAAATTCAATTACTCGTTTAGATTGAGGAAGTGTAAATTCAAATACTCCCGGACTAGTCTGAATAGCATCATCTGGAATATTAGATTCAGGTAATTGAGTTAAATCTACTGTTATCTTATTTTCAGCGGTACACTTTGGACATGATACTAAAATTGGATAATCTTTTCCATATCCTAAAATACGAGAAGCTACCATTATAGCATTTTTGTCACCTATTACTAAATCTTCATATCTAACAGGAGATACAATCATTGACTGCATTAGTTTATCTAACACAATTCCTTGTTTAATTAAATTTTGTGAAGTAAGAATATCTTCTTCTCGAGCTGTCATGTATTTCATTTCTATAGTTCCTTCTCGCAAAGGGTTACCTTCAGGATATACTAATCCTTTAGATGGTAATGAAATTATTTCAGTTGGAAAATTAGAAGCTTTTACTTCTTGCCGAGCTAAATTTGTTAATGCTAAATCTTTTAATTGAGCATCAGTAAGTTCAGTGTTATTCGACTTTGGGTAGTTGTCATTAACTTGTGCCATAACTAATATAAGTTTTTATTTAATATAAATATGTAATCTTTAAATTTTTTGGTTTTTTTAAAGGTTTCCTGATTTTCCTGTAAAGTGAATATCAGCTTTGTCTTCTAATCCTGAACTGTTTAACCATTTACCTAATTCTTCATCCATATTTGGTACAGGTTGATTTTCATTTCCTGGTTTAGATAGTTCAGGTACAATAACTTGATTGATGAACATAGCCTCTACTTTATCATCTAACAGGGTAGATACCTCTGGAGATAATTTTAATGCATCCCAAAATGGACCTGTTAAGTTTTTAAACTCTGAAGATTTAGGATTTTTTAGTCCGTCATTAGACACAGACTTACCTATAGATAAAACAGCTTGAGCTACATCTTTAATATTTGATATGTTATCATAGGCTTCCAAAGCAGTTGTTATAATTGATAACCCTGGTATTAGAGATGCTCCCCATTTACTTCCAGTTTTTAATATTTTTGCTGCTTCAGCTTTGTTTTGCTTTCCTTTAATTGAATTTAGTAATTTAGAAACTTCACCCCATGTAATTTGTTCTTCAGCTTCTTGAAGTACTTGCTCTGCTATAGGTTTAAGCTTGATCATCTGTAGTCGTTGCAACTGGTTTTAACATTCCTTTAATCTTTCCTACTATTTGAGAAAATTCTTTTTCTGACATTCCGAAGGCAATTGCAATTGCGCCTACTAATGCGGCTCTTTGCGCTGGGTTCTTTAAAGATTTAGCAGCGTCTGGATCTTCAAGAATCTGTATTAACTTAGGTCGTAGGCTCGAATCTACTGCCTTTACTGCTAGGTTCAAGTTGGTTATGATTCCTTTATCAGTGATTTTATTACCGTCCGGTCCGACAGGAATTACGTCAGCTTCATAAAGTTGCTTTTGTGGAGCAAATTCTTTTAAAAGTTGTTTGAATTTATCTGGTGTCATTGTATTTAATTTATAATAAATATCTAATCATGAAAAAAGCCCCTATTTCTAGAGGCTTTCATTTATTTCATATTTTTTATTATCTGATTCCGCCTGGCGTCAATTGATGTTGCATTTGTTCAGTCATTCCTACTTTGTCTAGGATATATTCCATTGTTTCGCCATCTACATCAATGTGCTTAAGCATTTCAATAATTTCTTCAACCATACCAGGATGTGAACGCATTACTGATGTTTGAGGGTCTTCATTTAATGCTTTACGAACTTCTTCTCTAATTATTTGTTTTAATATTGTCTTTGTCATAATTTATTTTCTATATATAAAGATAAGTATAATTTTTCAATCTACCAAATCTTTTATAATAAATTTTTAATTAGAATTGAAGTATAGCGTAATCGTATTTGATAGTTAATGCAATGTTGATAGCGTCTTCTGTCGACCAATCAAAGTCACCAAAGTTAGCGTCTCCAATATAAGCTCCTTTTAGCGTCCACTCTTCTACTTTATCACCTACTGGTCCTAAAGCATTAAAAGTAATATCTTTCTTATAGAAATCAGAATATCCATCTCTACCTGTTACAGACTCATGAGATAAACGAACCCATTCCATTACTGCTTGAGATGCAGAAGGAACTACAGGGTCATAAAGAGTGATAGAAACGTCGTTCCATCTTCCTTTACCTTTTAATTTTCTTTCTACGTTAATGTGATCTAATACTACGTCCCCAAAAGTAATTCCAGGACGGTTTGATGCTTTTATTAGGTAAGCAGGGATACCTTCAATGTACATGATGAAACGGTTAGCTACCTTTGGCTCAAAAGCAGTAAACATGATTTCCGTTGGGTCTAATAATTCAGCCATTTTTTTATAAGTTGTTTAAGTTCTTTTTTAATATAAATATCATCCTTTCGGAAAAAACATAACCGTATTTCTTTATTTAATATAAATATCGAAGTATCGAAAAAACAAAAGAAAAGGGACTATAATATAGCCCCTTGATTCTTTATTAATTATTATGCTCCTGGGAAGGCAGCACCGGTAGGTAAAATATTAAAGTCAATTATAATAAACTCAGCGGTTTTCGCAGGTTGTAAATAAATTTGACCATACATAATATTTCTATCAATGATGTCTGGAGTGTTATTTGTTTCATCCATAATAACTTTAAATCCATAAAGACCTTGTCTTTGTTGAACTGACTCTAAATATGGATTACAAATATTTAAGAAGCGGTTACGAGTTGCAGCTGTATTGTTTTCGAAAACCAAATACTTTGTTGCAGACGCAATAAATTTCTTAACAGCAATTAACAATCTTCTTACGTTGATTCTGTCTAGAGCTGACGGTTTAGCTTGAAGAGTTTTTTGACCCCATACACATACACCTTGAGCAGGGAATGTTGCAATTGGGTTAATTCTTCCTTCATATAATTCATCTCTTTCAGCGTGAGTTAAACGAGTATAAGCGTCGATTACTGTTGATAATCCACCTCTATTTAAACCTGCTGGAGCATACCATTCAGCAGCTACTTTATCATTGAATGAAAGAACACCTGGAATAACAACTGTTGGAGGAACCCAAACTGGTTTGTTAATACCTACGTCTAATATTTTCACCCATGGGTAGTAAGTTGCAGCGTAATTGTTATCAATTGTTTGAACTGCACCTACTGCTGTTGCAATATTGTCTGTTAATCCAACACAATCAAATACCAAGAAAGTATCTCCTCTGTCTAAACACATATTAGCTGCATAGTCAATAACTGCTGGGTGCAATGTTTGAATAACACCTGGAAGAACTAACATATTAATATCTAATTCATCTGGGTTAGATACTGCATCAATAGCATTAACATATACTGAATAATCTTTACCAGACAATCCATTTAAGTCGAATCCTTGAGTATTAGAAGCTACAATTTCTGCCCCTGATAATGATCTTCTATTTGGTTGAACTCCGTCAAATCCACCTTGAAAAGGCACTACAAATTTACGAGTTTCAACTGAAGTATTAGTTGTTAAGTTAATTGACCCAGAATATGCTGTTGCAGCTGTTGGATAATTTGCAGCGGCATTTTGAGTATAGTTTGATAACAAAAATGTAGCATTGTTACCTACTGTCTGATCTGCCGCGGTAGGAAGTGGCTTTAAGTAATTGATGTTATCTGTGTTACCTAAATCATAATTAAATCCATAGTGAACTCTTTTATTGTAAATTCCACCTATTGACTGAGCAGTTACTAAAGAAGCGGAAAATGGAGCAGTGTACGAACTTGGTAATGGGCTAATTAATGCAGCGTGTCCAAACGGTACTAATTCTTCAGATATTGCAGCTTTAGCTACGTCTGAATCAACTTCAACATATACATATTTAGATTTATTTGCATAATCTCCGTATAAAACTGTTTTACCGTTTGTAAATGTTTTATATCTATCTCCAATTACTCTAGCAATATATCTAGCAGAATTAGGATCTAAATTTACATTGTCAAAAACTTCTAAGAAATTTGGTCTAACATCAGTATCTGTAGCGTCATATGGAGAACCAACTGCTTTTAAATAAGTTTGATCTACACTTCTTACTGCAACTGTAAATGAACCGTAAGTTGATCCCGGAACAGTACCTGCAGCTTTGATATTAGAAATCGCAACTTTAATTTCATAATTTGAAGTATCACCGTCGCTGATAGTATAAAATTTGAATAAATTGTAATTTGTATTATTTACCGTCTGTGATATAATCCATGGAGTGTTAGCATTATTAAATGTAGAAACTGAAGTATAAGAACCAGATTCTAAAATTAATGAACATGCAGGATCTGCAGCTAATGAAGCAGCCGCGGCAGTATCAAATAATGTATATAAAAATCCTGGTTGAGTTGATGTATTAGGTATTTTACTGAATACTTTAGATAAATAATTTGCAGAAGTAGAACTTAATGAAGCACTAAACGTTGAACCTATTGATCCTGCTGGAACAGTAAATGCTGCGTCAATTGTATATGAACCTGACAATTTAATTACAGCCGAACCTGAAATGTTCGAAGCTAATGTAGTTCTTTCAAACATTGAAGTTGCAGTCGCAATTGCAAAGTTGGTAGCAGTTTCATTAACTACTTGAGAAGGGTGAATTAATGCGATGTGTCTTTTTCCGAAAGACCCTGTGGCTACTAATGCCATTGGAGCTACTACTTTATATCCATCATCATGTAAAGTACGAACAACTGTTAATTGTCCTGAAGAGTTTAAATACTCCTTAGCTGTGTAAGGTAAGTATAAATTTGGGTTGGTATTACCAAAAGTTTGCACAAACTCATTATAAGAAGAAACTGTTGTTGGAACCATTGCTGGTCCTTTCAATGTTGGACCTACGAATGCAGCTCCAATTTCAGAAATTCCTTGAGGTAAGAAAGACAAATCTTTTTCTTCGGTAAAGACACCCGGGCTAACGATTTTTTCTGCCATTGTGTTTTATGTGTTAAAGATTTAGTTTAAGTTAATTATCATTAATAAATATGATTAACCTGACTCAAACAGTTATTGTATCGGAGTAAACATTCCTGTTTCTAAGTCGACATTTCCTTGACCGTAAGCTTCTTCAATTTGTTTAACTAAAGCAACTTCAGTCTCTATAATAACATCATATTGACGTTCGAATTCTTCTTCTAAACGATTTAATTTATCTAACTCTTTTTCTAATAATCTTTTTTCAATTTTAAGTTGACCAAATTGAGTGGTTGATAATGCGTATTTTTCGCGCAGTTCTCTGAGTGCATTTAACTCTGACTCTGTAAGTGTGATTGCAGTTTGTTCTGTCATAACATGAATAATTTAATTTATTATAAATATAGAGTAACCTTTTGAAACTTATGCTAAATCGTCTTGTACAATGAATTTACCTATTCCTACTACTTCATCCCCTGGAACTAGTTCATAATCTAATTTAGCTGAGTTTACTATTAGCGTAGAAGTTCCTCCTGATTGAGTAAATGATACAATAGCAGATCTAGGTATAAATGCAGCAGCTGTTTCCCAATTCAATTGTTTATGTAAAAATGTAAAGTTATCAACGCTAGTAGTTGGTAATCCAGAAGGAGCCGTTTCCCATCCAGAAGCAAAAGACACTGTAGTGCTATTTAATACCGTGCCTGTTAATTGTCTATTAATAGTTAAATATGAAATTGCTGCTGTACTTGATCCGCCACCTGAAGTACTTGATCTAGTTCCATATCCATTTAATAAAGTAGTACTAGATTCT
>Ga0114967_10002667_pt1 | contig 14878 bp, 15 predicted proteins | sample M_130628_MF_Meta_FD_92639 | JGI IMG/M metagenome (GOLD analysis project Ga0114967, IMG submission 92639) | Freshwater microbial communities from Lake Montjoie, Canada to study carbon cycling - M_130628_MF_MetaG | ecosystem: Environmental > Aquatic > Freshwater > Lake | place: Lake Montjoie... | reverse complement strand
TCGAGATGAACACCCGGCTGCAGGTGGAGCACCCGGTGACTGAGATGGTCTGCGGGATTGATCTGGTGCGCGAGCAGCTGCGCGTCGCCGCGGGCCAGGAGCTGGGCTATGGCCAGGAGGACATCACCTTCAACGGCCATGCCATTGAATGCCGCATCACCGCTGAGGATCCGGAGAATTTTACGCCCTCACCCGGGCGGGTGAATACCTATCATGCGCCCGGTGGCCTGGGGGTGCGGGTGGATAGCGCGCTGTACTCCGGCTATGCGGTGCCGCCGCATTACGACAGCCTGGTGGCCAAGCTGGTGGTGCATGGCGCGACCCGCGCCCAGGCTATCGCCCGCATGCGCCGCTGCCTGGCGGAAATGGTGGTGGATGGCATCAAGACCACCATCCCGCTGCACACCCGCATCATGAATGACCCGGAATTTCAGGCCGGGGATTACACCATTCATTGGCTGGAACGCTTCGTCGCCCGGCAGGGTTGAGGCCAGCTTTGCCAAATCGCTTGTCGCGACGCGGATGCGCAGGATAGAATCATATTGCCAGAACAGTTTGGCAGGGGGATTTCATGCGTCGTCTTATCGCATTGGGCCTGGTTGCCCTGGGCCTCACCGGTTGCGCCGGCGCGCCGGGCACCGGCGAGCCACAGGTCTTGGTCGACCGTTCGACCTTGGCCGTGCAGGAATTGCTGGGCAATGATCGTGATCTGCTGGGTGTGAGCAACATGCTGCGCAATGCCCGCGCGGTGATGGTATGCCCCCGGGTGTTCCGCGCCGCCTTCTTTGGCGGTGGCGAGGGCGGCGATTGCGTGCTGCTGGGCCGTGATGGCAATGGCGGCTGGTCATCGCCCGCCTTCTACAGCGTGGGCACGGCCAATATCGGCTTCCAGTTCGGCATCCAGGACAGCCAGACCCTGCTGGTCATCCGCAGCGACCGCGGGCTGAATGCTGTTCTGGACAGCCAGTTCAAATTCGGCGCCGATGCCTCAGTCGCAGTGGCCGCCTATGGCGGCACGGTGCAGGGCGCCACCACCACCAATCTGGGCGCCGATATCGTGGCGGTGTCGCGCTCACGCGGGCTGTTTGCCGGCGTGGCCTTGGATGGAACCATCCTGTCCTCCCGCTCGGAATGGAACGCGGCCTATTACGGGCAGGAACTCTCGGCCCGGCAGATTGTGGTGCAGGTGGCGGCCCATAACCCGGGCGCTGACCCGCTGCGCGCCGTGCTGGCCCGCTACGGCAGTGCGGCATCGGGGGTGACGCCGGCGGCGGAGAGCCCTGCCCCGCTGCCAGCCTCCACCAGCCGCCGCTCCAGCCCATCGAGCCGGCGTGCGGTCACCTCTTCGCCGCTGGCGCCGCCGCCGCGCTGAGGGCGAGGGGGGATGGTGCTGGCGGCCCTGGATGGGCGGCCGGCGCGATGGGCTGAAGCGAGATTGACTTATGCCCTGCCGCGGCGCTACAAGCCCGCCTCCGGCTGGTGCCGCTCGCGGTTCCGGCCTGATATGTGTTTGACAATGTCTGTTTGACCGTTGCTTGGGGTTTTCCATGAGTTTCGCAGTGATCCGCACCGGCGGGAAGCAATACCGGGTGGTGCCAAACGGCGTTGTGCGGGTTGAGAAGCTGGAGGCCGAAGCCGGCGCCACCATCACCTTCCACGATGTGCTCGCGGTCTCCACCGAGGCAGGTCTGGTCCTGGGTGCGCCTGTCGTGCCCGGCGCCACTGTCACCGCCACCGTGCTGGAACAGGCGCGCGGCGAGAAGATCCTGATGCTGAAGAAGCGTCGCCGGAAGAATAGCCGCCGCAAACGCGGCCATCGCCAACATGAGACGGTGCTGCGTATCAGCGCCATTGCCGCTTAAGGAGCGTTTCCCATGGCACATAAAAAGGCAGGCGGTTCCTCTCGCAACGGCCGCGACTCTCCCGGTCAGCGGCTTGGCGTGAAGAAGTTTGGCGGCGAGAAGGTTCTGGCTGGCAACATCCTCGTCAAGCAGCGCGGCACCAAGATGAAGCCGGGCACCAATGTCGGCCTGGGCCGCGACCACACGATCTTCTCCTTGGTCGAAGGCCATGTGAAGTTCGAGCGCAAGGCTGAGGGCCGGGTGCATGTGTCGGTCGTGCCGATGGCTTTGGCGGCCGAATAAGCCCCCGCGCTATTTGCGTGTTTTGAGCGGGGGCCTTGCGGCCCCCGTTTTCGTTTTCGGCTCCTCCAGCGAGCCCCTCCCATGGCGGGGGGGGTCTAGGCGGGGCCAGCCCCCCCTTGCACCCAGCAGGTAGGGTTGGTGTGGCGGCTAGCTGCTGGGGGCATGAACATGAAATTTCTCGATGAAGCCAAGGTCTATGTGAAGGGCGGCGATGGCGGTGACGGCGTCGTGGCCTTCCGGCGCGAGCGTTTCATTGAATATGGCGGCCCCGATGGCGGCAATGGCGGCCGTGGCGGCCATGTTTATGCCCGCGCGGTGGATGGGCTGAACACCCTGATCGACTATCGCTATGCGCAGCATTTCAAGGCCCGCAAGGGTGGCAATGGCGCGGGCTCGGACCGCACTGGTGCTGCATCGGATGATGTGATCCTCAAAGTGCCCGTTGGCACCCAGATTCTGGCCGAGGATCGAGAGACGCTGGTGGCCGACCTTGATGAGCCGGGCAAGGAGGCGCTGCTGGCGCGCGGCGGTGATGGCGGCTTTGGCAATGCCAATTTCAAGACCAGCACGAATCGCGCGCCCCGCCGGGCCGATAAGGGCTATCCGGGTGAGGATCGCTGGCTCTGGCTGCGGCTGAAGCTGATTGCCGATGTGGGGCTGGTGGGGCTGCCCAATGCCGGCAAATCCACCATGCTGGCCGCGGTGAGCGCGGCACGGCCGAAGATTGCCGATTATCCCTTCACCACGCTGCACCCACAATTGGGCGTGGTGCGGCTGTCGCATTCGGAAGAATTCATCATTGCCGATATTCCCGGCCTGATCGAAGGTGCCAGCGAGGGGGCGGGGCTGGGTACCCGCTTTCTGGGCCATGTTGAGCGCTGCGCGGTGCTGCTGCACCTCATTGATGGTGCTCAGGCCGACCCGGTGAGTGCATGGCGCACCATTCGCACCGAGTTGGAAGAGTATGGCGGCGGGCTGGCCGATCGGCCGGAAATTCTGGTGCTGAACAAGGTGGATGCGATGACGCCGCAAGCGCGCGCCAGCCGGGTAAAGGCGCTGGAGCGTGCGGCCGGCAAGCCGGTGATGCTGACCTCGGGCGTGACTGGCGAGAATGTGCCGCCATTGCTGCGCAAGCTGGCCGATGTGATTGCCGCGGAGCGGCGGCGATGAGGCTGGGCGAGGCACGCCGGATCGTTATCAAGATCGGCTCTGCCCTCGTCGTCGAGCCCAAGAGTGCCACGCCGCGCAGCGAATGGATGGAAGGCGTGGCCGCCGATGTGGCGGAGCTGCGGGCCAATGGCGCCGAGGTGGTGCTGGTGAGTTCCGGTGCGGTGGCGCTGGCGCGACGGGCCTTGGGCCTGACCAAGCGGGTGCTGAAGCTGGAGGAGAAGCAGGCCGCGGCCGCGGTTGGCCAGATTCGCCTGGCCGGTGCCTGGCAGGCGGCGCTGGCGGGGCATGGCATGAACGCGGCGCAAGTGCTGCTGACGCTGGCGGAATCTGAGGATCGGCGCCGCTACCTCAATGCCCGGGCCACGTTGGGCACGCTGCTTGAACTGGGCTGCGTGCCAGTGATCAATGAGAATGATACGGTGGCGACCACCGAAATCCGCTTTGGCGATAATGACCGCCTTGCGGCGCGGGTGGCGGAGATGATCAGCGCCGATGCGTTGGTGCTGCTCTCCGATATTGATGGGCTTTATACCGCCGACCCGCGGAACAACCCCGATGCCGCGCATCTGCCGGTGGTGGAGCGCATCACCGATGAGATCATGGCCATGGGGGGGGAGCCGCCGCCGGGCTATTCCTCGGGCGGCATGCGCACCAAGCTGATTGCGGCGCGGATTGCCACCGGCGCGGGTTGCGCCATGGCCATTGCACGCGGCGATATTGCCAACCCGATCGCGGCGCTGGCGGCGGGTGGGCGCTGCACCTGGTTCCAGCCCGCCCCCGACGGCCGCAATGCCTGGAAAAGCTGGATTGCCGGCAGCCTGGCACCGCAGGGCGTGCTGCTGGTGGATGAGGGTGCGGCGCGGGCGCTGCGCCAGGGCCGTTCCCTGCTGCCGGCGGGGGTGCGCGCGGTGGAGGGGCAGTTCCAACGTGGCGATGCGGTGAGCGTGCGCGCGACCACGGGGGAGGAGCTGGCGCGCGGGCTTTCGGCCTATGACGCGGCCGATGCGCAACGCATTGCCGGCCATCGCAGCGCCGAGATTGAGGCGCTGTTGGGCTGGCGCGGGCGCGATGAGCTGATCCATCGCGACGATCTGGTGCTGTTGTAGCAGGGCTGGGTTCGGCCGCGATGAAGCTGGTGGATGACGCCCAGATTTGCGCGATGCCATCGGCCTCACGCTCACGCCATTGATGGACATGGCCGCTCAGCATCAGAGCAGGGCGGCGATGCGCCAATAGCCGCGCCATTGGCCCGGGCAGCACTGGCCCGCTATTCACCGCAGTATCAGCCATGAAATGCTCGGCCAGGGGCTTGTGCTGGATGGGGCGGTAGGCCGGGTATCCGCATCGCGAATGCCGCGGGCAATCGCCTCCCGCTGCGCCTCGTTCACCGTCAGGCTCTGGGTAGCGGGGCCGATGGCAGCATGCACAGCATGCGGCGTGCTTGAGATCGGCATTGCTAACCGCACCGTCCAGCGAGGGATCGCCGGTTGCATCGCCTGCAGCACGATCAGGGCCTTGGCCTCCCGCAACCATTGCCGCCGGCGGCCAGCGCCTGCCAGCACTTCCACACGGCGGTACACCTCCGCCCTCGAGAGGTCACTTGAGTCGACCGCGATGGCGAGCCGTAGCTTTTTGGCGCCAACAACCCCGCCACACTCATCAATAAATATCAATATCAATCTTAGATAAGCGCTTGATCATTTATAATAATCCGAACACAACACTCATATGATTGTAGTTTGGAACGATATACGCTTATAAATATCAAGTAACGGTAGAGATTTACATGTCAGTTCAACACCATTCTGCTCGTCGCAGCAGCAAGATTTCGACTATTTTGTTGGCGTCGGTGGCTGCCCTGGCGCTGAATGCCTGCTCCGGCATGCGCGGCAACATTGCTGTTGGCGATGCGGTGTGCACGAGCCCGGTGCCGCCACGCCGCACGCCTTTGCCATTGGCAACACCAGCACAGCGTGATGGGCTGTTAGCCGCAGGCTTTTCAGCAGATTCCGTCCACCTCGCCGACGTAATCGGCGCTGCGGGCTCGCTCCTGGCTTCGGTCGACACCACCACAGGCCGCAATGGCCCGCCCGTGTTCAATGCCTTTGCCAGCAACCATGTGTCGCTCAGCGTGGATCGGGCGACGCTGGAGGTGCTGGGCACGGTAGCAGCGCTGAGTTGCCAGGGTGCACGGATCGCTGAATTGGATGCTGATCTCAATCAGCGCGAGGCACTTGTCGCCCGTCGGTTGGCGCTGGCTGGTATCGCCATCGGCGCAGGCGCGGGGGCGGTCAGCGGCGGCCTCGGTTTCCTCGCCAGTTCTACGCCTGCCAATATCGCCGGAATCGTTAGCGGTGTGGGCGAGAGTTTCTTTGGTGTGTTGCAGCTTGACGTCAGCGCCACCGGCCACCTGCGGCTGCAGTCCAATATGCTGGAGGAATTCTGGCGCGGGCCCGAGGTTCCGACGTTGTTCCCGCAGCGGGTTTGGCGCTACCTCAACACGCGCAAAAATGCCGGCGAGGAGACCCCGCGTGAAGCGATCATTGCGTCTTGGCGCCGGGATCACCTGATCCCCGATGAAGATTATACACCCGAGCCACCGGCGGTCATCATGAAACGGGACGGTGTTGGAACCGAAGACACCGAGACACTCCAGTTGCTCTTTCAGCCCCTCGAGGACCGCGTCGGGCTCATGGCGCGCTCCCTGGGCCGACTGGTCGAGGAATTACTGGAACGCTCGGAAGCGGCAATGCTCAACCGTCAGACCACGCCAGCCCGCCGCAGACCTGCGGCATAGGGCCGATACCACCCTGCGTCATCCCTTTGGTTTGGCGCAGGATAATGGTGTGGCAGTTGGCTTGGTGGAATGCGTACTCCACCCAGCCGGGCATTTGTTGTCCATGGTTCGCGCAGGATGAAGCAGTTGGGTGTCGCCAAGATTTGTGCCATTCCTGCGGCCTCGCGGTCACGGCATCGATGGACATGGCCGCTCAGCGCCAGAGACGGGGCCATGTGCCATATGCGCAGAAGAACTGCCTCGAGATAAGCAACAAACGATTGCGAGTTGCGGCACCTATGTCTACATGAAGCCCCTGTTAAGCAGAGGTTTTCATGAACACCCGACATTCCCCAACCCGCCGCAGCAGCACCATTTCAAGCGTTTTGTTGGCATCGATTGCCGCGCTCGCACTGAATGCCTGCGCCAATAATAGCAGCAACATCGTCGTTGGCGATGCGGTGTGCGCAAGCCCGGTGCCGCCCCGCCGCACGCCACTGCCGGTGGCAACACCCGCACAGCGCGCTGGCCTTTTGGCCGCAGGCTTTTCGGCCGAGGCGGCGCACATCGCCGATGTGATCGGTGCCGCGGCCCCACTGCTGGCTTCGGTCGACACCACAGGCCGCAACAGCATGTCTGCCTTGAATTCTCCTGCCAGCATCCATGTGGTGATCAGCGTCGAACGCGCCATTCTGGAAGTGCAGGGCACGATGGCATCGCTGAATTGCCAAGGGGCACGGATCGGCGAGCTGCAAGATGACCTCAATCAGCGCAATGCCGATATCAATAATCAGTTCGCGATGGCTGGTATCGCCATTGGTGCCGGCGCGGCGGTGGTGACTGGCGGCATGAGTTTCTTCACCAATGCCACAATCCCAACCGTCACCGGCATGGTGGCCGGTGGAGCCGGTGGGGCGCTGAGCGTGTGGCAGTTGGGTGTGGACGCCACCGGCCGGCTGCGGCTGCAGCAGAATATGCTGGAGGAATTCTGGCGCGCGCCTGAGCGCGCTACACTCTTCCCCATGCGGGTCTGGCGCTACCTGAATACGCGCAACAATGCCGGCGAGCAGACCCCGCGTGAGATAATCATGGCGTCTTGGCGCCGCGATGGCCTGATCCCCGATCAGGACCCCACACCGGAACCGCCGGCGATCATCCTGAACCGCACCGCGATGGACAGCGACGACCTGGAGAAACTTAAACTGCTGCTTGAGCCGCTCGAGGCCCGGATCGGGCTGATGTCACGCGACCTGGGCCGGCTGCTCGAGGAAGTCCTGGAGCGCGCGGAAGGGGGCGCGATCAGCCGTCCGACCGCGCCAGCCCGCCGTAGACCTGCGGCATAAGGCCGATATCATCCTGCGTCAGCCCTTCGGGTTGGCGCAGGATGGCAGCGTGGCGGCCATCCTGGTGGAATTCATGCTCCACCCAGCCCAGCAGTTTGTGGCCATAGGTGGCCTGCCAGGCGTCGCCCACGATAAAGCTGGTGGGCGGCGCCCAGATTTGCGCAATGCCATCGGCCTCGCGTTCACGCCATTGATGGACATGGCCGCTCAGCACCAAAGCGGGGCAGCCAGCAGCCAATAGCCGTCCACGAGGCTCGGGCAGCACAGGCCAATAATTCACCGCAGTATCGGCGAGGAAATGCTCGGCCAGTGGCTTATGCTGGATGAGGGCGACGCGGCGCGCGCCGGCATCGCGCATGCCGCGGGCGATTACCTCCCATTGCGCCTCGTTCACCGTCAGGCTCTGGGTGTCGAGGCCGATGAGGCGCCAGCCCGGGATGTCATGCACCCAGGCGGTGGGGCCGGCCAGCCGCTCCCAACGTTGCTGGCGCGTGGCATTGTAGGGCTGGCGGCCGCCGAGGATGGGTTCGTCGCCCACATCATGATTGCCGGGCACGCAGCGCCATTCGATGCCGATGGCGGCATGCGCGGCCACCGCGTGCTCCAAATCGGCATCGCTATCCGCGCCATCCAGCGAGAGATCGCCAGTGGCGAGGACGAGGTCGGGCTTTGCCGCCCTCACCGCCTCGGCCACGCGGGAGAAATTCTCCGCGAAAAATGGCCGGCTGGGCGAGAGATGGGCGTCACTGACCTGGGCGATGCGGGTGATCATGCTGTGATCCTATCTCAGCCGCGCGGGCGGGGCAGCAGGCGGCGGACTTCGGCGGCCATATCAGCCAGCACCACCTCAGGTGTGGCCTGCTGCTGCACGATGCGGGATTGCTGGTCCACCATGGTTTGCGTCACCCGCACCGAATTGGCGCCGGGGAAGGCGTACCAGGGGATGGAGATATTGGCCTGGCGCGTGGCGGTCTGGAACAGCGGGTTCTGGCGGTAGAATTCACCGAGATAGCGCGGATCATCGATCGCGAGCTGGTTGGTGGGGACGTAGCCGGTGTTTTGCACCATCAGCGACGTGCCTTCGGCCGAGGTGGAGAAGCGCAGGAATTTGAAGGCGGCCTCGCGCTTGGCGGGGTCACGCGCCGTCAACATGCCGGCGGCGCCGCCGGTGGGCAGGCGGCCGATCTGGGCATTGATGATGGGCATGGGGCCGGTGCGCAGTTCGAAATTGCGCCCCACCGTCTGCTGGAAGCCGCGCAGGGCGGCGGTGGTCCAGAAGAACATCCCCAGGCGGCCGGCGGCGAAGGCCTGCTGCGCCGCATCGCGCGAGAGGTTGGCCATGCCGCCATCCTTCACCATGCGGTCGAGCAGGGTGAGCGCGCCCAGGCCTTCGGGGCCGGCGAAGGCCACGTCGCGCTCATCCTGGGTCAGCATGCGGCCGCCATGGCCGAAGAGCAGGGCTGAGAACATCCAGTCATCGCTCGACCAGGCGTAATGCATGCCCTCGATGCCGCCACCGAGCGCCTTGATGCGGGCGGAGAGCGCCAGCATGGCGGGCCAATCGGTCGGCATCGCATCTGGGTTGCCGCCGGCGCGGCGCACCAGATCGGCATTGTAGAAGCAGATCGGGTTGGAGGCGGCATAGGCCAGGCCGGATTGGAAACCGCCGAAATGGGCGAGGGCCAGCATATTGGGGGAATAGCCGACCGCGGCCGGGTCACCCTCGGCGCGCAGCAGGGGCATCACATCCTGGGCGATGCCGCGCTCGGCGAAGAGGCGCAGGCGGTTGAAGCCCTGGTAGGAGAGGTCCACGGCCAGCGTCGTCGCGGCCTGGCGGAGGATGAGCTGCATACCCTCCTCGTAATTCAGGGTGGTGACGAAATTGATCCTGATATTGGGCTCGCGCTTGGCGAATTCGGCTGCGATGGCGTCGTAGCTGTCCTTGAAGATCACCGGCTGGGCGTAGTGCACGGTGATCTCGGTGCTGGATTGCGCCAGCGCCGGCAGGGCGAGGGCGCTGGCGGCCAGTGTGCGGCGGGTGAGCATGGTTGTTTCTCCTTGTTTGTGATCAGCCGCGGGCACGCGGCAAGAGGCGACGGACATCGCTGGCCATCTCGGCCAGGACGGTTTCGGGGCTGGCGCGCTGTTCGACGATGCGCGTGAGGTGATCGACGATGGACTGGGTGATCCGCACCGAATTGGCGCCTGGGAAGGGGTACCAGGGGATCATTCGCCCGGCCTGGCCGGTGGCGGCCCGAAAGAGCGGATTGTCGCGATAGAATTCGCCCAGCCAGTTCGGGTCGTCGATCGCGATCTGGTTTACCGGCACATAGCCGGTGTTGCGGACCATCAGCGCGGTGCCTTCGGCGCTGGCGCTGAAGCGCAGGAATTTCCACGCGGCCTCTCGCCGGGCCGGGTCACGCGCGATGAGCATGCCGGCGGCGCCGCCGGTGGGCAGGCGGCCCCGGGCATTGTCGATCACCGGCATGGGGCCGGTGCGCAGTTCGAAATTGCGGCCGACCTGCTGGATGGTGCCGCGCAGCCGCGCGGTGCTGGCGAAGATCATCCCCAGCCGGCCGGCGGCAAAGGCCTGGGCGGCGGCCTCGCCGCTGAGCGGCGCCATGGCGGCTTCCTGAACGAAGCGGCCGAGCAGGCGGACCGAAGCAAGCCCTTCCGGGCCGGCAAAGGCGGGCTCGCGCTCATCCTCGCTCAGCATGCGGCCGCCATGGCTGAACAGCAGGGCGGAGAACATCCAATCCTCGCCGCCGAGGGTATAGATCATGCCCTCGATGCCATCGCCGAGCGCCTTTATGCGGGCGGCAAGGCGGATGGTGTCGTCCCAATTGGTCGGCATTGCATCGGGGTTGCCGCCGGCGCGGCGCACCAGATCGGCGTTGAAGTAGCAGATGGGGTTGGAGGCGGCATAAGCGAGGCCGGCCTGGATGCCACCAAAATGCGCGAGGCTGAGGATTTGCGGGGTGAAGCCGGCAGCACTGGGGTTGCCGTCACGCGCCAGAAGGGGGGCGAGGTCCTGGGCGATGCCGCGCTCGGCGAAGAGCCGCAGGCGGTTGAAGCCCTGATAGGAGAGGTCGACCGCGAGGTTGGTGGCGGCCTGGCGCAGGATGAGCTGCATGCCATCCTCGTAATTGGGCGTGGTCACCCAATTGATCCGGATATTCGGCTCGTGCCGGGCGAAGGCTGCGGCGGTGGCCTCGAAGCTTTCGCGGTAGATGACCGGCTGGGGGACATGCACGGTGATCTCGGTGGCGGATTGCGCCAAGGCGGGCAGGGCAAGCAGGGGCAGCGTGCGACGGGCGAACATGGTCATCCCTTCAATCCGGTTGTGGCGATGCCCTCGACGAAGCGCCTTTGCGCCACGAGGAAGGCGAGAATGAGCGGCGCGGTCATGATCGTGCAGGCGGCCATAAGGGCGCCGAAATCATCGCCGGCCTCCTCGGTGCGGAAATAGAGCACGCCCAGCGCCGGGGTCGCGCGCTCATGGCCGGTGACGACGATGAGCGGCCAGAACAGGTCATTCCAATGCGCGACGACCGAGAAGATGGCGAAGGCGGTGGCGGCCGGCCAGGCATTGGGCAGGATGACGCGCCAAACGATGGACAGTTCGCTCATGCCGTCAATGCGTGCGGCATGGATCAGCTCATCGGGCAGGGATTTGAAGAATTGCCGGAACAGGAAAATGGCGAAGACCGAGATGGTGGAGGGCACGATCAGCGCGCCAAAACTGTTCAGCCCACCCAGCGCCGAGAGGCCGGCATAGAGCGGCAGCGCCGGCACATGCGGCGGCACCAGCAGGCCGAGCATGACGGCACCAAAGACGAATTCCCGGCCGGCGAAGCGCAGTTTCGCCAGGGCGTATCCTGCAGGCACGGCGAAGAGCAACTGAAAGAACAGGATGCCGGCACAGACGATGACGCCATTCACCAGATAATCGAGCACCGGCACGCGGGCGAAGACCCGGCCGAAATTCTCCGCCACGGCGAAGGTTTCGGGGATGAGGGTGAGCGAGGCACGAAAAATCTCGTCGGTCGGCTTCAGCGAGGCCGAGAGCATCCAGATATAGGGCAGCAGGACAAAGAGCCCGAGGGCGCCGAGCACGCCGAGGCGGATGGCACTACCCATAATGCACCCGCCGATCCAGCACTCGGGTTTGCAGCAGCATCAGCCCCAGCACGATGACCAGAAACACCAGGGTGATGGCCGCTGAATAGCCCAGGCGGAGAAAGGTGAAACCTTCGGTGTACATGGTGTAGAGCAGCACCTCGGAGGCCTTATTCGGGCCGCCGCGGGTGAGCACAGCCACCGTGTCAAAAACGCGCACCGAGCGGATGAGGCTGATCGTCACCACAAAGAGCGTGGTGGGGCCGAGCAATGGCCAGGTGACGAGTCGAAAGCGGTCCCAGGCGGTTTGCGCGCCGTCCACCGCAGCGGCCTCGCGCAGTTCTTTGGGAATGGCGGTGAGGCCGGCCATGAAGAGCACCATGTTGAAGCCCACCGCCTCCCACACGCCGATGAAGGCGAGGGAGAGCAGCACCGTGTCGGAACTGGACAGCCAAGCCGGGCCGGCGATGCCTAAGCTGCGCAGCACGGCATTGACCGGGCCGATGGTCGGGTGGAGCAAATATTGCCAGGCTGCCGCCATGGCGACGGTGAGTGAGACCACCGGCAGAAAGAATACGGCACGGAAAAACGCCCTTCCGCGCGAAGCACTTTCGATGAGCAGCGCGAGGCCCAGCCCGCCCAGAACAGAGACCGGTGCGACGATGGCGACATAGATCACGGTGTTGCGAAAGCTGGTGCGGAAGCCGCGATCGGTCCACATCTCCGAAAAATTTTCCAGGCCGATCCAGTGCGGCGGCCATTCTCCCAGTTCGTAATCGGTGAAGGCGAGGGTGACGGCGGCCAGGGTGGGCAGCAGCAGCAGCAGCAGGAAGGCGATCGCGGCGGGGAGTGTCAGCAGCCAGCCGGCCAGGCTCTCACCCTTGCGCATGGGCAACCTCGTGCAGGGCAAGGCGCCGGCCATCGGCGGCGAAGATCAGCCCGCCCTGAAAGCCCAGCGGCACGAGGCTGCCCGCGGGCGCGGTGAAGCTGGGGGCGGCGCGCACCACCACCGTCTCGTCGCCCAGGCGGGCATGCAGCAGCGCGGCCTCGCCGAGATATTCGACCTCGACCACCCTTGCCTGCCATGGGCCGCCGAGATGCCAATGCTCCGGCCGCACGCCCAGGCTCACCGGGCCGCGGGTGGCGCTGTGCAGCCCGGTGCCGATGCCCTGCAGCCGCACCTGGCCATCCTCGCCCAATTCGGCGGCCAGCACGTTCATTTTGGGGCTGCCGATGAAGGTGGCGACGCGCAGATCGGCCGGGTTTTCATAGACCTCGGCGGGGGTGCCGAGTTGCAGCAATTGGCCGCCCTGCATCACTGCCACCCGGTCGGCCATGGTCAGCGCTTCGGTCTGGTCATGGGTGACGTAGAGGGTGGCGGCGCCGGTGCGGCGATGGATCTCCACGATCTCGCGCCGGGTGGCGACCCGCAGGGCGGCGTCGAGGTTCGAGAGCGGTTCGTCGAGCAGGAACACACTGGGTTTGCGCACCACGGCCCGGGCCAGGGCCACGCGCTGGCGCTGGCCGCCGGAAAGCTGGCCCGGGCGGCGGTCCAGCAAGTGGGAGAGGCCGAGCGGTGCGGCGATGCGCGCCACATCCTCGGCCATGATGCGGCGGGCGGCGCGGCTGCCCGGCATCAGCCCGCCTAGCAGCGGCAGGCGCTGGGCCAGCGACAGCCGGCGCATCAGCAGCGGCACGGCGATATTCTGCGCCACGGTGAGATGGGGGTAGAGCGCGTAGCTTTGGAACACCATCGCCACATCACGCGCACCGGGATGGGCGCGGGTGACATCGCGCTCACCGATACGCACCTGGCCGGCATCCGGCGTCTCGATGCCGGCGACGATTCGCATCAGCGTGGTCTTGCCACAGCCCGAGGGGCCGACCAGGGCGACGAATTCGCCCGGCGCCACCTCCAGCGTCACGTCACGCAGCACCGCGGTGGGGCCGAAGCTCTTCACGATGCCTGCCAGTGAAAGTCCCTGCGCCAAAGCCCTCACCCAACCCGATTGCGGGGCGGGTGGTAGGGCGGCCGCATGGCGCGGCCATGACGGAACGATGAAGCTTCGGTGACAGCGGCGCGGTTCGCATCGGCTGGCGTTTCGGCTAGGGTCCGGCGCATGCGAAAGGCCTTCATGAGCAACGCTGTCCATATCGCCGCCGGCAGCGTGCTGGTGGCTGTGCTGGTGCTCGCGCTCAAGATGGGGGCGTGGTGGATGACCGGCAGCGTGGCGCTCTTCGCCGATGCGCTGGAATCGGTGGTGAATGTGGCGGCGGCGCTGGCGGCGCTGGCGGCGGTGCGCTTCTCGGCCCGGCCGGCGGATGCCAATCACCCCTATGGCCACCACAAGGCCGAGTATTTCTCCGCCGTGCTGGAGGGGGCGCTGATTTTGGTCGCCGCCTTTATCATCCTGCATGAATGCTGGGCGGCGCTGAACAACCCGCGCAGCATTGAAGTATCCGCCACCGCCCTGCTGGTGGCGGGCCTTGCCACGGCCTGCAATGGGGGCTGGTGCTGGGTGTTGTTCCGCCGCGGCCGGGCGCTGCGCTCACCCGCGCTGCTGGCGGATGCGAAGCATTTGCTCTCCGATGTGGTGACCAGCGCTGGGGTGCTGCTGGGCATCACCCTGGCGGCGATGACCGGGCTGGGCTGGCTCGACCCGCTGATGGCGGCGCTGACGGCGGGCAATATTCTGTTCAGTGGCGTGGGGTTGATGCGCGAGAGTTTTGCCGGGCTGATGGATGAGGCGCCGCCGCCGGAAACCCTGGCCCGCATTCGCGGCTTGGTGGCAGCCAATGCCGATGGCGCGATCGAGGCGCATGACCTGCGGATGCGCCAGGCCGGGCGGAACAGTTTTATCGAGTTCCACCTCGTCGTGCCCGCCGCCATGACGGTGGCCGATGCGCATGTGATCTGTGACCGTCTGGAGGCCGCCTTGCGCGCGGATCTGGGCGAGGCGGTGATCACCATCCATGTGGAGCCGGAGGGTAAGGCGAAGCATAGCGGGGTGCTGGTGCTGTGATGGCGGCGCGGGCGCGCCTGGCCCCTGAAGCTGGCGGCGATGCGGGGCGCTGGGCGGGGTTGGGGCTGGCGATTTCGGTGCTGTTGCATGCGGCGGTGCTGGGCGGGCTGCTGTGGTGGGTGGCGCGTGACATCCCGGCCGAGCTTCCCGAACAGGGGGTGGAACTGATGTGGGACCAGCCCAACCAGGCGGCCCTGGCCGCGGGGCCGGAGGGTGATACCGCCACCCCGGAGGCGCCGCCCAGCGTGCCGCCGCCGCCCCCCGAGGCAGAGGCTGAACCACAGCCACCCGAAGACGCACCGC
>Ga0114967_10002664_pt1 | contig 14890 bp, 13 predicted proteins | sample M_130628_MF_Meta_FD_92639 | JGI IMG/M metagenome (GOLD analysis project Ga0114967, IMG submission 92639) | Freshwater microbial communities from Lake Montjoie, Canada to study carbon cycling - M_130628_MF_MetaG | ecosystem: Environmental > Aquatic > Freshwater > Lake | place: Lake Montjoie... | reverse complement strand
TTCCGCGTGCCAACGCCGACGGTTTCCTGCGTGGACCTCACGGTCAAGACCACGAAGGACACCAGCTACGCGGAAATTTCCGCCGCGATGAAGAAAGCCAGCGAAACTTATCTCAAGGGCATCCTCGAATGGACGTCCGACGAAGTGGTCAGCACGGATTTCATCCATTGCAAATCCTCGTCCATCTTCGACGCCGGTTCGGGTATCGAACTGAACAAGCGCTTCTTCAAGCTCGTAAGCTGGTATGACAACGAGTGGGGCTACAGCAACCGCGTGGGCGACTTGATCAAGCTCATGCTCAAGAAGGGTTTGTAAGCCTTAAATAAGAATTCACGAACGGCGATCCGGCAACGGGTCGCCGTTTTCTTTTTCCCGGGTTCGTTTGCAAAGAAACACAAAACCGACCGATGTTCCCATCACCCCCGGCACTACGAAAAGTATCATGATATACATAGCCAGAAAAACTTCATGAACATCCTCTCCCCTTGCATTCGTTGCCGCGATCATTCCCCATAATAAAAAAGTATGATAGTGATGATTGCACACGCAACAATTGCAAGTCCTGTCGAGCGAATGAATCTAGTCAGGACAAAAGCAACCAACCAATTCACCCCGAGCAGAATTAGGATGAATACAATGATTCCCATCGGATGCGGCTTCCAAAATTTAACTCTCTCGAACTCCACCGTCAGCCCGGTCAGACCGCTTTCGAGTGTTCGCCGCAGTTTATCGAGCACCACGTTGGGCGAGACGATATTCTTCACCCACGCTTGAAAAAACGCCAAAAACACCCGCTCGCCCAATGCGCAGCTTGATGGATAATTGCTGCCATGAGCGCGAGAGAAGTCATTGACCAGATCAAACACCTGTCTCCAACCGAACGGGTGCAAGTCGTGCATTACGTTGTCGAGAACGATTACCCAGTGTCCGCAAGCAAAGCCGCGGTGATGACTGCCGCTGGTGGCTTGCCTGTCATCCGTGCTGGTGCAGGCGTCATCACCTCCCGCCTCGTTCGCGAATTGGAAAGCCTGACCCCTGACGATGCTTTCGGTGTATTGCGAAAACTTCTTGCCGACCCGCAATCAAATGAGGTCAAAACCTGCGGAAACTCACGCGCACTTCGCGAGCAGATAATTCCGGAACTGGTCGTAGGCCGTACCCATGCGGTCATAGTCTTCGGGTAGCTTCAGTGACGCGAGCATGTTCGCTGGCACGTCCGGCTCCCAACCGACGACTTTTTGCACTTCGACAGGGAACTTCGCGGGGTTCGCAGTCTCGACGATGACTGCGGGTGTGTTGCCGAGCGGTTCTTGCGCGGTCCAATCCTGCAATCCCTGCCACGCGACGGCGCCGTGCGGTTCGAGCAGAAGCTGGAACTGATTCCAGAAATCACGGACTCCAGCCACCGTGCGTTCATCAGTGATAGAGGACGAGAAAATATCACGCCGCATCGCAGGAAGGTCGGGCATCTGATTCAATTTGCCGGTCTCGTCCATCTGCCCGCCATAGACGGAGACGAGTCGCGCGAGATTGCTTGGATGACCAACGTTCATCGCGTTGGAAAGTGAATTGCGGGAAGGAGAAATCTTCTGGTAACTCCCGCTCGCGAGGAATTTCGGGAACGCATCATTGTCGTTCACAGCCGCGACGATCTTTCTTACGGGCAATCCCATTTCGCGCGCGACGATCGCACCCATCATGTCGCCGAAGTTTCCGCTGGGCACACAGAACACGACCGGCTCGCCCGCCTGCGCCACGCGCGACGCTGCGAAGAAATAATAAACGCTCTGTGGCAACAAACGCCCGATGTTGATGGAGTTGGCAGATGAAAGCGGGATGTGTTTCAACGCTGGATCTGCGAAGGCTTGCTTCACCATCGCCTGACAGTCGTCAAATTTTCCGTCAATGGCCACGGTGCGGATGTTGTCTTTGAGCGTGGTCATCAGCTTGCGCTGGCTCTCGCTGACTTCCGTGGCGGGAAAAAGCACGATGACCCGCACGCCGGGAATCTTGTGGAAGGCATGTGCCACTGCAGAACCGGTGTCACCACTCGTCGCGGTGAGAATGGTGAGCTGTCTGCCGTCTTCGCGGAGAAACTTGCCGAACAGCCGCGCCATCATCTGCGCCGCAAAATCTTTGAAAGACGCCGTCGGGCCTTGATCGAGCCGCATCAGGAATGTGCGGAAGTTCACGACTTCGAGCGGAACGGGAAAGTTGTAGGCGTCCGAGCAGAACTTCGCGAGTTCCTCCGGTGGCACGATGCCGTCAGTGAATTTGGACATCACTCGGAAGGCGATCTCATGATACGGCAGGTGCGAGAATGCGGCGAGTTCGTTGAAGGTGAAGCGCGGAAATTGTTTCGGGAAATAAAGGCCGCGATCCGGTGCTTGGCCTTGCAACAACGCCTTGCGTAGGTTGACTGGTGGTGATTGACCGTTGGTGCTATGGAATAAAAGCGAGGACATTAGTCGAAATTCTCCACCCGGAACATGACTGGCTTGCCTTTGATGACTGGCAGTTTTGCGATTTTCGCCAGCGCCTTTTGCATCGCGGCATTGGTCGCATCGTGGATCATCAGGATCAACGGCACGCTGTCGCCTGCGTGACCTTCGGGCTGGATGACAGACGAGATGCCGATCTTCGCGGACGCGAGGATGGCAGAAATTTTCGCCAGCACACCGGGTTTGTCCGCCACGCTCAGGCGCAGATAGTAGCGCGAGGTAATCTCGTCCATCGGCATCACACGGCCTTTCTTGGCGCAAGCATTGAACGGAGCCACGCGAACCTTTCCGCCGAGCTTCAAATCCAACGCTGCATCCGCCACGTCGCTCAACACCGCACTCGCCGTGGCATCTTTACCCGCGCCACGACCGTAGAACAAGGTGTCGCCGACGACATCGCCGCGCACGAAGCAGGCGTTGAATACGCCATTCACGCTGGCGAGAACGTGTGAGTTGGGAATGAGAGTCGGGTAAACAGAAACCTGCACGCCGGGTTTCTTGCCGGAAATTTTTTTGGCGATGCCCAGCAGTTTGATTGTGTAGCCAAGTTTCTCAGCGAACTGCATGTCAATCTTCGACACGTCCCGGATGCCTTCCGTGTGAATCTCGTGATGATCCGCCCAGAAGCCGTGCGCGAGCGACGCGAGGATGCCGATTTTGTGTTGCGCGTCTTTGCCGTCAATGTCGAGATCGGGTGGCGTCTCGGCGTAGCCCTGCTTCTGCGCGTCGGCCAAAACATCACCGAAGTCTGCACCTTCCTGTTTCATGCGTGAGAGGATGTAATTGCAGGTGCCGTTGACGATGCCGTAGATGGCGGGGAATTGATTGGAGACAAAACCTTCACGCAATGATTTGATGATGGGGATGCCGCCGCACACGCTGGCTTCGTAATAAAGATTAGCACCAGACTTTGCTGCCGCAGCAAACAACTCTGGGCCGCAGGCGGAAATCAACGCCTTGTTCGCCGTGACCACAGTTTTGCCCTGCGCCAGCGCAGCAAGAATCATCACCTTGGCGATGCCCGTGCCGCCGACGAGTTCGATGACGACATGAATTTGCGGATCATTGACGACTTCCTGCCAATCGGTGGTCATCAACGTGAGGGGGATTTCGTAAGCGCGTGGTTCGTCGAACGCTTTGACGGCGATTTTGCGGAAATTGATCTTCACGCCGAGACGCGCGGCCATGAGGTCACCATTTTGTTGCCACGCATGGAACACGCCACTGCCGACTGTTCCGCCACCGATCATTCCGAGGTTCACTTGCTGCATAGAGCCAACAGCTTGGCGAGAACTGGCGTGCCGGACAATTTATTTCTGGCTGCAAAGGCTCGTTCCGAGAAGATGCCCCACCCAAACCGCAAGGACGCAAAGTGCAACAGATGCGATAATGTTTATCGAAGCACGGGCGATATCGCCCTTCTGGATCAACTCCAGCGTTTGAAGGCTGAACGCGGAAAACGTTGTGAAGCCGCCGCAGATTCCGACCATGAGAAACTTTCGAGTGTTGTCGCCAGCCATCCAGCCACTGTTGCAACCCGCAACCACTCCGATGAGCAGCGAACCGCTCACATTGATAAGCAATGTGCCCCATGGAAACGCACTGCCCCAGCGCGCCACGGCAAGGGTTGAAACCCAATGCCGTCCTATGCTGCCAAGTGCGCCGCCGAGAGCGATCCAAAGATAAGTCGCGAATGTTTGCATTACTGTGAAATTTCCCGGAGCGGGGCTTTGTGCGGGAGCACCGTCCCCAGCACTTCCCACTAATCCACCCGCAATGAGTTCATACACGCGCTGCGGCAGGTCTTTCAGACACAGCCACGCTCCGTGGCCAAACCTTACGCTCCGAATTTGTCGAACATTTTCGCGTTCGCCTGCATCAGGCGGATGAGGAACTTTGCCGGGAAAATTCCGAGCGAACCATTGTTCGCGCCCGTTTCAGTGAAACGATCCAGCTTGTCCGAGCCGCTCACGGACGAGTTCAGCAACACGGGTTGCGGATGCCATGAGTGACCGTGCATGGCGCAAGGTGTGGAGTGATCGCCGGTGATGGCGATGACATCGGGACGCTTCTTGAACAGGATCGGCAATGCCGCATCGAAGTCTTCAATCGCTTTTTTCTTGGCGGCAAAGTTGCCATCCTCGCCCGCCTTGTCTGTGTACTTGTAGTGGATGAAAAAGAAATCGTAGTTATTATATTCGGTCAGGTAGCGCTCAAACTGTTCAGCGATGCTCTGCGGGCCTTCGATTTTTTTCATGCCGACGAGTTGCGCGAGGCCTTTATACATGGGATAAACCGCTAGGCATGCAGGCTTGAGCTTGTAACGATCCTCAAACAGCGGAATCTCCGGCTGATGTGCGATGCCGCGCATAAGGAAACCATTCGCCGGTTTTTCCTTCGCAAGGATCGGCAACGCGGCTTTGTAAAAATCTGCGATGAGTCCCGCCATCTTTTTCTGCTTCGCGTTCTTGTGGTCGCGCGGTTTCACTGTCGGCACGGCGTAACCTTCGCGATTCGGATCGGCATCCGTGAGGGGGCCTTCCAGACCTTTGCCGCGGAACACGACTACGAAACGATGTTCCTTGCCGGGCTTGATGATGATCTGAGTGTCGCCAATCTTTTTGATCTTCGCTGACAACAACGCGACCAGCTTCTCGCAGGTCTCGGTCGGTATGCGACCTGCCCGTCGATCTGTGACGATTCCTTTCGCGTCGAGCGTGGCGAAGTTCGCGCGAGCGCAAACATCTCCTGCCTTCAGCTCAACTCCAAGACCGAGCGCCTCAATGACGCCTCGTCCTACTTGAAACTCGAGCGGATCGTATCCGAACAAACCAAGATGACCGGGCCCGCTGCCGGGTGTGATGCCGGGTGCGACGGGAATCATGCGACCTTGCGCAGAATTTTTGGAGAGCGCGTCCAGATTAGGAGTGAAAGCGGCTTCGAGCGGCGTGAGATAGCTTTGCTCCTTGGTTGCCAGATCGCCGAGACCGTCGAGGACGATCAACGCAAGTTTGGCGTTGGGTTTGAGTGTCAGTTCAGAATAGAGGGCATCGAGGCTCATGTTTCGTTTTCAGTTAAAAGATCAACCAGCCCCACGCCCTAGGCGCAAAGCGATTTACATGATGAGGACAACTCCGCCATACGGTCAACGCGGATTTATGCCCAACCCGACAGGATGAAGACAACGTCATCGATTGTTCAGGTGGAAAGTTTTTCCACCCGTTCGGCCATGTTTATGCCTGACACTATGGAGTCGCTCAAAGAAACGCCGTCGCGAAAGTGCCCGGCGAAAAATAAACCTGACTGGTCGGTTTCGATCTTGGTCAATATCTCCTTGAAGCGTCCGTATCCGACGTTATATTGAGGGATGGCTCTTGGGTAAACAACCACGTGCTGAAACGTCGGTTGACCGCGCACGCCAAGCGAAATGCGCAAATCTTCGCAGACAAGCGAGACCAGCTTGTCCTGTGGCAGCGACGCGAGTTCTGGATATCGTTCGCCGCCGACGTAGGTCGTGAGCGTTAGGTGTCCGGCGGGCGCGCGATTGGGAAACAACGCCGAGGAGAAAATCGTGCCCAGGCTTTTGAAGCCCTCGATCTTTGGGATCAACATGCCAAAGCCATTGCACGAATGAGCCACATCCTCGCGTCGGAAACCCAATACAACACTAGCGACTGGTGGATGACGAACCTCAGAGAACGCAGAGAGATCAATCCCATCAATTTTCAACTCCGCCAACTTGAAAGCCGTGCCGCAGTAAATCACCGCGCTGTGCCGCGCCTCGCCCGACGATGTCGCCACAACCCAATCATCCGCGCTGCGAGTGAGCTTGGTGACTGGCGTGCTCAACTTCACCGCGTCACCAAGCTTGGCGGCCAGAGTGTCTGGCAACACCTGCAAGCCTTCGTCAAAGGAGAATTTTGGCGCGCGATCTTTTGCCACTTCACCGCGCTTCTTTCGCTCGCGTGCGCCAAAGATTTGTCCTTTGATCATCGAACCATAGTGGTCTTCCAACGCCTTCAATTTCGGAAACGCATGTGTGACGGAAAGCATGTTCGGGTCGCCCGCGTAGATCCCCGACACAAGTGCGTCAATAGCATGGTCAAGAAACTCCTGATTGAAGCGGCGCACGACGAATTGTCCGATGCTTTCCTCCATGCCATCGCGGCGCGCAGAAATAAACGGTTCGCGCAATACGGCGAGTTTGGCTTTGAACGAAAACAGATCGGTCGAGAGAAATCCTAACGGCGAACCGGGCATCTCGATCGGGCGTTTGTAACGCACGACGAACCGCGCGCCTGCCCCAGCAGTCGTGTCAAGTCGCCGAGATTGCAACTCTGAATCGCGGAGGAGTTGGGAGATTTTTGGGGAAGTTTCGAGCAGGGTGTTCGGGCCGAACTCTGCTAGATAGCCGTTCTTGCGGAGCGATTGGATCACGCCTCCGACGCGATTGCTATTTTCATAAACCATGACGGGGACTCCTTTGCGCTTAAGATAAAACGCGGTGGTGAGTCCCGTGATGCCTGCTCCGATGATCGCTACCGACTTCATTGAATCCAAACTGTGCCAGCGCAGGGAGCGGCGCAAGAGATTAACAACAACAGGCCGATTTGTCTGGCAGGCTTGGCTTGCAGCTGCGGGTTATAATCTTGAAATCTTTCTAGGCACGGCTTCATGGTTTGATTACAACACGCGGACACCGTTTTAACGAATGAAAAAACTCGCTGGGAACTTGGCTTGGTTGCTCATCGCGCTGCTCGGCGCGTGGGCCTACTTCACTATCTCGATGCATCGGGGCGAACACATCAATTCCGTGTTCATCCTCATCGCGGCGATTTGTACTTATGTCATCGGCTATCGGTTTTACTCGAAGTGGATCGGAGCAAAAGTGCTGATGTTGAACGACCGTCGTGCTACACCTTGCGAAGTAAACGACGACGGCAAGGATTTCGTGAAGACGAACAAATGGATCGTGTTCGGGCATCACTTCGCGGCGATCTCTGGGCCAGGGCCGCTAGTAGGGCCTGTGCTGGCGGCGCAGTTCGGTTATCTGCCGGGAACGCTGTGGATTCTCATCGGGGTAGTGCTTGGCGGCGCGGTGCAGGATTTTGTGGTGCTGTTCGCTTCGATGCGAAGAAACGGAAAATCTCTCGGTCAGATGGTGAAGGAAGAGTTGAACACCACCGCAGGCACAATCGCCACGGTAGCAATCCTAGCCATCATGATTATTCTGCTCGCGGTGCTGGCGCTCGTTGTGGTGAAGGCTCTGGCAGAAAGTCCGTGGGGCGTGTTCACCGTGACCGCGACGATTCCCATCGCGATGTTCATGGGCGGCTACATGCGATATTGGCGCATCGGCAAAGTGATGGAGGCGTCGGCAATCGGTGTTGTGTTGCTTTTGCTGGCAGTGGGAGGGGGTAAGCTCATTTATGAAGATGCGGACTGGTCAAAGATTTTCACGCTGAAAGATGTGCCGCTCGCGTGGGCGATTATAATCTACGGCATGGCGGCAAGTGTTCTACCCGTATGGTTGCTGCTTGCGCCGCGCGATTACCTCAGCACGTTCATGAAGCTCGGAACGATCTTCGCACTCGCGGTGGGGATTTTTCTCGTGCTGCCAGATTTGCAGATGCCAGCGATCACGAAGTTCGTGGATGGCTCGGGTTTGGTCGTGGCCGGGAAGTTGTTTCCGTTCTGCTTCATCACGATTGCTTGTGGGGCGATCTCCGGTTTTCACACGCTGATCGCCAGCGGCACGACGCCAAAAATAATCACTCGGGAAAGTTACGCGCGTCCCATCGGCTACGGGGCGATGTGTTTGGAGTCACTCGTCGCAATCATGGCGATCATCGCTGCTTGCACGATGGATCCGGGTGTTTATCTCGCCATGAATGTGAAGGGTGAATCTGCTGCTACTGCTGCAAAAGTCACTGCGCTTGGCTTTCCCGTGACAGTAGAACACATGAACGCGCTCGCGAATGACGTTGGCGAACACACATTGTTCGGTCGCACTGGCGGTGCGGCAACCTTGGCGGTGGGCATGGCGCAAATTTTTTCCAAGGTCGTCGGGCATCGATGGCTTGATCTGTGGTATCACTTCGCGATCATGTTCGAGGCATTATTTATCCTGACGACGCTGGATGCCGGAACGCGCGTGGGGCGTTACATCCTGCAAGATTTTCTCGGCAATGTCTGGAAACCACTCGGCGATACTAAATCCATCGCTGCAAACGTGCTGGCGAGCGGGTTGATGGTGTCGGGCTGGGGCGTGTTCCTAATCCAAGGCGTGCGCGATCCGCTGGGTGGAATCAATTCGCTCTGGCCGTTGTTCGGCATCGCCAATCAGATGCTCGCAACCATCGCGCTGTGTCTGGTGACGACGATTATCCTGAAGATGCAGTTAAAGGCGAGGGGCGAGGGGCGGGCGGCGATGGGAGGGAAGCCGTGGCTGGCGATCATAACGCTGGTGCCGCTCTTTTGGTTGTTCTCAGTTACGTTCACGGCGGGGATTCAAAAGGTGTGGCATTCCGATCCAAGAATCGGATTCATTTCCGGCGCTGCCGCAGCGCAGGAAAAGCAAGAAGCCATTCGTTCAACCTTGGCTACCGTTCCTGCGGCTGAACTTGCTGCAAAAAACAAGGAGGTCGCGACGCTGGCTAAACAGGTTTTCAACCTTCGCCTCGATGCGTTTGTCGCCATCGCGTTCTTGGTCCTCGTTTCCATCATTATCGCGATGAGCGTTTGGGAGTGGATACGTCTGTTGTCACGTCGTAAGCTAGCCGTGCTGCACGAGTCCGAACCTGTCTGGCTGCCGGATTACGCCGTGACAGAAGGCGGCCGCAAGCTTGGCGGCGCGGCAGGCGCGGCTACACTGGCGGTGGCACTGGCGAAGGAACTCTCCGGCGAAACACAATTAGAACGTGCGCAGCAACAGGCTGTGATGTGTGATTGCAGCCATGCTCACGAGGCAGCCAAGTCCGACGCGCAGATTTACGTGGAGACGACGGAAAAGCGTTTCACCGGCGTGCGACGGTGTTGTTGAATCGCCCGAGTTGACGATGCAAACCCTCCGCCACGTGCGAGAACGCCGGAGCAACCAAAGTTGGAAACGTTATGGATTTCCGGACGCTTTCAATCCGTAGGCCAAGTGGACGGCCAAGCATCACATGTCGATCAACCCCGGGATCACATTGATCATGGCTGAGAACGCGTGCTCCGTTTTTTTGGGAGCTTCATGCGGAATGGCGAAGTGAAGACCTTGATGCGGAAAGCTGGCTTCAGCGAGGCAGATGACGTTTTCAAATCGCCAATTCCCACCTGACGACTACACTGGCGCCGTGCAAAACGTCGGACAACACATCGGAATCCTCGGCGGATCGTTCGACCCTGTCCACACCGGCCATGTGCTCGTGGCGCAGGCAGCCATTGAGGAACTTCAGCTCTCGCGACTATTCTTGATCCCAGCTGCCTGTTCGCCTTTCAAGCTAGAACAACAACCGGCATTTGCTACTCGTCGTCTCGCCATGCTGCGCCTTGCGTTTGTCGGGAGAACAAATTGCGAAGTGGACGATCTGGAGATTCAGCGCGGCGGAGCGTCGTTCACCATAGACACTGTGCGCCACTTCGCGCAGAGATTCACAGGCGCAAAAATTTTCTATCTCATCGGCGCGGACAATGTGCCCAAGCTCAATCAATGGCGCGAAGCCAACGAACTTGCGACGATGGCTGAGTTCGTGGTGATTCCCCGACCGGGCGATGCACCAATGCCCTTGCCATCGCCATTCCGTGGCCGTTACCTCAACGGCTTTCCCTTTGGTGTCTCAGCCTCGCAGATTCGCGAGCGGGCAAAGGAAGGTTTGCCGCTCGAACCGCTCGTGCCCGCAGCTGTCGCCCAATTCATCCAGAACAATCGGCTTTATCTTTGAGCGCAGCTCCGCCAAGCTGACTTGGATGGAATCAAAACAGTTAGCCCAGCTTTGCGGTGAACTCGCCGACAACAAGAAGGCCGAGAACATTCTCGTGCTGGACGTGCGGAAGCTTTCGAGCATCACAGATTTCTTCGTTATCGTCTCCGGCACCAGCTCGCCACACTTGCGCGCAATCGTGAGTGAGATTGATGACAAGCTGCGCGCCGATCATGAACTACGACCACGCGCCCTGGACGGAAATATCAACGGCGATTGGGTCGTGCTGGATTACTTCGACGTTATCGTCCATGTGATGCGCGCTGAAGTCCGCGAGCGTTATGATCTCGAAGGGTTATGGGGCGATGCACCGCAGTTAAAGCAAAGCATAAAGCCGAATGTTCGCGCTGGAATCAAACCCAGCGTGAAACACGCTCCGAAGCGGAAGACCAAAGTGGCCAAGAAGAAAGCGTCAAAGACGGAGTGAGTGTTTGCACCGAAATTGGAGTTGTTGACGCTGTGTTCACTTGATGCCGGCTAGGCGTTCTTTCCAGACTCGATACAATTCCACCGTTGCCCGCACATCGCGGAGGCAGTATTCAGCCACATCACGCTGCTTCCCAGCAGCCATCATAGCAGGAACACCCATGCCGGTGACTCCATGCGCCTTGGGTGAGTCAATGCCGAAAGACTTGCAGTAAAAATCCAGATTGAACTTCCGGGCCGCGCCCTCGCGTCCGCTCACGTTGTAAAAAGTGAATTGCTCCGCCAGATCGCAGTGCGGCTCGACGGAATAGCGATAGCCGAGCCAGTTCTTTTTCGTGATCGGCACATTCAACACCGCAGAGCGCAGGTAGAGAAACGGCACATCAAAGCCGCGCCCGTTAAATGTCACCACCGAGTCGTAATGCTTGGCCACATCCCAGAACGCGGTGAGCATCTCAATCTCATCAGCGCACGGCATGAACTCCACGGGGCCCGCTTCTGCGCCGTCCTCCTCGAAATCATCCGCCGTATAAAGAACCTGTCCGCGCTGAGATTCCGCGTTCAACATCGCGATGCAAACTACATTCCCCGTCAGAGGCCATAGGCTGAACATGCGCGCGATCTCGTCGCGCTTGTTGGAGCGCAATGTTTCATCCGGTATTTTTTCTGCCTCGCGCAGCAGATATTCCTGTTGGACTTCGTCGAAACTCTCAAGGGGTTGAGCGGTGGTTTCGATGTCAAAAACGAGAGTGGGCATGGGTTTAGTTAATTGAAATAAAAAACCAGGATGGGAAGCTTGTTTTGAAAACCAAGCTTTCCATCCCGGTTGTGTAAAGGGTCTACTTTTTCTTCTTACCTGCTGCTTTCTTTTTCTTCGCTGCCATGTTCCTCACCCCCGATCAATTTTATGTGTTTATATTTTTTGTTCTCAGGCAAAACATTTTGCCGTCAACGCTGGGACAGCTGGTTTGTAGTGATAGCGCGCGCGACTGGCAATCTTTTTTCTCAATCTTCGTGTGAAGTTTTTTTCTCGGCGGCGTGAGCCAGACGCGTCACTCGTACCGCAATGACTCGATCGGATCCAGATTTGCTGCCTTGTAGGCTGGGTAAGTTCCAAAAATAATTCCCACTAACGAACAGAGCGCGAGGCCGAGAGCGATCCAGTCGAACGGAATCGCTGGGGGCACTTTGAAGTAGAACGCGATTGCATTGCCGCCAAGGATACCTAGCACCACGCCGATAATCCCACCCACTTCACACAGCACCACGGCCTCGACGAGGAATTGCGTCATGATGTTGCGCTTCTTCGCGCCGATGGCGCGGCGGATGCCGATCTCTCGCGTGCGTTCCGTGACCGAGACGAGCATAATGTTCATGATGCCGATGCCCGCCGCAAGCAATGCGATGGAACTGATCACTGCCACGCCGATGCGGACCGCGCGCGTGAATTTTTCAAACTGCGCGATGAGTGAATCGTTGGAGAATAGTTCGAAATCATCCTCTGCCCCTGGCGGGACCTTCCGTGCCACCCGCAGAATGCCCCGCACCTGCTCCACGCAATCCTCGTAGCTCGCCTTGTCTCGCGCCTGTACCAGGATCGAAAGACTTCGCTTCCATGAGCCGAAGCGATTCAGGCCGGTGCTGATTGGGATGATGACGAAGTTGTCCTGACTGCCACCCATCGTAGCGCCTTTTGCCGTAAGTACGCCGATCACTTGATAGTTGATGCCGTCCATCTTTAACTTGTCGCCTACAGGCGAGCCGAACGGAAACAGAGTTCGCGCAAGTCCATCGGCCAATACACAGACATCGCGCGCGTTATCCACGTCGTTGTCTGTCAATGCGCGGCCATCGGCAATGGTCCAGTTCTTGGCGGGGAAACTTCCAGGCGTTTCACCCAGGATGCGGACACCGGGCGCGGATTTTTCAAACCGCGTCTCCATCTGACCACCCCAGAAATCTTCCTCGATGCCCACGCTTGTTGCGAGGGTCGCTTTCTCAATCACTAACTTCCCGTGCGCTAGAGTGAAATTCAAGCGTCTGCGATATTTTTCCCAACCCATCGGCCCCTCGAATTGTAGCTCTGGCCACTTTTGCACTTTGAATGTATTCGCCCCCAATTGGCTCATCTCCGTCTCGACGTTCGTTTTCAGCACTCGCATCGAAGTCATCACCACGATGATCGAGAACACGCCGATAAGCACACCCAGCAATGTAAGCGCGGAACGAAGCTTGTGCGCCGCCACGGCATTGAGCGCCATGAAGAGGCTTTCGCGCGCTTCTGTGAGCAGAGTGATTTCGTGTTTTTGTTTCATTCGCTTCTCAGCGCGTCCACCGGGTTCATCCGCGCTGCTCGCCAGGCGGGCAGAAATCCTGAGACGACGCCAATCACCAGCGAGACAAGCAGCGCCACACTCGCCACCGTCAACGACATAGTGGCTGGTAGAAACTTTTGCATCACGAGCGTCAGCGGCCAAGCGATGGCCAGCGCGATCAATCCGCCCAGTAGACAGATGCATCCCGCTTCCGTCAGGAATTGCAGCAGGATCGTTCGGCGTTTTGCGCCGATGGCTTTACGGATGCCGATCTCGCGGGTGCGTTCAGCCACGGAAACGAACATGATGTTCATGATGCCGATGCCGCCGACGAAAAGTGAGAGGCCGGTGATGAAGAAACCGACGGCAGCGATCGTTCCCGCCACGCGATTGAACATCTGGACGAACTGCTCCTGCTGGTTGATGGCAAAGTCGTCAGCGTCGCTTGGCTGAAGGCGGCGAATCTTCCGCATCGTGTGGCGCAGTTCCTCCCGCGAGTCTTCGAGTTCGGTGAGTTGTCGCGCTTTCACATGGATGGCGATGTCAGGATTGTTCCAGATCGTGGTGATAAATTGTTCGATCGGGATGACGGCCTGATTGTCCATGCTGAAGATGCCCATGAATGATCCCTGTTTCTCCAACACGCCGACCACCTCAAATGTTTTTGAGCTAATCTTGATCCGCTGGCCTAACGCCGAGCCACCGCCAAATAGATTGGATGAAACTTGCATCCCGATGATGCAGACCGGGCGGCCTCCAGCCGCTTCTTCGGCGGAAAAGAAATGTCCCTCTGAGATGCCGATGCCGGAGGTGATCGCATATTGCTCCGTTGTGCCAAGGACTTGAACGCGACCCGAATTACGCCGCTCGAACTCGACGCGTGCCCCGGATTGCGCTACTGGCGCGACGGCGGATGAAAGTTCAAGTTGGCCGATGAGCTTGTTGGCTTCTGCGATTTTCAGCGGACGGCGACGCTGGGTCTTTCGCCATTCGCCTTCGTTGTTATTGAACCATGCGTCGCGGCTCACGAAGAACACGTCCGCCCCCAATGACGAGATGCTGCTCATGAAAGATTGGTTCAATCCCTCAATGGCCGTGCCCATGAGTGTGACGGTGACGATGCCGATGACGATGCCAAGCGTGGTGAGGATTGAGCGCAGCTTGTTCGCGCGGATGGCCGCCCACGAGATGCCGAATCCCTCGCGGATTTCGGTGATGAAGTTCATTCGGAAGACGCAGTGCGTTGCGCGTTGTGCGTAGCATCAAGCCGCTCGTCGCTTGCGATCAATCCATCTCGAATCCTGAGAATCCGCCTCGCGCGCCTTGCCACGTCCTCCTCGTGCGTGACCACGATAATGGTGTTTCCAGCGCGCCAGAGATCCTCGAACAATGCCAAGATTTCTTCGCCTGTCTTGGAATCAAGATTGCCTGTGGGCTCATCGGCGAGAAGGATGGAAGGCTTATTAACCAAGGCGCGGGCCACCGCCACGCGTTGACGTTGACCACCGGAAAGTTCGTTGGGGCGATGATGCACACGATCCGCGAGACCGACCTGTGTCAGAGCGCTCATCGCGGTTTGTCGTCGCTCCGTCGCAGATACGCCAGCATAGATCAGCGGTAGCTCGACATTGTGCAGCGCGTTGGAGCGCGCGAGCAGGTTGAATGTCTGAAATACAAAGCCGAT
>Ga0114967_10002663_pt1 | contig 14895 bp, 32 predicted proteins | sample M_130628_MF_Meta_FD_92639 | JGI IMG/M metagenome (GOLD analysis project Ga0114967, IMG submission 92639) | Freshwater microbial communities from Lake Montjoie, Canada to study carbon cycling - M_130628_MF_MetaG | ecosystem: Environmental > Aquatic > Freshwater > Lake | place: Lake Montjoie... | reverse complement strand
GAAAGACTTTTAAGTTCCAAAATAGTAGAATTTTTTGCATATTTTTATTATAATAAATATGTATTCAGATGCCGATGGTCGGGTCTGAAATATGTCATCTTGCTTATAGGAGAAAAAAATGACAAATCAATTAACCCTTCGTTCCATAGATATTCCATCTATTCATAAGTTCTCAGTCGGTTTCGACCGTATGTTTGACGAACTAACTCGAAACCAAGCGCAACAAACAAACTATCCACCATATAACATCATTCAGATTAATGAAGATGAATATATGATTAGTCTTGCTGTTGCTGGTTTTGGCCCTGATAATCTAACAGTTACAAAAGAGAAAAACTTTTTAATTATTGAAGGCAAACATGCGTTGAATAGTATTGGGACTGATACGGAACCTACATATCTACACAAAGGTATTAGTGAACGTAATTTCCGTCGTGAGTTCCGCTTAGCGGATCACGTAGAAATTGAGAACGCACATTTAGAATTGGGAATCTTAAGTATTCACTTAAAACGTGAAGTACCTGAAGAACAAAAGCCCAAGTCTATTGCTATTACTTACACTAAATAATATAATAGATGTTCGTTAACAGTGTGCGGCAAGTTGTCGCACACTATTTTATAAAGTAGAAAAAATGGCTAAAACAGAAACTAAACCGAAAATCAAACCCAACATCAATTTGGCTGAACCACCTATGTATAAAATCATTTATATCAATGATGAGGTAACCAGTGTGAATTTTGTAGTTAACAGTTTGATTGAATATTTCAATTATAACCAAGATACTGCATCAACGTTAACAGTAAGTATTCACGACCAGGGTAGTGCGGTAGTAGCTGTGTTGCCCTATGAAATTGCCGAACAAAAAGGCATTGAAGTTACATTAGACGCACGTAGTCAGGGATTTCCTCTACAAGTGAAAGTTGAAGCAGAAGCTTAAACTTCTATTTCAATTCGTTTAGACCAGTATGGTGTTTTCTTAAAATATGAATTGTTGATATAATTGATGTTGTCTATTGTTGTATCAACATTTTTATCATAGCTACCATAAATCCAAGTAGATACTTTGTGTTCAGAATCGTGACCTAAAGTTTGTATTAATGGTATTTGGTCATAAAGGTCATCTGGCTCTTCTCCAAAGAATAAATCTGGTCCGGGAGCACAATTTGTGACTAATATTATTTTTTTAACATCTAAGTGTAGTTGAAGTTTTTCTAAACTTGAACCAATATACGAAACATCTTCTACGTGTTGTGCATGTAAATGAAGTTTTTCTAATGCGGTAGGTGCATTAACTTTACTACCATACCAACCATTTGCACCTAATATAGCAATACCATCTAATACAACAACGTGCCTATATAGTAGTGCTACATTAGGTAGTAACTTACATATTTCAGATATTTCAAAGTACCTGTTTTTTACAAGATGCATATTATCGTGTTCTAAAGAACCTGGAATATAAAAAATACCACGATAAAATGTTGATAGATGAAGCAGAGTTTGATGTACTACTCGCAAGTCATTGCTTATATTTCCGGCTATAATTAGGTATAGGCTTGTTGCCTTATTTTCCCAGTCAAAGCTATCCTCAGCGTCCAGATTAAGGTCGCTAATAACATCAAACCCTATATTCATTAAGCAACAGTCGGCTTAGCTTTTGGTGCTCTTGGCTTTGCAGGTGCTTTGGCTTTTGTAGCTGCCGGGGCCTTTGCTGGTGCTTTTGGCTTAGCCGGGGATTTAGCTTTTACAGGTGCAACTGTTTCTACAACCAAAGGAATTGGTGTAGTTGCGGCTGGTTCTGGCACTTTGTATGGTGCGGTCTGTAGTGCTTCTACCTTATCAGATTCTTTTACTTCTGCTTCTTCCTTATGTTTGTTGTGTTCTCTGTAAATCAAATAAAAGGCTACAGCCAATCCAACCACTACTAATAAAATAACTTCCATTTTTATCTCCTAAACATATATTTAATCGGGTACGAAACCCGTATATTTTTTCCGTAATATGTGTATTATTAGGATTTAAATAGTATCATAAATACATTATGTTCAGAAAAACCAATCTTGCCGAACTTATGCGTGAGGAATTACCTCCCATATCATACCAAAAACGTCTTTGTTATAGGACTGACCGTGATGAGGTCGTAGCACTTTATCACCTTATTAACAAAACAATTTTCAATAACAAACTGATAATTCCCGAAATTGAGGTTATGCCCCGCTGTAGGAAATACTGGGGTATGTGTTACGGTTCACTAGAAATGCCTAGTAAGACTAAAAGCTACTGTAAAATAAGAGTAATGGACAAGTGGTACTGTAGGCAGTGGCTTATCACGGTATTAGCACACGAAATGTGTCATCAATATCAATGGGATATTCAAGGAATGGAAAGACTTAAACGAGGTAGACAGCCTCTAATGAGTCACGGTCCTAGCTTCTTTGTGTTTAGGGATAAATTAAAGAAGTACGGCATATCATTAAAAGGTGCCCACAGCAAACGCAAGTGGTTCTGGTACCAAAATTTATTTAAAGCGTAATACCAAAAACATTTGACAACAACATACACATTTGTTATAATAGTAGAAATATTTTTATAAAGGAAGTCTATGAGTCTAGTCCCAATCGTTATCGAACAAACCGCTAAGGGCGAACGTAGTTATGATATCTACAGCCGTCTATTACGTGACCGTGTTATTTTGCTTGAAGGTGAAGTACACGACCAAATGGCAAATCTTATTGTCGCCCAATTGTTATTCCTAGAATCTGAAGGTGAAAAAGATATCTCAATGTATATCAATAGCCCAGGTGGTAGTGTAACTGCTGGTATGGCCATCTATGATTGTATGCAATTTATCAAGCCTGACGTACAAACTATTGTTATGGGTCAAGCCTGCAGTATGGGTTCACTACTTGCACAAGCAGGAGCCAAAGATAAACGTTTTATGTTACCAAGCGCACGACATATGATTCACCAACCCAGTGGTGGCGCACGTGGTCAAGCAACTGATATGTTGATTCAGGTAGAAGAAATGCTAGTAATGAAAAAGAATCTTACTGAAATTTATGTTAAGCATAATAGCGTGGGTAAAACCTTTGAACAACTTACCAGTGATATGGAACGTGATAACTTTATGTCCGCACAACAAGCACTGGCATATGGTTTGATTGATAAGATTATTGAAAAGCGAGAATAATAATGGAAATGCTATTTAATACAGCCAGTAAATATATTCTTATTAAGGATATGTCTACTATCTTAGATTTTGAACCTATTAACGATGAATTTAATAAATTAGCATTTAAAGATAATATAGCAAATAAAATCAGTATTGAAATGAATTTATTTGATAAAGATATATTTAAGGAAACCAAAAAGTTAATGTTAGATGATTGTAAACAATATCTAAATAATACAGTTAATTTAACTCATTTTTATGATGATTTGATTATGACTAATAGTTGGGGTAATCTAACTGACCCGAAACATTCTCATCATGACCATGTACATCCATTTAGTATTGTAAGTGGTGTATTATATTTAGATAATAATCCTAGTAATTTAAATCTATATATTGAATCATTTATGCCAGAGATTCCTTATTTTATTACTAAGAATAAATCATTTGTTTCATTAAAAAGTTTATTAAATGATATTAATACTAATCCCAGTGAACATAATAATCTTAAAAATCACATGGTATTATTCTTATCTAATAGTAGTCATTTTGTAGAACCATTAACCAGTGACAGTTTACCTAGAAAATCTATTTCTTTCAATACTTTTTGGAAAGGTATGGTCGGGGTGAAAGAGGAAGCACTAGGATCCCACGTGTTCTAAAATTTGACAATAAATCGGTTTGGGTATATAATAGAATCTTAAACAGTTAATTAAAGGACTTAAGAAATGACAAATTTTGAAACAAATTGCTATGGTATGACTGAACAAGATATCCGTGAGCAATATATGGAAAGCATTACCGCTAAGTGTTCCGGTCTTGAAATGGTCGTGATGGGTGTTCTTAGTGATGCCCAAGAGTTGTTAGCTATGGGTCGTAACGAAGCTTCCCGCAAACAAATGAACATTGCCAAATTTATCCTGTCAGAAATGATGGATCAAAAAGTATCCTAAATTTGACAATAAATGGTTTTGGGTGTATAATACTTGTATTGACTTAACTAAAGGACTAAAAAAATGACTAAGAAAATCTCTATCAAAGTTTTTGGCGACCCCGGACACGCTTGGGCACGTTTCCCCAAAGCTAAGTTGGTTAGTCTTGGTATCGCTGATAAGATTACTCCGTACAGTTACCAAAATGGTACTAATGCTTTCCTTGAGGAAGACTGTGACCTGTCAACACTGATGGCGGCTCTTAAGGCCAAGGGCTATGAAGTGAAATTCAATGAGAGTTTTACCAATAAACAAAGCAAAATCCGTGGTTATTGCACGTACAGAATTTGACAATAAATGGTGTTTGTGCTATAATATATACTTAGACAGTTAAATAAAGGACACGAAATGACTACAATGACAGACCAAGATTTTGATACTAAGTTTGCTTATTTTGAAACTACCCGTAGTCAATTAGGTTTATCGGCCGTTTGGTCAATCTTTGAGATTGACAATTTGAACGAAGTTCATCCTTTTGTGGGTGCAACAAAAGTTATCTATCGTGCTTATGGCTCCGGCGATCACGAGGTTGCTATCAACGGTACTACTTGGGCCTCATTGTACATTGCGGCTGACACTCTCATCCGTGAAAGCGGTGATGGTCATCACATTTTTATCGAGGCTTTTAAACAAAGCTCAATCAACCCAGAAATCTTGTTTGTGACAACAGGCTCCTAAATTTGACAATAAATCAGTTTGGGTATATAATAGAATCTTAAACAGTTAATTAAAGGACTAAAAATGAAAGTTACGAAAAAAAGAGCACTTATCGACCAAGTTTGTGCTATCCTCACTAAACGAATTTCTAATGGTGAATATCGTATCCCTCGCACTCCGGTTGGTGGTGACTTGGAACGTGATTTTCAATACAAAGGATACGGCAAAGGATTGACTGGTTGGATTAAAGAAGCCTGTAAAAGCATCCCGGGTACTAATGTAGTCAAGGAAAAAGGCCGTGTGTATGTAGTATATACAGCCTAAATTTGACAATAAATGGACCCTGTGATACAATAGAATCTTAAACAGTCAACTAAAGGAAACAAAATGGCAACACGTTCTACAATCGCTCTCGAATTTGCAGATGGTACTATTGGTCAAGTGTATTCACACTGGGATGGTTACTTGGCTCACAACGGTAAAATGTTGCAAGAGTATTATTCTAATCCCTTTATTTTGCGTGACCTGATTGACTTGGGTAGTATCTCTAGCTTGGCACCAACAATTGGTACTAAGCGTCCCTTCAGTCATTATGACACTGAGTTGTCATTGGTTGAATTTCAGAAGCAGTATAATGATATGACTTCATTCTATGGTCGTGATCGTGGCGAGACTAACACCGATGCTACATACTTCACCGACTATGAACACTTTTTGGTCGATGGCCAAGAAGAAGAATACGATTACATTTTGCGAAATGTTAATGGTGTTGCTACTTGGTTTGTATCCGATCATGGTAGTGACTTTATGTTGTTGACTGAGGCTTTTGCTAAAGAAGCCCGCGAGTTGGCTGAAATTGCAGAAGTAGAAATATTACCCCTGTAAGGAGAAACAAATGGAAGCAGTAGTAGAAACAACAGTTTGGAATGATAGCAACCTTGCTAATCACACATACTTACTTGACGGAACCAAAATGGTTGCGTACATCAAAGTTGGTTCTACTACTCCTGTCTACTTTAAAAACCCAATTACTATCGATAAGCGTGGTCGCAAGTTTATTCTAGTAAAGCCTAACCCATTCAAGGCAGTAAAAGAAAAGAGTACAATCGTCAAAGTGTCCGGTAGTAAAGGCAATGTCTATTCTATCGACACTGATGATAAAACTTGTACGTGCCCAGGATATATGTATCGTGGTACTTGTAAACACATTATGGAGTTAGTTAAATGAATGATTTTAATACACATATAGATCCCGAGTATCCATACTCTATTGTAATACCCGGTAACAATCTGAAAATGTCGGCAACTAATAGCCCCACAAGTGTTTGGCTACGAACTAAAAAATATCCCTACATTGTAGGTGGTACTTTTGAAAGACACATTTTTAGGTTTAAAGAATACAAACACGCTAAATCGTTTGCGTTAAAATGGAAATAATTTATAAATGAAAATCGCATTGTGCAGTGACCTGCATTTAGAATTTAAAGATGTTGACCTCAAGAACACAGAAGGTGCTGAGGTACTCATCCTATCGGGTGACATTCTGATTGCAGAAGACCTTCATAATCATCCCGAAATGGATTATGGAATGTACAGCAATATCAATATTGCTGACCTCGGCCGCAGACAAAAGGTAGCATTGCGCTTCCGTGACTTCCTTACACGTTGTAGTAAAGAGTTCCCTCACGTTGTTTACGTTGCCGGCAATCATGAATTCTATCACGGCAGATGGAATCAAAGTTTAGATCACCTGCGTACTGAATGTGCCAAGTATCCAAACGTTTATTTCTTAGAACGTGATATCAAGGTTATCAATGAAGTGTCCTTTATTGGTGCTACATTGTGGACTGATTGCAATAGGAATGATAGATTAACTATATTGACATTGAATAGCATGATGAATGATTATCGTACAATTCGTAATGATGAGCATGAGTTTGCTAGGTTGCACCCAGATAGTACAATACAACGTCATCATCAAACAATGAGTTATTTAAAACAAGTACTGCCTGATATGAAGGATAAGAAGGTTGTGTTTGTAGGACATCATGGTCCTTCTGCAAAGAGTACACATCCCAAGTACCAATATGAAACACATATGAACGGTGGTTATCGTAGTGACTTAGATGAATTCATTATGGATCATCCACAGATTGTTTTATGGACTCACGGTCATATGCACGACCCATTTGACTATATGATTGGAACGACTAGAGTGGTTTGTAATCCTCGCGGATATGTAGGCCACGATGAACAAGCTGATTACTTTCAGCTAAAGTATTTGGACATCTAAATGAAACAAGGTGTCCAATATGTGTTGTATGATAACAGAAAATATCGTATAATCTATACACGTTGTGAGAACAACGAAATTTTAAAGGAAAATAAAATGACAGAAACTAAACAAGCCCGTGTCTTGATGGCACTACAAAATGGTGAGCAACTCACTGCAAAGCAAATCTCCGCACGTTTTGGTGTAAAGAACCCAACAGCGACTATCAGTGATATTCGTTTCGCAGGTTATGCAGTTTATGCTAACAAGCACACCGACACTAAAGGTCGTGTTACTACCAAGTATCGCACTGGTAAGCCTTCACGTGCTATTGTAGCCGCAGGCTATCGTGCAATGGCACTTGGCATCGTTTAATCTCTACTGAGATGAAACAAAAAGGGCATTCGTGCCCTTTTCTTTCGTCTGAGCCTTGCTTTTAATTCAAATGTATGCTATAATAGTACATAGCAAAGGAGATTGTAATGAGTTTATTTCACAAGATTATGAACAAACTAGGTCGTTATCGTTTAATTCCTGATCGTAGAACAGGTCTAGACTATATGCACCGTTACTATTTGTTCTTAAAAGACCGTACTTGGTTTCCCTTCAATGTGACACTACATAAAATTGTTCGTAGTGATGACCCTATTATGCACGATCATCCTTGGAGTTATATGACAATCGTTCTTAGTGGTGGCTACTGGGAGCATACTCCTGTCTTTGATAATGACGGCAAAATGATTACTGAGTTTCAAACGTGGCGTGGTCCTGGTAGTATCATCAAGCGTGGTGCAGGTGAGTATCATTGGCTTGAGTTAGAAGAAGGTGCTACTGCTACTACATTGTTCTTTATGGGACCACAAGAACGTGAGTGGGGATTCTTAACAAAGACAAAGACAGGTAGAGATCGGTGGGTTAAAAGCGAACATTACTTAACTGACTGGAAACCCTATCACGAAAAATATGTTATGAGCAAAGCTAGTAGGAAATAAAAATGACGTTAAATTTTCTTGCAATGATGTTCTTTGGTTACTTGTTAGTAAACACTGATTACAGTATAAAGGCTAGATGGATGTATTATATGGATGGTATGGTTTTTGCAGTTAATTTTGCACTTGTTTTTTTATATATAACTGATAGAGTAGGAATTTAATAATGTTTATCTCACTAACTAATGCAAGCGAAACGCACAAAGGCAATAAAATTGCAATCAACATTGATTTGATTGCAACTGTATATAATACGCTCAATCTTGCTAAAAAAGAAGATGGTATAATTGAAAATGTTACGTATGTTTTTTGTCCTCCACATGGTATATGGGAAGTACAAGAATCTGTTGATGAGGTAGTAGCAGAATTAAACAATTACAGATGGAATAAAAAATGAATGATGATACAAAAGAAATACTAACTATTCTACAAGAAGAATGTGCTGAGGTTATTGTAGAGGTTAGCAAGTGTTTTAGATTTGGGCCTGACCAAATGATGGAAGGTATGGATGTTACTAATATGGAACGATTACAAAAAGAAATAGGAGACCTGCAAGCAATGATTGAATTACTAGTTGATAACAAGGTAGGTGTAACTACACAAGGGCTTAAAGAAGCTAAAAAGGCAAAGTTTCAAAAACTGAAACTGTGGTCTAATCTAACTATTACTAAATAAACTATTATGCTCGAAATTCTTATATTGTTGGTTGTGTTTTGTGTAGGCTTCTACGTAGGTGAATCTGTATTTGCATATCGTATACGTCATTTGATTTACAAAGAAGCAATGGCTCAGGGAATAGAACTTGATTTACCAATTTCTACTAAACCTAATATTGCTAAATTGTTTGTTGAAAAAGCTAATGATATGATGTATTTGTATGATTATGAAGCAAACACATTTTTATGTCAAGGTAAAACACTTGCTGAGTTAGCATCGTTGGCACAGAAATATAAAAATATTAAATATGCAGTGGTAGCTGACGGTGATGATATGTTAATGTTTGTTGACGGGTGTGTTAAGGAAAAAGAATGAAAGTTAAAATCGGGCCCTTTCCTAAAAAGGGTAATAGAAGAAAAATTGATATTCAAATCGATAATTTTGATACATGGAGTTTTGACCACACTCTTGCTCATATCATTTACCCAGCACTACTACAACTTAAAGCTACAAAGCACGGTGTACCAGGTGGGATAGTAGAAGATGTTGGTGGAGAGGATTGGAGCGACCAAGAAAGTTTTGATTTCTATAAAGAAACACACGAAGAATCTTGGGAAATAGCCGCAAAAAAATGGGATGTTGTACTAGACAAAATGATTTGGTCTTTTCAACAACTTACGGTTGATGATTATAGCAATAAGTATCATCACGGTACTAGTGAATACGATTGGGTTAAAAGTGATAAAACATTTCCTAATCCTATCACAGGTAAAATAGAATCAACATATAAAATGGTTGACAAAGATCCTGACGCACATTGGTATGACGCTGAAGGTCATCAACTGCACGAAGATAGAATACAAGAAGGTTTAGACCTTTTTGGTAAATATTACAGAGCTTTGTGGGATTAATATGTTTGATAAAATGGCACAACAACTAGAATTACAAACTCTAGGTAAAGGTAAAAGTGATTTTAAAATTACTAAACAAGAATTTGATGATTTTTGCAAAGAGTTTCTGTTTGAACAGATTAAAGGTGAATTCAATTTAGGTGAAGCTTTTTGTAAAAAGTATGACGAACCAAACTATGTATTGAGCATCTTACCCGACCGTAGTGCAAAAGCACACATTAAAAAGTTTTACATAAAATGACCCACTTAGTAACAGAAAATTGCATTAAATGCAAGCACACGGACTGTGTGGACGTTTGCCCTGTAGATTGTTTTTATGAGGGGCCTAACTTCCTTGTAATCAATCCAGATGAGTGTATCGACTGTGCTGTCTGTATTCCTGAATGTCCGGTAGGCGCAATCAGTGCCCAATCAGATATACCCGATGCTACTGTTTGGTTTGATATCAATATGAGATTAAGTAAGAAATGGCCTGTAATCACTAAGAAAAAACCTGCACTACCCGATGCTGAAGAATGGAGAGATAAACTCAACAAAATTGATTTATTAGAAGAATGAAACAAAAATTTATAGATTATTACATGGATATTGCTGACTTAACTAGTAAGTTAAGTAGTGCAATTAGATTAAACGTAGGTGCTGTCATCGTTAAAGGTAACAAGATTCTAGGAACTGGGTACAATGGTATGCCAACTGGATGGACTAACGAATGTGAATATAAAGAATATATGCCTGGCGATAGTTGGGATGTACAACTATATCCACTAGAAGAATATGATATCACTGTGGAAAGTAATCGTAGATATCGACTAGTTACTAAGGATGAGGTACTTCACGCAGAAATGAATGCAATTGCCAAAGTGTCCTCAAGTACAGAATCTAGTGAGGATGCTACATTATTCATTACACACGCACCTTGCATACATTGTGCAAAAGCTATCTATCAATCTGGTATCAAAAGTGTATTTTACCGTGAAGCATATAGAGATACAAGGGGATTAGAATTTTTAGAACAAGGCGGAGTGAGTGTCACCAGATACCCAATACAAAACTGAAATATCAATTGGCTATGGTCAATTGAAACCCATCATTGAATGGTGTACAAGAAATTGTATCAATGATTGGGGATATGATTGTAAAATGCCTGCCGGACGTGATGCTGGGTTTTATGATTTTTATTTTGAAACTGAATCCGACTATATAAACTTTATACTGTGGAAAAAATAATGAAGTACTATACTTTTTACCGTGAAAATAATAACTTTGATGATATACTAAATGATTTAATTATCAAAAAAATTGTTGATGAGAAAATACGCTGGAATCAATATTTAATTATTGGCATGAATGATAAGCACGAACAGACCTTTAGCTATATTACATTGAAGTATGGTGATGAGATGAAACAAGAACTTGTCAGAGATTTTAGTCCTGTTCCCGGTGTTGATTACATTCCAAAACGAGATGCTAATTTGTACAAAAAGGTTATTGAATGAACCATGATGAAATTTTAGCAAATTTAATCAAGTGGATGAAGGAGTTTGTTGAGACTCCTAATCCTATATTAGGTAATTGGCCTCCCTGTCCTTATGCTAGACAAACAAGAATAAACAATAAGATAGAGTTTGTTTATTCTCCGCACGATATTATCCCTGCAACAGTAGAACAAAACTTACATAAGCTAGAGGATAAAGATGCAATTGTTGTTTACTTTGATCATAAAATGATTCAACCAGATGCATTAGCAGAATTAGTTAAGGTATACAATGAGAGTTTCTTAATGCCAAGAAATTATGTAGCACTAGAAGACCATCCCGATTGTGTTGAATATGTTAATGGTGTTAAGATGAACTTTGGTGAATGTGGATTACTTATAGTATCTAAACTAGATATGTTGAATGATGCTAGCGATAAATTACGAGAAAAGGATTACTATAAGCACTGGAATCAGGAAGAATTAGATTCAGTAGTTTCTTGGAGATATAAATAGATGAATGAGATTTGGTCGTATAGATTTAACAAAAACTACATATAATATCACATTGGATGCACAATTGTTAAATCCAGTGCCAGTTGATGAATTAAAAAGAGTTTACAAGACATATTGTTTGTATAAGAATTTTAAAAGTGTAATGCCGATGATATCTGGTAGATTCACAATTCCAAATACTGAAGTGTTTGGCTATTATATGCAAGACAAGTTAATAGCGTGGAGTATGTATCGTATTTGGGATAAAGAAAATATTGTAATAGACCATCACGCTTGGGATTACAGTAATCCCAAATTAAGAATAGGTTTACGTAGTTTACAAGATGAATGTACTCTCTATAAAAATCGAGGCTATCGATTTATGTATTTTGAATCGATTGAACCCTATATGTTAAAATTACAGGGTTTTGAAATATTAGGACCTTTACCAAACTTATTATGACATATTCAGTTTATCAACATTGGGACCCATTAAAAGTAATGGCAGTAGGAAAATCATATCCACCTGAACTATATGATTACATTAAAAATGAAAAAGTACGAAAAGTATTTTATCAGATAGCAGAAGAAACAGAAGAAGATTACCAAAAACTAATATCATTATTAGAAAGTTTTGGAGTACAAACAGTTAGGCCTGATATGTCTAATGCGGTTGAAAACGCATATTATAATATAAAAAATAATAAAACAATTAATCGACCACATGAGATGCAACTTAGAGATTATTCTATCATGCTGGGTGAGACATTGTACTATGATGCAGATCCTATCACTAACAAACCAATACTAGATTTAGTAAAACAACAAGGAAATATAATCAAAAGTGGAATGGAATCAGGATTCAAGTATGATAATAACGCGGTTAAATTAAATGCCGCAATGACTAGTCGAATTGGTAAAGATTTAATTGTAGGAACCATCAATCACCGTGAGATTATTAATAATTTGAAAGAATTAGAAAAAGACTTACAAAGTAAATTACCTGATTATCGTGTTAAGATGATGAACACTGCAGGTCACACCGACGGCACGTTTTGTCCAGTTGTACCTGGATTGATATTAAGCATTACGGGTCAATCTATATACGAAGAATCATTCCCTGGATGGGAAGTCATATATTTGAACGGAGAGTCATGGCGTAAAATTCATCCATTTTTAAAATTAAAAGAGAAAAATTCAGGGAAGTGGTGGGTACCGGGTGAAGAATTAAATGATGACTTTACTAACTATGTTGAAACTTGGATGAATCATTGGGTTGGATATGTAGAAGAAAGTGTGTTTGATATTAACTTGATTGTAATTGACAGGAACAATGTTGTTATCAATGGTTATAATCAAAAAGTATTTGATGCATTTAGTCGGTATGGGATCACTCCGCATATATGTAATTTCCGTCACCGCTACTTTTGGGATGGTGGATTACACTGTATTACTAGCGATTTGAATCGTGAGGGTGTGATGGAAGATTACTTCCCTGAAAGAAATATTATCGTGTAATCTGTGATAGCATTTGTGCTTCAGGAATACGAGTCTTTGTATTCTTACTTCCTAGTAGCACAACTGTTCTAATGCCGTGAACAGTATCAATCATCATAACAATACAACCGCCTGCTTTGTTGATAAATCCTGTCTTACTGACTAGGAACTTATAACCGTGTCCTACTAAACTGTTTGTGTTTTTGAATTCGGCAGTTTTCTTCTTACTTACATTCCAACGAACAGCATCCATATTACTTGCTTGAACTATTAATGGGTAAGTACTAGCCGCAAATACTAACTTAATCAAGTCTTGTGCAGTGCTTACATTTGTATGCATCCTACCAGTTGGATCAGTGAAGGTACTGTTAATCATTTGTAATGATATTGCTTTTACATTCATTGCCTCTACACAACTGTTATACCCACCTGGATAATAGTCACACAACATTTTAGCGGCATTGTTGTCTGATTTTACAATTGCTAAATCTATTAATGTTTCTCTAGTTAGTTGTTTGTTGTAGAGTTTCTTTGGAATGATTTCTGTGAGTGATTGGCCACTATCTAATACAACCATAGCAGTCATAAGTTTAGTAATACTCGCTATGCTACGAACCTCTGCCATATTAGAGCCTTCAAGTATTTTTCCGGTATGATCGGCTACTAACCAAGCTTGTGCAGTTAGTGTTTGGTCAGCATATGCACTACTTGTTGCTAATAGTAGCATTGCTATTAGTTTTTTAATCATATACTTGTTCCTTTTATGGTTGGGATTATTTTCATATCAGTCCCTGTTCCAATAACACAACTTAAATCTTTCTTAGTTGCAACTATTGTCCAGTCATTTTCTATAGGATTTAACCAAACACTCATTGTTGAATTGGCCTCATCATCAGCTTTGCCTGTTAGTAAAGGTAGTTCTTTGAATTTCTCTCTAAGACTTTTAAAGAGTTCTTGTGTATTATAACAAGGTAACTCTGTTTTTATAGTGTTTTCTAATTTTTGAGAATAGGAGATATTTGGTATTCCCAAATATAAAACGAGTAGTAGATAATGTGTTTTCATAGGTTCTCCTATTCGTTCTATTATATCACAACTGTGTTGTGAAAGATAGTTTGATTTGCCCGTTAACCTTGTGTATGGTTAATTAAAATGTTATTGAGCCACTACCAACAGTGGTCCACTTGTATATTCTGTAGCCTCCAGCTACTGTGATTGTTGGGCTACCTGTTGTGGCAGTTGCGGCTGCATATGAGTCGGGGTAACGAATGACTACGATACCGGAGCCACCATTGCCACCACCGTCTGATACATAACTAGCTGTTGCATTAGCACCTCCACCTCCACCACCTGAATTCACTCCACCGTTGCCGCCGGCTCCGCCACCAGCGGCACCGCCATTAGCACCTCCAGCACCGCCGGTGCCGCCACCAGGCGCATAGCCACCTCCACCTCCACCACCACCTGCTCCACCTGCACCGCCATTTCCACTAAAGTTAAAAGGAGATCCTTTACCAAAGCTACCACCACCACCACCACCAGCATAATATGTTGCTGTGCCTGTTATACTGCTTAGTAAACCAACACCGCCTGCGGCACCATTTGGATATGTGGCAGCTGTAGCATTTGATCCAGCGGCTCCAGCACCGCCGCCACCGCCAGCGCCACCACCAGTTCCGTCAATTCCACCACCGCCATTATTTCCTTGGCCTGCTGTTCCAGCACCGCCACCGCCTGGTGATGAATTACTGCCCGAGTCGGCTCCGCCGCCACCTGAT
>Ga0114967_10002662_pt1 | contig 14901 bp, 15 predicted proteins | sample M_130628_MF_Meta_FD_92639 | JGI IMG/M metagenome (GOLD analysis project Ga0114967, IMG submission 92639) | Freshwater microbial communities from Lake Montjoie, Canada to study carbon cycling - M_130628_MF_MetaG | ecosystem: Environmental > Aquatic > Freshwater > Lake | place: Lake Montjoie... | reverse complement strand
TCCAGTCCCCGTAATGCCCCAAGGTCGTCCAGATCTTCTGACCAGTGACATGGTAAAAGTCCCCTTTGCGATCAGCCCGGCATTTGAGTGCGGCCAGGTCCGAGCCCGCGCCGGGCTCGGAGTAACCCTGCACCCAAAAATCATCGCCTGTTTTGATTCGTGGCAGGAACCGTTCTTTTTGCTCGGCGGTACCAAATCGGAGCAACACCGACGCGCACATGACTGGTCCAAACGGGGGCAGCCCTGGCGCACCAGCAAGACCGAACTCTTCATCGAAAATATAGCGTTGGGTAATGTCCCAACCGGTGCCGCCCCACTCGACGGGCCAGTGCGGAACGGACCAGCCCTTTTCGGCCAGGATCCGGTGCCAACGCAAGAACTCGTCTTTTGAGAGCCCGTGGTAGTTAACGACCTTGTCACGAATATCGGCTGGCAAGTTGGCGCTTAGCCAGTCACGCACTTCGCTCCGGAAGCTCAATTCTTCGTCGGAATAACTCAAATCCACAACGGTCTCCTCAGACTGACAATCTCAATTTTCCCAATCATACCGCTCAGCCGAACCGGAAGATCAGGGAACCAACCATTGCGGGACCTCGTTTGTTAACAAGGCACGTCGATGCCCAGCCCTCGAGAGTTCGAGCCAATCAATCGAAAGGACATCGGCGCACACGACGGCCAGTTGGTGGGGACCGCCGAGGAGATCGAGGGGCTGCGAGGCGTCGAGCACAGCAGGCGTTTCCGGTGCAACGGCTGGTGCCGGCAATACGCTTCCCGGTGGCGAAGACGAGAGGTAATCTGCTGCTGAAGGGGATTGCACAACAGACGCCCATGCCGAGTCGACAACGGGCCCAGCCTCCAGAATACGGATGCTCACCCGCGCCCTGATTTGCCAGCTCAAACGCCGACTCCAAAAAACAAGGCTTGCCACCGGAGTCGCTTTCAACTCCAGCACTTTAGGACTGCGCCGATCCGTGTAGAAGAAGAGTCTTTGGGCCTCAATGTCCACGCGGCGGAGCACCACTGTGCGCGCCTGCACAGTTCCATCCAGCCCAACGCTAGCAAGTACCGGCGTGCGCCACTCGTGATGTCGATCAACGGACGCGCGTTGCAACTGCACCCAGATCTGGGGCGTGATTTCGTCCGATCCAATCACCTCAGGCATCGACCGCGTGATCAACAGAGCCACCAACCGAAAGGTCATCTTGGGCCGCCAGAACCTGACGACGATGCTCATCTGCCTTTTGTACGATCTGCTCGAGACGAGTCGGGTCCAATCGAGACAAGTTTTTAACTTGCATCACCATTCTAGGATTTCGAGCCAATGCAGCCTCGTGGCGTTTCAAAAAATCCCAGTACAGCGTCGTGAACGGACACGCATTTTCACCCTCAGATTTGCCCGGATCATAACGACAGCCCTTGCAATAGTTACTCATGCGCTGGATGTACTTACCGGTAGCAGCGTAGGGCTTGCTCGCCATCACACCGCCATCGGCATACTGGCTCATACCCAAGGTGTTGGGTAATTCGACCCATTCGACCGCGTCAACGTAGACCGCTAGATACCAACGATGCACCTCGTGGGGATCTACCCCCAGCAGCATCGAGTAAAGCCCCGTGACCATCAAACGTTGAATGTGATGGGCGTAGCCATGCTTTAGCGTCTGCTGGATCGATTCCCGAAGACAAACCATTTCGGTTTCGCCATGCCAAAAAAAGGCCGGGAGTCGATGCTGCGCATCAAGGGCATTGCGGCTCGCGTACTCGGGCATCTGCGTCCAATAAATGCCTCGAACGAATTCGCGCCAACCCAGAATTTGCCGAATGAATCCCTCGACCGATGCCAGCGGCACCTCACCACGGTGATAGGCCGTTTCAGCCGCCTGCACCACTTCTTGGGGATTGAGTAGTTTGAGATTTAAAGCAACGCTGAGGTGCGAGTGGTAGAGCCACGGCTGCCCCGTCCACATCGCATCTTGATACTGACCAAAAAACGGCAGGCGCTTCTCGACGAAGTCATGCAGGACTTGTAAAGCCTGGGACCGGGTGACTGGCCAATCGAACCGTTCAAGACTACCCGGGTGATCGGGCATTTGAGCGAGCACCGTTTCGATCACGCGTTGAGTGATCGCGTCGGGCTCGAAGCGGGTCGGCGGGGGAACCTGCTCTGGACCATGCGCGCCGAATGCCCCTCGATTCTCGATGTCGTAGTTCCAGGCCCCCCCCTCCGGCTGATCGAGTTTGGGACCCGTCATCAACACGCCGGTCTTCTTGCGAAGCTCGCGGTACCAGTACTCGAGTCGCAGCTGCTTACGGCCTTTCGCATGGGCGGCAAAATCACGGACCGAACTGAAGAAATGGCGGTCGTCGCGCACCTCAAGTCCGAGCCCCTGCGCGCTTGCCGTGGTCCTGATTGCAGTCAACACACGCCAGTCACCGGGCGCTGTCATGACAAGTCCTTGTGGGGAGTAGCGTTCGATTGCTCGCGCTAGCTCGCCCCCTAAGGTGCCCGCGTTGCCTTCATCCTCAATCGAGGTGTAATGCAAGCGAATCGTTCGACTTTTCAGGTCCTCCGCGAAATGCCGCATCGCACTCAGAAAGACCACAACTCGTTGCTTGGCCGACCAAACATGAGTCGACTCCTCAACGACCTCTGCCATCCAGACCATATCGGATTCAAGATCGAACCCGTCCCAGGCCGACGACTGCGGATCGAGCTGGTCGCCCAAAATGATGACGAGATTCCGAACAGGCAGGGTCATGACTTACTCAAGGCTCGGCACCGATCCGAGCAGTAACGGACTTCGTCCCAGTTCTTCGCCCAGGCCTTACGCCAGGTCATTGGGCGCTTGCAGACCAGACAGAGCTTGGAGGGGAGGCCTTGCTTATTGCCCTTGAACGTCATTTCAATCAAAGAGCTCAAGCTGTTGGCCGGATGTTGGTTCTACTAAACGCTTAGTCGAGGGCTTTCGACCCGACGGCGGCAACCCACTCTTGCGCGAGCCATGCCGCTGAGCGATCGCATCGGCTTCGGCTCGGGTCTCAGGCGCCTTACGGAGTCCATACAACACGACCTTGGCCTGAGCGAGCGCAGTCTTCTCGAGGACGATGGGTTCCGGATATTCACGACCAATCACGCATGCGGCGCTGCGTTGCTGCGCCTCAGTCATTTGCCAAGGCTGGGCCAGGAGCTCAAGCGGCACTCGCGCCAACTCGGGCACCCAGCGACGAATAAAGATGCCCTCTGGGTCCTGATCCTGCGCCTGCTTCGTTGGCGAGTAGATGCGAAGGGTATTGATCGCAGTCGTTCCACTTTGCATCTGCATCTGACTCCAGTGGATGCCCGGCTCAAAATCCAGGAATTGCCGAGCCAGATGAAGGCCTGTCGGGCGCCAGTGCAGCCAGAGGTGATAAGACGCGAAGCTCACCAACATCGCCCGCATTCGAAAGTTAATCCATCCCGTTGCACACAGGCTGCGCATGCAGGCATCAACCATCGGGTAACCGGTTCGACCCGCAGTCCACGCCTGCAAACGTCGCTCGGATTCGTCGTCGAGAGCGCTACCGTCGCCCGGGCGTAGCCCATCATGCGCTCTGGAAAAGTTCTGAAACTCAATCGAAGGTTCGTCCTCCAGCTTTTGCATGAAATGACAATGCCATCGAAGCCTCGACGCAAACCCTCGAAGTCCGCGAGCGAGCTCGGTATCCCCCGTATGCCTACACTCCGCGATCCGCGCCTCAGTCGCCTGATGCACCGTGCGCATTGAGAGGCTTCCGAAGGCTAGATAGACGCTTAACCGGCTGCAGCCCCCCTCGGCGCTGAGGGGACTTGAGAGTGCTCGGCGGTAACCCACCGCGCCGCCATTCAAAAATTGTTCAAGGCGAGCTGATGCCGCCCTTTCGCCGGCATTCGCCTGGAACCCCTCGACCGAGGCAGCTGACTGAGTTTGAAACCCCAGCTCTGAGAGGCTCGGAATCGGCGTTTCCGCAAGTGCCCGCAAACCGGGAGACCCCTCTAGTGTGAAACCGGTTGAAAACCGCACCTTTAGGCTATCCGCCTGCGCTTGATTCATCCGCTGCGCCCATTGAGATGCCCAACCGCGACGCGATTTCAAGCGACGCACCACCCCAGTCTGCGTCCACTCATGCCAAGGTACCGCATGGGATTTGCACCACCGCCTGACGTCCCGATCGCGTTGATAACTCCACCCAGTACCGGTTTCCTCGTGACTCAAGAGCGCCACTCGGCCAGCCTGCACCCGAAGGAATTCCAATGACTCGGGAGCCGAACCCACCCGCACCAATAAGGGCAGACCCCGAGCCGCCAGATCGGCGCGCAGGCTACGCAAGGACGCCAGAACATAGGCCACATGGCGCTCGTCGCACTCTGAGCTTTGCAGCCACTCCGGCTCAAGCAGAAAAAGCCCGATCGCTCGCTGAAATGTGGCGGCCGCCGCAAGGGGCGCGTGATCTCGGATGCGCAGGTCGCGCTTAAACCATACGATGGCCAGCGCATCGGGCTTCGAAGGAATCACGGGGACGATTTCCTGCGCTGCTATTTTAAAGCTCCGGTTAGCGGGCTGGATTCACTCAATCGGGATTATGATCCATCGCTCATGAGCCTAGCCCCCGCTGCCATATCGGCCCCCCAAGAACAGACCCCGGTCAACCATCAAGCCATCCAGGTTTGCTTTGACGGGTCGTGCCCACTCTGTCGAACCGAGATTTCGATCTACCAGGGACTCAACTCGTCCACCCCGATCGAGTGGCTCGATGTCAGCACCGAAGGCGCGCCACTTCCCCAGGGATTATCAAAAGGCAGACTGATGTCGCGCTTTCATGTGACCCGGGCAGATGGAGAAATCCTCAGCGGCGCACGGGCCTTTGTTGCCCTCTGGAGCCGATTACCCGGCTGGCGCTGGTTATCCGCGCTTTCCCGCATCCCGGGGGTGCTCGCCATGATGGAAGCGGCTTACCGGGGTTTCCTGATCATTCGGCCCTCAATTCAATGGATCTTTCGGAGCCTGAACGTCTCCCATCTGCCGTCCACCATGATTGGCGACATGCGATCGAATCAGGCCGGTGAAACGGGCGCCGTTTGGATTTATCGTGGCATCCTCGCCGCCACTCGAGATGCCGCGGTGCGTGAGTTTGCCCAAGCACACCTGGAAACCGAGCGCAAACACTTGCTGGCCATTGATGCCCTCCTCCCGGCACTGCGGCGCAGTAAGTTGCTGATTGCATGGCGAATCGCCGGATTCCTTACGGGTTCAATTCCGGCCATGTTCAGTCGCCAGGCTGTCTTTGCGACGATTGCAGCGGTCGAAACCTTCGTTGAACATCACTACCAACTTCAGATCGATCATCTTGGCCGTCGAGGCGGGCATGCTGAACTTCTCCGCCTTCTCATCGAGTTCCAAAAGGACGAACAGTCCCACCGACTGGAAGCGATCGACAACCTGTACGCCCTGAATCACGATGGGCCGCGTGATCAGCTGTCGGATCACGCTAGGCAGCCCGCCCAGGTACCGCTGCTGATCCGTCGTTGGTGCGGCCTGGTTTCGGCGGGGTCAGAAATCGCTGTCAAAATTGCCCGTGTGATCTAAGCGGGGGTTCGATGGGTTTGATGACCTCGCTGCCCGCCGGATATCGAGCGCTGGTGCTGGGAGCCAGCGGCACACTCGGTCGCGGCTTTGTCGAGCAACTGACCCGAGACGATCGCTGCGCCGTCGTCGAACGCCTCGATCGTACTTCTGTGGCACCGCTCATTCTCGAGGATGAAGCGGCGATCACGTCCGCTGTCCAGGTCATCGCGACCCGCGGCCCCTTTCATTTGATTCTGGATGCGACGGGCGCGTTGACCATCGACGGTCAAGGGCCTGAGAAGCGACTCGAAAGCATGAGTGCTCGTGGCCTCATGAGGGCCTTCCAGATCAATGCGATTGGGCGCGGACTGGTTCTGCGAGAGTGCATACCGCTTCTGCCCCGCAACGAGCGCTGCATGTTCGGCGTTTTATCGGCCCGTGTTGGCAGTATTTCAGATAACCATCTTGGGGGTTGGTACGGTTATCGAGCCTCAAAGGCAGCCGGCAACATGTTGCTCCAAACTGCGGCCATTGAATCTCACCGCACCCGACCTGAAGCCGTGTTCGCAGCTCTCCAACCCGGTACCGTGGTCTCGCGTCTGTCCGAGCAATTTAGTCGGGGGCACGAAACCGTCACCGCCGAGAACTCAACGATGGGCATGCTGAACACCTTGAACAACCTGACTACCCGACCACAGGCCTGGTTTGTCGATTACCGCGGACAGACCATTGAATGGTGAGGGGATGTCCCCCCTGCTCCTATATGCCCCCGTCAAGCAGGTCAGGCTGCGACTTCCGCCGGCAGATACCCATCTACGGAAAAGTATCGTTCTCCCGTATCGTAGTTAAAGCCGAGTATGGTTGAACCCACGGGTAGCTCGGGCAACTTCTGGTGGATCGCCGCCAGTGTTGCACCCGAAGAAATCCCAACGAGCATGCCCTCTTCGCGCGCCGCGCGACGACCAAACTCCCGAGCGGCGTCCGCATCGACCTTGATCACGCCATCGAGCACCGACATGTGGAGATTCTTCGGAATAAAACCCGCGCCGATGCCCTGAATCGGGTGGGGAGATGGTGCTCCGCCGGAGATCACGGGTGATGCGCTTGGTTCAACAGCATAGACCCTCAGTCGCGGCCAGTGCAGTTTGAGAACCTGCGCGCAACCGGTTAAGTGCCCACCCGTTCCAACTCCAGTAATGATCGCATCGAGCCCCGTGGGGAAATCGGCGAGGATTTCTTGCGCAGTAGTCCTTACATGGACGGCGATGTTGGCCGGATTTTCGAACTGTTGCGGAATCCAGGCACCGGGAATCGCAGCCGCCAATTCTTCGGCACGCGCAATCGCGCCCTTCATGCCCCGTTCGCGAGGCGTGAGCTCAAACCGCGCACCGTAGGCCAACATTAAACGCCTGCGCTCAATCGACATGCTATCGGGCATCACGAGGATCAGCGGGTACCCTTTGACGGCCGCCACCATGGCAAGTCCCACGCCGGTGTTGCCCGAGGTGGGCTCAATGATGGTGCCACCTGGCTTAAGGGCCCCGCTTTGCTCCGCGTCCTCAACCATTGATAAAGCAATCCGATCCTTGATCGACCCGCCCGGATTGCTGCGCTCAGACTTGATCCAAACCTGATGATTCGAGCCGAACAAGCGATTGATGCGGATATGGGGCGTACCGCCAATGGTGTCGAGAATCGTGTTTGCCTTCATCAACGAACTCCTGGTGTCAGGGGTGTGGGCCCCAAGGCGATGCGAGCATCAGTTTATTGGTCTGCGAGAGCAGTAGGGGCCTTAGTTTTCGGGCGAAGTCCATAAACGCCTCGTCTGCAAAAACACCCGCCCAAAAAGCGCGGCGATCCGCATCATCCTCGAATTTCCAAAGATGAATCACTTGATTAATCGCGCCGACGTCGCCGGTGAAGTACCCCACCAGGCGCTCTGGATGGCGTTGGATCGCGGGCCAACCTTCCGTGTTGTACAGTGAAACGACCTCGGCCATTTTGCCGACGACGACGTCGTAAGTTCTGAGTTCGTAGATTGCCATTCGTTCGGTCTCCTTGATGTCGCCAGTTTATGCCATGGGACCCCTTTCAAGCACATGAATCTGATCGAACAAGCCATCGCCTATTCGACCTCTCACGAGATCAACTGGCCTCGCGACCCGCTCGAAAATCCCGCCGCTTGGGGCGTCCATCAGGCTGACCCGCCACCGTGGAATCAACTCCTGGGGCCGGTCCACGCGAGGGCGGGAGTTTCGGGAATGATCCTGCGCGAGGGCAAGGTTCGGCACAGCTGGGGCGACACCAACCGGGCCGATCTGACCTTCAGCGTTGCCAAGACCTATCTTGGGCTCCTGGCCGGTGTTGCGCACGGCCGTGGCCTGCTGCCCGACCCCAACGAACCCATCGCGCGGCGCCTCCCCGGCATCGGTTTTGATACGCCGCATAATCAAGCGATCACCTGGTCGCATTTGATGAGCCAGACGAGTGAATGGGAAGGCAATTGCCTGGGGGTGCCCGATCAGGTCGAACGCTACCGATATGTGTCCCATGACCCACGCGGCATCCTGGGCATCAAGGGGTCACTGCGCCCCTTGCAAGCCCCTGGAAATTATTGGGAATACAACGATGTCAGGATCAATCAACTTTCTCTGGCCTTGTTGCATCTCTTTGGCCGAGCACTTCCCGAGGTCTTCCGGGAAACAATCCTGAGCCCGATCGGAGCCACAGGCCCCTTTAGTTGGGAAGGCTATGACAATGCCTGGGTCGATCTTCCCGCCACACCTGGCAGGGCGGCATGCCGAGTTCGTTCGGTACCTGGGGGCACGCACTGGGGCGGCGGCGTCTCAATCAGTACGCACGATCAGGCGTTGATCGGCGAACTCATGCGCCGGGATGGTCAATGGTTGGTGGACGGCAAGGAAACCAGCGTGATCCCCGCAAGCTGGGTCCGCCGGATGAGCGCCCCCTGCGCATTGGCGCCTTTTTACGGCTGGTTAACCTGGCTCAATCCGGACGGCAAGACCTTCCCGGGGGCGAGCGCGGAAAGTGTGTTGATGGTCGGCGCGGGCGGAAATTACGTTTGGGTGGAACCCAAATACCGGGCCGTTATCGTCGTCCGGTGGCTCGAACCCGCCCGCTTCTCAAGCTTCGCGAGCCAGGTGAGTCGGGCGCTCGAGGAATCGGCCTAAGCGCCCTGAGCGTCCTGAGCGTCCACACTCGAACTGATCAGGACTCATTCGGCCTTAGCACCCGAAGCTCGCACAATCGGTCCCCACCGTTGAACCTCCGCCCGACTCATTTCGGTCATCACCTCTGGCGTCGAGCCAATGATGTTGTAGCCCAATTCATTCATCCTTTTGACGTAATCAGGCGACTTTGTTGCCTTCACGGCCTCAGCGTTGAGCTTGGCGATGATCTCCTTGGGCGTCCCCGCAGGCACCATCAAACCAAACCAGACACCGGACTCATAGCCCGCAACGCCTGCTTCGGCCATGGTGGGCAGGTCGTTCAACAGCGGATCGCGTTTTGCCCCAGTGGTGGCTAACGCTTTGAGTTTGCCGGTCTTGATGTGCTGGATCGCGGACGGAATGTTGTCAAACATCATCATTGTTTGTCCGGCCAACAGATCCACCAGGGCCGGAGCGCTGCCCTTGTACGGAATGTGCACCATGTTCAGACCGACAAGGTATTTGAACATTTCGCCGGACATGTGAATGCTCGTTCCGCTGCCGCTCGAGGCAAAGTTCAGTTCCCCCGGCTTGGCCTTAGCCATCGCGATCACTTCCTGAACCGTGTTGGCCTTGATTGAGGGGTGCAACACCAGCACGTTGTTGAGCGAGACCAGCGCCGTGACACTGGCCAGATCCTTACTCGGATCGAATGGCATCTTGGCGTAGAGCGCCGGATTGATGGCCTGAATACCACTCGTCGTCATGAAAATCGTATAGCCGTCGGGTGCAGCGCGCGAGGCCTCCTGGCCACCGATGTTGCCGCCGGCTCCCGGTTTGTTTTCCACAGTCACCGGTTGCCCTAAATTCTTTGCCAACTCGACGGCGATGGCACGTGAAGCAATATCAACGGCACCACCCGGCGGGAAGGGACAAATCAAGCGAACTGCTTTGGATGGGAAGGTGGCCGGGGGGGTCTGAGCCTGGGCAATGCCGACACCGCTGATCGCGGTCACTACGCCGAACAGCATGGCCATCCGTTTCACGAAACGCTGCATCAAGTCTCTCCGTGTTGATTCAATCGATGCCCGAAGTATCGGTGATAACCCGAATCAGATCGATCAGGTCATTCCCGTACATCCGCTTTGCACTGGGCCTGCAGATCTTGCCAGCCCATCGCGCCGAGATTCTCGAGCGTCTCGATGTTGGCCGCATAAATACGCTCAGGGTTTGGCATGGTTTCAACCGCGCGATCGATACTGTCTTCACGCAACAAATGAAGCGTTGGAAATGGCGACCGATTGGTCGCATTGCTCAGATCGTCCGGACCGGTATCCGCGAACTGATACTGAGGATGAAAACTCGCGATTTGAATCGTCCCCTCAAGACCCATCTTTCGCAGAGTCGCGTCGACATCACCGAGAAAATCGTTGTACTCCAGAAAATCATTCAAACATTGAGGGTGAATGAGCAGGGTCGTTTCGATCTCCTGAACGGGCGAATCGACTAGGCGCTGGAGTTCAACCCGCAGATCCTTTAACAGGTCTCCGGACGACACCGAATGGCTCACGCAGTAACGAATGCGCTCTTTAACGTAGGGCACTCTGGCGAAAGGACAGAGGTTAAGACCAATGACCGCCCGTTCGATCCAGGCACGCGTCAACCCGATGACATTCAACCGGGGTCCTGCATCCGAAGCTTGCGCGCAGCCTCCTCGAACCGGGCATCCTCAATCCCGAGAAGTACCGACTCGAGATCAACTGGTTTCAGCTTTGGATTGAACCGCCCGGTCAGAACTGAATCGATGGTCAGCAGGCCGCGCTCGTAGAGTGACCAGACTTCGCGACCATAGTCCGTGTTCAACAGATCTGGGGCGAAGCGGCCAAAGTAGTTACGCAAATTGGCCACATCACGTTCAAGCATTCCAGCGGCATGGTTGTTGCCGGCAGCATCCACGGCCTGGGGCAGATCAATAATGACGGGGCCGTCCGCTGCGATCAAAATATTGAATTCCGAAAGGTCTCCGTGGACGACGCCAGCACAGAGCATCCGGACCACTTCACGCAATAAGGTTTCGTGATAGGCGCGAGCCTGATCGGGCGTGAATTGAACGTCGTTGAGTCGGGGCGCCGCATCGCCATCCTCATCGCAGACGAGCTCCATCAAGAGCACCCCTTCGAGAAAATTGTAAGGCTTAGGGACCCGAACACCAGCGTGCGCAAGTCGATACAGCGCATCGACCTCAGCACTCTGCCAGGCCGCTTCCTGAGCCTGCCTACCGTAGCGCGTACCCTTGGCCATCGCACGTGCCTGACGACTGTTCTTCGTTTTGCGGTTTTCGGTGTAATCCACTGCCTGCCGGAAACTACGATGGGAGGCCTCCTTGTAGACCTTGGCGCAACGAATTTCTTGACCGCAGCGCACGACAAAGACCATCGCTTCCTTACCACTGGTGAGTTGACGCAGGACCTCGTCAATCAATCCTTCTTCGAGAAGCGGGCGCAGGCGATCAGGGGTTTTCATGACTCGTATTCTGCGCCCATCGGTGGGACCTTCCTTGCACCCGCACTGGTGGTGTCAAACCCTGGCAGCATCAAACTCGGCGAAAACGTTGTTGATCCAGGTTTTCAGGCGCTGCCGTTCCATTAACCCGAGCCCGGCGCCAAACTCAGCCCCAGATTGCTTGGCGGCCCAGAAGCTACTGTCTCTAGCGTCGATTTTTTGAATCACCGACTGATGAAGTTGTTTGATTTCAACCACTCGACCGCTGAGATCGGACAAACGGTCGAGTAACCCAGATTTATCCAGGTTGCTGAAATCATTACCACGCAATTGATTCCGCACCACAACGTAATGCAGCCGATCTTGAAACCGTTCCAGTACCTGCCGGAGCAGATCGACGGAATCACGACCGGTGTCCATGACATGCCAATACGTGATCCGGAGCGCATTTTCGGGCGCCAAATCGAGTACGCCCGAATCGTCCATCCATGCGACCAGGGGCGCGTGCGTCTGGGCGGCAAGGTCAACCAGAACGCGAATTCCAGGCCGCTCGACTGCAGCCTCAACGATGTGATCAAGCGCTTCATAGCGATCGATCAAAATCGGCGACGCATAATCCGCGTAGAACCGCATCAGCGCCCCATGCGAACGATCGGTATCAAAACCGACAAATGGCATTGAATGATCGATGAAGTATTGGGCCAAGGCTCTCGATACGAGCGATTTTCCGACGCCACCCTTTTCACCACCGATCAGGAGAATGCTGGATTGGGCGTTCGGCGCCATTTCTGGATGCATGGTCGTTACCCTTGGTTTTAATGCGAAATAATACTCAATTCAACTGGTACACACCGCCATGTTCAGCTATCGCCATGCCTTTCATGCCGGCAACCATGCGGACGTCCTCAAACATTTGGTGCTTGTCGCGATTCTTCGTCATCTCACCCAAAAGCCGACGGCCCTGCAGGTCATCGATACCCATGCCGGCGCTGGGCTTTATCGGCTGGATACGGCCCAAGCCCACACTAGCGCTGAAGCCGACGACGGAATTCTCCGACTGGTAAACGCGACCCACCGCCCCAAGGGAGGTAATACGATCCATCCGGGCAGCGATGCGCTGCAGGACTACCTCGACTTGGTCAAGGGTTTTAATCCATCCGGCGGCTGGACCGTTTATCCGGGCTCACCGTTCTTAATTCAGCACCTGCTTGGCGATCGTGACCGGCTCAAATTGTTCGAGCTACACCCAACCGACATCAAGCTGCTGACAGGCAATATCGACCAACTCAAAGCCGGTCGACAAGTCGCCATCCTGCGCGAAGATGGCTTCGAGGGTCTCAAAAAATTTCTACCCCCGCCGTCACGCCGGGGCCTTATCTTCTGCGACCCTAGCTATGAGTTGAAGACGGATTACACCCGGGTCGTCAAAATGACGACCGATGCGCTGCAACGATTCGCGACTGGGACGTACGTGATCTGGTACCCAAACATCGCCCGCCTCAATGCTCAGGAGTTGCCGCGAAAACTCTGGAATCTCTCCCTTCGGTGCAAGCGCCCCTGGTTGCACTGCAGTCTCGATGTGGGACACAGCAGCAGCCCCTCTGCGGGCCCCGTTACCGATGATGCCCGCCCCGGTCTGAGCGCGAGTGGACTGTTTGTGATCAACCCGCCTTACACGCTCCATGCTGCGCTGAAGGAAACGTTACCTGTGTTGGTCCGCTTGCTTGGGCGCGACTCAAGTGCCCGGTTTTCATTGGACGCCGGCGAATAGGCCTTGCCACCCGAAATCTGAGGGGAATCCAAGGGTTTTTCCGGAGACCATTGATAGCAAACTGAGTGCACTCCCATGAGACGCTTGGCGAGCACAAACATCACTCATGTAGGTACCCCATGGATCGGAGACAGATCATTTCCTGGTTGGCAGGCGCCGCCGCCACCCCCTTAGCAGGCCTCGCTCGCGCTCAAACTTCACTCGCCAAGCAAGCCCGTTTCATCGTTGGTTTTCCAGCGGGTGGCGTGGTGGATTTTGGAATCCGAACGACCACTGAAGGGATGATGGCGAACGGACAACCGCTGTCGATTATTGAAAATCGACCGGGAGCGTCCGGCAACATTGCCCTCGAGTTTGTGGCCCGGCAGGGGGCAGAGACGAACAGCTTCGCGGTGTTATCCAATTCGGTACTGACGACGAATCCGTTCGTCCCCCAACTATCGTCCAAATCCGTAGATCCGTTCAAAGATCTGGTGCCGGTTGCCGCAATTGCCGACATGGTCTTGCTGCTGGCGGTGACACCTCAACTCGGCGTGACGACCTTAGAGCAGTTCTTGGCCAAAGCCCGCGAGCCTGGCCAGCGGCTTCGGGTCGGTCTGGCCGGCACCGGTACGCCGCATCACCTATCAGCGCTTTTATTAGAACGAGCCGCCAACCTGGACCTGACGATGGTGCCCTACAAAGGTGGGCCCCCTATGATTGCAGACGCGGCGGGCGGGCATCTGGATGCAGTGTTCACGACCATTCCGGTCGGTGGTCCGATGGTCGCAAGCGGCAAGCTACGCTGGATTGCGGTCGTGCAGGCAAATACCCTGAAGAGCCTGCCCGGCGTGCCCTCACTGGTCGATACATTTAAGGGTCAGTCGATCCCGTCATGGATTGCAGTCTGGGCCCCTTCTTCAATGCCGGCAGACGTCCTTGACGCCATGAACGTCCAATTCAACGCGGCCATCAACAGTCCGGCGACCGCGGCCAAACTCCGCAATAATGGTCTTGAGCCGCTTACATTGACGCGGCCCGAAATGAGCCGGCGCATCACGGACGAAGCCAGGTTCATGAAAGACTTCCTCGCAAAAATCAAACTCGACTTTCAAACCTGAAGGATGGTCATGCTCGGTCTTCAAATTCTGAAACGTCATCAAGCGGTCAGCCTCGACCTCGCGAATCAATTCCTCGAGATCCCGGTCTCCAACGTCAGTGACTGCATGTCGCGCATGTTTTCGGCTGGACCCCGACTGCGCCCGATGCATCAGGGGAATCCCATGGCAGGGCCGGCTTTGACCGTACGTGTTCGCCCAGGCGACAACCTGATGATCCACAAGGCGCTCGACCTGCTAACGCCGGGGGACGTGTTGGTTGTCGATGGTGGTGGCGACCTGACCAATGCCTTAATCGGCGAAATCATGAGTACGATTGCCCTCTCGAGAGGCGCTGCTGGCATCGTCATCGACGGTGCAATTCGAGATGCGCGAGCGCTTCGCGAAGGGTCTTTCCCGGTCTTTGCGGCCGGGGTGACCCATCAGGGTCCTTACAAAGATGGACCCGGCGAAATCAACACGACGATCGCAATCGACGGCATGGTGATTCATCCGGGGGATCTCATCCTCGGCGATGACGACGGCGTGCTCTGCGTGCCCTTCGCAGAGGCCGAATCTTTACTGGCGGCGGCCCGGTCGAAGGTCGCAGTCGAGAGTCAAATGATGGCCGCGATCGCCGCTGGCACCTACAGCGCCCCCTGGATCGATGAAATCCTGAAGCGCCTTAACTGTCCTCAACCCTAAGTGCCCTTAAACTAAGTGCCCTCAATAATTCGAAGGTCTCTCACGACGGCTTGAGTGCCCAGCGCGGCCACCGCCTCTTGATAAGCTGGACTGTT
>Ga0114967_10002661_pt1 | contig 14901 bp, 14 predicted proteins | sample M_130628_MF_Meta_FD_92639 | JGI IMG/M metagenome (GOLD analysis project Ga0114967, IMG submission 92639) | Freshwater microbial communities from Lake Montjoie, Canada to study carbon cycling - M_130628_MF_MetaG | ecosystem: Environmental > Aquatic > Freshwater > Lake | place: Lake Montjoie... | reverse complement strand
TTTATCATAATCCGTTTATTGTTTTTTTTTACAAGAAGGCAAATATATTAAAAATATTATTCAAATCAAATATTAGCACAATATATGCAGGATATTTTAATTCTTGCAAAAAAAGTGAAAAATATTTTTCATTTTATTGTTTTTTGCTACAAAAACAGTTCTAATTGATATTTCCTTACATTTCAAATGCCAAATAATGTAAAAAAATGCAGAGTGCAAAATATTAACCAACTATTTTGCCCAAATAGTGTTAAAAATGTGACTAATCTATGATTTTAATCTGTGAAAATCACTTTCTATTACCAAAGCCATACATCAAATAAAAATTATAACCGAATGCGGTATTTTTATCTGCCTTCCCATATCCTGCTAAATAATTTGGAGGCAATTGTTCAAACTTCTTAGGATTGATGAATGTTTTCATTCGAATATTCCAACCTATAAAAATATTTTTTTTAAGCTCCATTTTAAATCCTCCTGTTAATTCTAGCCAATGCGTTAAGAATTGAGCATCCTTAATTTGACCAATGGAGTTTCCATAAATAGAATTATAAACAGTATATTCTGCATCTCCTCTATTTACTAATCCAAACCCATATCTTATCCCTATAAAAGCATTGTCCATATCCCCTACAAACTCCTTATTAAAAAGGGTTTTGTCAATTCCTAAACGCATAAAAACATTGTTGCTTTTGTAGTTTAAATATTCATTCTTCACAATTGAATTTCCAAAACCAAATTCTGTTGAAAGAATTAAATTACTTTTATAATTTGCGTCTATCGCAAACTCAACCGCCTCATAATTTTTAGATACATTAGATGCTATGAACTTAGAAGCATCTACCCCTACTCTGAAATAAGAAAAATCGGTCGATTTAACTTTTAGTTTTGTTGAATCCGTCTGTGCATCTGTGTGTAGAGCATAAAAAATTAAGATTGATGAAGCAATCAATCTTTTTAAAAAATTGGAAGATATATTATTTACGTAAAACAATTTTCAAGTGTTCTTTATTCACATCATTATTGACGTTGGTATAATTTATATAAACAGTATCGATGATATGTTTCGTATAGTTAATTTTATTGATTTGGTGATAAAACTGATATCCACAAGCAACTGAAATAAAATTTAATTCATTCGAATGGTAAGCATGAATTGTATCAATAGTTTCAGCTGCAAAATCGCTACTATCTGATTGAAAAATAAATAGAGACGAGTCGTTTGTTGTAGACAATGTAGCAGAAAATTTACTTGTGTTTTTTAAATTATTAAAATACAAATTTCCTTGACCAAAGTAAACATTTGCATTTATTAAAAAAGAATCTTTTAATGCAATTGATGTATCTGAATTAGAATAATAAAAGCCGCCCCTTAAGGCTACAGATTGTGGTTCTAAACAAACTGATTTATTGGTACAACCTGCACCAAATAGTAAAATTAGTAAAACCCAAATTCCAAATCTGTATTTGTAATTATTCATTTATTATTTACAATTAAAGAACCGTCCAAGTTTCTTTTCCGGCAATCAATGCATCTAAATCTCCAACTCCTTTTGCATCTATCGTATCTTGTATTTGGGCTGTAACCAAATCATCGTAACACGCTCTTTCTACAGCATAAAATACACCAAATGGTCTTGGCAAATGATTCTCATCTGAAGGATTGTCAAACATTCTGGTTAAAATTTGTGCTTTGTAAATATCAGTTTCATCATGTATCCACAAATCGTTTAAATTATAGCCTTCTCCAATTTCTACAACTTCTGGTTTCAATCCATTTAAACGAATCCCTAATTCTTTATTCGCACCAAAAACCATTGGTTGTCCATGTTCTACAAATAAGGCCTGTCCTGCTTTTGATGTTTTTTCTGTATAAATTTCAAAAGCCCCATCATTGAAGATGTTGCAGTTTTGATAAATTTCTAAAAATGAGGCCCCTTGATGCGAGTAACTTCTGCGAATCATTTCCTGCAGATGTTTGACATCTCTATCCATACTTCGTGCAATAAATGTTGCATCTGCTCCTAATGCTAACGCACCTGGGTTAAATGGATGATCCAAACTTCCAAAAGGAGTTGATTTTGTAATTTTATGTTCTTCAGATGTTGGTGAATATTGTCCTTTTGTCAACCCATAAATTTGATTGTTAAACAACAATATTTGCACATTGATATTTCTACGCAATAAATGGATTAAGTGATTTCCTCCAATACTCATACTATCTCCATCTCCTGTAACTATCCAAACACTTAAATCAGGACGAGCTATCTTTAAACCGCTGGCAACAGCAGTTGCACGGCCATGTATAGAGTGCATTCCATACGTATTCATATAGTAAGGAAAACGAGAAGAACAACCAATTCCGGATATGATTGCAAATTGCTCACGCGGCAACCCCAAAGTTGGCAAAACAGTTTGTACTTGTTTTAAAATACTATAATCACCACAACCTGGGCACCAGCGAACCTCTTGGTCGGTAGTAAAATCTTTTGGAGTTAAAGTCGTTGCTTCCATCTGGCAAAAATAGTTAAAAGTTTTTAGTTGTTGGATATTTAAACACAAAGAGTTAAAAGAAATATAATCGAACGCTTTTATTTGAATCGCATTTGCAATTCATTCAATGAACTATTTATTCATATTTAATTGATGCATTCCATAATATAAATACCTGCTCTTATTTTTATCCAGGAATTAAAAAAACATTCTACCTTTCTTGTAAAAATAAAAAATAAGCAAAAAGCCTAAAATTGTTGGAAAGTTGTAATTTCGCACCCTTTAAAAAATAAAATCTAATCAAAAATATTTAGCAGCATGGCAACAGTAACACAAGAAAACATAGGGAAATACCACGAAAAAGTAATTGTGCATTTAGCAAAAGAAGATTATATCCCAACTTTTGAAAAAGCGCTAAAACAATATAGCAAAAATGCAGCTATTCCTGGTTTTAGAAAAGGAATGGTTCCAGTAGGGATGGTTAAAAAAATGTATGGCGCATCTCTTTACAGAGACGAAGTTATCAAAGTAGCTGGTGCAAAATTAGAAGAACATTTAATTGCCAATCGAGCTGAAATTTTCGCTAGACCGATCCCTTCTTCAACCCAAAAACAATATAGTTTTGACATGAACAACCCAGAAGATTTTACTTTTGAGTTTGAAATTGGTACAAAACCAGAATACACATTGCCTTTATTAACCGGCTCTACAACAGTTCCTTTATATAAAGTGACTGTTTCTGACGAAATGGTAAATGAAGAAGTAGAAAAATTAAGATATAAGGCTGGTGACATGACAGATCCTGAAACTGTTACAAGTGAAGACAATGTATTGAATGTTGTTTTTGAAGAAGCAGATGCAAACGGCCTTGTTATTGAAGGTGGGATTAAAAAAGACAATTCATTATTAGTAAAATATTTTTCGCCATCATTGCAAACCTTACTTATGGGTAAAAAAGCAAATGATGTAGTCACTTTTACATTAAAAGATAATTTTGATGCGCAATTATTACCTGCTATCATGAAAGATTTAAATTTAAATCCTACAGACGAGGAAGCTAAAAATAAATCATTCAATATGTTGATCGTTAAAGTTGGTTTAGTTACTAAATCGGAAATTAACGCAGCCTTCTTCGAAAAGATTTACCCAGGTAGAAATTTAGAAACATTGGAAGCTTTTAAAGATGTATTAAAAGGTGAAATAGAAATGTATTGGAACCAACAAGCAAAAACTAAATTACATACCGATTTGTTTGAGCGATTAGTACATGAAACCCCGATAGATTTGCCTGAAACATTTTTGAAACGTTGGATGAGCATTGGTGGTGAACAATACAAATCTCCTGAGCAAGTAGAAAAAGAGTATGGCGGTTTTGATCACCAAATGCGTTGGCAATTAATTTCTGACAAAATAATAGAAGATAATAAATTGCAAGTAACCAATGACGAAATGAATGAAGCTGCACGTGCACAAATAATGAGTTATTTTGGGCAATACGGAGGTATGTCTGGAATGGATTTAACGTCAGAGTGGGTAGAGCCTTTGATTAAAAAACAATTAGAAGATAAAAAATTCTCTGATGAATTACACAACAGAATTATTACAGATAAATTGTTTTTTACAATAGAACAGCAAGTTACTTTACAAGAAACAACTGTAAACGCAGAAGAGTTCACTAAATTACCTGCTGCACATCATCACCATCATTAATCAATTTACACAACATGACTAAAAATCCTTCTTCATTTGAGAAGGATTTTTTTTATTACTTTCGATGGATGAAATATTTAATTCTTATTATTTGCTTTACTACACATTCTCTTTTTGCACAAAATTTCACAAAAGAAATAGCAAAACACAGAGCCCTATATAAAAAAGAATTTTTGACGGATGAAAACAGCCCTTTAAAGAAAGAAGATTTAAAATTTTTACAATTTTATGCTGCCAATCCATCCTATAAATTAAAAACTTTTTTTACAAAAACAAATGATACAACAGGCTTTGACATGTTGACTCACAGTGGTAAAATTAAAAAATATTATGTTTTTGGCTTTGTAACATTTACCCTAAAAAAACAAGCTTGCAAATTGTTCATTTACCAGAGTGCCCAATTAAAAACAACAAAAGGTTTAGAAGATTATTTATTCATCCCTTTCACAGATGAAACAAATAGCACAGCAACTTTTGGAGGTGGTAGATATTTAGATTTCAGAGAAAAAGACATTGTCAACAACCAATTATTAATTGATTTTAATAAATGTTACAATCCTTATTGTGCATATAAAGGAGGCTACAATTGCCCTATCCCTCCGAAAGAAAATGATTTAAAAATAACTATTGAAGCAGGTGAAAAACTATTCTTGAAAGCTGTTCAGGAATAAAGTATTTTTTGAAAATTTCATCCCCTCATTTATGAAGATAAAGGCTGTTTGACAATCTTGAGTTAGGACGTTGACATTTAAAAATAGGCCTTTGATTCTAGCTATTATGGTAATTGAAAAATAATGCCTATTTTAAGAACCCAATTGAGATGTTCTGCATTATATTTGCAGCACAATTTAAGTATTAATAGACATGAAAATATTGGTTTGTATAACAAAAGCGCCTGATACCACTACAAAAGTTGCATTTTCGGACAATGACACAAAATTAAATGAAGCCGGCATTCAATGGATTATCAACCCCTACGATGAATGGTACTCTTTAGTTCGTGCTTTGGAATTGAAAGAAGCTGGCATAGCATCAGCGGTGCACATGATTACAGTAGGAAAAGCAGATGCAGAACCTGTAATTCGTAAAGCATTAGCTCTTGGTGGTGATGAGGCTGTTCGAATTGATGCAGACAGCAACGATAGTTTTTTTGTAGCTACCCAAATTGCAAATTATGCAAAAACAAATGGCTATGATTTAGTATTAACCGGCAAAGAAAGCATCGATTATCACAATGCAAGCACAGGGGCTATGGTGGCTGAATTGTTAGATTTGCCATACATTACTCATGCAACTAAATTGGATATTTCTGGTGGCATAGCAACTGTTAACAGAGAAATTGAAGGAGGTGAAGAAACAAATTCATGTGCACTCCCATTGGTAATTTCTTGTCAAAAAGGAATGGCTGAAGCAAGAATTCCCAATATGAGAGGTATTATGGCAGCTCGTACAAAACCATTAAATGTGGTTGCAGCAAGTGCTGATGAAGCATTGACGTCGATTATTTCTTACGAAATGCCTATTCAAAAACAAGGAGTAAAAATGATTGATGAAAACAATATGGACGAACTTGTTAAACTTTTGCATGAAGAAGCGAAAGTAATTTAATAGAAAAGATTTAGTAGAAAGTAGAAATTTATAATTAGTAAACATTTATATAAAATGATTTTAGTATTTGCAGAACAAAACAATGGAAATTTTAAAAAAGCAACTTTTGAGGCCATTCATTATGCTTCAAAAATAGCTCAAAGTGCAGGAACACAAGTGTGTGCAGTAGTTTTGGGCGAAGCTGCTAATTTATCCTTGTTAGGAAATTATGGAGCACAAAAAGTAGTTCATATTACTGATGTCCGTTTAAATAATTTAGAAGCAAAAGCATATTCTAAAGCAATATCAAACATTGCAACACAAGAGAATGCAGAATACATCATATTCTCTAACAACAATACTTCCAAAGCTGTTGCTCCAAGAGTTGCTGCTCGTTTAAAAGCTGGTTTAGTTGTAGGAGCAACTTCATTGCCAAATGCAGAAGGCGTTGTAAAAAAATCTGTATTTGCTGGTAAAGCATTTGCATTTGTAAAAATGAACTCAGCAGTTAAAGTTATTTCCTTAACTCCTAATTCATTTGGTATTGAGGCTACAGAAGCAGCTGCAGAAGTTATCAGCCAATCAATCGATTTTGCAGCAAATGATTTTGCAGTAAAAGTTGAAAACGTAAATAAAGTTACCGGAATTGTTCCATTAGGTGAAGCAGAATTAGTTGTAAGTGGTGGTAGAGGATTAAAAGGTCCTGAAAACTGGGGTATTTTAGAAAGCTTAGCTACTGAACTTGGTGCTACATTGGCTTGTTCGCGTCCTGTTGCTGATTCTCATTGGAGACCACATCATGAGCATGTAGGACAAACGGGAGGAACCATTCGTCCAAATTTATACATTGCTGTAGGAATTTCTGGCGCTATTCAACATTTAGCAGGCGTTAATAGTTCAAAAACAATTGTAGTAATTAATAAAGATGCCGAAGCACCATTTTTTAAAGCAGCCGATTATGGTGTTTTAGGAGATGCTTTTGAGATCGTGCCTCGATTAACAGAAGCTTTTAAGAAATACAAAGCAAGCCACGCATAATTCTTAACTTTATCCATCTATGAGTGCAAAAAAATTAGAATTAGAAATAGTTGCCTTGTCACACAGCGTTACTCAATCGCATTCTTATGCCGTAGTTTTAGGTGAAGTAAATGGTGTGCGAAAACTGCCTATCGTTATTGGCGGTTTTGAAGCACAAGCAATTGCAGTTGCTTTAGAAAACATGCAACCCACTCGTCCATTAACACACGATTTAATCAAAAACATGATGGATGCTTTTTCTTTGCAGTTAACAGAAATAATCATTTATAAAATACAAGAAGGCATTTTTTATTCTAAATTAATTTGCCATTCTCCAACTGAAACAATTGAAGTGGATTCGAGAACATCGGATGCTTTGGCAATAGCTGTTCGATTTGATGCACCAATTTACACATATGAAAATATTTTAGATTCTGCTGGCATGCAAATGGACGACACTCCGAAGCCACAAACTAAAGAAGATAAAAAAAATAAACCGAAAGTTGCTAGCAACAAAAACGATTTATCAAACCTTAGCATAACCGAATTGCAAAAAATGTTAGACGATGTGCTTGAACAGGAAGACTACATAAAAGCGGCTCAAATAAGAGACGAGATCAATAGTAGAAAATAGTTTGCCGAGAAAACAAAAGTCATTTTATTATTATCCAAATGGGTGCTATATTGATGTAAAAAAGTCTTTTTTCTGACAGGTTATTAGCAACATAATCACCTTTATCAATAAACAATACGCAATTCATAATACGCAATTCATTATTCTTCCTATATCTTTGCAGCATGACTTCAGAAGCACAAATATTAGCATTAATCAACGTTCCCAATTTCAATTCATCATTAAAATCAATAGCGGAAAAAGTACTTCATCAGGTGCGAATTTCTACGGATGATGCATTGGTGCTTTTTAAAGAAGGAGAAATTGGTTTTTTAGGCGCTTTAGCCAATCATATTCGAGAATCTAAATATAGCAATCAAACTTTTTTCAATCGTAATTTTCATATAGAACCCACCAATGTTTGCGTTTTTAATTGCACCTTTTGTTCCTATTCTCGTTTATATAAAAACAAAGAAGCAGGTTGGGAATTAAGCATTGATCAAATGATGCATATCGTAAAAAAATATGACCATATCCCGGTTACAGAAGTGCACATAGTAGGAGGTGTTCATCCTAAAATGGATTTAGATTTTTTCTGTGAGTTATTGCGTCAAATAAAATTGCACAGACCTGATTTGCATTTAAAAGGGTTCACTGCGGTGGAGTTAGATTATATGTTTAGAAAAGCAAAACTCACAAGACAAGAAGGGATGCTAAAGCTTAAAGAAGCGGGCTTGCAATCTTTACCAGGAGGTGGTGCAGAAATTTTTAATCCAGAAATTAGAAAACAAATTTGCGAAGACAAAGTAGATGGAGCAGGCTGGTTAGATATTCATAAAACCGCTCATCAGTTAGGCATGCATTCCAATGCAACCATGCTTTATGGGCACATTGAAAAATATGAAGATCGCATTGATCACATGAACCAACTAAGAATGATGCAAGACGAAACTAAAGGGTTTAATTGTTTTATTCCATTGAAATTTAGAAACATGGATAATGACATGAGTCATTTACCAGAAGTAAGTTTAGTAGAGGATATTAAAACCTATGCTGTAGCTCGTATCTTCATGGATAACTTTGCACATTTAAAAGCCTATTGGCCTATGTTAGGTAGAAATAACGCACAACTTATGTTGAGCTATGGTGTAGATGATTTAGATGGGACAATTGACGACAGCACCAAAATATATTCGATGGCAGGCAGTGAAGAACAAGTGCCTTCAATGACTACAGACGAATTATGTGATCTAATTCGGGATGTAAATCGTATACCTGTTGAACGAAATACCGTTTATAACATCATAAAAGAATATAATTAATTTTAGAATTAGCCCGTATTTACGTAGATTGATTTTATTCAACATTTATTTCAATTTCACAATTTTTACAAAGTAAATAGCATCTACTTTCCTTCGTGATATTCGGTCTATTTATACTTTATGGCAATCCGAAATTACAGATCTATTTTTCTGTTATTAAATAAAATTTCAACTTCAACACTTTTTTATATAGATTTGTGGAAGTGAACAGTTTTAGAAATATAGTAGAAATGCAACTTTTTGGAGTTTGTACCAAAATTGGAGAGAAATTAAATGTATCAATTTCTCGAATTCGGTTGTGGTTTATTTATGTTTCCTTTTTAACCTTTGGTTCTCCAATAATTATTTATTTCATATTGGCTTTTTGGGTAAATATTAAAAACTACATTTTATCTGCAAAAAGAAATCCGTTGCGTTGGTTTTAATTTTTCTTGTTTCAGAAACTTGAACCATTTAAAAGACGATGAACCCGACAAAATATTAGAAACATCCGTTATTAATCATATAAATGGGCTGTCGCATATAAATGCGCTTCATCAATGATTTTAATTTTCTTTTGTGCTAATTCCAAAAGACCTTCTTTTTTAAATTCACTTAATATTCGAATCAACGACTCTGTAGCAGTTCCAACTAAATTAGCTAATTCTTCTCTTGATAACGTTACGTTTAAGGTTACACCATCATCCTCTACACCATATTTCTTTTTCAACGTCAACAAAGTTTCTGCAACACGCTCTCGTACTGGTTTTTGAGCTAAATCTGAAATTTTTGTTTCTGCATTTTTTAAATCGTCAGTCAATAATTTCATTATCTTTTTTGAGATCGACACATTCTCCTCAATCATCGTTTGAACAAGTTTTTTAGGCACATAACACAAGGTTGTTTCTTCTAAAGCAGCTGCACCGCATTGGTAATTTTCATCACTAATCAATGCTCTGTACCCAACCACATCGGCATCAGTGGCTAATCTTACAATTTGCTCTTTCCCTTCACTACCCCTACGATAAACTTTTATTTTTCCTTTTTTTACACAATACAAACCATGTGGCTTTGTATCTTGTAAAAACAATACTTGCCCTTTCTGTAATTGAACAATCGTTTTTTCATAATTTAATGTCTCAAATTCATTGTCGGTCAAATCAGAAAAAATAGATACTTTACAATTTGGGCATTCTCTGCAATCAAAACTACAATGACCTGTATCCATTTTAAATTATTATTTTAAAGCAACGTAAAAATACAACATGAAATATAAAATTACTTGATTTATTAAAATGGCAAATGTGTAAACAAAAGCAATTCACTAATCAGCAATAAAGCATGAAAGGTTGTCTCCTTTTTATTTACTGTCGTAAGCCCATTTTATATAAGTGCTTCCCCAAGTGAAGCCTCCGCCAAAAGCAGCCAAAATTATATTGTCTCCTTTTTTTAATTTATTTTCCCACTCCCACAAACAAAGTGGCAAGGTTCCATTGGTTGTATTTCCAAATTTTTGAATATTAATCATTACTTTATCTTCTGAAACACCCATTCTATCACGTGTAGCGTCAATAATTCGTTTATTAGCCTGATGAGGAACTAACCAATTTACATCTTCATTTGTGAGATTATTTCGTTGCATAATATCATACGCTACATCTGCCATATTTTTTACAGCAAACTTAAAAACGGTTTGGCCTTCTTGATACACAAAATGCTCTTTCGCCATTACGGTTTCAATAGATGCTGGACGTACCGAACCTCCAGCCTTTTGGTGCAAATGTACTCTTCCTGCTCCATCAGAACGAAGAATGCTGTCTACAACCCCGAAGCCTTCTGTATTTGGCTCTAACAATACAGCACCACATCCATCACCAAAAATGATACAAGTTGCACGGTCTTCAAAATTTAATATAGAACTCATTTTATCTCCACCTACTACAATTACTTTTTTAAATTTACCTGTTTCAATAAATTGAGCAGCGGTAGTTAAAGAGTATAAAAAGCCAGAACAAGCTGCATTAATATCATATCCAAAGGCATTTTTCATGCCCAATTTATCGGTAATTACATTGGCAGTTGCCGGAAAAGTGAAATCGGGTGTAGTCGTCGCACAAATTAGCATCTCTATTTCCATAGGATCGATGCCTGTTTTATCAAAAATTTCTTGAACGGCTTTCGCTGCCATGTCGGAAGTTCCTAAACCTTCTCCTTTTAAAATTCGTCTTTCTTTAATGCCGGTTCTAGTGGTAATCCATTCATCATTCGTATCTACAATTTTTTCTAAATCTAAATTGCTTAACACATCTTCAGGCACATATCCTCCTACACACGTAATGGCAGCTTGTATTTTTGTCATTTTTTATTATTTGGAATGGTAAAGTTAATATTTTCAATGATAAGATAATAGCAATTTTTTTATTCAATAAAATTTCATTCCAATCTAATTAATTCTTAAAAGAATTTGCAGTGGCAAAAGTTTATAATTGATTTTATTTCAATTCATTCATTCTATTGATAGCATTAATTTTTTCATAGGAAATTGCTTTATTTGAAAACAATCTTTAAAGCCTTATTATTGCAAAAAAATAGATACATGAATAGCCCTAAAAAATGGAAAATGATTTTATTAGTTTGGTGTGGAATTTATCCGTGCATAACACTCTTGTCCATTACCGTCGTGCCACTGTTAAAAAGCTTTCCCATATACCTTAAAACACTTGTCATGACAATGATTTTAGTGCCAATAATGGTATTGGTTATTATCCCATCTATTCATAAATATTTTCATAATTGGTTGCGAAAATAAAAAGGGACCCCAAATAGGAGCCCCTTAAAATTGTATAGTTTTTTTATCCAGGTATTCTTGAAATGTACTTATCCATTTCTTTCAACTGATTTACAATCATCTCATTTTTAGGCTTGCATGCCTTTGCTTTTTGATAATATAATTTCATGCCTTTGAAATCTCGTCGTTCTCCACATATACTAGACAATTGCAAATAAGCAGACGCTTCAGAATCCTTATCTGGCAAACCCATTGAAACTGCTTTTCGCAAGTTTTCATAGGCTTCTTTTTTGTTTCCTTTTTTATAAGAAATCATTCCCAATTGCAAATAAGCACCGCCTTGCACACTTTTATCATCTATTCCTGCTTCTAAACTTTTACGAATATCACTCTCTGCATCTTCAAAATTTTCATTCATTGTAGAGAAGTTAGATTTTAGCATATAATAAGCAGAGCGGACAGGTTTGTATAATAAATTAGGGTATTTTACTCGATTTAATAAATCTTTCGCCCCATCAAAATCACCATTTTCTACATGCTTTTGAATCAACGTAATTGGACCAATCATAAAATGTGCAACCACCATTAAAATAGCAATTAAAAAAAACAACCAACTCACATAAATACCCGATTTGGTTTGCATGGTAATAAAAACACCTAAAATTATCAATAATATTGCAATTGGTAATCGGTATAAAACTAATATTCTACGTAAAAATGCCATAATTGTATTTAAGTTGCGAAACTACACGATTTTCAAAGAATATAAAAGTAGGATTATCTAATTTTTAAAAAATTTCCTGAAGGCGTTAATTTCAAAATGCTGGAAGGTGCAGAAATAGTTTCATCATCTTGCCGATGAAGTACAATATAATCCACTTGATTTTTAATTTCACTGGTCACTGAAGCATAAATGCTTGGCGAAACAGCTCCGCTCAAATTTGCAGATGTAGAAACGATGGGTTTTTTCGTACGTTTAATTAATGATCTGCAAAATGGGTCGTTGGTAATTCGAACTGCAATGCTGCCATCTGATGCTATTAATGAACTAGGCAAGTTAATCGCATTGTCATAAATAATCGTTGTAGGCTCTTTAAAATTTTCAATCACCGTTTGTAAATCTGGCAAGGGATTAGCAATGTACTTCGACAATTGCTTTGCATCAGTCATCAATAATATAAAACTTTTTTCTGCAGGCCTTTGCTTGATATTGTAAATTTTTTCAATTGCAATTTCATCATCTGCTAAACAACCCAGTCCCCAAATAGTGTCTGTAGGATATAAAATAACTCCATGCTGCGCAAATGTTTTCACACATTCTTGAATATCATTTTCGTAAATCATTTTATTAAAGCATCATTTTTTGATAGACCTGCATCACTTGTGCTGCACACTTTTCGTTGGTAAAATTATTAGCATGCAACAACCCTTTTTCTATGCAATTCGCACGAAATAAATCATCTTGATTTAATTTTTTCATTGCATTAAATATGTCACTTGCGTTGTTCGGATTAATTAAAATTGCAGCCTCGCCTCCTGCTTCTATTAAACTAGAACAATTAGATGTAATAACCGCCGTGCCGCTTGCCATTGCCTCTAAAACAGGTATCCCAAAGCCTTCCATAATAGATGGATAAATCAATGCTGTTGAAAAATGATATAGATAAGGCAGCGCGTTAAATATTTGAGTGCGATTATAAATATCTTCTAAAAAAACCACCTTATTTTCTAGCTGATTTTCCAACAAATATGTTTTTACTTTTTGTTTATAAGCAGCTCCCTTACCAATTACAACCAAATAAACATCTTCATCATTATTGAACAATTTCATTGCTTTACAAATTGACAAAAGATTTTTTCGTTCTATTATACTGCCTACATAAATGAAATACTTGTTAGGCAAATTAAAATGCCCAATCAGTTCATTTCGATTGTAATTTTTAGAACCCAGGAAAAAACGAGCATCGCAAGATTGGTAACAAACATCTATTTTAGTTGAATCAATTTTTGAATAGGTATTTAAAATATCTTGTTTTGTAGCTTCACTGATAGCAATAATTCGATCGGCTGTTTGGCAAGCAAATTTGAATTTATTTTTATAAAAAAATACATCCAATTGATTGTATTGTTCGGGATGGTGTTCAAAAATTAAATCATGTATCGTAACTACTGTTTTGCACTTTTTACCGAGCATACTCCATGGAAGTTCATTGCTTAAACCATGATAAATATCTACTGATTTTTCTATTGTAGTAGCCATCCATCTGCTTCGCCAAAATGAAGGAAATATTTTTGACAAAAAATGAATTGGATTGATTTCTAGTATGTTTTTTTCAGGAAATAAATAGTGTTTATTTTTTTTAGGATTGAACAATACATATTCATTGCTTGGAAATTTATTTGCCAACGAATGAATGAGCGTTCGGCTATAATTACCTAAACCGGTATTATTGTGAAAAGCTCTTTTTGCATCGAAACCTATTTTCATTGAACGCAAAAATAGGAAAAGATGTCGGATGTTGGAGATTTGATATTAGAAAGTAGTTGGATGTTTTACAAAGAAGTTTTAAATACACAAAGAAGTACCATTACTAAAAAGCCATTCAATGTTTGATATTCAAAATTTAATATGAAAATGCAAATCAAATTTAAATTGTTGAAAAGTACCAATTCCGAATAGCGAAAAAATCGTCCTAAAAGATGAATAATCTAAAAGTATTTGATTCCAAAAAAATGTATTTATTGTAAATATGATAAAAGTCTATCATCTGATTACTTACATCCGACATCTTTTATTTACTTTTGTCAAAAATAAAAACATGTCATTACAACAATTAATAAATGAAGCTTGGGCGAATAGAGAATTATTAAAAGAGGCAAAATACAGCGACGCAGTAAGAGCAGTTATTGAGGAAGTGGATAAAGGAAGATTAAGAACAGCAGAGCCTTTAGGGGATTCGCAATGGCAAGTAAACGAATGGGTAAAACAAGCCATCTTAATGTATTTTGGCATTCAACAAATGGAAACTTTTACGTTGCCTCCTTTTGAGTTTTATGATAAAATGAAATTAAAATCAGATTATGCAGGCCAAGGAGTTAGAGCAGTTCCTCATGCAGTGGCTCGATATGGTGCATTTTTAGCACGCAATGTTGTTATGATGCCAAGTTATGTAAATATTGGTGCATATGTGGATGAAGGAACCATGGTCGACACTTGGGCAACTGTAGGCAGTTGTGCGCAAATTGGAAAGCATGTACATTTGAGTGGTGGTGTAGGCATAGGTGGAGTTTTAGAGCCCTTGCAAGCCAGTCCTGTTATTATTGAAGATGGTGTTTTTGTGGGCTCTCGATGTATTGTTGTTGAGGGCGTAATTGTTGAAAAAGAAGCCGTG
>Ga0114967_10002660_pt1 | contig 14901 bp, 14 predicted proteins | sample M_130628_MF_Meta_FD_92639 | JGI IMG/M metagenome (GOLD analysis project Ga0114967, IMG submission 92639) | Freshwater microbial communities from Lake Montjoie, Canada to study carbon cycling - M_130628_MF_MetaG | ecosystem: Environmental > Aquatic > Freshwater > Lake | place: Lake Montjoie... | reverse complement strand
GACTGTGTAGAAACTATGAGCTATTGATCGATTCTGCAGAATATATGACCAAACTATCCGCTATAAAATTATTGTTGAATAAAATTTAAACAGGCTCTAAGAAAAATAGCTATCGCAAATAAATATTCCTTAATGCGCTATCGATGGTTGAAAACTTAAATTTAAAACCAGTGGATAGGATTTTATCTGAACTTACACGAGCACTATCTAACGCAAGAACGCTCATTTCTCCTAGTACTAGTTTTAAGACCCATGCTGGTATAGCGGGGAGCCACAGCAGCTTCTTAAATAGTTGAGCTAACGTGGTCGTCATGATTTTGTTTGTTGTTGGATGGGGTGCTACCATATTATAAATGCCGTGAATGCTTGGGTGCTCCAATGCAAAAATATACATCTGTATAACATCCTCCATATGTATCCATGATACCCACTGTGCACCATCTCCTAACGTACTGCCAAGCCCTAGCTTTGTGATTTTGGCCATCGGAGCAAGTGCTCCACCTTGATTAGATAGCACAAATCCAGTGCGCATGTTGACCGTTCGTATATGTAGTTTGGACCCTTCTTGGACAGCATTTTCCCATCTAATACATAGTTGGGCTAAAAATGTATCAGATGGAGGACTTTCTTCAGTTAATATTTCATTGGATCGGTTCCCATAGTATCCCGTTCCAGAAGCAGAAATCACTGTTTTTACCCGATGAGTTACGTACTTCTCTAAAAGTGAATAGATCAGTTTGATTGATTTTGTACGACTTTCTAGGAGCTTTTTTTTGCGTCTTTTGGTCCATCGTTGGTTGGCGATTCCTTCTCCTGCCAAATGGATAATAGCATCAACACCTTTGATACACGCTGGGTCGATCTGTTCTTTAGATAGATTCCACTGGAAGCTATTTACATTTTTATTTGGATACTGTGTCTTTGATCTGCTTAGTATATGCACCTTGTAACCACGCTGAATAAGCGTTTCAGTGAGGACTTTACCAATTAAACCACCAGCACCCGTGATCAGAATTATTTTGCTCATCTTTTCTGTTTTCTCCAAGATAAATTATTTATACACCATATTAATCTATTACTTTTATCAAAAATATTTATGCATCTATTATTATGACAAAAAGAAATTCATTTGTGTTATCAGATAAATCTAATTCACATCGAATCAGGGCCAAAAAAATTTTAGAGAACCATCCTGATATTCGGAAGCTGATTGGTAAAAATCCAAATACATTTATTGTTATTGTCGGATTGGTCGTATTGCAGGTTTTGTTGACATGCTTGGTGGCTGATCAATCCTGGTGGATTATATTTGGTGCAGCTTATTTGGTTGGCGCATTTATAGATCATGCACTGTTTGTAATGATACACGAATGTACGCATCGGCTGATATTTAAAAGTCTAATAGCGAATAGATTGGCAGGTATTTTGGCGAATGTACCACAAATATTGCCGAGCGCAGTTTCTTTTGAGCGTTATCATATTAAGCACCATTCTGGTTTAGGTATGCATGAGTTGGACGGAGATCTTCCCAATAAATGGGAGGCAAAACTGATTAATAACTATTTTATAGGTAAAGCACTTTGGCTATTATTTTATCCTTTTTTTCAATTAGTTCGTATTCCACGCTTAAAAGAAGTGGAACCTTTTGATGCTTGGGTTGCTTTGAATTGGGCAGTACAAATTATATTCGTTGTTGCTGTATCCCTTTTGTTGGGTTCTAAGGCTATTGCTTTTTTATTGATGAGCTTTTTTTTCTCCGTTGGTTTGCATCCTTTAGGTGCTAGGTGGATACAAGAGCATTATTTAACACATGGTGAACAAGAACAAGAAACCTATAGTTATTATGGTATATCAAACATTGTTGCTTTTAATGTAGGCTATCATAATGAACACCACGATTTCCCTTCCATACCCTGGAATAGACTTCCGCAAGTAAAAAAAGGAGCCCCCTTGTTTTATAATACCTTATTTTATCATACTTCTTGGACTAAGTTGTTTTTGCGTTTTCTCTTCGACAAAGAAATTTCTTTGTATTCAAGGATTGTAAGAAAGAGGCGTGATAAGATCATGGTACCTGTACAACAGTCAAAAGTTGATATTGAAATATTAACCATACATTAGTAAAAAATTAATTGTTTATCAAAATAATGGCTACTACAAAAATTACAGTTAAAGATAATGGCCCCCTCAGAATAGAGGGAGATATGGAATTTGTTGATAAAAATGGAACCCCTTATCATTTAGGTGGGCGGAGCGTTATCTCTATTTGTGGTTGCGGCTTATCGAAAAAAAAACCTTTCTGTGATGGGGCCCATAAAGGAAATTATAAGCACGAAGCAATTGCGTTTGATTTGCCCTCGTTGGATGTAGGTGTTTAGATGTAATCTGAGATAGATTTTAAGAATATGTTGTGTATGAGTAGTTACACCCCGATTAAATACATTTACTCGGGGTTTTTTGCTAAAGTCTGGAGCCTTATTTTGACTTAGAAAATTTTACTTTCGCACGATACATTTTTGTAGTACAATATCTTCTAATTATTCTCCAATAAAAAGCTCATACACCTCTGGTAGATTCCGATATTTTTCAGCATAGTCTAGTCCATATCCAACGACAAATTTATCTGGAATTTCAATGCCTGGATATTCCACAGGTAGATCAATGAGCCGTTTAGATGGTTTGTCTAGAATGGTACACACCTTAATGCTTTTAGGATTTCTAGTCCTGAATAGTTCTTTTAAATGACTTAGCGTAAGGCCCGTATCTATCAAGTCTTCTACAAGAAGGAGGTGTTTATTGAATATGTCAATGTCAATGTCCTTGAGTATTCGTACCACACCAGATGATTTTGAAGAAGAGCCATAGCTTGAAACTGAAATAAAATCGATTGCAACAGGGATGGTTATTTCTCTGGCCAAATCTGCTAGAAAAACGAAACCTCCTTTGAGCACGCCAATGAGAACGAGTTCCTCTCCATTATAATCTTCAGAAATTTTCTTGGCAAGTTCGCGTACTTTTTTTTGGATGGTGGTCTGGCTAACCACTACTGATTGTATCTTTTCCAACATGTTTTGCTAATAAATAATCGGTCCTTTTGGGTCTGCAAACCTAAGTACTATCTAGGTAGAAAAATGGAAAAAGTTTCAAAATGTGAGCTCGGTATATCATCGTATTTTTTGGGTAAATATTTGCCAAGAAAGTTCAAATTATCCACATAACCTTAAACAAACTCATACTCCGCAGATTCAACTCATCAATCAAATTGATGAAAATATATTATTAATTTTGATTAATTATATTTGAATAATTTTATAGTTATTTAACTGTGTATGGATTTTTTTATAAAATCTTGACATCGAAAAACTAGATGAAACAAATGTGTCAATGATTGAAGGTGGAAATATTTTTATTTGTTTTGGGCCTTTGAAAATGAGAGTCAGGACTCCTTTGAGAGCAAGTCCTATTCAGATAAGTATTGGAAGTCAAAATGCTAATAGCCGTGGTCAGTATAGCAAAGACCCTTACCCTTTCATAGTGATATCAAACCATTAGGAATATTTGCTTTTTCATCCTACAATCAACTTTAGTGAGTTTAGTAATCCAAAATAATGCTTCATCTACCACAACTTATCACTGATCTTGGTCTTATTCTTACTGTTGCTGCAGTAACAACCCTTGTATTTAAAAAAATTAAGCAGCCTCTTGTGTTAGGTTACATTTCGGCAGGCTTACTCGTGGGCTCTTATTTTTCTTTCCTTCCAACAGTTGCCGACGAAAAAAGCATTGCGACCTGGGCTGAAATTGGCGTTATATTTCTCTTATTTAGTTTAGGACTCGAGTTCAGTTTTAAAAAACTCACTAAGGTGGGTGGTTCAGCTTCTGTTACAGCCGTTGTGGAAGCCTTAAGTATGCTCGGTGTCGGATTTCTTACGGGTCATCTTCTCGGTTGGTCTACCATGGATAGCGTATTTTTAGGTGGCATACTTTCTATTTCTTCAACAACCATTATTATCAGAGCATTTGATGAGTTGGGCGTGAAACATAAAAGGTTTGCTACACTCGTATTTGGGGTTCTAATTGTTGAAGATCTTATTGCTATTTTACTATTGGTACTACTTACAACCTTATCCATAAGCCAACCGTTTGCTGGAGACGAAATACTGGTTTCGATTTTGAAACTGTGTTTTTTTCTGACACTCTGGTTTTTAAGTGGCATATTTCTAATCCCCACTTTCTTAAAACATACGCACAAATTAATGAACGATGAAACCATGCTCATTGTTTCGATTGCCTTGTGCTTAATTATGGTAATAATAGCAGTAAAAGCGGGATTTTCAGCAGCTTTGGGTGCCTTTATAATGGGATCGATGCTTGCCGAAACAACGCAAGCTGAGCGAATAGAGCATTTAACAAAATCGGTAAAAGATTTATTTGCTGCAGTGTTTTTTGTATCAGTAGGTATGATGATCAATCCAATAATACTTGCAAAGCATGCAGGGCCAGTATTAATAATAACAGCAGTAACTATATTGGGTAAATTAATAAGTACGACTATAGGAGCTTTACTCTCGGGACAACCTTTAAAAACTGCTGTCCGTTCAGGGATGAGTTTAGCTCAAATAGGAGAATTTTCTTTCATTATAGCTTCATTAGGCTTAACACTTCATGTAACGAGTCATTTTTTGTATCCAATTGCTGTGGCAGTATCCGCCATTACTACCTTTACCACGCCGTATTTAATTCGCCTTGCTGATCCTGTTTATAGTTTTCTAGAAAAAAAACTACCATCTCGATGGATAAACGACTTAAACAGATACACTACCCATAGGCAAGAAATTATAGCCCTTGGTAGTTGGCAAACTTTGCTAAAATCGCACTTATATAATTTTATAATCCACTCAGTTATTCTAATCGCTATTATTTTTTTATCAAATCAATATTTGTACATATTCATTTTAAAATTATTTCCTGATCCAGAAGCTAAGTTTATTACACCCATAATAGCCCTTATATGTATGCTGCCATTTTTATGGGCTTTCGCTATCCGGAAAATTCAGAAGAAGACTTATTCTAGTTTATGGCTCAAAAAATACAGTCGCCCTGCACTTATTGCTCTTGAGCTTTTTCGAATAATATTAGCAGTATTTTATGTCGGCTTTTTAGCACACATGTTTCTTAATAGTTGGCTGATGATAGGCGTAATTATAGTGGGGATTTCGTCCATTGTGCTTGTTTTTTCGAACCAGCTGGAAATCTTTTATAAGCGGCTAGAAAAGCAATTTTTCATGAATTTAAACGAACGAAAAGCGCGAAGCCCAAGCTCGAGCATAAAGCCCTAGGATGCACATATTTTACAGTACCTTATTTTTTCGCTATTGAAAACGTACATGCATCTGACTCTTTAGATGGTAACTCTGTTTTATTTTGCTATTCTCTTGCCCAATATCCATCCTATTACTCCTCCTCCTATTCCTCCTACTGCTGCGCCTATTGGGCCCAACCAGCCTCCTGCTACTACTCCTGCTGTTATGCCTATTACCACGCCTACTCCTGTTGGTTCTGTTTTTCCTATTTTATTACCCAAAATGAGTATTCCTCCGTCGAATTTTTCTAGTTCGCGGATGTTCATCTCTTGGATGATAAGTGTGTTTAATTTAAAATTTTTCATACCTCAAGTTATTTAATTTCTGCAAAAGTTAAACAAAAAAGTTAAATAAATACATCTCGTAAACAAATTATACATGTATAGTTTGGGGCTTTATTTGTGATTGTCTTTGTTTGCCTGAGCTATTTCTGTTCATTTATTAAGGCGTATATTTTTTATTTTTTAGTGATTAGGTTAATTTTTCAATAGGTGCATTCGTTCGATGGATTTAAAAAATAAAGCAGGTCAAAATTTATGTCAAACTTACTTTGCGTACCTTTGTGCCTTAATTAGATGAGACACAACACTATCGGAATAATTTTGGTGAAGAAATGAGTATACTATCTACAGAACAATTAGGGCACGCTTTTAACGATACTTGGCTTTTTAAAGAGCTTTATTTAGGCCTAGAAAAAGGTGATCGGGTAGCATTGGTGGGTATTAATGGAACTGGAAAATCTACGTTATTGCGTATTTTGTCGGGGTCCCTCTCGCCTTCTCAAGGTAAAGTTGTAACAGAACGAGACTTGCGGATTGGTTATTTGGAGCAAGATCCGAAGTTTAACGAAAATGGAAGCATCAGTGATTTTATTTATTCCATTAATAATGTACAACAACAGCTTATTCGAGAATATGAAGAAGTGATTGGGAATGAGCATCCAGATGAGAGGCGTTTGAACTATTTAATGGATGAGTTAAGCAATCAAAATGCCTGGGAATATGAGTTTGAGATTAAGAGTATTTTAGGCCGACTAGGAATTGAACATTTAGATCAAAAAATAAAAACGTTATCTGGTGGCCAGAGGAAGCGTTTAGCTTTAGCAAAATTGTTAATAGACGACCCTGATGTGTACATTCTGGATGAGCCAACCAATCATCTCGATATTGAAACCATCGAGTGGCTGGAAAGCTTCCTTACAACAGGACAAAAAACAATTTTGCTAGTGACACACGATCGCTATTTTTTGGATCATGTGTCGAACCAGATTATCGAACTCGACCGAGGAAAACTGTTTGCTTACAAAGGGAATTATAGCTATTACCTCGAGAAAAAAGCAGCGTTAACTGCTGCGGAGGATGTTGCTTTTGATAAAAATAGCAACCTGTTGCGACGCGAGTTGGAGTGGATGCGTAGACAGCCAAAGGCTCGAACAACTAAATCTAAATCGCGTATTGATGCCTTTTACGATTTGGAAGAAAAAACGAAAGGCAGACAAGCGAAATCACAATTGGAATTAAGTGTGAATGTATCCCGACAAGGGAATAAAATATTGGAATTAGCGCATGTAAGCAAAGGGTTTAATAAAGTAATTACGATTTCTGATTTTAGCTATACGTTTAAAAAAGGCGATCGAATTGGTGTCGCAGGTAAAAATGGAACCGGAAAATCGACCTTGTTGAATTTAGTTACAGGTACGATAAAACCAGATAGTGGTGTAGTTACTATTGGTGAAACAACCGTGTTTGGTTATTATCGCCAAGGAGGATTGGAGTTTAAGGATGATGAGCGTGTGCTCGACGTAGTCAAAAATGTCGCCGAATACATTAAAATGGCTGATGGAAAAATGTTAACGGCAAGTCAGGTGCTTACTCATTTTTTGTTCCCTCCTGCTAAACAATACGGCATGGTGGATAAATTGAGTGGCGGTGAGAAAAAACGCTTGCAGCTCATGCGTGTATTGATGAAAAATCCCAATTTTTTAATATTGGATGAGCCTACAAATGATTTAGATATTGACACCCTCAATGTTTTAGAAGATTTTCTGCTCAATTTTTCGGGTGTGCTGATGTTGGTGTCTCATGATCGGTATTTGGTGGATCGGTTAACTGATCAGTTATTTGTTTTTGAGGGGAATGGCGATGTGTGTATTTATGCTGGAAACTATACAGATTACCGATTAGAGCAAGAAGTGTTAATTACGGCATCCAAAAATGTAAAAAACAAACCTTCACCTGTTGTTGAGCTGGAGAAAAAAGGGGGTAAAAAGCTGAGTTTTAAAGAAGAGAAAGAGCTCGAAAATTTAGAAAATGAAATTCAAGTACTAGAAAAAACAATTCTGGGATTGACGGAGCAGTTGAATGCTGGAATGGCTGAATATGATAAACTAAGTGCTATTTCTAGCCAAATAGAGTTATTAACACAGCAGCTGGATGCTAAAACAGTTAGCTGGTTAAAATTATCAGAATTAAAATCATGACATATCCAGATATTATTGCATCTATTGGCGTTACGCTATTGCTAATAGGTTTCTTTTTAATCTTGCGTAAAATACTATCGACGGATAGTGTTGCTTATAGTATATTGAATATACTTGGAGCTGGTTTGTGTGGGATATCATCTTATATGATTTCTTTCTATCCTTTTGTGATACTAGAAAGCGTTTGGGTTGTGGTGGCAATGGCGCCTCTTTTAAAAAAAATGTTTCACGTGAAACATGCCCTTCGTTCACTTCGGCAGGCTCAGTGGGTGAAGGGTATTGAGCCTGCCGAAATGCAAAATGCCAAAGTAGTGAATAATTGTTTTATAAAAATATTAGATGTTCCACGTGGAACATAGATCGCGATGTTTAAAAAATACGATGTAATAGTAGTAGGTGCTGGCCATGCGGGGTGTGAGGCAGCAGCAGCAGCAGCTAATTTGGGTTCATCTGTTTTGTTGGTAACCATGAATATGGGAACCATTGCACAAATGAGCTGTAATCCAGCTATGGGTGGGGTCGCCAAAGGCCAGATTGTTCGCGAAATTGATGCAATGGGCGGTTATTCGGGTATTATATCTGATAAAACAAGTATACAGTTCAGAATGCTCAATCGATCAAAAGGACCCGCAATGTGGAGTCCAAGAGCACAAATAGATCGGATTCGATTTGCCGAGGAGTGGCGTTTGATGCTTGAACGAACACCGAATGTCGATTTTTGGCAAGATACAGTCAGTGGGCTGCTTTTGGATGGAGATTCCGTATGTGGTGTCATGACCAGTTTAGGTGTCGAAATACAGAGCAAAACGGTTGTATTAACCAACGGCACATTCTTAAATGGAGTGATCCATATTGGTGAGAAACGGTTTGGTGGTGGACGTGCAGCAGAAAAATCGGCTACTGGAATTACAGAACAATTGATTCAACTCGGATTTGAATCGGGTCGGATGAAGACAGGTACTCCCCCACGTGTGGATGGTCGGTCATTGGATTACGCTAAAATGGAAGAGCAATGGGGCGATGAAAATCCAAGTAAGTTTTCATTTACCGATACACTTCCAACAACGAATAAGCGCTGCTGCTGGATCACTTATACCAATGCTGAAGTGCATGAAACTTTGAAGGAAGGGTTTGAGCGATCACCTATGTTTACGGGTCGAATCCAAGGTTTGGGACCACGTTATTGTCCCTCGATCGAGGATAAAATCAATCGCTTTGCGGAAAGAGAGCGGCATCAGATTTTTGTGGAGCCCGAAGGATGGGATACCGTGGAAATTTATGTGAATGGATTTTCAACTTCTTTGCCAGAGGATGTTCAGTACCGTGCTTTGACACAAATACCCGGGTTTGAAAATGCAAAAATGTTCCGACCGGGTTATGCCATCGAATATGATTACTTCCCCCCTACCCAATTGGATCTGACTCTTGAAACTAAAAGTATCAAAAACCTGTTTTTTGCAGGTCAAATAAACGGAACAACGGGATATGAGGAAGCAGCTAGCCAGGGTTTTATTGCGGGTATCAATGCACACCAAAAGGTGAAAGATAAACATGAATTGATCATGAAGCGATCAGAATCTTATATAGGTGTTTTGATCGATGATTTAATTACGAAAGGGACCGAGGAGCCTTATCGGATGTTTACCTCTAGGGCTGAGCATCGTTTATTTTTACGTCAGGATAATGCAGATATTCGCTTGAGCCCCATTGGGCATGAATTGGGGTTGATTAGTGACGAGCGTTTGGAGAAGGTAGAAGCAAAGGTTCAAAAATCGGATGATATTGTGAAATATTTGAAGAAAACGTCCATCAATCCTTCTGAAGTAAATCCCCTACTCGAGAAATTAAATTCAGCTACGCTCAATCAGCATGTTAAAATGGCTCAATTGGTAGGCCGACCACAAATAGGTATTGCCAATCTTCGTCAAATAGATTCTTCCGTTGATATGCTGTTGAAGCAGCATGACCAAGAAACCATTGAACAGGCAGAGATTAAGATCAAATATGAAAGCTATTTTGAAAAAGAGCTTGAGATTATCAACAAAATGAAACGGATGGAAGACCAGGAATTAAATCCTGATTTTAATTATAGTAGCTTGGTTTCTTTATCAAAAGAAGCGCGAGAAAAATTAATGAAAATAAAACCAAGGACGCTGGGACAAGCCTCGCGTATTTCGGGTGTTTCTCCTTCAGATATTTCAGTATTGATGGTTCATATGACTCGATAATTTGCAATATGTTTAAAATCAGTCAGTTGTATGAAAAAAATAGGCGCCTTTAAATAAAGGCAACGATGCCATTTTTTTGAATTTTTAGACTTCCTATTCCAAAAAATACAAAAACCTTTCTAATAGCTTAAAAATGACCAATTTTTCAAATAGTAGATTTAGATTAATTTTTTCGGGATATTTTTCTATATCACTCCTGTTTTTGGGATGTGCCAACATGCAGCAGCCTATGGGTGGACCAAAAGATATCACACCTCCCAAGGTGGTAAAAGAAACACCCAGTAATTTGACTCGTAACTTTTCGGCATCAAAAATTGAGATTCAATTTGATGAATTTATTAAACTGAAGAATGAATCTTCAGAGATCAGTATCAGCCCGGCTATTGATAAAATGCCGATTTTTAAAGCCCAAAAAAAAATACTTGATTTAAAGCTTGAGCAAGCATTCGAAAAAAATACGACCTATACAATCAATTTTGGCAAAGCAATCGTAGATGTCAACGAAGGAAATATTCTTCAAAACTACAGCTACGTTTTTTCTACAGGCGATCATATTGATTCTCTGTCGATCAGTGGAAATGTGAAAAGCACAATAACAACTGTCCCGCTTAAGGATGTAACTGTTTTTGTTTTACCAATCGGGCAGGATAGTCTGTTTGGTAAGAAAAAGGCAAATATTTTTACGAGTACAGATTCTGCGGGGAATTTTATACTGAAGAATTTAAGAGAGAATACCTACCGGATTTATGCTTTGAAAAAGCCTGCTGCTGGGGGAGACCGTATTTTTAATCCAAATACAGATGAGATTGGATTTTTGAAAGATTCTATTGTGTTGAAAAAAAACATAAAGGATATAAAGCTGAATGTATTTAAAGAAACTCCCTCAAGTTTGAGAAATCTTGCTGATAAAATTGAAGCAGATGGCCGAATCTTGCTGGTATTTAACAAGCCTGTTGCCGAATTAAAAATAGTGTATCCGGTATCTCTTGATGAAAAGAAGATAGTTGAATTTAGTGCAAAAAAAGATTCAGCTTTCGTTTGGTTGCCTGAGTTGACATTCGATTCATTAAAAATTCAGGCTAGTGATCAAGCTAAATCAGCCATTACGGTGACCATTAATCGGAATAAAAAGGATACGTACACACGTGCTATTTTAGTTTCAGATAATCTCATTAGTAATCAAAAACTAAAGCCTCGTGCTGATCTGGTATTAAGTCTTTCCTCACCAATGGCTGAATTTGATGTTTCTAAAATGAGCTTGCTTCAGGATTCGGTCCCCGTGAAAGGATTTTCATTAGTTAAAGACTCCAACTCGCTCAGAAAGGTGATGGTTAAATTTGCTTGGAGGCCCAATATGACTTACAGCCTTAAGCTAGCAGATAGTTCATTTACGGATATTTTCAAGACAAAGTCAAAAACCTATTCACGGAAATTTACACTAGATTCGGATGATAATTATGGAAATCTGTCTATCGTGGCAGCTGTTCCCGATACGACTAAAAACTATTTGGTGCAATGGCTGAATGAAAAGCAAATCAGTGTACGCACAGATATTATTTCTACAAATACGGCCATTAAATACCAGACCTACCCTACTGGGAAATATACGGTCCGTGTTGTATATGATGCGAACAAAAATGGCGAATGGGATACAGGTAACGTGCGACAGAAACTACAGCCCGAAAAAATCTGGAATTATGAGAAGGTCATCACACTGCGGGCAAATTGGGATGTCGAAGAGAAAATAGCTATTCCTGCGGATCAGTAAACCATTTGGAGTACATGATATAGTTGTTGGGCAAGCTATTTAGTAGTTGACGCTGTGCATCTGTGATTGGCTTGATTTTTCGTGCAGGTATCCCCGCATATAAATAACCGGACTCGCATATCGTATTTTCTAAAACGATGGTACCAGCGGCAATCATGCAGTATTCTTCAACCACAGAATGGTCCATCACAATGGCTCCCATGCCTACTAGCACATGATCTTGCAATGTACAACCATGCACTAGTGCACGATGGCCAATAGAAACATTATTGCCAATGATGGTAGCTGCTTTTTGATAGGTGCAGTGGATAACTGTACCGTCTTGTATATTGCTGTTATTGCCAATTTGGATAGAATTGACATCTCCTCGAATCACGGCGTTAAACCAAACGGAGCATTGATCGCCCAAAATAACATCTCCCACGAGTGTGGCATTTTCTGCGATGAAACAATCGTTGCCCCATGCGGGGTATTTTTCTAAAACGGGAAGGATTAAGGCCATTGGGTTGATTTGAGTACAACTTGGCGGGCTAGCGTGCCCTATTAATAGATGATTTATACTGGTAATGGTGGAATTAATAATGATCTTTTACGGATAATATGCTGAGTATTGTAAGAGTTGCATTCGGCAATATTTCATAGATCAATCGATATTCGCTATTTATTCGCCTTGATTATCTTCCCGAAAGTTGATGTTTTAATCGTTCGGGTTTTCCAATTCCTTTGAAAGGATGGTTAATCATATCAATGATGAATTAATTGATCCTCTTCTGTATCTGCTTATTCCCTCATTGTTTCCAAAATGCTAAATCCTTAATTGCTTGACTCGAGTATATTACTTTCATAGGTCTTCAGTTTTTATCTTAACACCTTTTGCTTACGAAATTTCTTTCACAAACTTAGGATCGTAAGGACTCTTTTACTCTTTTTTTAAAAGGAATATTCAGTGCTTTAGCCAATTGCTCAAATAAGCTGATCTGCTCTTTTGATTGAGGATGTAAGATGATTGTTGTCATGAGAGGTTTGGTTTTGCATAACGTTACACAAATTTAGTCAAATAGGATTAGTTTTGTGAATATGAAGCACAAAAAGACCAGACCTCAGTCAGCCAAAAAACACGAAATTATTCGCCCAATTGATGCATATTTCAATAAATACGCCGAGAGCCATCAACATCCAATCAATAAGCGTATTCACTGGGTGTGTGTTCCCTTGATTGTTTTCAGCCTGTTTGGCTTGGTTTGGGCAATTCCATTTCCCTATTTAGGCTTTTTGGGTAGGTATAATGGCTTTGTAAACTGGGCTTCATTTCTGATTAGTTTTTCGATTTATTGCTACTACAAATGGTCTCCTACTTTATCGTATGTGATGTTATTAGTCATTTTTGTTTTTTCGGCTGCTGTGGTGGGATTGGAGCAGGCTCATGATCACCGTGCGTGGCCCCCTATGTGGCATATTTGTCTGATTATTTTTGTGTTGGCTTGGGTTGGTCAGTTTGTTGGACACAAAATAGAGGGGAAAAAGCCATCTTTTTTAGACGATTTACAATTCTTGTTGATAGGCCCAATTTGGTTGGTGCACTTTTTATTCAAAAAGATAGGGCTTCGGTATTAGTGATAAAAAATAAAGCAGGTTATCCTTCGATGAGGTCGCCTATAAACACAATATCTGCATGTTAGATTTATACTTTTCAAAAAATTATCAATAGGTGTGGTAAACTTAAATTCACAACGATGGAATAAAAACTTTCTTTTTGGTGTAAAATAAATGAAAATATTGAAAAAATATTTTCATTTTAAATGTTAAATAAGATATTTGGCAAACTATCAGTGATACGTAGGCCTGATGATGACTGATAGTTGAAACACTTATTTATAAACATTTATTTTTTTAATAATGAAAAATTAAACACACTTGATGTGATGAATGTAGAGTTATTAAACTCAAAAGAATTAGTGTCAACCTATGTTGGATTATCAATTGGAGCATTCACGGTAGACAAAACGGAAGGAACCTATAATACCAAAGGAGAACGTGTTCCTGTCTCATATACCCTTCACCAGTACGAACTTAAAATTGATCACAAAGTTGAGATACCTTTTAGTCAGTTGTTTGCGCATAAGGGGACGGCGTCTGCCTAATTTATAAAAAATAGTCGGGGCTCTTTATATTTCCTAAATGGATATTATGTGGACCCCGATTGTTTTGTATTTCTTCAAAAATATCCCTGTTTTTTAGTGTGCCTCTAGCCAGTTGTTTCCATATCCGGCTTCTACTAAAATCGGTACACTCATTTTTATAGCACGTTGCATTCGTTCCAAAACAATTTTTTTCAAGACTTCGACTTCCGATTTTGGTACATCAAAAACCAATTCATCATGTACCTGCATCGTCATCTTTGAATTTAGTTTTTGATCCTTGATGTCCTGATGGATGTTGATCATGGCTATTTTGATCATGTCGGCAGCGGAGCCTTGGATGGGGGCATTGATGGCATTTCGCTCGGCAAAACCACGTACAGTTGCATTTGCAGAATTGATGTCACGTAAGTATCGACGCCGGCCCATAATGGTTTCTACATAGCCATTTTCTTGGGCAAATCGAATCGTATCCGTCATGTATTGTTTTATTTGGGGATACTCGGTGAAATAATTGTCTATCATTTCTGCGGCCTCTTTACGCGGTATTCCTAGGCTCTGAGAGAGCCCAAAAGCAGATTGACCATAGATGATTCCGAAATTAACAGCCTTGGCATTCCGTCGCTGTGTGGATGTTACTTTGCTTAGTGAAACACCATATACTTTGGCTGCCGTTGCGGTGTGAATATCAAGTCCATTTTGAAAAGCATCCAGCATGTTTTTATCCTGACTGATTTCTGCAATTAATCGGAGTTCTATTTGGGAATAATCGGCAGAAAGCAATACATGGTCCTGATCGCGTGGAATGAATGCTTTGCGTACTTCTCTACCACGTTCGGTACGAATAGGAATGTTTTGTAAGTTCGGATTATTGGAACTTAAACGTCCAGTAGCTGCTACTGCCTGATTGTAGGATGTATGTACG